>Ga0008833_1001130_pt1 | contig 14078 bp, 13 predicted proteins | sample HotLakConsoUCCLE_FD_62216 | JGI IMG/M metagenome (GOLD analysis project Ga0008833, IMG submission 62216) | Hypersaline microbial mat communities from Hot Lake, Washington, USA - Hot Lake Consortium UCC-LE | ecosystem: Environmental > Aquatic > Non-marine Saline and Alkaline > Hypersaline >... | reverse complement strand
CGCCAGCCCGGCTCCGCCTTCAAGCCGATTCTCTATGCCGCCGCGCTCGACAATGGCTACACGCCCGCCTCTGTGGTGGACGACGCGCCGATCACCATTCGCATCGGCAACCAGGTCTGGGAGCCGCGCAATTACGGCGGCGGCTTCGCTGGTCCGTCGACCTTGCGGGCGGGCATCGAACGATCGCGCAACCTGATGACCGTTCGCCTGGCAAACGACATGGGCATGAACCTTGTGGCCGAGTATGCCGAGCGCTTCGGCGTTTACGACCGCATGCTGCCGGTCCTCGCCAATTCTCTCGGCTCGGGCGAAACGACGGTGATGCGGATGGTTTCGGCCTACGCGATCATGGCCAATGGCGGGCGCTATATCGAGCCATCGCTGATCGACCGTATTCAGGACCGCTACGGCAAGACCGTCTACAAGCACGACCAGCGGCTCTGCCATGGCTGCAATTCAAACGGATGGAACGGCTCCGACCTGCCCGAACTCGTCGACGAACGCGACCAGGTGCTCGACCCGATGACGGCTTACCAGATCACTTCGATGATGGAGGGCGTCGTCCAGCGGGGCACCGCAACGACGCTGGCGGAACTCGGCCATCCGATCGCCGGCAAGACGGGCACCACCAACGATGCGCGCGACGTGTGGTTCGTGGGCTACACCCCCGACCTCGTGGTGGGACTTTATATCGGCTTCGACCAGCCCCGTTCGCTCGGCGATGGCGCCACCGGCGGCGGCCTTGCAGCTCCGATCTTCAAGGAGTTCATGGCCGAAGTCCTGCGCGACAAGGAGCCGGTGCCATTTCGCGTTCCCGAAGGCATGAACCAAATCGCCATCAACCGGACCACCGGCATGCGCGCCGGCGAGGGCGAGGAGGGCGTGATCATGGAAGCCTTCAAGCCCGGCACGGGGCCCGCCGACAGCTACTGGGTGATCGGTCTCGGCTCGCTCGAGAACGAAGAGCGCGCCCGCGAGATTTCGCCCAACGCCAGCGACGCGATCCTGTCCGGCTCGGGTGGCGGTCTCTACTGAGCCTCAGCCTTTACAGCCGGCGCGGGCCTGCCTATGTTCCGCGCCGTTCTTCCAATTGCACCGATGGAATGTGACTGCCATGCGCGCAGAGACGGAAATGCTTGTCGATGAAATCAAGCAGGCCATAAGCCTGCTGAGGAGGCATCTTTGACTGGGACCAGTCAATCAAGCGGCTCGATTACCTGAATTCGGAAGCAGAAAATCCCGACCTCTGGAACGACCCCGACGAGGCGCAGAAGCTGATGCGCGAGCGCCAGACGCTGGACGACAACGTTCAGGCGATCCGCGGTCTCGAGCAAGCACTGGAAGACAATGTCGGGTTGATCGAACTGGGCGAGGAAGAAGGCGACGAGGGCGTCATCTCCGAGGCTGAGACGGCGATTCGTTCGCTCAAGGGCGAGATCGCGCAGCGGCAGATCCAGACGCTTCTGTCGGGTGAAGTCGACAGCAATGACAGCTATCTGGAAGTTCATGCCGGTGCCGGCGGCACCGAGAGCCAGGACTGGGCCAACATGCTTCTGCGCATGTACACGCGCTGGGCCGAAAAGCGCGGCATGAAGGTAGAGGTGCTGGAACTGCACGATGGCGAGGAGGCCGGCATCAAGTCGGCCACCCTGCTGGTCAAAGGCCACAATGCCTATGGCTGGCTGAAGACGGAATCGGGTGTACACCGGCTGGTTCGCATTTCGCCATTCGATTCCAATGCGCGCCGCCACACCTCCTTTGCCAGCGTGTGGGTCTATCCCGTCATCGACGATTCCATCGACATCGAGGTGTCGGAAGCGGACGTTCGTATCGATACCTATCGGGCGTCGGGTGCAGGCGGACAGCACGTCAACACGACCGATTCGGCGGTGCGTATCACGCACATACCCTCAGGCATCGTGGTCGCCTGTCAGCAGGAACGCTCGCAGCACAAGAACCGCGCCAAGGCCTGGGACATGCTGCGCGCGCGCCTCTACGAGGCCGAGATGCAGCGGCGCGAGGAAGCGGCCAATGCGACGGCCTCCTCCAAGACCGATATCGGCTGGGGCCACCAGATCCGCTCCTATGTCCTTCAGCCCTATCAGCTCGTGAAGGATCTGCGCACCGGCGTCGAGAACACAAGCCCGCAAAACGTGCTGGATGGCGATCTGGACGGCTTCATGGAGGCCTCCCTGTCGCTGAAGATCGAGGGCGCGATCGCCGAGGCCGTGGCAGACCTGGACTAGAAAAGACGAGTCGAAACCGGGGCTTGTCCAAGCTTCCTCAATTGCGGATTCAACCCTTCAGCCAGGCTTCCAGCCGTTCGAGCGCGCGCGTGATGTCCTGCGGGGCGCCGGCATAGGAAAAGCGCATGTAGCGCCCGCCATCAAAGGGGTCGAAGTCGCGTCCTGGTGTGGCGGCAACGCCAGCCTCGTTGAGCATGTTGCGCGCGAACTGCATGCTGTCATTGCTGTGGGCTGAGACGTCGCAATAGGCATAGAAGGCGCCATCCATGGGGGCGGCGAGCGGCAGGCCGAGCCGCGGCAGACGATCCATCAGCAACGTCCTGTTCGCCTCGTAGCGGCCGCGCACGGCCTCGAGTTCGGCATCGGCGGAAAATGCGGCGATCGCCGCGCGCTGGGACAGCTCCGGGGCGGAGATGTAGAGGCTCTGCTGCAGCCGCTCGACCTGGCGCACCAGCCATTGCGGCAGCACCATCCAGCCGATCCGCCAGCCGGTCATGCAGTAATATTTCGAGAACGAGTTGATAACGACGACGTCCTCGTCGAAGGACAGCGCGCTGACATCCGGCGAGACGTAGTTCAGCCGGTGATAGATCTCGTCCGAGATAACGGCGATGCCGCTGGCCCGCGCGGCTTCAACCAGCTCGCGCAGATCGTCGGCAGGGATGATGGCACCGGTGGGATTGGCGGGGCTGGCAAAAAGCACACCCTTGAGCGGTTTTTTCGCATGTTCGGCAAGCAGTCTGGCAGCCGTCAGGTGCCCCTCGCCCGGATGGGCGATCTCGACCACGTCGAGGCCGAGCGCCTGCATGATGTTGCGATAGGCGGGATAACCAGGGACCGTGATCGCGACACGGTCGCCGGTCTCGAACATGGCCAGGAAGGCCAGATTGAAGCCGGCCGACGATCCGGTGGTCACGGCGATGCGCTCGACCGGGACATCCAGCCCGTAATGGTCGGCATAGTGGTGCGCGATGGCCTGGCGCAGTTCGAGGAGCCCCAGCGCATCGGTATATCCGATGCTTGCAGTCGCCAGTGCCTGGGCGGCTGCCCGCCGCACCGGCTCGGGCGCCGGATCACCCGGCTGCCCCACGGCCATGGAGACGATGTCCCGGCCTTGCGCCCGCAGCCGGTTGGCTTCGGCGAGCACATCCATGGCGTGGAACGGTTCGACCGCGCCGCGCTTCGAAACTGATGCCGTCATGATCTCTCCGCTGGAATTCAAGGGGCTGCGCCCGCCGCACATTTGCCCGAATGGTATGGGGATCACAAGTTACTGAAAGGGTCGCCCGGAGACTTTCCAAGGCCTGGCCTGTCGGCTACGAGAGGCTGTCATGACGAGATCAAGCATCGGTAACAGCGCGGTCGAGGGATTGCTTCGTCGCGCCGGACTGGCCGCCATCTCCGCCAGCCTTTGCCTATTGCCTGTGACGGCGGATGCCCAGCAGCGTTCGATTCCCGTTGTGCGCGACACGGAGATCGAGGCGCTTATCCAGGACTATTCGAGGCCCATCCTCGAGGCCGCCAATCTCTCGCGATCGGGCGTCGAGATCATCCTCGTCAACAACAATTCCTTCAACGCCTTTGTCGCCGGGCGGCGCATGTTCATCCACACCGGCGCCATCGCGACGTCGGAGACGCCCAACGAGATCATCGGCGTGATCGCCCATGAGGCAGGCCATCTGGCCGGGGGCCACCAGGAGCGCTTGCGCGAGCAGCTTTCGCGCGCACAGACAATGGCGGTTGTCGCCGGCCTTCTCGGCATGGGCGCGGGCGTTGCGGGCGCGGCCAGCGGATCGAGCGGCCTCGCCCAAGCCGGCGCGGGCCTCGCCATCGGCGGCGGCGAGATGGCGCGGCGCGGCTTCCTCTCCTACCAGCGCAGCGAGGAAACGACGGCCGACCGCTCGGCCATCACCTATCTGGAGCGAACCGGGCAGTCCGGCCGCGGCATGCTGCGCACCTTCGAGCGTTTCTCGGGCGCGCTGGCGCTGATGGGCGCCCGCATCGATCCCTATCAGCAGAGCCATCCCGCACCACGCGAACGCATCGTCGCGCTTCAGGAACTGGTGCGCACAAGCCGCCATTTCGAGCGCGCCGATCCGCCCGAGCTGCAACTGCGCCATGACATGGCGCGGGCGAAGATTGCGGCTTACACGATGGGCCATGGTGCGGTTCAGCGCATGTTCCGCGACAATATCCGCAGCCTGCCGGCGGCTTATGGCGATGCCATCCAGACCTATCTCTACGGCAACCCGGCGCAAGCGGTGGCCAAGATCGATGCGCTGATCGCGCAACAGCCGGACAATCCCTATTTCCACGAATTGCGGGGCCAGGCGCTGATCCGCGCCAACCGGCCGGCGGAGGCCGTCGATGCGCTGTCGCGCGCCGTCCAGAACGCGCACGGCAATGCCGGGCTGATGCGGGTGGGGCTCGGCCAGGCGCTGCTGGCTGTCGGCACGCCGGATGCGCTCGCCCGCGCGGTGCGCGAATGGCGGGCGGGGCTCGATGCGGCGTCCGACTACGCAATCGGCTGGGAATCGCTGGCCCAGGCGCATGGCATGCAGGGCGAAGTCGCGCAGGCCGATCTGGCCATGGCCGAAAGCCACTTCCACCGCGGCTCCTTCCGAGACTCCAAGCTCTTCGCCGCCCGCGCCCAGCAGAGGCTTGCAAACGGCTCGCCAGGCTGGATAAGGGCACAAGACATCATCAACTTCCGCGAACCGGGCCGCTGACGGCGCCAACGCGACAGACGGGGTAAACAAATATGGGCAAGGCAATCGCTGTCGGCGTTCTGGGGATCGTCGTTTCCGGCGCCATGCTGGGGCTGGGCTTCATGGCCGGCCAGGGCGGTACGCCCGCCCGCGGCCAGTCACCGCTGGCGCTGGAGCAGTCGGCGCAGCTGGACCGGGAGAGCATCGAGGCCATCGTCTACGATTTCCTCATCAGCAACCCCGAAGTCATGCTCGACGTCCAGTCAGCGCTGGAGGCACGCGAGCAGGATACGCGCACGGCTGCCGCCCGCAGCGCGATCTCGCAGCAGGCGGACGAGATCTTCAGCGCCTCCCATGACGGCATCCTCGGCAACCCGGACGGCGACGTCACCATCGTCGAGTTCTTCGACTACAATTGTGGCTTCTGCAAGCGGGCGATGGAGGACATGGAAACGGTGATTGAGGCCGATCCGAATGTGCGCTTCGTGCTCAAGGAATTTCCGATCCTCGGGCCGGATTCGCAGGCCGCCCACGTCGTGTCCAAGGCCTTCAATTCGATGCATCCGGAAAATTACGGCGCGTTCCATCGTGACCTGATGAGCGTCGACGGGCGGGCCAACGAGGCAACCGCCATCCGCGTTGCGCTTCAGCACGGCGCGGAGGAGGCAGCATTGCGCACCGCCATGGAGGATCCGGCGATCGGCGATGCCTTCGAGCGCACCTACACGCTGGCCAACCGCCTCTCCATCACCGGGACGCCGTCATATGTCGTCGGCGAAGACGTCGTGTTCGGTGCACAGGGCGCGAGCGTTCTGTTCGACAGGGTGGAAGAAGCGCGCGCTGGCGGCGAATGAGGCCCATTGCGGCTCGTTTTCCGGTGAATTGGGCCTCCGTACGTCCCCTGGAGGGCCGCCAAGCATTGCGTTGCGCGCCATGCAGATTATAGAGGGGGCTGCACGACATGGCGTCGACGCTGGAAGCATTGCATGGCAAAACCGGTATATGTGTTGAACGGCCCCAATCTGAACATGCTCGGCAGGCGCGAGCCGCAAACCTATGGGAGCATGACGCTCGACGGCGTGGAACAGCTTTGCCGACGCGCCGCCGGGGAGATCGGGCTGACGATCGAGTTTCGCCAGTCGAACCATGAAGGCGTGCTGGTGGACTGGATCCAGGAAGCCGGAGAGAAGTCGGCCGGTATCGTCATCAATCCGGGGGCTTACGGCCACACATCGATCGCCCTTCACGACGCGGTGCGCGCCGTGGCGCCGCTCCGGGTCGTGGAAGTGCACATCTCCAACATCCATGCGCGTGAACCATTCCGCCACACATCGATGATCGCGCCAGCGGCCGTCGGCATGATCTGCGGCTTCGGCCCGCAGGGTTATGCCATGGCGCTGCAAGCATTTTCGGCCTCAAACGACGAGGCGCAGGAGCGACAGGGACAGACCTACCCATGACAACGACCAAAAAATCCACCGTCGACCAGCAGCTCATTCGCGACCTCGCGCTCATCCTCGACGAGACGAACCTGACCGAGATCGAGGTCGAGCAGAACGACATGCGCGTGCGCGTCTCGCGGCAGTCCTCCGGCGGCGCGGTCCATTATGCTCCACCCGCGCCCACCCAGGCCCCGGCCCCTTCGCAGCCAGCCGCGGTGACCGAGGCGGCAGCTGCATCCGACAGGGCGCGCAATGCCGTGCCCTCGCCCATGGTGGGCACCGCCTATCTGGCTGCCGCCCCGGGCGCCAAACCCTTCATCGAGGTCGGCCAGAGCGTGAAGGAGGGGCAGACCCTGCTCATCATCGAGGCGATGAAGACCATGAACCAGATCCCCTCCACGCGCGCCGGCACGGTCACTGCAATCCTGTGCGAGGACGGCCAGCCCGTCGAGTTCGGCGAGCCGCTGGTGGTCATCGAATAAGGATCGGGCGACTGATGTTCCAGAAGATACTCATCGCCAATCGCGGCGAAATCGCCCTGCGGGTGCTGCGCGCCGCCCGCGAACTCGGCATCAAGACGGTGGCCGTCCATTCGACGGCGGATGCCGAGGCCATGCATGTGCGGCTGGCCGACGAGAGCGTGTGCATCGGCCCACCCGCCTCGCGCGACAGCTACCTCAACATCCACCAGATCGTGGCAGCGTGCGAGATCACCGGGGCGGACGCGATCCATCCGGGTTATGGCTTCCTTTCCGAGAACGCCAAGTTCGCCGAGATCCTGGAAGCGCATAACATCACCTTCATCGGCCCGCGAGCCGAGCACATCAGGGTGATGGGCGACAAGATCGAAGCCAAGAGGACCGCCAAGCGGCTCGGCATTCCGGTGGTGCCCGGTTCCGAAGGCGAGGTGACGGAGGAAGCCGACGCGCTTAGGATCGCGGCCGAAATCGGCTATCCGGTCATCGTGAAGGCCGCGGCCGGCGGCGGCGGGCGCGGCATGAAGGTCGCACGCTCGGAGGACGAAATGCGCGTGGCGCTGGGCACCGCGCGGTCCGAAGCGGGCGCGGCCTTCGGCGACGAAGCCGTCTATATCGAGAAATACCTGTCCAAGCCGCGCCATATCGAGATCCAGGTGATGGGCGACGGCGACGGCCAGGGCATCCATCTTGGCGAGCGCGACTGCTCTCTTCAGCGTCGCCACCAGAAGGTCTGGGAAGAGGCCTTTTCCCCGGCACTCAATGCCTCGGAACGGCAGCGGATCGGCGCCATCTGCTCGAACGCGATCGCGGATCTCGGCTATTCCGGCGCCGGCACGATCGAGTTCCTCTACGAGGACGGCGAGTTCTACTTCATCGAGATGAACACGCGACTCCAGGTCGAACATCCGGTGACCGAGGCCATCACGGGCATCGATCTCGTGCACGAGCAGATTCGCGTCGCGTCCGGCGGCGGCCTTTCGGTGCGCCAGGAGGATGTCAGCTTCGAGGGACACGCGATCGAGTGCCGCATCAATGCGGAGGATCCACGGACCTTCACGCCCTCGCCCGGCACGGTGACGCATTTCCATACGCCCGGCGGCCTGGGCATCCGTGTCGATTCGGCGGTCTATTCCGGCTACAAGATCCCGCCCTACTACGACAGCCTGATCGGCAAGCTGATCGTGCATGGCCGCAACCGCGTGGAGTGCATGATGCGCCTGCGCCGCGCCCTCGACGAATTCGTCGTGGACGGCATCAATACGACGCTGCCGCTGTTCCGCGAACTGGTCGGCAACATTGACATCGCCAATGGCGATTACGACATCCACTGGCTGGAGAAGCACCTCGCAGCCAAGGATTGACGTCCATACGGAACCCGCCATGTCGCGACCGCTCGCCCCCGGACAGCGGATACCGCCGGACCTCCTCTTGCGTGCCTACGCCACGGGCGTCTTTCCGATGGCCGAGAGCCAGGACGATCCGGAAGTCTTCTGGGTGCGGCCGGAGCAGCGCGGCATCATCCCGCTGCACCAGTTCCACGTTCCCAAGAGCCTCGCCAAGAAGATCAAGCAGCGACCCTTCGAGATTCGTTTCGACAGCGACTTTGCCGGCGTGATCGACGGTTGCGCCGAGGTTCGCAGCGAACGCACGAGTACCTGGATCAACCGGCCCATCCGCGAAGCCTATCAGGCGCTCTTCGAACGCGGCCATTGCCATACCGTCGAGGCCTGGAAAGAGGACAGGCTGGTCGGCGGGCTCTACGGCGTCACGCTGGGGCGCACCTTCTTCGGAGAGAGCATGTTCGCGCGCGAACGCGATGCCTCCAAGATATGTCTCTTCCATCTCGTCCAGCACATGCGCGAGCGTGGCTTCATCCTTCTCGACACGCAATTCACCACCGATCATCTCAAGCGTTTCGGCGCCATCGACGTGCCGCGGGGGCGCTACGAGACGCTGCTGGAAGAAGCGCTGCAAGGTTCCGCGGAGTTCTGATCATGACCAGCCGCCTTCTTCTGATGCGCCACGCCAAGGCGCAGTGGCCGACCCCGGGTGCCAGCGATTTCGACCGGCACCTCACGGAGTCCGGCATCCAGGAGGCGCAGTCGATGGGCGAGATGATGGCTGCGGCAGGCTGCTCCCGGATGCGGTGCTGTGCTCAGGCGCCAGGCGCTGCCGCGAGACCTGGGAGCAGGTGTCCATCATTCTCGACGTCGGCCAGGTCGACTATGAAGACTCACTTCATGCCGTTGACGCGGCGGGCTATCTCGATCTCGTTCGGCAGCAGCACACGGCCCGCTGCCTGCTGGTCATCGGGCACAATCCGATGACGGAAGAGCTGGCGATGGCGCTGACCGGCGACGGTTCGGGCTCGGTGCCTTCCGCGCTTGCCAGCGGCTTTCCCACCGGCGCGCTCGCGGTAATCGAGACATCTGGTGCGCTTGCCGATCTGCGCCCTTCCGGCGGCTGGCTGGAAGCCTTCTTCACGCCGCGAGAACTCGCCGAATAGTTTGCTGCGCGCGGGCTGACAGACAGAGGCCCGCCAATGCGGATGGCACTGGCGGGCCTGAGCAATCGCGTCGTGCGATCACCGATCAGTCGGACGCAGGCACCAGACGCACAAGCGGGGCGTTTGCATCGTCGATCAGCACGTAGAGGTAGCCATTGTCGGGGCCGACCGCGACGTCGCGGATGCGCCAGCCCTCACCGTCGAGCAGGCGCTCCTCCATTTCGACTTCCATGCCGTCGACGCTGAACCGGCCGAGATACTGGTGGCGGAGATTGCCCATGAAGATGTGGCCCTGCCAGTCGGGGAAAGCATCGCCATCATAGAAGGTCAGGCCCGACGGCGGAAAACCTTCCGGATGGTCGGGTTCCCACCAGTAGACAGGCTCGACGGCGTCGGCGACTTCCGGCGGAGTCGGCGCGAAACGCTCGCCGGTGCGGTAGTCGACGCCCCAAGTGGCGATCGGCCAGCCAAAGTTCTCGCCGCCCTGGATGATGTTGATCTCGTCGCCGTTGTTCTCGCCGTGCTCGTTTTCCCAGAGTTCGCCCGTCTCGGGATGGAAACCCAGCCCCTGCGGGTTGCGGTGGCCGTAGGACCAGATGGTCTCGCGAGCCCCATCGACGTCCACGAAAGGATTGTCGTCCGGCACCGAGCCATCGGCCTCGATGCGGTGGATCTTGCCGAGATCGACCGACAGGTCCTGGGCAACATGCTCGGGGCCGAAATCCTTCGACTGGCGGTCGCCAACCGAGAAATAGAGGCGGTTGTCGGCGTCGAAGGCAAGGCGCGAGCCGTAGTGACCCACCCCGGGCGCGTCGAACGGCTCGGCGACGAACAACTCCTCCAGTTCGCTGAGTTCCAGTGCCTCGACATCCAGGCGGGCGCGGCCGACATAGGTCGAGCTTTGGCCTGCGTCATTGGTGCCCGACCAGGCCATGTAGAGCCAGTTGTCCTCGGCAAAGTCGGGGTGGATGGCGATATCGAGCAAGCCGCCCTGCCCCTCGGCATGAATGTCGGGCAGGCCCGAAATCTCCTCGACCTCTCCGCTTTCGCGGTCGACCAGCTTGAGGCGGCCGGGGCGCTCGCTGACGAGCAGGCGCCCGTCATCGGGCAGGAACGCCATGCCCCAGGCGTTGTCGAAGCCTTCCGCCACCGTCTCGATACCGTAGGCCGATGCGTCCTGGGCGTGGGCGCCCGGCGCGACGAGGCCAAGGGCAAGCACGGCGGCGCTGGCCGTGAGGGCGAAATCGCCGTGAATGCGGCTCGGGCTGATGGGCATGGTTTTCTCCTTGCTGGGTGAGGTGGTTGTTGAGCCAACCCATCTGGGCCGGTGCGGTTCCGCGGAAAGGGCCCTCCCCGATCACGTCCCGTTGAAGGTCCCGCCTTAACCGCTCCGTAAAGCCCGGTCCTCTAAGGGGGTGGAGGGCAATGGTGATTCGGAGGCGAGGTTGGCGACGTTCGGCAAGGCGGGCAAAGGCAAGAGCAGGCCGCGCAAGAGCGCAAGGCGCCGCAGCGCGCCGCGGCGCATTCGCTACGGCCTGCAGCAGATCTCCCGCGATTTCGGCGTCGTGGCGGCAGCCGCCATCATTGGTTTCGGGCTCGCCTATTCCTGGCAGCCGCAGGAGGAGCGCGCGGGGCTGCCACAATCCGACAGCCATCTCCTGGCCTATGCTGCAGCCCGCGACTTTCCCATCTGCGGCTCGGGCCAGCGCGTCAATTGCGTGGTCGACGGCGATACCTTCTGGTTCGACGGCGAAAGGGTGCGGATTGCCGACATCGACGCGCCGGAGATTTCGCGACCCGAATGCCGACATGAGGCCGAACTCGGCCGGCAGTCGACGCAGCGCCTGCAGGCGCTTCTCAATGACGGGCCGTTCGAATTGCGCCGCCAGGGCAGTCGCGATCGCGACGTCTATGGGCGGCTGCTGCGCACCGTGCATCGCGACGGCCGCTCGCTGGGCGACCTGCTCATCGATGACGGGCTGGCCCGCGCCTGGCGCGGCCGTTCCGAACAGTGGTGCGGCTAGGCCAAGGCCGGCCGCTCAGGCGGCCCGCTCGATGCGGATGACCTGAGCCTTGTCGATCAGATGGCCGTCGCCGGTGATCTTCTCAACGGCCTTGCGCACCGAGGCCTCCATGGTCTCATGGGTGACCAGGATCACGGTCTTCACGTCGGGCGAATTCTGGCCGTTGGCGTGCTGGACGATCGATTCCAGGGAGATGTTGTTTTCGGCCATGCGCCTGGCGACGGCCGCGAAGACGCCGGCGCGATCGCGCACCGACAGACGGATAAAATAGCCGCCTTCATGGCTGCGCATGCGGGCGCGCTTGTAGGGCACGAGTTCGCGCACCGGGCGGCCGAAGACCGGGCCGTGCTGGAAGCCGGGACGGCTCTTGGCGATGTCGGCCAGGTCGCCGATCACCGAGGAGGCGGTGGCGTCGCCGCCCGCCCCCGGACCCGACAGGAGCAGCTCGCCCAGCGTATCGGTCTCGATCGCCACCGCATTGGTGACGCCATGGACCTGCGCGATGACTGAGGCGGTCGGTACCATGGTCGGGTGGACGCGCTGCTCGATGCCGGTCTCGGTGCGCAGCGCGACGCCGAGCAGCTTGATGCGGTAGCCGAGTTCGGCGGCCGCACGGATGTCGGACTGGGTGATGTTGGAGATGCCTTCCATGTAGATGTCGCCGGGCGATATCTTCGTGCCGAAAGCTAGGCTGGTCAGGATGGCGAGCTTGTGGGCGGTGTCGTGGCCCTCGATGTCGAAGGTCGGGTCCGCCTCGGCATAGCCGAGCCGCTGGGCGTCTGCCAGGCAGTCGGCGAAGTCGATCCCTTCGGCCTCCATGCGCGTCAGGATGTAGTTGCAGGTGCCGTTCAGGATGCCGAAGACGCGGCTGATCGTGTTGGCGGCCATCGCCTCGCGCATCGTCTTGATGATCGGGATGCCGCCGGCCACCGCGGCCTCGTAGTTGAGCAGCACGCCCTTCTTCTCGGCGATCTCGGCCAGCGCCAGGCCCTGGCTGGCAAGCAGCGCCTTGTTGGCGGTCACCACGTGGCGGCCGGCCTTGAGCGCCGCCTTCACGCAGGCCATGGCGGGACCGTTCTCGCCGCCGATGAGTTCGACCAGCACGTCGATATCGGCCTTCTCCGCCATCTCGGCGGCATCGTCGTACCAGTCGATGCCGGTGAGATCGATGCCACGGTCGCGGTTCCTGTCGCGCGCGCTGACGGCGGTCACCTTGATCGGCCGGCCGCACTGGCGGGTCAGTTCATCGGCCTTGGCGGCCAGGATCCTGACGACCGAGGCGCCGACCGTACCAAGACCGGCGACGCCGACACGCAACGCTTCACTCATGTTCAAAAATTGCCTTCTGTGTGGTCCCGCAGGCCTCAGCGCCGCGCGCCGAGCGCCACGACATTGTCGGGCCTGGTCTGTGTTTCGGCGAGGAACCGCTTGATGTTGCGGGCCGCCTGGCGGATGCGGTGCTCGTTCTCGACCAGCGCCACGCGCACGAAATCGTCGCCGTGTTCGCCGAAACCGATGCCCGGCGCAACCGCCACATGGGCCTTTTCCACCAAGAGCTTGGAAAATTCGAGCGAGCCGATCTCCTTGAACGGGTCGGGTATGGGCGCCCAGGCGAACATGGTGGCGGCGGGTGCCGGTATCTGCCAGCCGGCGCGGCCGAAGGCCTCGACCATGACGTCGCGGCGGCGATGGTAGATCGACCTGACCTCGGCGATGTCGGTGCCGTCACCGTTGAGGGCCGCGGTGGCGGCAACCTGAATGGGCGTGAAGGCGCCGTAGTCGAGATAGGATTTCACCCGCGCCAGCGCCGCGATGAGGCGCTCATTGCCGACCGCAAAGCCCATGCGCCAGCCCGGCATGGAGAAGGTCTTGGACATCGAGGTGAACTCGACGGCGATGTCGATGGCGCCCGGCACCTGGAGGATGGAAGGCGGCGGATCGCCGTCGAAATAGATCTCGGCATAGGCGAGATCCGACAGGATGATTATGTCGTTGCGGCGCGCGAAGGCGACGACGTCCTTGTAGAAATCGAGCGTGGCGACAAGGGCCGTCGGGTTCGACGGGTAGTTCATGATCAGCGCCAGCGGCTTGGGGATGGAATGGCGCATGGCGCGCTCGAGCGCGGGGATGAAGCCCTCGTCGGGCTCGGCCTGCATCGAGCGGATGACGCCGCCGGACATGATGAAGCCGAAGGCGTGGATCGGATAGGTCGGGTTGGGGCAGAGGATCACGTCGCCCGGCGCCGTGATGGCCTGCGCCATGTTGGCGAAACCTTCCTTCGAGCCGAGCGTGGCGACCACCTGGCGGTCGGCGTCGAGCTTGACGCCGAAACGGCGATCGTAATAGCGCGCCTGGGCGCGGCGCAGGCCGGGAATGCCGCGCGAACTGGAATAGCGATGGGTGCGCGGGTCGCGGACCACGTCGACCAGCTTGTCGACGATCGCCTGCGGGGTGGGAAGATCGGGATTGCCCATGCCGAGATCGATGATGTCGGCGCCCTCGGCGCGGGCGGCGGCCTTGAGCCGGTTGACCTGCTCGAAGACGTAAGGCGGCAGCCTGCGGACCTTGTGAAATTCTTCCATGGCGATTCCATCCCGACACAATGCGCCGATCACTCCGGATCCAGCGCGTCCGCGCTATACACCCATTCGCGGAGACGGTCGATAGGTCCTC
>Ga0008833_1001129_pt1 | contig 14088 bp, 10 predicted proteins | sample HotLakConsoUCCLE_FD_62216 | JGI IMG/M metagenome (GOLD analysis project Ga0008833, IMG submission 62216) | Hypersaline microbial mat communities from Hot Lake, Washington, USA - Hot Lake Consortium UCC-LE | ecosystem: Environmental > Aquatic > Non-marine Saline and Alkaline > Hypersaline >... | reverse complement strand
CCGATGTCGCCATCGGCCAGCGCGCCGTAGATCGCGTCGGTGAGCGCGTGCATGGCGACATCGGCATCCGAATGGCCCTGAAGCCCGCGGTCGAAGGGAATGTCGACGCCGCAGAGGGTGACATGGGTGCCCGGGCCGAACCGGTGCACGTCGTAGCCGTTGCCGGCGCGGATATCTCGCATCGCTCCTCCGAGCAGGGTCTCGGCGCGGGCGAAATCCCCGGCCGTGGTGATCTTGAGGTTCGTCTCCTCGCCCGGAACGATGGCGACATCGAGCCCCGCGGCAAGGGCTATTTCCACATCATCGGCCGCGTCGCCCTCTCGAGCGCGGTGAGCGGCGAGGATCGGGGCGAGCCGGAAGCCCTGGGGTGTCTGCGCCCGGAAGAGCCCGTCGCGGGGCAGCGTTCCGGTGACGCGGGCGTTCTCGCCGGTCCAGAGCGCGTCGGTCACCGCGAGGCCGGGAGCCGCGCCGTCGTGGGTGTCGAGCGCATCGAGCACGGCATCGATCACCGCGCGCGAGACGAGCGGGCGGGCGACATCGTGGATCAACACCCGGTCCGCTCCGCCCTCGAGGGCGGCGAGACCCGCGCGGACGCTTTCGGACCTCGTCGCGCCGCCGGTGACGATTTCGGCGGGCGGGTCTTCGGGCACGACCCCGCTTGCGACATCGTCGGGGTGCAGCACGAGCACCAGCCGGTCGATGCGCGGGTTCGAGGCGAAGGCACGAAGCGTGCGTTCGGCCACGCTCACGCCGCCAAGATCCCGCCATTGCTTGGGAATTCCGCCACCCGCGCGACGTCCGCGCCCGGCGGCGACGATAAGCGCGGCAGTGGTCTCGGGCGGCGTCACGAGCATGGAAGAATGTCTACGGCGTGCGCGACTTGCTGACAATGGGCTGTCCGCCCCCGAAAAACTGCTCGAATATTGTGCAAAGGGCAAAGCGGCGGGCATGAGACGATCAAGCAAATTGCCAATCCTCGCAGCTCGACCTAGGAAACTCCGAAACGCACAAGGTTTGAGCAGTTGACCATCGAAGTGGCAGGAGTTTCGATCGATCCGCCCGTGGCCCTCGCACCGATGGCGGGGATCACGGACCTGCCGTTCCGCCGCATGGTGGCGGAGTTCGGCGCGGGGCTCGTCGTCAGCGAGATGGTCGCGAGCCAGGAGATGGTACAGGCGAAGCCCGGGGTCCGCGAGCGGGCGGAGCTGGGCCTGGCCGAACAGGCGACATCGGTGCAACTCGCCGGCCGCGACGCGTGTTGGATGGCCGAGGCCGCGCGGATGGTCGAAGCCAACGGTGCCCGGATCATCGACATCAACATGGGCTGCCCGGCCAAGAAGGTCACCGGCGGCCTGTCGGGTTCGGCGCTGATGAAGACGCCGGACCACGCCCTGAGGCTCATCGAGGCCGTGGTGGGCGCGGTGTCGGTTCCGGTGACGCTCAAGATGCGTCTCGGCTGGGATGACGAGAGCCGCAACGCGCCCCGCATCGCACGGGCGGCTCGGGACGCGGGGGTGCGGATGATCGTCGTTCACGGCCGCACACGCTGCCAGTTCTACAACGGCGCCGCCGACTGGGAGGCCATCGCCCAAGTCGTCGGCGCGGTGGACGTGCCTGTGCTCGCCAACGGCGATATCGTCGATGGCGGGAGTGCAAGGGCCGCGCTCGCCGCGTCCGGTGCGGCAGGGGTCATGGTCGGGCGGGGCGCGCAGGGCGCGCCGTGGCGGCTGGCCGAAATCGCCGCCTCCCTCTGGGGCCGGCCGATGCCCGTCGTGCCTGAAGGCGCCGCCCTCGCCGACCTCGTAGCCGCGCATTTCGACGCCTCGCTCTCGTTTTACGGCCGCGATCTCGGCGCACGGGTCATCCGCAAGCATCTTGGCTGGTATCTCGAGGCGGCGGGCGTCGCGGCCGGGTTGCGCCGGGAGATCCTGACCGCGCCGCCCGAAAAGGTGCCGCATCTCCTGCACCCCGCTTTCGTGACCTACGCGGAGGCCGCATGAGCCCCGCGAGCGCGTTTTCCGACCGACTCTGGGCCTCGCTTCCAGTGCCGGCCTTCCTCGTCGACCCCGCCGACCTTATCTCCGAGGTCAACCCCGCAGGCGAGGGATTTCTCAACATCTCCGCCAGAGGTCTCAGGAACGCTCCGGTGCTCGACGTTCTCGCCATCGACGCCAATCTCGAAGAGGCGTTCCAACGGGTGCGCTCTCGCGAGGGTTCGCTGTCGATCTCAGATGTCGACGTGGGAACCGGCTCGCAGGCCCCGGTGCTCTGCAACCTCCAGGTCGCGCCGATGGTGGGGATGCCGGGGTTCCTGCTGCTCATCTTCGAACCGCGCCAGATCGCCGACCGGCTCGGCCGGGCCCATTCGGTGAAGACGGCGGCGAAATCGGCGATCGGCATGGCCGAGATGCTCGCCCACGAGATCAAGAACCCGCTCGCGGGCATCACCGGGGCCGCGCAGCTTCTGTCGATGAACCTCTCGGGCGAGGACCGCGAGTTGACCGACCTCATCGTCGCCGAGACCCGGCGGATCCTGAAGCTCCTCGGTCAGGTCGAGCAGTTCGGAAATCTCTCGCCGCCCGACCGCCGGGTGGTCAATATCCACGATCTGCTCGACAGGGCGAGAAAGTCCGCCGAGGTCGGGTTCGCCGCCAACATGAAGGTGATCGAGGAATACGATCCGTCGCTGCCGCCCACATGGGTCGACGGCGACCAGATGCTGCAGGTTTTCCTGAACCTCCTCAAGAACGCCGCGGAGGCTGCGGGCGAAGCGGGCGGGACGATCACGATCCGCACCTTCTATGACCTGTCTCTGCGGCTGCGGCGCCGCGACGGCACCGCCATCCTGCCCTTGCAGGTCGAGATCATCGACGACGGGCCGGGGTTGCCGCCGGAACTTGCCGAGGATGTCTTCGAGCCTTTCGTCTCGGGCCGTGAGAACGGCACCGGGCTGGGTCTCGCACTCGTCTCGAAGATCATATTGGACCACGATGGCTGGGTTTCCGTCGACAGCGGGCCGGGGCGCACGGTGTTCCGGATTTCGCTTCCCCTCGCACCCAGGGCGGACGAGGCGGAGACTTGAAGGTGAAAGGACGAGACTGAGATGGACGGCACTGTACTTGTCGCCGACGACGACAGAACGATCCGGACGGTTCTGACCCAGGCGCTCACCCGGGCGGGCTGCAAGGTGCATGCAACGTCGTCCCTCGTCACGCTGATGCGGTGGGTCGAGGAAGGCAAGGGCGATCTCGTGATCTCGGACGTCATAATGCCCGACGGAAACGGACTCGACCAGCTCCCGAGAATCGCCTCCGAGCGGCCGGGTCTGCCGGTCATCGTGATTTCCGCGCAGAACACGATCATGACGGCGATCCAGGCCGCCGAGGCGGATGCCTTCGATTATCTGCCGAAGCCCTTCGACCTTCCCGATCTCATGAAGCGCGCATCGAAGGCGCTTGACGTTAAGCGCCGCGCCCCGGTGCGCCGAGACCCGCAGCCGGAGGATGGCGGCGGGGGAGGCGACCTTCCTCTCGTCGGGCGCACACCTGCGATGCAGGCGCTCTACCGGCTCGTCGCGCGGGTCATGAACACCGATCTGCCGGTCATGATCTCGGGCGAAAGCGGGACGGGAAAGTCGCTCATCGCCCGTGCGATCCACGATTTCTCGGATCGCAGGAGCCTGCCCTTCATCATTGCCACCGCCGCCGATCTCGAAACGCTGGAGGGGCCCGCTTCGCTGATCAGCCGCGCGAAGAACGGTTCGCTTCTCTTTGACGAGGTTGGAGATCTGTCGGACGCCGCCCAGGCACGGGTGGTGCGGATGCTCGACAGTTTCACCGACAACGCACCAAGGGTCATGTCGACCTCACAGGCCGATCTCGCCCGGCGGATGGACGAGGGCGGGTTCCGTCAGGACCTGTTCTACCGGCTCGGAGGCGTGACGATCTCTGTGCCGGGGCTACGCGAGCGCGTCGACGACATTCCCCTCCTCGTCGACCACTTTCTCGCGCGTGCAGAGCGCGACGGCGCTTCGCCGCGCGTGTTCTCCTCCGACGCGATGGATCTCGTGCGCGCCTACAGCTGGCCCGGAAACGTACGGCAACTCGGGAACGCCGTGCGTCGGATTCTTCTCTCAGGCGGAGAGGAAGAGGTGACCCGCGCGGAGGTCGAACAGGTTCTCGGCAACCAGCCCGCGGTCGAGCCGCTCACCGGCGGTTCGGACGGCGACAAGCTTTCAGGCTCGGTGGCCAAGCACCTCAAGCGCTATTTCGATCTTCACGGCGAAGTGCTTCCGCCGCCGGGGCTCTACCAGCGCGTCCTCCGCGAGGTGGAACTGCCCCTGCTCGAGATCGCGCTCGACGCGACGGGCGGCAATCAGGCCAAGTGCGCGGAACTACTCGGAATCAATCGAAACACACTGAGAAAGAAGATCACCGATCTCGATATTCGCGTGACACGCCGCCGCAAGTTGATGTAAAAGCGCAACAGAAGAGTGACCGATCTGCCGATGCGGCAATCAGGTCGCCGAGCATGGCGGTTGTCGCGGAATGCGGCGTAACGGGCGGGGTGTTCCGGGGTGACCGGACGCGTCAATCAGCGGTTCATGGCACGCGTCCTGCGCGCAGCGCGCCTGAAGCGCGTGCGCACGGCCGGAACGATCGGTCTCGTCGTTCTCGGACCGGTTCTTGCGCTTCTGACCTTCCTCGTTCTCGGGCCGCTCGAACAGGGCGCATCGGCGCCGACGCTGCGCCTCGTGATCCTTGCCGACCTCGTCTACGTCCTGCTCGTCGCGGCCCTCGTGCTGACCACCATCGCGCGCATGGTGGCGGCGCGCCGCGCGCGCTCCGCGGGCTCGCGGCTGCACCTGAGGCTCACGGGGGTCTTCGCGCTCATCGCGATCCTTCCCACGATCACGGTGGCGATCTTCGCTGGGCTGACCATCAATGTCGGCCTCGAGGGCTGGTTCTCCGACCGGGTGCGCTCGGCGGTCGGCGCCTCGATCACGGCGGCGCAGGCCTACCGCGAAGACGAGCGCGAGGACATCATCGCCGACGCCACAGCTCTCGCGGCCTATCTCGACAATGCCCGGCGCAGTTCGGCCTTCGTCTCCGACGGCGAACTACGGCAGATACTCTCTCAGGGGCAGGCGCTGGTGCAGCGCGGCCTTCAGGAGGCCTATGTCATCGACGGAACGGGAGAGATCCGCACCCGTGGCGAGAGCTCCTATCTCTTCGACTTCGAGGCGCCCCGGCCGGCGGACATACAAGCCGCGCGCGAGGCGCCACAGGTGATCGAGGACCTTGATCTCGCGGAATTCAGGGCGCTCGTCCCGCTCGAGGCCTATCCCGATCGCTATCTCTACGTGACCCGTGATGTCGACGGGCGAATTCTCTCGCTGCTCGACGACGCCGAGGAGACAGCGCGCTTCTACAATCAGCTCGAGACCGAGCGGGGGCGTATCGTCTTCGAGTTCGGTCTGCTCTACGTCGGCTTCGCCGTCATCCTCGTTCTCGCGGCGATCTGGTGGGGGCTCTGGTTCGCCGAGCGGTTGTCGCGCCCGGTGGGGCGCCTTGCCGGGGCCGCCCAACGGGTCGGCGCGGGCGATCTCGACGTGCAGGTCCCGGAAGAGACAGGCGACGACGAGATCGCCATGGTCGGACGGCTCTTCAACCAGATGACACGGCAGCTGAAGGGTCAGCGCGAGGCGCTCCTGGCAACGAACCGGCAGATCGAGGAGCGGCGGCGGCTGTTCGATTCGGTGCTGTCCTCGGTGACCTCGGGGGTGATCGGCCTTGATGCGGATACCAGGGTGAGTTTCGTCAACCGCTCCGCGAAGGAGATCCTGGCACTGCCCGGGGGCGAGGCCGAGGACGCGCCGCTTGCCGTGGCGGTGCCGGAGTTCCTGCCGCTTCTGGAACGCATGGAGGAGGGCGCGCGTGAGACCGTACAGGGCGAAGTGAAACTGTCGCGCGGCCGGTCGATCGAGAACCTGCTCGTCCGCATCGCCAACCGCCGCAATGCCGCCGGGGAGGCCGAAGGCTACGTCATCGCCTTCGACGACGTCACCGACCTCGTCTCGGCCCAGCGCATGGCGGCCTGGGGCGATGTCGCGCGCCGCATCGCCCACGAGATCAAGAACCCGCTCACCCCGATCCAGCTTTCGGCGGAACGCATCCGCCGGAAATTCCGTGACCTCGCGGGCGACGAAGCCGAAGCGCTCGACCAGCTGACCGGCGTCATCATCCGCCAGACCGGGGATTTGCGGCGCATCGTCGACGAGTTCTCGAAATTCGCGCGGATGCCCGAGCCCGAGCGCTCGGCGCAGGATTTCGCGGCCCTCGTAACCGACGCGGTGACGCTTCAGGAGGGCGCGGTCGGCCGAGCCGTGCTCACGGTCGATCTGCCGGAGAAGCCGGTGCCCGTGGAGGTCGACCCGACGCTGATCGGCCAGGCGCTCGTGAACCTCATAAAGAACGCCGGTGAAGCCATTGAGGGACTTGAGGAAAAAGGCGCACCCGAAGGCCACGAGCCGCGGGTGCATCTGAAGTTGGACCTTTTGGGCGCGGCGGCGAGGCTGACGATCTCGGACAACGGCATCGGTCTGCCTGCCGACCGTGCGCGGCTCTTCGAGCCCTACGTGACGACGCGGGCTACGGGGACCGGTCTCGGTCTTCCCATCGTGAAGAAGATCATCGAGGAACACGGCGGCACTCTCATGCTGAGTGACGCCGAGCCGCTCGACGGGACGGGACATATCGGCGCCTGCGCCGAAATCGTCCTTCCGCTGGCGGCGGAAAAGACGGACAGGCGCGATCTGAAGGTCGCCGAGTAGGACATGAATGGGACATGATTTGAGGCAAGCGGAGGCCATTATGGGCGACATTCTCATAGTCGACGATGAACGCGATATCCGGGAACTGATCTCGGACATCCTGAAGGACGAGGGCTACGCGACGCGGGTCGCGGGCACCTCCGACGAGGCGATGACCGAAATCAACCGCGAGCCGCCGGCGCTGATCGTTCTCGATATCTGGCTGAAGGACAGTCAGATGGACGGGATCGACATCCTGAAGACCGTGAAGCGAGACAACCCGGATATTCCTGTGGTCATCATCTCGGGGCACGGCAACATCGAGATCGCGGTGGCCGCGATCAAGCAGGGCGCCTACGATTTCATCGAGAAGCCCTTCAACATCGACCAGCTTCTCGTCGTCATCCGACGGGCGATGGAAGCCTCGCGCCTGAGGCAGGAGAATTCGGCACTTCGCCGTCGCGAGACCGTGCCCTCCGAGATGATCGGGGCGAGCCCGCCGTTCCGGACCCTGAAGGCCAATCTCGACAAGGTCACACGCTCGAACGCCAGGGTCATGCTCAACGAGCCTTCCGGGGCGGGCAAGGAGATCGCCGCGCGCTATATCCACGCCCATTCAGAGCGGTCCGCCGGGCCCTTCATCACCGTCAATTCGGCCTCGATCGAGCCCGAGCGCATGGAGGAGGTGCTCTTCGGCCGGCTGTCCTCCGAACGCGGGCTTGAATCGGGCCTTCTGGAACAGGCGCATGGCGGCATCATCTTCTTCGACGAGGTGGGAGACATGCCCCTCGGCACCCAGTCGAAGATCCTGCGCGTGCTGACCGAGCAGCAGTTCCAGCGAACCGGGGGCAACGACAAGGTGCGGGTCGATCTGCGGGTGATTTCGTCGACGACGAAGAACCTCTCGGCCGAGGTCGCCGCGGGACGCTTCCGCGCCGAACTCTTCCACCGGCTCAACGTCGTGCCGATCGAGGTGCCGGGTCTCGAGGAACGGCTCGAGGACATCCCGGACCTCGCGCGCCACTTCATCGCCAAGTGCAACGCCGAGCAGGGCCTGCCGGTGCGCGAGATCACGGACGATGCCGTGGCGCGGCTTCAGACGATGTCCTGGCCCGGCAACGTGCGACAGTTGAAGAACATGATCGAGCGGGTGCTCATCCTGGGCGACGGGACAGCCCCCATCGAGGCGTCCGAGCTGCCCGAGAGCGGCGGCAACGGCACCGAGGAGCGGGTCGCGCTGCACGGGTCGCTCGCCACGCTGCCCTTGCGCGAGGCGCGGGAGGTCTTCGAACGCGAGTACCTGCTGACCCAGATCAACCGCTTCGGAGGGAACATCTCGCGAACGGCGAATTTCGTCGGCATGGAGCGTTCGGCGCTGCACCGCAAGCTGAAGTCGTTGGGGGTGGTGACGTCTGCGAAGGCCGGTGCGCGGGTCGCGCGCCTAGATGGCGACGAGGCAGACGGCGACGAGGTCAAGGCCGCCTCGTGACGACCGGGCAGGCGCCCTGCGGGACCGAGAGCGGCGGGCCGGGCCGTTGACCGGCGGTCGCCGCAGTCTCGTTGCCGTCGTCAAGCAGCGCGTCGCCGGGGATGCAGCGGCGCCTGCGCCGAATTGACTGCCCCGCCCCCCTCTGCCATGCCTGACCCGCGCGGGGGCAACTCGGGGAACCCATGAAGGTCATCATCTGCGGTGCGGGCCAGGTGGGCTGGCAGATCGCGAGACATCTTTCGGGCGAGGACGACGACGTCACGGTCGTGGACCACAACGCCGACCTCGTGCGCCGTGCGACCGACACGCTCGATGTTCAGGGCATCGCCGGGCACGCCTCCTACCCCGATGTCCTCGACCGCGCTGGGGCGCGGGATGCCGACATGATCGTCGCCGCAACCCATTCCGACGAGGTGAACATGGTGACCTGCCAGGTCGCCCATTCGGTGTTCTCGGTGCCCCGCAAGATCGCCCGCCTCAGGGCGCAAAGCTATCTCACCGCGATATATTCCGACCTCTACCGGCGCGACCACATGCCCATAGACGTGGTCATAAGCCCCGAGCGCGAGGTGGCCGAGGCGGCGCTGCGCCGGCTGTCGGCCCCCGCGGCCTTCGACGTGCAGAGCTTTCTCGAAGGACAGGCCCAGTTCATCGGCATCTATCTCGACGAGGACTGCCCGGTGGTGAACACCCCGCTCAGGCAGCTCACCGACCTCTTCTCGACCCTGAGAGCCATCGTGGTCGGCGTGCGCCGCAAGAAGCGTCTCTTCGCGCCCGAGGCCAAGGACCAGCTCTTCGTCGGGGACGCCGTCTACATCCTGACCCATTCCGACGACATGGCCCGCACGCTCGAGATCTTCGGCAAGACCTCGAAGCGCCAGGAGCGGGTGGTCATCGTCGGCGGCGGCAACGTCGGCCTCGCGGTGGCCCAGGCGCTCGAGGCCCGCTCCGACCGGGTGCGCGCCAAGGTCATCGAGATGAACCGCCAATGCGCCGAGCGCGCCGCCGACGCGCTCGTGCGCACCATCGTGCTCAACGGCGACGGGCTGTCGGCGGAGCTTCTCGCAGAGGCGGGCATCGACCGGGCCGACGCCGTGCTGACCGTGACCGACGACGACAAGACCAACATTCTCGCCGCGGTGCGCGCCAAGAACGAGGGCTGCCCCATGGCGATCGCCCTCGTCAACGACCCCACCCTGGAGCCGATGCTGGCGCCCCTCGGAATCGACGCCTACATCAACCCGCGCGCCACCACGGTTTCCTCCATTCTCCGCCATATCCGGCTCGGCCGGGTTCGGGCGGTCTATTCCATCGGCGACGCGGAGGCCGAGGTGATCGAGGCGCAGGTGCTCTCGACCTCGCCCATCGCCGGCCAGCTCATCCGCGACGTGGGGTTTCCCGAGGGCGTGCTCGTCGGCGCGGTGCGGAAGGGCGACAAGGTGATCCGTCCCACCGGAGGCACCCGGATCGACGACGGGGACATCATCGTGATTTTCGCGCTCGCCGGGGACGTGCGCGCGGCCGAACGCCTGTTCCAGGTGTCGATCGACTATTTCTGATGCTCGCGCGGATCGTCGAGCTTCCTCTTTTCGTGCTTCTCATCGGGGCCTCCGCGCTCGCGATGATGGTCCCGGCCTTCCACGGGCTCGCCACCGACGATGGCGCTTCGGCGCGGGGTTTCGGCTATGCGGCCCTCCTGACCTTCGTTCTCTTCGCGATGATCGGGCTCGCGACCTGGAACCATCGGGTGCGCCAGCCGATCCGGGCGAACCTCGTCTCGATCCTCGCGTTCTACGCGGTTCTGCCGGTGCTGCTGGCCTGGCCGATGACCGCCGCCATGGAGGGCGCTTTGAGCTATGGCGACGCGGTGTTCGACATGGTCTCGGCGATCACCACCACCGGAGCGCCGATCCTGCCCTTGAACGCCACGCCGTCCTCGGTGCATCTCTGGCGCGCCGAGGTGGCCTGGTTCGGGGGGTTCTTCGTCTGGGTGACAGCCATCGCCGTCCTCGCCCCGCTCAACCTCGGCGGCTTCGAGGTCTCCGGCATGGCGGGACCCGGCCGCGGGGCGGAGAGCTTCACACAGATCACCCGCCTTGCGGGGCAGGACCAGCGCATCCGCCGCTATGCAGCCGCGCTGTTTCCGGTCTACGCCATCCTCACCGGAGTCCTGTGGCTCGCACTCATCGCCGCCGGCGATCCTCCGCTCGTGGCGATCACCCATGCGATGTCGACCCTGTCGACGAGCGGCCTTTCTCCACTCGGCGGCCCGGGCGGCGCGGCTTCGGGTGTTCCGGGCGAAGGGCTCATCCTGCTCTTCTTCGTCTTCGCGCTCTCGAGGCTCACCTTCGCGACCGAGGAGCGCGATGACGGGCTCGCAACCCTCCTGCGCGACCCCGAGTTGAGACTGGGCCTCCTCATCATCGGCGCCCTGCCGGTGCTTCTTTTCCTGCGCCACTGGCTATCGGCGGTCGGCGCCGACGCTGAGGTCACCCTTCTGGAGGGCCTCCAGGGGCTCTGGGGCGCGCTCTTCACTACCGCATCCTTCCTGACCACGACGGGCTGGGTCAGCGGGTCCTGGGACGCCGCGCTTTCCTGGTCGGGGCTCCGCACGCCGGGTCTCGTGCTCATGGGTCTCGCGATCTTCGGGGGCGGCGTGGCCACCACGGCGGGCGGCGTGAAGCTCCTGCGGGTCTTCGCGCTCTACAAGCACGGCCTTCGCGAAATGGAGAAGCTCATCCAGCCCTCGTCGATCGGTGGGGCGGGGCGGGCGGCCCGTCGTTTCAGGCGGCAGGGGGCATATCTCGCCTGGATCGCCTTCATGCTGTTCGCGTTCTCGATTGCCGTGGTCTGGCTCGCGCTCGCCTTCACCGGGCTCGACTTCGAGACCGCACTGGTTCTTACCATCGCCTCGCTGACCACCTGCGGACCGCTCATAGACGCCGTGATGTCGCAGCCGGTAGTGCTTCTCGATCTTCCCCCTGGGGCCAAAGCGATCATGGTGGCGGCGATGGTTCTCGGTCGGCTCGAGGCCCTGGCGGTGATTGCGCTTCTGAATCCGGATTTCTGGCGCGGATAAGCTGTTGACGATCTGCGACTTTTTCGATCTTCTGTCGTCACGCCGCCCGCTGCATCACAGCGGGAGCGAAGTCACGCGCCGACCGAGGGACGGCGCCAAGAAGAAAAGGGCAAGTCAGCATGGCTTCCGACAGACAGAATTTGCAGGATGCATTTCTCAATCATGTCCGAAAGACGAAGGTTCCCGTCACGATTTTCCTGATCAACGGGGTCAAGCTTCAGGGCGTAATTACCTGGTTCGACAATTTCTGCGTGCTGTTGCGCCGCGACGGGCAGTCGCAACTCGTCTACAAGCACGCGATCTCCACGATCATGCCGTCCCAGCCGATCAGCCTGTACGAGGGTGAAGAGTAATCATGGCCGAGGCGGCGCGCCGGACCACCCGGGCGCTGATCCTGCACCCGGACATCGACGGCAGGGGGCCGAAGCGGGATCCCGGATTCGCGCTGTCCGAAGCCGTGTCTCTGGCCCATGCACTGCCGGGCCTCGAGATCGCGGGCGCCGAGATCGTCCGGCTGCCGAAGGCGCAGCCCGGCCAGCTTTTCGGCAAGGGCAAGGTCGAGGAGCTGGGTCGGCGCATCGAGGCCGACGACATCGAACTCGTCCTGATCGACGGGCCGGTCACCCCAGTCCAGCAGAGGAACCTCGAGCGGGACTGGAAGGTGAAGCTTCTCGACCGGACCTCCCTCATCCTCGAGATCTTTTCCGACCGGGCACGGACCCGCGAAGGGGTCCTTCAGGTGGAGATGGCCGCGCTGAGCTACCAGCGCACCCGCCTCGTCCGCGCCTGGACCCACCTCGAACGCCAGCGCGGCGGCCTCGGCTTCGTCGGCGGCCCCGGTGAAACCCAGATCGAGGCGGACCGGCGGGCGATCGATACCCAGCTTCTGCGTCTGAAGCGCCAGCTCGACAAGGTGGCGAAGACCCGGACGCTTCACCGTGCGGCCCGGGCCAAGGTGCCTTACCCGCTCGTCGCCCTCGTGGGCTACACCAACGCCGGCAAGTCGACGCTCTTCAACCGCGCGACCGGGGCTGAAGTCATGGCCAAGGACATGCTCTTCGCCACCCTCGACCCCACGATGCGCGCGGTCCCGCTGCCGGGTGGCGGCGAGGCCATCCTGTCCGATACCGTGGGCTTCATTTCCGACCTCCCGACCCAGCTCGTCGCCGCCTTCCGCGCGACGCTCGAGGAAGTGCTCGAGGCCGACCTCATCGTCCATGTCCGCGACATCTCGCACCCCGAGACCGAGGAGCAGGCCGACGACGTGATCGAGATCATGGCCGAGCTCGGAGTGGCCGAGGAAACGCCTGTCTTCGAGTTCTGGAACAAGGCGGACCTTCTCGATCCCGAGGCACGCGCGCGCACCGAGGCGCTGGCCGCCCGCCGTGAAGGGGCGTTCATCGGTTCCGCAGTGACGGGCGAGGGGTTCGACCCGCTCTTCGAGGCGATCGAGGGCGCTCTTCTCGGCGCGCGCTCCGAAGTGGTCCTCACTCTCGATGCGGGCGACGGCCGCCGCCGGGCCTGGCTCTACGAACAGGGGGTTGTGCGGGCCGAACGCCAGACCGAGGAGGGGCCGGAACTGACGGTGCAATGGACGGCGGGACAGGCGCGCCGGTTCGGGCGGCTCTGACTGACGCCACCGGCCTGGCCCCGGACCCGGGGCATGCGGGTGCAAGGGTGATCCGCGATACGGTCCTGATGCCGCCGGAGGAGACCACGGAGACCGCCTTCGTCGCCGACAATCCTGGCAGGTGGATGCTCCATTGCCATCTTCCGGAACAGCGGGCATCCGGCAAGATGGGGGTGATCGAGGTGTGCCGAGACGCGCGGGCTAACGAGGTTCGAGCCGCGTCACACCCACCGCCGCCGCGCGCGCGAGGTCCGGGTCGAGACTCATCGGCACGTATTCGCCGCGCCGCCAGAGGTCGCCCAGATCGTCGTAGTTCCGCGACAGCGGATGGCCGGACTGCCCGGTGGCGATGATGAAGACCGAACTGTCGGGATCGGCGAAATCATAGACCCCCCGGTACCCCGCGCCGTGGGTCGACAGGAACGGGTTCGGCCCCGTCCCGGCGGTCTGCCCGCGCATCAGGGTGAAGTCGCCGCCGCTTGTCGACTGGCGGATGTTCACCACCCAGTTCAGGCCTGGCACGTCGCCCAGCACCGCGTGGTCGTGGGTGGCCTCGTGGGCATCGCCCCACCGCAGGCTCTCGAGACTGTCGCCCCAGGTCTCCGAGATGAAGAGAAGCGCGTCGTCGAGGGCGAGCGATGCGATCTCCTCACAGGTCTCCACCGGGGCGGACTGGACCACGTCGCACCATTCGCTCGCGCCGTCGATGTCGCGAAAGACGCGCTCGATGAACACCGGCTCGACCTGCGTGAAATCCGCCGCCATCGGCCCGAGTTAGTCGCGGATGAGACGCTCCTGAACCGCGCGTACCCATGCGGCGTAGATCAGCGGTTCAGGGAAATGCTCGTTCATCTCTCCGTTCCACTCCGCGAGGAGTTCGAGCGCACGCTGGCGCCGGCGTTCCGCGGTGCCCTCGGGGGCCGCCTCTCCGGTGAACCAGAGGTCGCGGCCGAGAAGGGGAAGTAGCCCCCGCGCGGCCGGCGAGACGGTATCGAGTTGCGCCTCGATGAAGCTTTCCCTTGTATGCACCTCGCGCGATTGCAAGAGCCGGGTCAGCCGCTGGATGCGTTGGGTGTCAC
>Ga0008833_1001126_pt1 | contig 14127 bp, 15 predicted proteins | sample HotLakConsoUCCLE_FD_62216 | JGI IMG/M metagenome (GOLD analysis project Ga0008833, IMG submission 62216) | Hypersaline microbial mat communities from Hot Lake, Washington, USA - Hot Lake Consortium UCC-LE | ecosystem: Environmental > Aquatic > Non-marine Saline and Alkaline > Hypersaline >... | reverse complement strand
CCGCGTTCGATATCAGGAGGTCTATCGGTTCCGCGCCGACCTGGCGCGCGATCTCCTCGAACGCGGAAGCGTCGGTGACATCGAGCGGCAGATTGCGCAGCCTTGGATGACCGGGAAGCGCAGTTTTCGGGTCGAGATAGGTCGCGACGACATCCCAGCCCTCGCGCAGATACTGACTGGCGAATTCCCTGCCGATCCCGGTGTCGCAGCCGGTGATAAGAGTTGTTGGCATGTCATCACTCCTGGCACGGGTTTTCGAAATGCCATCTTACCGCATGGCGCGCGCTCGCACCTGCCGCGAGAATGCGCATTGAGGGCTTGTCGGCCAGTTCGCCACGGTAGCCTTCCTTGTCGCCATGGCCCGTCCAGCACTCCATGCAAAGGAACGGCGCTGGAGGCCGGCTCCACAGTGCCAGATGCGGGAACCCCGTGGTCTCGACAGCTATAGCTTCGCCGGACGGTGCAACGAAGCGGAGGGACGTTGACTTCGCATCAAGGAAACACAGCGCTTCGCGCGACATGAGATCGGGGGTGATGGCCAGCTGGCGGCCATCAAGGGGAACCGCACGTCGGCGGTTGGTAAAAAGCCCCTTATCGCTGATCTCCGGCACCCAACCCGCTTCCTCTTCTTCGAATTCCAAAAGGTGGCCTACCGCGGCCTCCGACGAGAATGGCCACCGAAAACCCGGGTGGAACCCGAGCGCATAGGGCATCGCGGTATCCCCCGGGTTGGAGACCTGGAAGCTGGCCGTCACGTCGCGGGGTGTCAGCAAGTAGGAGACTTCCAGTTCGAATGCGAAGGGGTATTGGGCGCGCGTGGAAGCCGTGTCGGAAAGCCGTAACGACAGCGCGTCTTTGCAGCTGCTGGTAACAACAAACGCCTCGTCGGCGGCGAAGCCATGCGTTCCGATCGCGTATGACGCGTCGCCTACCCGGATGCGGCCTTCCGCTGCCCGCCCCACGATCGGGAACAGGATGGGGCTCGATCGCGCCCAGGCAGTGCCGCCCGGCCACAGCAATTCGCGTCCATCGACGCTCCAGCCGACGGGTTCGGCGCCTCGACTTCGCACATGCAATATCGAGTCGCCGGCACGGAGAACCGATGTTTCGATCAAGGCGCCACCCGGGCAATCATCTCGATTTCCACGGTCATGTTGCCCGGCAGGCTGCCCATGCCCACGGCGGAACGTGCATGCCTTCCTCTGTTGCCGAACACATCGATCATGAGCTGCGAACAGCCGTCGATGACCCTGGGATGGTCCTCGAACCCGGGTGCGGCGTTCACCATGCCGAAGAGCTTGACGATACGCATGACACGGTCCAGCGAGCCCAGTTCGTGGCGGAGCGCAGCCAGCAGATTCAGCCCGGTCTGGTGCGCATCCTCAACTGCCTCTTCGAGCGTCACCTCGGCGCCGACCTTGCCGCTTGGACGTGTCCCGTCGGCCCGGCGCGGTCCCTTGCCCGACAGGTAGAGGAGATCGCCGTCGCGGACGACATCTTCGTAGAGCGCTCCCGGTTTTGCCAGGCGCGGCAGGCTGATTTTAAGCGTCCGCAATTGTTCCTCGGCCGACATCCATTTTCCCTGTTAGGAGCGGTTCACGTCCGCGCCGCATGCGAGTACGGATGAGATGTTATGGCGCGATATCATTGGTGAACAGAGCCGGTTTCCGCTGATATTACGGAGCCAGTAGGATGGGCATTGGTGCGGGGATCAATCTTCCAAGGACTTTTCGGGCAAGACGTGTGGCGATGCGTCTGATGTCCTGGATCGATCAGCGCTTCCATGGGCGTGCCAGCCGCTGCCCATGTTGAGAACCAGGCGAGATCCCCCTCGGCGATCTTGCGAGGGTACAACAAGCCGCGCATCCAGACACCGGTGAGGGCATCGTCATCATCGCCGGCATAGAGATCGGCCAGATCGCGATAGACCCAGTCGTGAAGGCCCCGCCTTTGGTTCCTTCACCGGCAGGCAGACGTCTCCAGGCGGCTTTTTGCGAGCAGGACAAGGCAGTGGTCTGGAACCGCCGCGCGGCCACGCCGATACTGCGCGTCCAAAGGTCACCGCTGCCTCCCTTGCCTTCAGGCAGGATCCCGCCGGGCCGAAGCGTGGAGGGGGCCGCGGTTGAGGCGCCAAGAATGCAGCTCTTACCATGTCAGTCCGATCGCCATCACCAGCAGGAACAGCGTAATCGACACCACCACGACGATGTGCCCCGCACCCAGCGCGAACATTTCTTTGAGGGCGGTCTTCATGCCCAGCGCCGCGATGGCTGTCACCAGCAGCCAGCGGGAAAGCTCGGCGAGGAAGGCGGCGACCGGCACGGGCAGAAGGCCGAGACTGTTGATCACCACCAATGCGCAGAAGACAATTAGAAAGAATGGCAGAGAAATTGCACCAGAAACCCCACCCTCGTTTCGCAACAATAGCCAGAGCCCACCAACCACAACGGGTAGCAGCGCCACGCGCACAAGTTTCACGAACGTGGCCGTATCGCCGGCTTCGGCCGAGGCAGCGTAGCCGGCACCTACCACTTGTGCGACATCGTGGATCGTCGCTCCGATCAGCAAACCGATCTCCTGCTCGCTGAAGCCGAGCGTAGAAAACAGGACGGGGTAGGCAATCATCGCCAATGTGGAAAGGCCCGTCACCGCGATCACGGTGAAGAGTACATCCTTCTCGCGCAGATGGCGCCGCGGCAGCACGGCCGAGATGGCAAGGGCAGCCGATGCGCCGCAGATAGCCACCGCCCCGCCAGTCAGAATCCCAAAACTCCAATGCCGGCGTGTGAGCCGCGCAGCTGCTAGTCCAAAGGCAATGGTTGCTGCGACACAACCCAAGATGATCAGGATGGGTTTGGCTCCCAGTGCGCCGATTTGGTCAAAGGTTACGCGAACACCTAAAAGTCCCACGCCAACGCGGAGTAGTGTGCGTGCAGCGAAGTCGATGCCAGCCGCGCTGCGCGGTTCGTCGGACATGAAATGGAACGATATGCCGAGCAGCAACGCAAACAGCATGACGGGGCCGCCATGGTGCGCGGAGAGGAAATTGGCGGCCAACGCGATCAGCACGGCCAGCATGACGCCGGGCACAAGCGCCCGCAGCCTCTCCATGGTTCTCTTAAAAAGGGGCAAGTGCGGGCGGAAAGTCTTGCGGAGCTTGCTCTTTAGGGCTCATCGCCCGATTGCCTCGATTTGTTTCACCAGCGCGCAGTCGACGGCGATGCCTTCTTCGCTCAGACTTCGGCGCAGGATTTGACGCCGCCGGCCGGGAAGTCGCGCGCCTTCTGTTTCTTCAATCAGCTGGGCCAACAGCGCGAACCGTTCGCTTGCGCCGGGTCCGAAGGCGGACGGATCGACGACGATGATACTTTGGCCAGTGCCAGGTGGGGCGCCCTCGGCGTCGAAATAGGAAGTCGCTTCGAAGGCGAAATTCGCCCCCGTCAGCCCTGCACTCAGCATCTCCACCATGATCGCCAGCGCCGCGCCCTTGGCATCGCCCATGGGCACCATGGTGCCAGCGAGCGCGTCGGACGGGCTGGTGGTGGGTTGGCCGTCCTTGTCGAGCGCCCAGCCTTCGGGGATGGGTTCGTCCTTCTGCGCGGCGGACATGACCTTGCCGCGCGCAACCTTGGAGAGCGAAATGTCGACCACGATCGGCTCTGACCCTGCGACCGGGGCCGCGAAGGCGATGGGGTCGGTGCCGAAAAGCGGCCGTCGCCCGCCCCATGGTGCCATCGCCGCCGGTGCGTTGGCGACCATCAGCGCCACCATGCCGGCCTCAGCAAGTGCTTCCACGGTGAGACCCGCCACGCCGCAATGATGCGAGCGCCGGATTCCGGCAATCGCGATGCCCTGAGCGCGTGCAGCCTCCGGCAAAAGATCGGCGGCAAGCTCAAGGGCGGGAAAGGCGAAGCCATGTCCGGCATCGACGGCGAGTGCACCGGCGCGAGTCCATTCGGCGGTCGGCATTGCCATGCCGTCCACCTTACCCGCCATAGCTTGGGCGGCATAAGCGGCAAGCCTGCGCAGGCCGTGGCCCGACTGGCCCGCCAGTTCCGCGCCGACCAGCGCGCGGGCAACCGCTTTGGCATTGTGTTCGCTGGTGCGACAGCGCATCAGAGTCGAGACCACCAGCTCTGCCACCTCATCCGTGCTCAGGCGGCGTTCCATCATGGGCTGGCTTTCTTCAAATGCTCAAGAACAGTATCGGTTGTCATGTGGCTGACGCGGACATTGGATTCCACCGAAACGCCAGCAATATGGGGCGTGAGAACCAAATTGGCGATGCCGGTGAACATTGCGCCGCGCTGCTCGGTGAGCGGCTCATCCTCGAAGACGTCGAGCGCGGCGCCCGCGATCTGCCCCTCCCGCAGAGCGACACAGAGTGCTGGTTCGTCGAGAACACCGCCCCGCGCGGCGTTGATCAGCACCGCGCCGGGCTTCATGCAGTCCAGCGCGAACGAGTCGACCATATGCCGCGTGGATGACGTCAACGGCGTATGCAGGCTGACGACATCCGCTTCGGCCAGCAGGGTGTCGAACGGGTGGCGCCGCGCCAACTTCCAGGCCGGATCGTCAGCTGCCAGAAAGGGATCGTAGGCGATAACGTCCATGCCAAGCGCCGCCGCGCGGCGCGCAACCTCGCGAGCGATAGCACCAAAACCAACCAATCCCATGGTCTTGCCTGAAACCTCGTTGCCGATCAGTGATTGTCGGGGCCACCGACCAGCGGCCACGTCGGATGTCGCAAAATAGGCTCGCCGCAAAAGTACGAAGGCCATGGCGACGACATATTCGGCGACTGCCAAGTCGTTGGCCCCCGTTGCCGGATAGACGGCAACAGACCGGGCCTTGCAGGTTTCCACGTCGATATTGTCGAGGCCGACGCCGAGGCGGCCAACGCATTCGAGCCGGCGCGCGGCTTGGAGAAGCGTCGCGCTCACCTGTGTCCGGTTGCGGACGATCAGTGCGCGCGCCTGCGCAGCCGCTGCGAGGAGATCTGCAGGCCTTTCCACAAGCGCCGGCTCGTAGAGGGTCGTGTGGCTTTTTCGCAGCCTATCGACTGCGGCTTCGTCCATGAATTCGGAAATGACGACATCATGCATGGCCGGGTTCCGGGATTGGTGAGGCGGCCTCGCAATGTCGCGTGGCCGGGTCCAGCCGTCAGGCGCTGCGATAGAGCTTGGTCATCACGAATTCGCGGTGACCAAGTGCTTCGGCAGCAGTGTTACGACCATTGGCGGTCCGCACAATCATGTCGATCAGCGCGTCACCCGCCTCGTCGATGGTCATCTCGCGGCGCAGGATGCCGGAGACGTCGACATCAATATGCTCGCCCATCGTGCGCACCGTGCGTGGATTGGCCGTGATTTTGACCACCGGTACGATCGGGTTGCCGACGACATTGCCCTGACCGGTCGGGAAGGTGTGAATAACGTAGCCGCCTGCCGCCATCAGGCTCACGCATTCGGCCGCAGCAGAAGACGAGTCCATGAAATAGAGACCGTTGCCGGATTTTGGCTCCTCCGCCGGCTCCAGAATGTCGATGTAGCGCGAGGTGCGTCCAATCTTTTCCAGATTTCCGAGCGCCTTTTCCTCGATCGTGGTGAGCCCGCCCTCGATATTGCCCCTTGTCGGCTGGCTTTCCGACAGATCGTCGATCTTGTTGGCCTCAATGACCTCGTCCTGATAGGCCTTCCACATCCTGTACCAGCGCTCGCCGATTTCGGGGTTGATGGCGCGGGCCTTGGCGATGTGTTCGGCCCCGGTAATCTCGGAGGTTTCGCCGAAGCAGCCATAAATGCCTTCAGGGAGAAGCTTGTCATACATGTTGCCGACCGTCGGGCAGGAGCCGAGGCCCGTGGTAGTGTCGCTCTCGCCACATTTCGTCGACACCCAAAGTTCCGAGATCGCGCAATCCTGGCGTTGCAGTTCGCTGGCATAGTGGACGAACTCCTTGGCCTTGCGCGAAGCATCCATGATGGTCTTGAGGTCACCGTTCTGCTCGATGGAGAAGCCGACGACCGGCTTGCCGGTCTCAGCGATCCCGTCGACGATCTTCTTGGTCCAGCCCGGCTCGATCCCGATCACCACGACGGCGGCGACATTTGGGTTGGAGCCGGTGCCAATCATGGTGCGGAAATGAAGATCGAGATCGGGCCCGAACTGGAGCCGCCCATAGGCATGCGGGAGAGCGAGCGTGCCCTTGATGTTGTTGGCCACGGCCTCGCAGGCAGCGTTGGAGATGTCGTCGACCGGTAGAATGACGACATGGTTACGCACCCCGACGCGGCCGTTGTCGCGCCGATAGCCTTTGAAGGTCAGGTTGGAATACATGCTTGCCATGATCGAACTCCTACCAGCGCTTGGTCTTGAGATTGTGGACGTGCACGTGCCCGCCCTTCTCAACATCGGAAACGAACTTTCCGATGTCCTGGCCATATTTGATGGCCGTTTCGCCGGCCTTCACGTCTTGTAGGGCAATCTTGTGACCGATCGGAACGTCGGCATTGGCAGCCAGATCGAAACTTGAGTTGTCCTGGGTGACGACGCAGAGCATCGACGTGCCGGCGGTCAGCCCCTCCACGACGACGACACCCACATTGTCCTTGTGATCATGCACGAGCAGGTGAGGATTCTTCACGGCGTGCTCCGGGCTCTTGTGTTGTGTTGTATATCTTATATAAGATATAAGACATGAGGCTTTGACAATGTCAACGAGGCGCCGCAAGAAATGACACACGGCAGGAGACCCGCTTGATGAGCGAAATGGCGCAGGAGAGGACTTTCCCGCTCAGGCCTCTCTATTTGCAGGTGAAGGAAAGCCTGGTGCGGCGTCTCGTCGAGGGGGCATGGCAGCCTGGACAGCTCATCCCCTCTGAAATGGAGCTGGCGCGCGAGCTCGGCGTCAGTCAGGGCACCGTGCGAAAGGCGCTGGATGTGCTTGCGGCCGACAACCTGCTAATCCGCAAGCAGGGACGCGGAACCTATGTCGCCGAGCCGGAAGAAAGCCGTATCCTGTTCAACTTCTTTCGCCTGGTCCCAGATACCGGCGAGCGGACCTTTCCGAACTCTAAAACAGTGAGGCGCACAAAGGCTGCCGCCACCCGGGTGGAGGCAGCGGCGCTCGGCGTGGCGAAGGGAAGCATGATTTGGCGTATCGAGCGCATACGCACCTTCGGCAACGATCCGTTGCTGGTTGAGACCATCGCCCTGCCCGCTGCCCGGCTTCCCGGGTTTGAAGCGCAGAAAGACATCCCGAACAATGTCTATCGCCTCTATTCTCAAGGCTGGGGAATCACGATCGCGTCGGCGCGCGAAAAGCTGAAGGCCGTGTCCGCCAGTGCGCATGATGCCGCGCATTTGAACTGCCTGCCGGGGACCGCGTTGCTTGAGATTTCCCGCGTAGCGTTCGATCTCGAACACAATGCGGTGGAACTGCGCATCTCACGCTGCCTGACAGAGCGCGCCCACTATCTCTCTGATCTGAAGTAGATGGATGGTGCTGACCGATGAGAATTCTGACACCCGACATGAAGTGCATCGGTGCAACCAGGGCCGCGCCAGGCGAAAGCATATGCTGGTCGCCACAAGACGAACCGCTGATGTGGGTGGATATCGCCGGCGGGCCACTGGCGCAGCTGCGGAGCGCTGGCGAGGACAGGGACGGCGTTATGGCGCATCGCCTGGATATGATCGTTGACGACGAACTGGCGCGGCGAAGCTTGGGCTGAGAACTGCTGGAGCAGGAATTTGCCGATGCAAGACTCTACAGGACGCATGCGCTTCAGGCCGACCAGGACTGCGACTTCGACTTCTCTGCCGGGCCCGCGTCGGCCCAGCGAACCGGCCATTTTCCAAGATAGCTACAAGAAACGAATCCGGAGGAAATCTGCTTGTCCCACCAGAACCCATTCCTGAACATTGTCACTCGCGAAGGCCCTGTACCTGTGGGGACCTGGCTCATGTCCGGAGGCCCGGCAACCGCAGAAGCCTTGGGCTTTTGCGGCTTTGATTTTTTGGTGCTCGACATGGAGCACGTGCCGATCGATCTTGCCGATGCCGTCGAAATCCTGCGCACCATTGCCGGGACGCCGGCATTGCCGGTAGTCCGTCTGCCGTGGAACGAGCAGATCATGGTGAAGCGGACGCTCGACGCGGGCGCGCAGACGTTGATGTTTCCATTCATCGAAAGCGCAGAAGAAGCGCGCCGCGCGGTCAGCTTCACGCGTTATCCGCCGGACGGCGTGCGCGGCGTGGCCGCTGTTCATCGCGCCAGCCGCTTCGGTCAGAACCGCACCTATCTGCGCGATGCGGCGCACGGGATCGCGGTCATCGTGCAACTCGAGACACCCGCTGCCCTGACACGGCTTGAAGAGATTGCTTCGGTGCCAGGAGTGGACATGCTGTTTGTTGGACCAGGCGACCTCGCTGCCAATGGGACATATCGGCGACATCGCCCATGAGGAGGTGCAAAGCGCAATCGCCGATGCGGCACGGCGCGCCAGCGCGATCGGAAAGCCGATCGGCATCGTGGGGCCAACACCAGAAATGGTACGCAAATTTCTCGAATACGGCTACAGCTATGCTGCCATCGCGTCCGACATCGCCATGATGAGCGGGCGAGCGGGCGAATTTCTCTCCAAGCTCAAGGATGCGCCCACACCCGAAGCGCCGACTGCCGCCTATTAGAGAGAGCCCTTCATGCCTAACCCGCAGGAGATAGGTGCCAACGGTAGGAGCGTGCGAGAGGCTTGTTGGGCCCGATGGCTCGATCGACAGCGCTGGTATCATTTGCTCGCGGTCCTACCCCACCAGAACCAACTGAATGACCCCATCACCCATCTATCGTGTCTTGTCTTAAGGCAGAGACATGACAGCCCAGACGTGGCAGAAGGCCGCGTGATCTGATGCGCTGCATTCCGAAGTGGAGCTTGCGATGACCCATTATTCTTATCCCGACACGCAATTGCTGATCGATGGCCAGTGGCGCGACGCCGCCGGTGGTAACTGGATCGACGTGATTGACCCGGCAACCGAAGAAAAGGCCGGTCGCGTGGCCCATGCCAAACGCGCCGATCTGGATGACGCGCTGTCTGCGGTCGAGCGCACAGCGCCCGAATGGGCGGCTGTTTCTGCCTATGAGCGTGCCAAGATCATGCGCAAGGCGGCAAATCTGGTGCGCGAGCGCGCCGACAGGATCGCCTGGATCATGACACGCGAGCAGGGCAAGCCGCTGGCCGAGGCCAGGATGGAAACCCTGGCGGGCGCCGACGTCATCGACTGGTTCGCCGAAGAGGCGCGGCGCACCTATGGCCAGATCATTCCCGGCCGCGTGCCGGGCGTGATGCAAATGGCGATCAAGCTGCCGGTCGGCCCTGTCGCGGCCTTCACGCCGTGGAACTTCCCCATCAACCAGGTCGTGCGCAAGCTGTCCGCCGCGCTCGCCGCCGGCTGCCCGATCATCGTCAAGGCGCCCGAGGAGACCCCGGCCTCGCCGGCCGAACTGGTGCGCGCGTTCGTTGATGCCGGCGTGCCGGCCGGCGTGGTGAACCTCGTCTATGGCGTGCCGGGCGAAATCTCGGAATACCTGATCCCGCACCCTGTCATCCGCAAGATTTCCTTCACCGGCTCCACCCCGGTGGGCAAGCATCTGGCCGCACTCGCCGGCCAGCACATGAAGCTTGCGACCATGGAACTCGGCGGCCACGCGCCGGCCATGATCTTCGACGACGCCGACCTCGACAAGGCAGTGAAGATCATGGCGAGTTCCAAATTCCGCAATGCCGGGCAGGTCTGCGTGTCGCCGACCCGCTTCCTCGTGCAGGACGGCGTCTATGACAAGGTGGTCGACGCTTTCACGCAGGCAGCAAAGGCGGTGAAGGTGGGCAACGGCTTGGAAGACGGCAGCCAGATGGGCCCGCTGGCCAACGAGCGCCGCATCCCGGTTCTGGAAGAACTGATCCAGGATGCCGTCGACAATGGCGCCGTACTGAAAACCGGCGGCCGCCGTATCGGCAACAAGGGCTATTTCTTCGAGCCGACCATTCTGTCCAACGTGCCGAAAACCGCCCGGATCATGAATGAGGAGCCCTTCGGGCCGGTCGCGGTCTTCGCGCCGTTCTCGTCGATCGACGATGCCATCGAGGAAGCCAACCGCCTTCCCTTCGGCCTTGCCTCCTATGCCTTCACGCGGTCGCCGCAGACCATGCAGGAACTCGGCCTTCGCGTGGAAGCCGGCATGACCTCGATCAACCACAACGGCCTTGCCCTGCCCGAAGTGCCGTTCGGCGGCATCAAGGATTCCGGCCATGGCACGGAAGGCGGATCAGAAGCCATCGCGGCCTATCTGGTCACAAAATATATCACCCAGGTGCCAGCCTGATCATCCAATAGGAAGTCCAGCCATGAATGGAGCCGAAAGGCTTTGGGACATCTTTGCTCATCAATGGCATCGACGTGTATTTCGCCAATCTGGGTACTTCGGAAATGCACTTCGTTCCCGCACTCGATCGCGAGCCGACGATGCGCTGCGTGCTCGGCCTGTCGGAGTACATCATCCTCGAATGACAACTCGAAAGCATTTGAGTCGGGATGGCCGACGACCTCAAAACGGCGCCCCGACAACACCTCCTTCTTCCAGGGGCCTTAGCAGATCACGCAGACTGAAATCTGCAGCTTTGAATCGGGCCACACGCGCATCACTCATTCGATTGGGCCAAAACGATCAAGGTTGCTACTCGGCAACTGCAAGCCGGACAGGGTGATTTTGCCGGCCTTGTGAACAGACGCAAGTCCGACTGTTGCCAGCCGGACAGACCCCTTTGGCCAGCGCATTTTGCGAAAGCCTTGCTTACCAAGGCTACCACGCTCGTGTTCGCCGTTTCGAGCAAGCGGCAACGAGAGACAACACTCATTCACGCCACTTTCGGGGCGGTCATAGCGAGCGACTTCTTGGGATCGTAGAACGGACGATCCACGATCTCGGCCCTAGCCGGCTGGTTCTCGACGCATACTTCGACCTCTTCCCCAAGTATCGCATGTTCTGCTGAGATTATGGCTAGGGCTATGTTCTGTTGAAGCCGCGGAGAATAGACGGCTGACGTCACCTTGCCGATGTGAGCACCATCTCTCATGACGGCCCAGCAAACCGTGTTCGGCCCCGCCAGTGGAGCGCCGTCGATCACCAGTCCGACTTGCTTGCGGCTGATCCCTTCGTCCCGGATACGGGTAAGGGCCGCCTTGCCGATAAAGTCGACATCGGTGTCGAGATTCACGAGCCGGCCAAGCCCAAGCTCGTATGGGTTGGTCTCGGCGTCCATGTCGGCATGGTAGGACAGCATGCCCGCCTCGATGCGACGGATCGTTGATGTGTGGCCAGGCTGCAGACCGCAAGATGCGCCCGCCTCCATGATCTTTTCCCAAAGCTCGTCGCCACGCGATCCATCCCTCAGATACAGCTCGTAGCCCAGTTCGCTGGACCAGCCGGTGCGCGACACGATCAGCGGAATTCCGTCAAGCTCGAGCTCGCGCAGCCAGAAGTAGCGCAGATCAAGGATGTCTTCGCCGAAAAGCGACTGCATTATGTAGCGCGACTGCGGGCCCTGAAGCTGCAAGGGCGACACATCGGGCTCCCGGATCGCTACATCGAGTCCCGAAAATACGGCGAGACCCTGCGCCCAGAGCAGGATGTCGCTGTCGGCCAACGAGAGCCAGAAATGGTTTTCGGCCAGCCGCAAGACAATCGGATCGTTCAGGATGCCGCCGTTGGCATTGGTGATCAGAACGTATTTGCACTGACCGACCGCCATGTTCGACAGATCGCGCGGCGTCAGCAGCTGGGAAAACCGAGCGGCATCGGGACCAGTGATCTCAACCTGGCGCTCGACCGCTACGTCACACAGGATCGCGGTATTCACGAGGTTCCAGAAATTCTGTTCCGGATCTCCAAAATCGCGCGGGATGTACATGTGGTTGTAGACCGAAAAGCCCGTGGCACCCCAGCGAACCGTTGCGTCGAAATAGGGTGATTTTCGGATCTGGGTCCCGAACCCGAAATTGTGCGCCGTCATCATGTCGAGTGACCTCCCAAGCAGTCGAAATACCAACCGTTGCTGATGCTCTTTCGCCAAGTCGCCGATCGCCCGCCCTCCTCGTTACGAGCCCGACCCCCTGCGAACTTGCTTCAACCGGCAAGGGTTCCGATGCTTTGCCCTTTTCCAACCTGATCGTGGCTGAGCGTGTCAGCTTGGCTAGAAACGACAGAACAAGTGACGGGAACGGCAGGGCCTTGCCAATTTCCGCATAAGGCGCTTTGAAGCGGAAGGGTGCGCGTCTTGCATCAGTGACCGAACGTTGCGGAAAAAGCGGTGCCAAAAAACCTGAATGCCAACGAGGCCTACGTTTTCCGCTCCGGCCCCGCGTTGGCGATGATATCGTAGCGACCACCGGTTGCCGTAGTGACCACATCACTCAAGGCACTGCTTGACGGCTTTCGCCCATTCTTCGCCGAGAACGGTCAGTCCGGAATCGGCCCCAGAGTTGCCCTTCGTCGGGCATCCATCTTCGCGACCATTTCAGACTCCCCTTTCCTCGGGTCTACGACGATTTCGATACCGAGTTGTCGCATCTCAAGGAACGGCAATGTAGGTGTGCATGTTGGGAGGAAGCCATTTCCGAACGGGTCCATCCCGATCAGCGTGTTGACCAGTCGACCGCAACCGAGTTCTCGATTACGTCGGATACTATCGAGACACCGCCAGATGGTAACCGAGCCATCGGTTACGGCCGTACTCTCGGCAGGCCGGATCGAGACGACATCAACTAGTGGGCCGACCCGAAACCGAGGACTCGGTTACGGCTTCCGGAGCCGCTGGCTACCCAGCATGAAATCGCATTGTCGGTTACAATTCCCTCTGAGTCGCTGATCAGTAGGGCAGTGATGGCAACGCACCCTCCCTTGGTCCTCGTCCTGTGCAGCCCTGCTCAAACTGCGGCGTGTCGGTGTCCAGGAAGGCAACGGACCGACGTGGCAACACCCCGGAGGGCTTGCCATCCGGGTTTTTCGCCCGCAGCCTTTTTCAAAGACACCATTTTTGCGGCCTAGAAGACAATGGAGGATGCGATGAGCCTGGCTAGACCTATCAGCGACTACGAGAAATGGATGCGCGGAACCAGCGAAGACACGATCGCCTTTTTGATCGACGACAATGGCGTAATCGTAGATCGGGTAGAGGGGCTCCCAGGATCGTCACCCCTAGAATATGCTGCGCTTTACCTGGAGCAAGTTTTCGCTATGTGGCACTTCGACAAGCGCGGGGGGTCTCAGCCATGGTTCTCGTGCGTCCCCTGCGAAGGTGAAGCTGCTGGCAATGCCACGCTCGTAGTGCTCCATGCGCGTGACTTCCGCGAGACCATGAGGGGAGACGAGGCGCTGACAAGAGCGTTCAGGACACTCGGCCGTGTCGAATTCGAATTTGGGCCGGCAGAGCTTTTGGCTTAACCCAGATCAGCGACTTCGGCGGGCCCCGGTGTCATGGGCCTCAAATCCTGGTCCAAAGATGGATCGCCCTGCGGTCGTTTTGGCGGCCGCGCTGGGGTCGCGCATCGCCTCGTTCAAACCGGTCTCCACCGAGCCGTCCTGGTTCCGCAGAACGTCAGTCCCGTAGTCCGCGACGTTTTCAAAACTCCCTCAAGGGCTCATCCCCACTCCCGGCTGCGCGTCCCGCAGCCTTCCGAGTGCGATCTCAACATCATCGGTCTCAATGCCTTCGGGTGATTGAACGCCTTGCTTCAAGGATTCGATGACCGTCACCGGCAGCCCGGTTGCCTCGGCTGCTTCGTCAGGTGTCAGTCCGGACGCCAGGAGCCAGCTCCAGACGCGCTGCCGGCGGATCTTCTCAGAGCGTTCCATCTCGGCTTCTATCAGCGCGGGTTTGCTGGCCTGTACGGCCAGCCATTCGGCTGCCTGCATAAGTGTGATGGGTTCCACGGTGCTGCCCCGCAGGTCGTACGCCGTCGCGAGGACACCCAGAGCCGAGCGCAGTGCGCCCTCGGGGTCGTGGTCACCCACGAACTCATATGGCCGGCAGAGATCGTTCGGGCGGTCCGGGCTTCCACATCGATCTG
>Ga0008833_1001125_pt1 | contig 14138 bp, 17 predicted proteins | sample HotLakConsoUCCLE_FD_62216 | JGI IMG/M metagenome (GOLD analysis project Ga0008833, IMG submission 62216) | Hypersaline microbial mat communities from Hot Lake, Washington, USA - Hot Lake Consortium UCC-LE | ecosystem: Environmental > Aquatic > Non-marine Saline and Alkaline > Hypersaline >... | reverse complement strand
GCCGGGTTCGGTCATGATGATCACCGACCACATCAATTTCTCCGGCACCAACCCGCTGTTCGGCGAGCCGACCGACCGGCGTTTCGTCGGCATGACGGAGGCCTACGACGCCGAGCTCCGCGCCGCCCTCAAGCGCGCGGCTGAAGCCACCGGTACCGCCCTTCACGAGGGCGTCTACATGTGGTTTTCCGGCCCGTCCTTCGAGACGCCGGCCGAGATCCGCATGGCGCGCGCGCTGGGCGCCGATGCTGTCGGCATGTCGACCGTGCCGGAGGTGATCCTCGCGCGTTTCCTGGAGCTCAAGGTGGCGGCCTGCTCGGTCATCACCAATCTCGCCGCCGGCATGACGGGCCAGGAATTGTCGCATGACGAAACGAAGGAGGTAGCGCCGCTCGGCGGCCGCCGTCTGGCGGCGATCCTCAAGGCGATGCTGGCCGAGGGCCAAACGGGCTGACTATGCTCCCGCAGGAGATCATACGACGCAAGCGCGACGGCGAGGCCCTATCTGCCGCGGAGATCAGTGCCTTCGTGGCCGGACTGACCGGCGGGTCCTTCACCGACGCCCAGGTCTCCGCATTCGCCATGGCTGTCTTCCTGAATGGCATGGAGCGCGACGAGGCAGTTGCGCTGACCCTGGCGATGCGCGATTCAGGCGACCGGCTGGACTGGGCCGACCTGCCCGGCCCGGTCACAGACAAGCACTCGACCGGCGGCGTGGGAGACAACGTCTCCCTGATGCTGGCGCCCATCGTGGCTGCCTGCGGCGCCTATGTGCCGATGATCTCCGGTCGCGGGCTCGGCCATACGGGTGGCACGCTCGACAAGATGGACTCCATCCCCGGCTACACCACCCAGCCCGACAATACACTGTTTGCAAGGACCGTGCGGGAATGCGGCTGCGCCATCATAGGGCAGACGGCCCGGCTGGCGCCCGCAGACCGCCGGTTCTACGGCATCCGCGACGTCACGGCGACGGTGGAATCCATACCGCTCATTACTGCGTCCATCCTGTCGAAGAAGCTGGCTGCCGGCCTCGGCTCGCTGGTCCTCGACGTGAAGGTCGGTAACGGTGCCTTCATGTCGAAGTCCCGGGATGCCACCGCCCTGGCGCGCAGCCTGGTGGACACGGCGATCGGAGCCGGCCTGCCGGCCACCGCGCTGATGACCGACATGAACGAGCCGCTGGCTTCGGCCGCCGGCAATGCAGTCGAAATCATGAATGCCGCCGACTTCCTGACGGGTCGCTACCGGGACCTGCGCCTCGAGGAGGTCACCCTGGCGCTGGCCGCCGAAATGCTCGTCGCCGCCGGCCGGGCGGAGACCCACCAGGATGCCGGATTGCGCGCCCGCGACGCGCTCGACGCTGGCAAAGCCGCCGAAATTTTTGGCAGGATGGTGACCAGCCTCGGTGGCCCGGCCGACTTCATGGAGCGTTATCAGACGTATCTGGAAATCGCGCCCGTTGAACGTACCGTGGCCGCTCCAGAAGATGGCTTTGTCGCGGGCATCGAAACGCGTCGCATCGGTCTTGCCATCGTCGAGCTGGGGGGAGGGCGTACCGACCCGGCCCAGGAAATCGATCACGCGGTCGGGATTACCCGGCTTCTGCCCGTGGGCACAGCGGTCCAGGCGGGCGATGCCCTGGCGCTCGTCCACGCCCGCTCGTCGGATGCTGCCGACAGCGCGGCAGCATCGGTGCTTGAAGCCTATGAGTTGTCGGAAAGCCGGCCGCGCCGGCCCGATCCGCTTCTTCGCCGCATCACCGCTTCGGATGGCGCCTGATCATTTGGTGCCGTACATGCGGTCGCCAGCATCGCCGAGGCCCGGCACGATGTAGCCCTTCTCGTTGAGATGGCTGTCGATCGATGCCGTGAAGACCGGCACGTCCGGGTGGGCGGTGTTGAAACGCTCGATGCCTTCCGGTGCCGCAAGCAGGCACAGATAGCGAAGATTGGTGGCGCCGCGCTCCTTGAGCTTGGCCACTGCCGCAATCGCCGAATTCGCGGTCGCCAGCATCGGGTCGACGACGATGACCAGGCGGTTCGCCAGATCCGTCGGCGCCTTGAAAAAATATTCGACTGCTTCGAGCGTGTCGTGGTCGCGGTAGAGCCCGATATGCGCCACGCGCGCTGCGGGAACCAGATCGAGCATACCGTCGAGAAGCCCGTTGCCGGCCCTCAGGACGGAGGCGAAAACCAGCTTCTTTCCTTCGAGCGTGGGCGCGTCGATGAGGCCGAGTGGGGTTTCGACCGGCCGCGTGGTCAGTTCCAGTTCGCGCGTGACTTCATAGCAGAGAAGCAGCGAGATCTCGCGCAACAGCCGCCTGAAGCTCGCCGTGGAGGTCTCCTTGTCGCGCATGATGGAAAGTTTGTGCTGGACGAGGGGATGATCGACGACGGTGACGCCCTTGAGCTGCTTTTTCATGTCCTGCCTTTCGCTGCCGACTTAGCCGCCACCTTATCCGGCTCGAGCAGACGGAGGAACCGCAGCCGGCAACTGAAACCACAGCTTTGTCAGGCCTTGGCGCTTTCCAGACGCGAGATCAGCATGCGACGCGTCTCTTCGTCGACGAAGGCCGCTTCGAGGGCGGTGTGCGTCACGTCGAGGAGAGCAGCCTGGTCCAAGCCGAAATGCTCTGCGGCGACTTCGTATTCCCGCTTGAGCGTGGTCCAGAAATAGGGCGGATCGTCGGAATTGAGCGTCACCCGGCAGCCTGCGTCGCGCAGCTTGCGGAACGGGTGCGCGGCAAAACTGTCGAACACCTTCAACTCGATGTTGGACACCGGGCAGATTTCCAGCACCACGCCTTCATCGGCAATGCGGCGCACCAGATCGGCATTCTCGATGGCGCGCACGCCGTGGCCAATGCGAGAGGGCCGGAGATGGTCGAGCGCGGCGGCGACACTTTCCCATCCGGTCAGTTCGCCGGCATGGACCGTTATGCCGAGGCCAGCTTCCCTGGCGATGTCGAAAGCGCGGGTGAAATCGCTGGGGTGGCCTGCGCGCTCGTCTCCCGCCATCCCGAAGCCGGTTACCAGTGGATGACCGCATTCGACAGTGAAACGGGCTGCCGCCTCTACCGACTCCACGCCGAAATGACGCACGCCCGTGACAATGATCCGCCCCTCTATGCCGGTTTTCGCATTGGCGCGGCGGATGCCTTCGCCCAGCCCGTCCGTGTAGTCCTGCGGCGAAAGCCCGGCGCGGATGGCATGATCGGGCGAAGTGAAGAATTCCGAATAGATGGCGCCGTCGGCGGCGAGGCTCGTCAGATAGGTCTCGGCCAGAAGCGCATAATCTTCTTCGGTGCGAAACAGGCTGGCGGCGGCATCATAGGCGGCAAGGAAGGACGTGAAGTCATTCCACACGAAGGAGCCATCGCGGATGTAGGCCGACGTGTCAGCGCCGTATTTTCGCGCCTGATGGGAAACGAGGTCGGGCGATGCGGCCCCTTCGATATGGCAGTGAATCTCGGCTTTCGGCAGCATTTTGACCTCATGGACACTGGGCGGGGCGCGGCCTATGACCGCGCCTTGCAACGATAGCGCCGCGAAACGTGTTGGGCTATGGTCCGCGCGATTTGTAACGGGTAGGCCAAAATGACCAATCGATCCGTCGGCACCGGCGCGATGGAAACATCCTTCGGATACCGAACCGTCGAAGCAGGGCAGAAGCAGCCCCTGGTCGACGACGTCTTTCGCAAGGTTGCCGAACGCTACGATTTGATGAACGACATCATGTCGGCGGGTCTTCACCGTGTGTGGAAGGATGCGATGGTCGGGTGGCTTAATCCGCCCAGGCGTCCCGGCTGGCGCTCGCTCGACGTCGCGGGCGGCACGGGCGACATTGCCTTCCGTATCTATAAGGCCTCGCAAAGGCAGGCGGATGTCACCGTGCTCGACATCAATGGGGCCATGCTGGAAGTCGGCCGCGAGCGGGCGCTGAAGCATGGATTCGGCGAGGCGCTCGCCTTCGTGGAGGCCAATGCCGAGGAACTGCCCTTCGAGGATTCGACCTTCGACGCCTATACGATCGCCTTCGGCATTCGCAACGTCCCGCGCATCGAGACGGCACTGGCGGAAGCCCATCGCGTGCTCAAGACGGGTGGACGTTTCATGTGTCTGGAATTCTCCGAGGTGGAAATGCCGCTGCTCGACAAGGCCTACGAGGCCTGGTCGTTCAATGCCATTCCGCGCATCGGGCAGGCGGTAGCCGGCGATGGCGAACCCTACCGCTATCTCGTCGAGTCGATCCGCAAGTTCCCCCGTCCGGAGGCATTCGGTTCGATGATCGGCAAGGTGGGCTTCGACCGGGTCGCTTGGCGCGGCATGACCGGCGGCATCGCCACGATCCACTCGGCCTGGAAGCTGTGAGGCCGGAAGCGACATGAGTACCCCTGGCGCCTATTTTCGGCTGCTCAAGGCCGGCTGGATCCTCTCGCGCGAGGGCGTTTTCGCCGCCTTGCCGGGGGACCAGCTCACGGGGCCGGCCAATCTGGCCTGGCGCGTGTCCCGGCTGATCGCACGTCGGCGCGCGAAGGCGGAGTCGCGCTCAGACCGGATGTCCAAGGCGGTGGATCGGCTGGGCCCGTCCTACGTCAAGCTCGGCCAGTTCCTGGCCACGCGGCCCGACGTGGTGGGCGCCGACGTCGCGATGGATCTGGCCGAACTCCAGGATCGGATGAGCACCTTTCCGCGCGCAACCGCGATTGCCTCGATCGAGGGCTCGCTCGGGCGCACGATCGATGATCTCTATGTAGAATTCGGCGAGCCGATTGCCGCCGCTTCCATCGCGCAGGTTCATCCGGCGCAAATCGAGCGCGACGGTCTCCGTACCAAGGTCGCGGTCAAGGCGATCCGTCCGGGCGTGCGCCGGCGATTCTTCAACGATCTGGAGAGCTTCTTTCTCGCTGCCCGCATGCAGGAGCGATACATGCCGGCCTCGCGGCGGCTGCGCCCGGTCGAGGTCACCAGGATGCTCGCCCAGAGCACCAAGATCGAGATGGACCTGCGGCTCGAAGCGGCGGCCCTGTCGGAACTTGGCGAAAACATCAAGGACGACCCCGGATTCCGCGTCCCCTGGGTGGATTGGGAGCGCACCGGACGCGACGTCGTCACCATGGAATGGATCGAAGGCATCAAGATGTCCGACATCGAGGCGCTGCGGACCGCCGGACACGATCTGGACGCGTTGAGCGTGACGGTTATCCAGTCCTTCCTGCGCCACACGCTGCGCGACGGCCTCTTCCATGCCGACATGCATCCGGGAAATCTGTTTGTGGAGCCAGACGGCACGATCGTGGCGGTCGATCTGGGCATCGTCGGAAGGCTCGGCAAGAAGGAGCGGCGGTTCCTGGCCGAAATCCTCTACGGCTTCATCCGGCGCGACTATGTGCGCGTCGCAGAGGTGCATTTCGAGGCCGGCTATGTGCCGCCGATCCACGACGTCCACGCCTTCGCGCAGGCGATCCGCGCGATCGGCGAGCCGATCCACGGACAACCGGCGGAGACCATCTCCATGGCAAGGCTGCTGGCGCTGCTGTTCGAGGTGACCGAGATCTTCGACATGCAGGCGCGGCCCGAACTGGTCCTGCTGCAGAAGACGATGGTCGTCGTCGAAGGTGTGGCGCGCAATCTCAATCCGTCCTTCAACATGTGGAAGGCGGCCGAGCCCGTCGTGGGCGACTGGATCAGGGACAATCTCGGCCCCAGGGGCTACCTCGAGGATGCGCGCGACGGCGTTCTGGCGCTGGCATCGCTCGCCCGCCAAGTCCCGGAACTGGCTGCTCGCACCGAAAAGCTGTCGCGCGAGATCGACGTCATGGTCGAGAAGGGCCTGCGCTTCGACGAGGAAACGGCGCAGGCCATTGGGCGCTCGGAAGCCCGCCATACCCGCTCCGGCCGCATCGCGCTGTGGGTCATTGCCGCGACGCTGTTCTGGATTGCCCTGCAGCTGAGTTGATTGACTGCATTGACGGCGATGCCTACATTGCAGTCATTGCAGTCATTGCAGTCATTGCAGTCATTGCAGTCATTGCAGTCATTGCAGTCATTGCAGTCATTGCAGTCATTGCAGTCATTGTTCCTGTATCGAGGAGATCGGCATGGCGACGCTGACCATCCGCAATCTGGACGAAGACGTTAAGCGCGCGCTGCGCCGCCGCGCCGCCGATCATGGCGTGTCCATGGAACAGGAAGCCCGGACTATTTTGGGCGAAGTTGCGCTCAAGAAGGCTGCCGTCCCTGCGGCGCCCGGCAACTGGCGCCTGAAGGCGTCCAAGGAAGAGATACTCGCGCTGGGGCGCAAGCTGCCGGCCAGTGACTTCGATTTGAAGAAACTTTCCGATGAGATGTGGGACGAGGGGCTCAAGTAGTGGGCCTTGTGGTCGATACCTCGGCACTGGTGGCCATCTTGAAAGCCGAACCTGAGGCATCCGCTATTGCGGATATGCTGGCTTCATCCAGCATCTATGCGAGTAATGTGACGCTTTTCGAACTGCATAGCGTTACCATCCGTTCTGCCGGCGTTATTGATCCGCAGGCGGCCGCTTCTCTCCTAGAGAATCTGGAGATATCGCCGGTTGAGTTCGATGCGCAGCAACTGGCTGCTGCCCTGTCTGCCTATGCTCGGTATGGGCGCGGGACGAAACACCCTGCCCAACTGAACATGGGCGACTGCTTCGCCTATGCGCTGGCCAGGACGCGAAACCTCCCCCTGCTTTTCAAGGGCGAGGATTTCATCCATACCGACATCGTGCCGGCGCTAAAGCCGGCCTGATACGGGAGAGGCTCCTTGGCGCTTGCCGGAAAACGCATCCTGCTGATCATCGGCGGCGGCATTGCCGCCTATAAATGCCTCGATCTCATTCGCCGGTTGCGTGAGCGGGGCGCCGCCGTTCGGTGCGTGATGACAGCAGCTGCGGCCGAGTTCGTCACGTCCCTTTCCGTCGGCGCGTTGACCGCGGACCATGTCTTCACCGACCTTTTCGACCGCGAGGACGAGCACGATGTCGGGCACATCCGTCTGTCGCGGGAGGCCGATCTTCTCGTGGTTGCGCCGGCCACGGCCGATCTGATCGCCAAGATGGCCGCGGGCCTCGCAAACGACCTCGCCTCGACCGTCCTGATGGCGACGGACAAGAAGGTGCTGCTCGCCCCGGCCATGAACCCGAGGATGTGGGAACACCCCGCCACCCGCCGCAACCGCGAGACCCTTGCCCGCGACGGCATTTCCTTCATCGGTCCCAACAGGGGCGAAATGGCCGAGAGCGGCGAGGGTGGCGAAGGACGGATGGCCGAACCGCTGGAGATCGTGACGGCCATCGAAGCGCTTCTCGACGAATCCCCCAGGCCGCTCGCCGGCAAACGTATTGTCGTCACTTCCGGCCCGACGCATGAGCCGATCGACCCCGTGCGCTACATCGCCAACCGCTCGTCGGGCAAGCAGGGGCATGCCATTGCGGCGGCACTGGCCCGGCTCGGAGCCGATGTCCAGCTGGTCTCCGGTCCGGTGAGCGTGCCTGATCCGGCCGGCGTGAAGACAACCCGCGTGGAGACGGCGCGCCAGATGCTGTCGGCCGTCGAGGCCGCGCTGCCGGCCGATGCGGGCGTCTTTGTCGCCGCTGTCGCCGATTGGCGCACGGAAGACGAGAACGGCCACAAGATGAAGAAGGTGCCGGGCGAGGGCCCACCGGCCCTCAGAATGGTGGAGAACCCCGACATCCTCGCCACCATCGGCCATCACGGGCTGCGTCCGGCGCTGGTGATCGGCTTTGCTGCCGAAACGCAAGATGTCGTCGCCAACGCGAAAGGGAAGCTCGCGCGCAAAGGCGCCGACATCATTGTCGCCAACGACGTCTCCGCCGACAGTGGCATCAACGCGACCGGCGTCATGGGCGGCGACCGCAACATGGTGCGCATCGTCTCAGTCAGTGGCGTCGAGGACTGGCCCGAGATGGGCAAGGACGAGGTGGCCGAGAAGCTGGCCTCGCTGATTGCCGACCATCTGGCGGCCGGGTAGCAAATCATGACCGAAATCCCGGTTCTGGAGGGCCAGCGTCTCCGGTTGCGGCCGCATCGTGCAGACGACCTCGACGCTTATTCCTTGCTGTGGTCCGACGAAACCGTGGTCCGGCATATCGGCGGCAGGCCGCTCGGCCGAAGCGACTGCTGGAGCCGTATCCTGCGGTTCCGCGGCATGTGGGAAATGCTGGGTTTCGGCTTCTGGATCATCGAGGACCGGCAGTCCGGCAGGCTCGCCGGCGAGGCCGGCATCATGGATCTCCGCCGCGACATTGAACCGTCGCTCGACGTCACGTACGAGGCCGGCTGGGCGCTGATGCCGGCATTCCACGGGCAAGGTCTGGCGAGCGAGGCCATGCGCCTCGTTCTCGACTGGGCGGATCGGCACCACCCCTCGACGCCGCTGAGTTGCATCATCGCCGAGGAAAACCAGCCATCGCTCCGGCTCGCCGCGAAGCTCGGCTTTACCCGGAGCGGTTCCGGCGAGTACCAGGGCAACAGGCTTGTCCACTTCCGGCGCGCGACCCGAAAAGACGCGGCTATTGCGTCTGGGTCAGCATGACGAGGTTGCCGCAGCCATCCTCGAGAATGGCAAAGCGCATGCCGGTTTCGTCTTCGACGGTGGGTTTCGTACGGAATGGCACGCCGAGCGCCTTGAGCCGCTGATGTTCCGCGTCGATATCGTCGCAGCCGAACGAGGTGGCAGCCACGCCATTGTCGAACAGCGCCTTCTGGTAGATCTGAGCGAATTCGTAGCCGGCCGGCTCCAGAAACAGGTCGACGCCGGAGCCGTCCTTGTTCCGGACGGTGAGGAACCGCGCGCCGTGAACGGGGATGTCGAGGTTCTTCTCGAAGCCGAGCACCTCGGTGTAGAACTTCTCGGCCTTGGCCTGATCGTTGACCATGAGGCTGGTGATGTTGATGCGGATCATGGATTTCCTCTCAGTTGAAGCGGCACTGGCGACTTGCGGTTCATGCAGAGAACCGGCTGGCATACACCTCCTTCAGGCGCGCAAACGTCGACCAGAAACCGCGCGGGGTGTCGCCCCTCAGCCGGTCGATTAGAATGCCCAGATGCGAGTCCCAGCCGCTGGCAACCATGATCATCGTATCGTCATCGGCCAGTCGTCTGTGTGTGAGTACCAAGAGCACCTCGCTTCCTTCGGGAAACAGCTCGAAGGTCACTTCGCTCGACCCTCCGTCGCCAGGCCAGGAGTAGGACAGCGTGCGTGGAGGATCCCACTGGGTCACGCGCCCGTGCATCGGAGGGATTTCGCCAGGCGCGCCGTTAGTGTCGGGAGAGGCCTCGTGCGACAGTTCCGCGTGACGGAACAACAGTGTGAGGCCGCCGCCAGCCCAAGGCTCCATCTCTCCGGCCGCAAGCCAGAGGCGGCGCTTCTCGGACACGACGAGATAGTCCCATATCCGCTCGGCAGGACCCGGCAGCAAACGTTCGATGCGCACGGTGTGCGGCTCGGGAGAAAGGCCCAAGCCTTCGGCGTAACGTTCTTCGATCATCCCTTCTCCCCTTTCTGTTCGTCCTCGGAACGCAGCAGGTGCTCCAGCGTGTCGAGGCGTTGCGTCCAGAAGCGCTCATAGTGTTTCAGCCAGGCCTGGGCTTCCGCGAGTTGTGCGGCATCCAGCCGGCAGAAGTGGGTGCGCCCTGCCACACGGCGCCGCACCAGATCGGCCGCCTCCAGAACCCGCACATGCTTGGAGGCACCGGCAAGGCTCATCGCGAAGGGTGCTGCCAGTTCGCTGATGCTCATTTCACCGGCCTGCAGGCGCTCAAGCATGGCGCGCCTGGTTCCATCAGACAGGGCGTGGAAAATGCGATCCAGAGCGGCGGGTGAAGTGTAAACCATATGGTTCAATATCTCGAAGCCAACGCGAAAGTCAACCATCTGGTTTAGTATTTTCACCTACCGCTGATGTCGAATTGACCGCGCGGCTCCATCATGGTCAAAGCGAGCGCGCCCCGGGAGCCCGCTACAGGAGACCAGCATGACGGAGTTTGTTGATACGCATTCCCTGAAGATCGATCCCCGGCTCCACGCTTTCGTGGCCGAACAAGCCCTCCCGGGCACGGGCATAGAACCCGAATATTTCTGGCGTGAGTTCTCCGCAATTCTCCACGATCTGGCGCCGAAGAACCGTGCTCTCCTGGCCAGGCGCGAAGAGCTGCAGGCCGAGATCGATGCATGGCACAAGGAGAACGGCGCGCCCACGGACCTTGGCGCCTATGAAGGTTTTCTGCGTTCCATCGGTTATCTCCTGCCCGAAGGCCCTGCCTTCAAGGTCACGACCGACAACGTCGACGACGAGATTGCCAAGGTCGCCGGGCCGCAACTGGTCGTGCCGGTCATGAACGCACGTTATGCGCTCAATGCCGCCAATGCGCGTTGGGGTTCGCTCTACGATGCGCTCTATGGGACAGACGCCATTTCGGAGGAAAACGGCGCCGAAAAGGGGGCCGGCTACAATCCGAAGCGCGGCGCGAAGGTGATCGCCTGGGCGCGTGCTTTCCTCGATGCCAGTGCACCGCTCGTCAACGACAGATGGGAAGACGTGACCTCTATCACGGTCGAGGACGGCCGTTTGATACTTCACACCGAAGGGACCGGATGCGGCCTGCAGGATGCCGGCCAGTTCGTCGGCTATCGTGGCCCGGCCGACGCGCCGGACGCGGTGCTTCTGCGGAAGAACGGCCTCCATATTGAGATCGTCGTCGACAACGAGCACCCCATTGGCAAGGGCGACCGCGCGGGCATCGCCGACCTCGTGCTGGAATCCGCGCTGACCACGATCCAGGATTGCGAGGATTCGGTCGCTGCCGTGGATGCGGAAGACAAGATCGTCGTCTACGCCAATTGGCTCGGCCTGATGAAGGGCGACCTCGAGGAAGAGGTGTCCAAAGGCGACAAGACCATCACGCGCAAGCTTAATCCCGACCGCGACTACATCGCCCCTGATGGCAGCACCTTCGCACTTCCCGGCCGCTCGTTGATGCTGGTCAGGAATGTCGGTCACCTGATGACCAACCCCGCCATTCTCCTGTCGGATGGATCGGAAGTGCCCGAAGGCATCATGGACGCGATGATGACGGCCATGATCGCGCTGCACGATGTTGGCCCCAACGGCCGGCGAGGCAATTCGCGAGTCGGGTCCATGTATGTGGTCAAGCCGAAGATGCACGGCCCCGAAGAGGTCGCCTTCGCGGTCGAGATTTTCGACCGCGTTGAAGATGCACTTGGCATGCCGCGTAACACCATCAAGATGGGCATCATGGACGAGGAGCGTCGCACCACGATCAACCTCAAGGAGTGCATCCGCGCCGCAGCCGAACGGGTCGTGTTCATCAATACGGGCTTCCTCGACCGCACTGGTGACGAGATCCACACCTCGATGGAGGCCGGCCCGATGATCCGCAAGGGCGACATGAAGTCGGCCGCGTGGATTTCGGCCTATGAAAACTGGAACGTCGACATCGGGCTCGAATGCGGTCTGCAGGGCTACGCCCAGATTGGCAAGGGCATGTGGGCGATGCCCGACCTGATGGCCGCCATGCTGGAGCAGAAGATCGGCCACCCCCAGGCCGGCGCCAACACCGCGTGGGTTCCTTCGCCGACGGCGGCGACGCTTCATGCCACCCACTACCACAAGGTCGATGTTCATGCCGTCCAGGCGGAACTGAAGCTGCGCCCGCGCGCAAAACTCTTCGATATCCTGTCCGTGCCGGTGGCCACGCGGCCAAACTGGTCCGAGGAAGATATCCAGAAGGAACTCGACAACAACGCGCAGGGCATTCTCGGCTACGTCGTGCGCTGGATCGACCAGGGCGTGGGCTGTTCCAAGGTGCCCGACATCAACGATGTCGGCCTGATGGAAGACCGCGCCACCTTGCGCATCTCCTCCCAGCACATCGCCAACTGGCTGCATCACGGCGTGTGTACCGAAGATCAGGTGATGGCAACAATGAAGCGCATGGCCGCCGTCGTCGACCGGCAGAACGAGGGCGACCCGCTCTACCGGCCGATGGCCGCCGATTTCGAGGGTTCCATCGCCTTCCAGGCCGCCTGCGACCTCGTCTTCAAGGGGCGCGAGCAGCCGAGCGGCTACACCGAACCTGTCCTCCACGCGCGCCGCCTGGAACTGAAGGCGAGGGACACGCATGGTGCCAAGGCCAGCCAGAGCTGACGAGGCGCGCCAACTCACTGCGCTGTGCCTGCGCTCGAAGGCGAGTCACGGCTATGACGAGGCTTTCATGGCGAAATGTGCCCGTGAACTGACGGTGGACCCCGGCCTGAGCAGCCACCGCTTCGCGGTTTCGGAACTTGACGGCGTCCCCGTCGGACCGGCCGAACTTTCAGCCGAGGACAAAATTGCGGAACTAGAGAAGCTGTTCGTCGACCCCGCCTTCTTCGGCAGGGGCATCGGGCGGACGCTGTTCGAATGGGCAGGAGCGAGGCGGTAGGGATGGGCGCGAATCGCCTGGCCATCGATTCCGATCCCGCCGCCAGCGACTTCTATCTCGCAACGGGTGCGGTGGAGGTCGGTATATCGTCCTCGGCGTCGATCCCAGGCAGGATGCTGCCGCGGCTTGAACTCGACCTTCGACGGAAGGCGCCATGAACCTTCTTGCCATCGATACGGCCGCCAGACTGTGTGCTGCCTGCGTGTTCGACAGCGATGGCAGTCGCGAGCGGGGCCGCGCGGTGCTCGACCTCGGCAAGGGCCACGCCGAGCACCTGATGGAAGTTGTCGGCGAGGCCTTGCGCAACGCCGGTCTCAGCTACGGCGATCTCGGCATGATCGCGGTCTGCATCGGCCCTGGGTCCTTCACGGGCGTGCGGGTGGGCGTCTCCGCAGCCCGCGGGCTGGCACTGGCGCTGAAGGTGCCAGTAGTCGGTGTGACCTCGATCGAGGCGCTGGCCGTCGAGGCCCGCGCCGACCATCCGGCCTCAGAGATCCTGGTGCTTCTGGAGGCTGGGAGAGGCGGCATCTACGCCGCGCGTCTTGATGCGGCGGGGGCGGAAATGTTGCCGCCGTCACTGCTCACGATCGCCGAGGCGGGCGAAATGGCAGCGCAGGGAAACCCGGTGCTGGTCGGCTCCGGCGCCGAGAATGTCCGTGCCGCTGCGGGCCTGGAAAATCCGGTCGCCGCGCGGGAGGCGACGGCCGATATCGCCTCCTATGCCCGTTTGGCGGCTCTTGGGGGCCTGCCCGGCCGCCCAGCCAGCCCGCTTTATCTCCGTGGCGCGGATGCCAAGCCGCAAATCGGGTTTGCCCTTGCACGAAAGGCCGACCCATGAGGTTCCCCTTTCGGCTCGGGCGCCGCGAATACATGATGGAGCGGGTCGACGACGCACATGCCGACCCACTCGCCGCCTTGCATCAGGACGCCTTCTCGCGACCGTGGAGCGAGACCGAATTCGCGGCGTTGATCGCGCAGGAAGCGGTCACCGGCTTCATCGCGATCGAGATCGGACGGGCGACCGCCCCGCCCGCGGGCTTCGTGCTCGTACGAATTGTCGCCGACGAGGCCGAGATCCTCAGCATCGCCGTGGGCAAGGCCCATCGCCGGCGCGGTGTCGGTTGGGCGCTGATGGATGCTGCCCTGCGCCAGATGCATTCGGACCGGGTGGCCCACGTGTTTCTCGAAGTCGACGAGGGGAACGGGGCGGCGATCACGCTTTACCGGCGGCTCGGTTTTGCGGAGGTCGGCCGCCGGCCCTCCTACTACGCCGCCGATGAACCTGGCTCCGGCAATGCCCTGGTCATGCGGCGCGATCTGCGGCGCGCCAGGGATGGCGGGTCGCAAAAATGATCGGCTGGCTGCGGGTCGCCCTTGCGCTCACCATCTTCGCGGTGGGGACAGTGGTGGGGGCGCTGCTGCATCTGTTGGCCCGCAGGACCGGATGGATAAGCGAGAAGGTCATCCCTCGCGCCTGGCACCGCATGATCCTGCGGTTGCTGGCCATCAAGGTGCGCGTGGTCGGAGAACCGTCGATGTCACGGCCCCTGCTCATCGTATCGAACCATGTCTCGTGGACCGACGTAATGGTGATCGGTTCGGTGGTGGATGTGCATTTCATCGCTCGGGGCGACATGGCGCAT
>Ga0008833_1001121_pt1 | contig 14188 bp, 11 predicted proteins | sample HotLakConsoUCCLE_FD_62216 | JGI IMG/M metagenome (GOLD analysis project Ga0008833, IMG submission 62216) | Hypersaline microbial mat communities from Hot Lake, Washington, USA - Hot Lake Consortium UCC-LE | ecosystem: Environmental > Aquatic > Non-marine Saline and Alkaline > Hypersaline >... | reverse complement strand
GCGACGCCGTTCATGTCGTAGCCCGCAGCCTTCGTCGCTCCGAGGATCTCCGGCAGGGGCCGCCGGGCGGCCTCGGCCAGCGACCACAGCGTCGCCGAGCGCGTGCCGGTCCGGCAATAGGCCATCACCGGCCCCGGCAGCTCGCCCAGCGCCTTGCCGAAGGCCTCCGCCGTCTCGTCGGTCACCATGCCCGGCGTCACCGGCAGGTAGCGGAACTCCAGTCCCGCCTTCTCGGCGGCCGCCCGCATCTCCTCGTGGCCTGGCTGGTCGGGCCCCTCCGCATCCGGGCGGTTGTCGATGATCGACCGGAAGCCGGCCTCCTTCAGCGCCGGCACGTCGGCGGGAGTGATCTGCGGGCCGACCGACAGCCCCTCCGTTATCCTGCGAATGTCCATGATCGTTCCTCCTCCAGGCGCGGCCTTCGGGTGTGGCTCAAAGCTTGTTCACCGGCACCTTGAGCATCGGGTTGCCATCCCGGTCGGTCGGTATCTCGCCGGCCCGCATGTTCACCTGCAGCGAGGGGATGATGAGCTTCGGCATGGCGAGGGTCGCATCGCGTTCCGTGCGGAACTTGATGAAGTCTTCCCGCGTCTTGCCGCCACCGACGTGGATGTTGTTCGCCTTCTCCTCGGCCACGGTGGTTTCCCACTGAATGTCGCGGCCGTTCGGCCCGTAGTCGTGGCACATGAAGAGGCGCATCTCGTCGGGCAGGGCCAGCACCTTCTGGATGCTGTCGTAGAGCGTGCCCGCGTCGCCGCCGGGAAAATCGGCGCGCGCCGAGCCGCCGTCGGGCATGAAGAGCGTGTCGCCCACGAAGGCCGCGTCGCCCATCACATGCACCATGCAGGCCGGGGTATGGCCCGGCGTGTAGATCGTGAAGACCTCCATCTCGCCGACCTTGTAGGTATCGCCGTCCTTGAACAGCGCGTCGAACTGCGAGCCGTCGCGCTGAAACTCGGTGCCTTCGTTGAAGATCTTCCCGAAGGTGTCCTGCACCACCATGATCTTGTCGCCGACGCCGATCTTCCCGCCGAGCTTTTCCTGGATATAGGGCGCCGCCGAGAGGTGGTCGGCATGGACATGGGTCTCGATGATCCAGTCGAGCGTGAGCCCGCGCCTCTCGATCTCGGCGATGAGCGCGTCGGCGTGGTCATAGGTGATCCGCCCGGCCGCGTAGTCGATGTCCATCACGCTGTCGACGATGGCGCAATGGTCGCTCGCGGGGTCCTTCACGATGTAGCTGATCGTGTTGGTGGCCTCGTCGAAATGGGCGGAGACGTCGGGTTTGACATCCATGTTGACTGGATGGGTCACGGTCTGATGATCCTTCATGTCGCGCTCCTTCAGGTCCGGCAGGTCTTGACCCCGATGATGCTGTAAAGCGGGCAGGTGCCGACCACGGACGTCAGCAGGAACACCGCCGCGATGGCGATGAAGAGCCAGAACAGTACACCCGTGGCCGCGAATTCGGTGGTGAATGCGAGAAGAAGCAGAACGACCGCCACTGCAATCCGGACGCCTCTGTCGATGCTTCCCATATTCTTCGTCATGGTCTTCTCCATATGCTGTGGGGAATCGGGTATGATGACCCTTGCATGGCGACCCTCACAACGTCTGTGACATCGTCACCGTTCCCCGGCGGACCTCGCCAGTCGCTCCAGACCCGAGCGGCCCACCAGCCGCACCTCGCCGCGCGATTGTTCGACCCAGCCGCGCCGGTGAAACTCCGACAGCGTGCGCGAGATCACCTCCCGCGCGGTGCCGAGCTCGTTGGCGAGCACCTGGTGCGTCGCGTGGACGACGTCGCCTTCTCCCGCCAGTTCCAGAAGACGCGCCGCAAGCCGCACGTCCATCCGCTGGAAGACGATGTCGTCGATCAGGGTGAAGAGATCGGTGATGCGCCGAGAGTAGGCCTTGAAGATGAAGTCGCGGAACACCGGCGAGCGCGCCGCGAGTTCGTCGAACGTCGCGCGGGGAATGGCCACGGCGCGCACGTCCGTCTCGGCGATGCCGTCGGCGGAGTAATCCTCGAACGCGAGCATGCAGGCGGTGGTCAGAACGCAGCTTTCACCGGCGTTGACCCGGTAGAGAAAGACCTCCCGCCCGGTGTCCGATTTCTGCTGCACCCGCACCGTGCCGTCGAGCAGCAGAAGCAGATTGTCGGCGGATTGCCCCGGCGCGAAGACCTGCGTTCCGGCGGGCACCTCGACGACCTGGCTGCCGTCGACGAGCGCCTCGCGCAAGTCCGCCGGCAGGCGCTTCAGCCCCTCGAAACGGTCGATCCACTCGGTCTGTTCCCCGGCCATCGGGCTCCCCTCCCTCGTTGCAGTCGAGGCGCGGACCCCGCGCCTCGACAATCTTCCTAACATGTGGTCAGAGCGCGCGCGTTGAGAAGTACCAATCCTTCGTGTCGTAGCCTTCGCTCATGCGCGCCTCGGCCGCCTCGGAAGTCTGCGGCGGCGGCACGATGACGTCTTCGCCCGGCTGCCAGTTCTCCGGCGTCGCCACCTTGTGCTCCGACGAGGTGTGCAGCGCCTTCACCAGCCGCAGGATCTCGTCGACCGAGCGGCCGTTGCTCATCGGGTAGTAGACCATGGCCCTGAGCTGCCCCTCGGGGTCGATCACGAAGGTCGCCCGCACCGCCTGGGTGTCGGAGGCTCCGGGCTGAACCATGCCGTAGGCGCCCGCCACCTTCATGTCGAGGTCGGCGATGATGGGGAAGGGAATATCCACGCCGAAGCTGTCCTTGATCGAGCGGACCCAGGCGATATGGGCGTAATGGCTGTCGATCGAAAGGCCGAGAAGCTCGGTGTCGAGGGCCGCGAAGTCCTCGGCGCGCCGGGCGAAGGCGATGAATTCGGTCGTGCAGACCGGGGTGAAGTCCGCCGGGTGCGAGAACAGGACGAGCCACTTGCCGCGGTAGTCGGCGAGCGACTTCCGGCCATGGGTCGTCAGCGCGTCGAAGTCGGGCGCGGGTTCGTTGAGGCGCGGCATGGACACCGCCTGGAAGTCGCCTGTCTGGTGTTCAACGGTCATGGGATCCTCCGGATTTGCCGTTTCGTGTCCATTGATCTAGAGGCCGGCTTGTGATTTGAGAAATTGATTTATATGCAAATCGTGATAGGATAATTGAATAATGACGTCCCTCAGGCAACTCCGCTTTCTCGTCGCGCTCTCGGATACGCTCAGCTTCTCGCGCGCCGCCGAGTTGTGCAACGTCACGCAGCCCACGCTCTCCACCGGTCTGAAGGAGCTCGAAGCCCGCCTCGGCGTGAAGCTCGCCGAGCGCGACCGCCATTCCGTGCTGATGACGCCCATCGGCGAGCGCATCGCGGCCGAGGCGCGCGAGGTTCTGACCCGGGTCAAGGACATCGAGGACATGGCGCGCGACGAGGCCGAGGACCGGCCCGCCCTCCTCCGGCTCGGCGCCATTCCCACCGTCGGACCCTACCTGATGCCCCGCGCCCTGCCGCTGATCCGCGAGGCGGTGCCCGGAATGAAGCTCTTCGTGCGCGAGGAACTGACCGATGCCCTCGTCGCGGGGCTTGCCGACGGGCGCCTCGACCTCGTCATCCTGGCGCTTCCGCACGACCTGCCCGCGCAGATCGAGACCTTTGAACTCTTCGCGGACGGCTATCACCTCGCGACGCCGCGGGAACATCCGCTGGCGAACAAGGCGGAAACCTCCGGCGCCGACCTCGTCGGGCGGTCGCTTCTGCTTCTCGAGCGGGGCCATTGTCTGCAGCGCCACGCGCTCTCGGCCTTTCCCGAGGCCGGTCTCGGCGAAGAGCAGGATTTCGCCGCGACGAGCCTGCCGACGCTCGTCTCAATGGTCGAGGAAGGGCTCGGCCTGACGCTCCTGCCCGACCTCGCGGTCGCGGCCGGAGCCGCCCGCGGCCAGAACGTCTCGCTCTCGGTGCTCACGGGAGCAAGGCCGCGCCGCGTGGCGCTGGCATGGCGGCGCAGCACGTCGCGCGGCGCGCTCTTCCGCACGATCGGCGGATGCCTCGCGGCGGCCCATCGCGCGTTGCTCGGAGAGGCCGGCCTCGGCTGAGCCGGGCCGGCCGCCTTGTCAGTCGAGCTTTTCAGTCGAGGGGTCGCTCGCTCGTGCGCCGCGTCCCGATCAGCGCCTCAAGCGTGTAGACGAGAATGCCCATGCCCACAGCCCCGAGGGCGGCGACGCCGAGAAAGACGATCACGTCCACCGGCCCGCCGATGTCGGAAATCTGCGAATCCGTCATCACCATGACGAACCAGACCGCGAGAACGGCACCGACCGGCATCGAAAGCTGGGCAAGGAGGAACTTCCTCCAGCTCACCGACCGGTCGCGGATCAGCACGTAGAGATAGCCGAGCGTCACCAGGGCCGCCACGGCCACCATGGCCCAGAACAGCACCGGCCCGAAGACTTCCTCGAAGACGGCGATCATGGTTTCGAATGTCAGTTCCTGCATTGTCTTCTCCCTCTCACGCGCGGCCGCGCAGCATGGCGTTGTAGGTCGCCTTCAGCGCGACCTCCTTCATCAGCCAGCTGATCCAGAGTTCTTCGAGCGGCGCGATGACGCCGGGAAACGACGGCACGAGATTGTCGTTGTAGTCGAACTCGACCAGCATCGCCCGGCCGACGCGGGTGATCAGCGGACAGGACGTGTAGCCGTTGTAGGTTTCCGTCCCCGACCCGCCCGAAATGGCCGCGACGAGATGATCCTCGACCACCGGCACCTGCCACTTGACGCTCGCGGCGGTCTTGCCCTTCGGCACACCCGCGACGTCGCCCAGGGCGAAGATGTCGGGGTAGCGGAGGTGCCGCATGGTCTGCGGATCGACCTCGACCCAGCCCTGGTCGGTCCAGCGGTCGGCCCAGGAGAGACCCGACTGGCGCACGAAGTCCGGCGCCCGCTGGGGCGGGATGATGTGGATGTAGTCGTACCCGATCTCGGTCTCGCCGTCGGGCGTGGCGAAGGTCGCGCGTTTCGCGCCGGCGTCGATCGCTTTCAACGTGTGCTGCATCGCTGTCTCGATGCCGCGCTCCTCGAAGAGCATGCGCACCTTCTCGGCCACGATCGGCACGCCGAACAGAGCGCCCTGGGGCGCGGTATAGAGCATGTTGATCTTGCCGCCGTTGCCCGCCCGCTCGGCGATGTCGTCGAGAAGGAAGGTGTGCTTCAGCGGCGCGCCGGCGCATTTCATTTCCGTTTCGGGCCGGGTGAAGAGACCCGTGCCGCCTTCTTCGGTGAATTTCGAGGCCGCCGCCCAGGTGCGCGCGGCGTGGTCCGGACCGCCGTAGAGCGCGCCGATGCCGTTCTCGCCCACCATGTCGGGCGAAAAGCCCTCGATCGCGTCGTTGTCGAGCACCAGCCCCGGCGCGACGATGAGCCAGTCGTAGCCGAGCGTCTGGCCTCCGGAGGTCGAGACCGTCTTCGCCTCGGGGTCGACGGCCGCGACGGCTTCGGCGACGAGGCTGACGCCCGAGGGCAGCCAGTCGGTCGTTTCGGAGACGACGTAGCTCGCGGGCTTCAGCCCGGCGGCGACGAGCGAGAGCCCGGGCTGGTAGAGATGCGCGCGGCGCGGGTCGATCAGCGTGATCTCCGCCCCCTCGAGCCGTCGCACGAGCCGGTTGGCGAACGCGGTGCCCGCGGCCCCCGCCCCGATGATCACGATACGCGCGCTGGTGGCCACGGGCTGGGCTGTGGCCCGTTCGCCCCGTGTCGCGGCGAACGCCGCGCCGGCCGCCGTCATCGCGAGAAACTGTCTTCTGTCCATCCCTCTGTCCTCCTCCATTCCCGCGAGCCGCGGGCGGTCGATCCTCCCGGCTCCGGTCGACGACCGGGGCGGCTGGCCTTCGTCATCGCATTCCCCCGCGAAGGCGAATCGAAAACGTTCATCCGTCGAAGGCATACCTTGGCATACCGTAGCCGAACGGTGACAAGATCACATTCGGGGCGTGCCTTGTGAAGACGGTGCGGGCCGTTTCCGGAACCATCTCGCGCCGCGAGAGCCGGGGAACGGTCCCGAAACCTCTCCCCAGAACGACGACACGGGCGCGAGATGTCGCGCCCGTGTTCCTTTCTCCGACTGCTCGGGCTCAGCCGAAGCAGCGTCCCGCAATCATTCCGCAGCGACCGCGCCCTGCGCCCGGCGGCTTCCGAAATGGCGCCGGTTCAGGACCAGAAGAAGCGCGATCATCGCCAACTGCGCGGCGACCGCCACCGCCGTCAGAGCCCAGTAGGCGAAACCGAACTGCGCGATCAGCCCGGCGCCGACGAGGCCCTTGTTGATCCAGAAATGCCCCATGACCGAGAGCGCGACGCCGGGGCAGATCAGCGCGTAGCTGCCCGGCGAGGTTTCGGACCCCGTGATGAAGCGGCCGATGTACCCCGACGCACGCAGGATCGTCAGGCCGAAGAGCACGAAGAGCACCTCCATCGACAGGAGCCGGCTGAGCAGGACGAGGTCGTCGCCCGGGCTGGCATGGCTCTCGAAGTGGACATGAAGACCATGCCCCTGGCGCAGCAGGAGAATGCCGAGCACCGTCATCAGCGGCACGACGATGAGAAGCGTCGGCGCCTGTTCGACGGCGACCCCGTTCTCCAGCATCGAGCGGATGCCGAGGATGATGCCGACGAGTGCGATCAGACCGCTCGCGACGAGAAAGAACGTCGACAGCATGACCGAGATACCGGCGGTCAGCGGCGCCGCACTCATCGCGCCGGGGGCGGCGAGACCGACCCCGACCATCGCCAGCGCGAAGGCCGGCAGAAGCTGGGCGAAGGAGTTGTTCGCCTTGCAGTCGAAGCCGCCGGTGCCGATGACGCGGGCGAAGAACGCGCCCAACTGCCGGAACGCCAGCGCGCCGATCGCCACGAAGGCGACGAGGGCGGCCGGGAAGAGGACCTCGACGACACTCCAGAGGCCGGGCACGAAGACGAGCCCGAGGATGAAGCCGACGTTGACCGACATCGCCAGCGCCAGCGGCAGCGCCATCATCTGCGTCTGGGCGTTCGTCGCGGCGAGGGCGGCCCCCCGGTCGGAGGCGGCGAAGGCGCCGCTGCGGCGGAGGTTCCAGACCAGAAGGTAGAGGTTCATCGCCCCGAACACGGCGATGCCCGCGATCGCGATCCAGATCGCGGCCATCAGCGGCGCATCGGCCCCCGCCATGGCGGCGGTCACGTCCTCGAACACCGGCACGGGCTTGCCGGGATGGGGGATCCAGAACATGAGGTACATGAAGAAGCTCACCGCGATCCCTCCCGCGCCTACGGAGGCGAGAAAGTAGAGCGGCGACCAGGTGTCGGCGGGTCTGTTGCTTGTGTGTGCCATGGTGATTCTCCCGATATTCGCAGTCTGTCTAAGGCCACCGGCTCGGTTTCGACGGTGACTTCATCACGCTGTATCGCGCGGCCGGGTCTCGACCTTCGCGCCCGCATCGGGGATGTTCGGCAAACAGCTTCAGCCGAAAGGCCCCCATGGCAACGCTCGAAACCCGCATCGCCCAGGCAAGGGGAGACGAACCGGCGGACCTCGTCCTGCGCGGCGGCCGCGTCTTCGACCTCGTCACCGGCATGTTCATCGAGGGTGACGTCGCCATCGGCGGCGACCGCATCATCGGCGTCGGCGAAGCCTACGAGGCCCTGCGGGTCATCGACGTGGCGGGCCTCATCCTCGTGCCCGGGTTCATCGACACGCATCTGCACATCGAAAGCTCCCTCGTCACGCCCTTCGAGTTCGACCGCTGCGTCCTGCCCCTCGGCGTGACGACCGCGATCTGCGACCCCCACGAGATCGCCAACGTCATCGGCGCCGAGGGCATCCGGTATTTTCAGGAGGCGAGCGGCGAGACGCTGATGGACATCCGGGTGCAGCTTTCCTCCTGCGTGCCCTCGACCGACATGGAGACCTCGGGGGCGACCCTCACCGCCGACGACCTCGCCGCGCTCATGGGCCACCCCTCTGGCATCGGCCTTGCAGAGTTCATGAACTACCCCGGCGTCATCCACCGCGACCCCGGGGCCATGGCCAAGCTCAGGCTCTTCGAGGGCGGCCATGTCGACGGGCATTGCCCGCAGCTTTCGGGCCGCGACCTCAACGCCTATATCGCCGCCGGCATCCGCACCGAGCACGAGGCGACCACCGCCGAAGAGGCGCTCGAGAAACTCAGGAAGGGAATGCGCGTGCTGATCCGCGAAGGCTCGGTCTCGAAGGACCTCGACGCCCTCGCCCCCGTCCTCAACGAGACCACCGCGCCCTATCTCTGCCTCTGCACGGACGACCGGAACCCTCTCGACATCGCCGAGGAGGGCCATCTCGATCACATGATCCGCACCCTCATCGCGAAGGGCGCGAGCGCGCTCTCGGCCTACCGCGCCGCCTCGCTTTCGGCGGCCGAGGCCTTCGGGCTGAAGGACCGGGGCCTCATCGCGCCGGGCCTGCGCGCCGACATCGTAGCACTCGAAAGCCTCGAGGAGTGCCGCACGGCCCTCGTTCTCGCCGGCGGCCGGGTGGTGAACGACGCGGCCTTCGCCGCAAGGAAGATCCTCTCGCCGGTCGGCCGGGCCTCGGTGAAGGCGCCCCGCCTCGCGCCCGCGCATTTCCGCTCGGGCGGAAACCGCGAGGAGACCGACGTCATCGGCATTCTCGAAGGCAAGATCATCACCGAGCACCTGCGCGAGACGATCCCTTTCGAGGACGGCGACAAGCGGCCGGACCCCGCGCGCGACCTCGCCCGCATCGCCGTCGTAGAGCGGCACGGAAAGAACGGCAACATCGCCACCGGGTTCGTGCACGGCTTCGGCCTTCGGGCGGGCGCCATCGCCACCACGGTCAGCCACGACCACCACAACATCACCTGCGTCGGCATCTCCTACGACGACATGGCCCTCGCGGCGAACCGGCTCTCGGAAATCGAGGGCGGCTTCGTCGTGGCCCGGGGCGGCGAGGTGCTCGCCGAGCTTGCCCTGCCGGTGGCCGGCCTTATGAGCCTCGAACCCTTCGAAACCGTCCGCGACGCCCTGATCGATCTGCGCGCCGCCGCCGCCTCCCTCGGGGTGACGCTGAACGAGCCGTTCCTGCAGCTCGCCTTTCTCGCCCTCCCGGTCATTCCGGCGCTGAAGATCACCGACCGGGGCATGGTCGACGTCACGCGGTTCGAGATCATCGGCTGAGAGGTCGCATCGGTTCGCTCTGGCAAAGTCGCGCCCGGCGCGCGAGAATGCGCCTGGAACCTCGAAAGGACCGACACCATGGCCGACGGACAAGGCCCCGCACGCGCCCGGTTCGACTGGGCAGACCCCTTCGCCCTCGCCGAGCAGCTCTCCGAAGACGAACGCATGATCGCCGAAAGTGCCGCAAGCTTCGCCGCCGACAAGCTCGCCCCCCGTGTCCGGCGCGCCTATGCCGAGGAAACGGTCGACCCGGAGATCTTCGCCGAGATGGGCGAAATGGGCCTTCTCGGCGTCACCATCCCCGAAGAGCACGGCGGCCTCGGCGGCTCCTACGTCTCCTACGGCCTCGTCGCCCGCGAGATCGAGCGCATCGACTCAGGCTATCGCTCGATGATGTCGGTGCAATCCTCGCTGGTGATGTACCCGGTCCACGCCTACGGCTCGCCGGAGCAGCGCGCGCGCTATCTCCCCGGCCTCGCGAAAGGGGCGCTCATCGGCTGCTTCGGCCTCACCGAACCCGACGCGGGGTCGGACCCTTCGGGCATGAAAACCAAGGCGGTGAAGACCGACGGCGGCTACCGCCTCACCGGCAGCAAGACCTGGATCTCGAACGCCCCCATCGCCGACGTCTTCGTCGTCTGGGCAAAATCCGAGGCCCACGGCGGCAAGATCAGGGGCTTCGTGCTGGAAAAGGGCACGCCCGGGCTCACCGCGCCGAAGATCGGCGGCAAGCTCTCCCTGCGCGCCTCAGTCACCGGCCAGATCGTGATGGACGGCGTCGATGTCCCCGAAGACGCGCTTCTGCCGGGCGTCGAAGGCCTCAAGGGCCCCTTCGGCTGCCTCAACCGCGCCCGCTACGGCATCGCCTGGGGGGTGATGGGGGCGGCGGAAGCCTGCTGGCACGCCGCCCGCCGGTACGGTCTCGACCGTCACCAGTTCGGCCGTCCACTGGCCGCCACCCAGCTTTTCCAGAAGAAACTCGCCGACATGCAGACCGAGATCGCCCTCGGCCTTCAGGTCGCCCTCCGCGCGGGCCGGATGATGGACGAGGGCCATGCCGCGCCCGAACTCATTTCGCTCATCAAGCGCAACAACTGCGGCAAGGCGCTCGACATCGCTCGGGCGTCTCGCGACATGCACGGCGGCAACGGCATCCAGGAAGACTATGACGTCTTCCGGCACATGGCGAACCTCGAGACGGTGAACACCTACGAAGGCACCCACGACATTCACGCCCTCATTCTCGGCCGCGCGCAGACGGGGTTGCAGGCCTTCGGCTAGGGCAGGCTGCGCACGATCGTCCTCGTCAGAAGTCCCCGAATGCGTTCTGCCTTGAACATGCGGCGTCGACATGTTGGATGCGGCCATCACGCCGAATGAGCGCACTACGCCCTAATCGACCTCCGCCTCGGCGAGAAGCGTGGCGTTGCCGCCCGCCGCCGTCGTGTCGATGCAGACGCTCTTTTCGTGGACGTAGTCGCCGGGCGCGATCCGGCCCCGGATGAGCCGCACGATCGGCCCCTCGCGCCCCGCGAGCGCCCGGCGGATCGCGCCGAGGTGGTCGACCCCGCCATAGGCCACGCCCGCGACGTCGAGCGTGGCGAGGGCCTCTGGCGCCAGCACTCCGTCGAACGCGGCGACCGGAAGGCCCGCTTTCGAAAGCCGTTCGACGGCCCGGACCGCCCCCGGAGCGACCGCCACGACCGCGTTGCCCGCCGCCAGCGCCTGCACCGCCTGGGAAAGCACGCGCTCGCCGGGACCGAGGCACACGACCCGCCCGAGGGGCATCAGTTGGTACTGGTTCGATTCGCCCGTGGGCCCCGGCAGGTCGACCGGCCCGGGATCGAGCGCGGCCGACGCGGCCACGGCCTCGGCCGCCGCACCTCGGAGCGCGGCGCGCAGCCTGCCGACGCGGTCGGTCTCTGCCGCCCATGCGGCACCACCCGGCCTGCCGAATGCAGCCGCCACGTCCCCGGCCTGCAGCCCCGGCCCTTCGTCGTCGGGAGCGCCCGCCTCCTCTGCGAGAAAGCGGGGCAGGTAGAGCGGCCCGCCCGCCTTCGGCCCGGTGCCCGACAGCCCGTGCCCGCCGAAAGGCTGCGACCCGACGATGGCCCCGATCTGGTCGCGGTTGACGTAGGCGTTGCCGACCAAGATCGCGTCGAGCACCTTCTGCACCCGCCGGTCGATCCGGGTGTGCAGCCCGAAGGTCAGCCCGTAGCCCTTCGCGTTGATGTCGGCGATGACGTCGTAGATCCCGCCCGCCCGGAAGGTCGAAAGGTGCAGGACGGGGCCGAAGACCTCCCGCTCCATCTCGTCGATCCCGCCTATCTCGATCACGGCCGGGGGTACGAAAAGCCCCTCGCCGGGCGCCTGCAGCTCCGCGCAGACCTTCCCCGCCGCCCGGTGGGCGGCGACATGGGCCGCGATCCCGTCCCGCGCCTCGGCGTCGATCACCGGACCCACATCGGTCGAAAGGTCCCACGGGTCGCCGAGCTTCAGCGCCTCCATCGCGCCCGTCAGCATCTCGCGCAGCGCCGGGGCGACGTCCTTCTGCACGTAGAGCATGCGCAGCGCCGAGCAGCGCTGCCCGGCGGACTGGAACGCGGCCCGCACGATGTCGCGCACCGCCTGCTCCATGAGTGCCGTCGAATCGACGATCATCGCGTTGAGCCCGCCGGTCTCGGCGATGAGCATCGCGCCGGGTGCGGTCTCGGCAAGCTGCCGGTCGATGCGCTTGGCGACCTCGGTCGACCCGGTGAAGGCCACCCCGGCGATGCGGGGGTCGGCGACGAGTGCGGCACCTATCGTCGCGCCGTCGCCAGGCAGGAGTTGCAGCACACCCTCGGGCACGCCGGCCTCGCGCATCAACTCCACCGCGCGGTGCGCGATGAGCGGGGTCTGCTCGGCGGGCTTGGCGATCACGGCGTTCCCGGCGGCCAGCGCCGCGGCGATCTGGCCGGTGAAGATCGCCAGCGGAAAGTTCCAGGGCGAGATGCAGACGATCACCCCGCGCGGCCGGTCGCCGGGACGAAGCGCCTCGGCGCCATCGGCATAGTAGCGCAGGAAATCCACCGCCTCGCGCACCTCGGCGACGCCGTCTGCGTGGGTCTTGCCGGCCTCGCGGGCGGCGAGCGCGAAGAACTCGTGCGCATTGGTCTCGTAGAGGTCGGCCACCTCCCGCAGCACCCGGGCCCGCCCGGGCCCGCCCATGTCGGCCCAGCCCGCCAGCGCTTCGTGCCCCGCCGCCACCGCCTCGGGAATGGCGGACCTCCGGGCGAGTGCGACGCGTCCAACCACCTCGTCGGGACGGGCGGGGTTTCTGACCTCGACGGTCTCGCCGCACGCGTCCATCAGGGGCGTGACCGGCCCCGCCTCCCAGACATGCGGCGCCGCAAAGGGGGCCCGGCCTCGCTCAACCCCATCCAGCTCGGCGGCGCTGGCAAGGTCCCAGCCTTTCGAATTGACCCGGGGCGCGAAGATCGCTCGCGGTTCCGGCAGGCCGGGATTGGGCCGGAAGCCCGCCGCCTCCGCCACCGTGATCGGGTCGCGCGCGATATCCTCGGGCGGCACGTCCTCGTCGACCACCTGATTGACGAACGAACTGTTCGCCCCGTTCTCCAGCAAGCGGCGCACGAGATAAGCCAGAAGGTCGGCGTGCTTGCCCACGGGCGCATAGATGCGGCAACGCGCGTCGCTGCCCTTGCGGACGATCTCGTGAAGCGCCTCGCCCATCCCGTGCAGGCGCTGGAACTCGAACGAGGCGCCGTTGCCCGCCATCTCGAGCACCGCAGCCATCGTGTGCGCGTTGTGGGTGGCGAACTGCGGATAGATGCGCCCGGCATCGAACAGCCGCCGCGCGCCGGCGAGATAGGAGACATCCGTATGCGCCTTGCGGGTAAAGACCGGGTAGCTCTCCAGCCCCATGACCTGCGCGCGCTTGATCTCGGTGTCCCAGTAGGCGCCCTTGACGAGACGCACCATGATCCGTCGCCCCTCCGCCTCGGCCCGCTCCTCCAGCCAGTCGATCACCGGCAGCGCCCGCCGCCCGTAGGCCTGCACGACCACCCCGAACCCGTCCCAGCCGGCAAGCGAGGGGTCGGAGAGCACCTTGCCGATCACCTCCAGCGACAGGGTCAGCCGGTCGGCCTCCTCGGCATCGACGTTGAGGCCGAGATCACCGTCCTTCGCCGCCCGCGCCAGTTCCAGGAGCCGGCTCGCCAGCGCGGGCACGCATGTCTCGCGCTGCGCCAGTTCGTAGCGCGGGTGCAGCGCCGACAGCTTCACTGAAATGCCGGGGTTGTCGCGGATGTCGCCCTTCGTCGCCGCCTTCCCGATCGCCGCGATGGCGCCGGCGTAGGACTGAAAGTAGCGGTCGGCATCGGCATGGGTCCGCGCCGCCTCGCCGAGCATGTCGAAGGAATAGGAATAGCCCTTCGCCACCATTCCCTGCCCGCGCTTCATCGCCTCCTTGATGGTGCGGCCGAGCACGAACTGGTTGCCCATTTCCGCCATCGCCCGGCCGACCGCCTGCCGGATCACCGGCTCGCCCATGCGCCGGACGAGCCCGTGCAGCGTGCCCGCCACGCCGCCGTCGTCCTCGTCGTCGAGCACCCGCCCCGTGAGCATCAGTCCCCAGGTCGAGGCGTTCACCAGGATCGACCCCGAATCGCCGATGTGGCTGCCCCAGTCGTGTGGGGTGATCTTGTCGCGGATGAGGTCGTCGACGGTCTCGGAGTCCGGCACCCGAAGCATCGCCTCGGCGAGGCACATCAGCGCGACGCCCTCCTTCGTCGAGAGCCCGTACTCGGCGAGAAGCGCCTCCATCATGCCCATGTTGCCACCGGCCCGAACCTCGCGGATGAGGCCGGCCGCCCGGTCGGCGACCCGCGCCCGCGCATCCTCCGACAGCCCCGCCGCTTCGGCGAGTTCGGCCACCAGCGGGCCTTCCTCTCTTAGGGTGAGGTGGTCGAGCGCGTAGGGGTCAGTCATCAGAGGCTCCGGAACCATTGAACGATGCGCTGCCTCTC
>Ga0008833_1001118_pt1 | contig 14298 bp, 4 predicted proteins | sample HotLakConsoUCCLE_FD_62216 | JGI IMG/M metagenome (GOLD analysis project Ga0008833, IMG submission 62216) | Hypersaline microbial mat communities from Hot Lake, Washington, USA - Hot Lake Consortium UCC-LE | ecosystem: Environmental > Aquatic > Non-marine Saline and Alkaline > Hypersaline >... | reverse complement strand
GCCGCGCGCGGCACCCCGGCCTCGTGCAGCAGTTCCACCGCGCGATGGGCCACCAGCGGCGACTGTTCGGCCGGCTTGGCCAGCACAGCGTTGCCAGCGGCCAGCGCGGCCGAGACCTGCCCGGTGAAGATCGCCAGCGGGAAGTTCCAGGGCGAGATGCAGGCGAAGATCCCCACCGGCGCGGCCTCGGGGGCGTTGGCGGCGTAGTAGCGCAGGAAATCCACCGCCTCGCGCAACTCCGCCACCGCATCCTTGAGCGACTTGCCCGCCTCGCGCGCGACGATGGCGAAAAGCTCGCCGAAATGCGCCTCGTAGAGATCCGCGGCCCGGTTCAGCACCGCCGCGCGCTCGGCCGCCGGCAGGTCCCAGGGCCGCGCCGCCGCCAGCGCGGTCGCCACGTCGGCGGGGCTTGCCCAGGCCACCCGGCCCACGATTTCCGACGGGCGGGCGGGGTTGCGCGTCTCCTCGGCCGGCGCGGGACGGGCCTGCCCGGCCAGGATCGGGCCGGCCTCCCAGACATGGCTGCGGAAAGGGGCGCGCGCCGCCTCGATGGCGGCCAGGGTGGGCCGGTGCGCCAGGTCGAAGCCTTTCGAGTTGCGCCGCTCGGGAAGGAACTGGTCGGGGCCCGGCGCGATGGCGATACGGTCGGCCTCGATCGTCTCGAACGGATCGCGGGCGACCTCTTCGGGCGGCACCTCCTCGTCCACGATCTGGTTGACGAAGCTGGAATTGGCGCCGTTCTCCAGCAGCCGCCGCACCAGGTAGGCCAGCAGGTCGCGATGCGCGCCCACCGGGGCGTAGATGCGGCAACGGGTGCCCGCGCGCGCCTTGACGATGTCGTGCAGCGTCTCGCCCATGCCGTGCAGGCGCTGGAACTCGAAGGCCTCGGGCCGGTCCTCGCCCATATGCAGGATCGCCTCCACCGTATGGGCGTTGTGGGTGGCGAATTGCGGATAGATCCGGTCGGTCATGCCCAGGAGCTTGCGGGCATTGGCGATGTAGGAGATGTCGGTCGCGGCCTTGGAGGTGAAGACCGGAAAGCCCGCCACGCCCGCCACCTGCGCCGCCTTGATCTCGGTATCCCAATAGGCGCCCTTGACCAGCCGCACCATGATCCGCCGGTCGAGCCGGCCGGCCAGATCGTGGAGCCAGTCCAGCACCGGGCCGGCGCGCTGGCCATAGGCCTGCACCACCACGCCGAACCCGTCCCAGCCCTTGAGCGCGGGCTCGGCCAGCACCGTCTCGATCACGTCGAGCGACAGCGACAGCCGATCGGCCTCCTCGGCGTCGACGTTCAGCCCGATCCGCGCCGATTTCGCCATCAGCGCGAGGCTGCGCAGGCGCGGCACCAGCTCCTCCATCACCCTGTCGCGCTGGGCCTCCTCGTAGCGCGGATGAAGCGCCGAAAGCTTGACCGAGATGCCCGGATTGTCGCGGATGTCGCGCCGGGTGGCCGCCTCGGAGATCGCGCCGATGGCGCGCGCATAGGCCAGGTGATAGCGGATCGCGTCCGCGTCGGTGCGCGCCGCCTCGCCCAGCATGTCGTAGGAATAGGTGTAGCCCTTCGCCTCCATCCCGGCCGCGCGCGTCATCGCCGCGCCGATCGTCTCGCCCAGCACGAATTGCCGGCCCATCTCGCGCATCGCGCGGCCCACGGCGCTGCGGATCACCGGCTCGCCCAGCCGGCGCATGGCGGCGCGCAAATGGCCCACGGGGCCCGGGCTTTCATCCTGCAGCACGCGGCCCGTCAGCATCAGCGCCCAGGTCGAGGCATTGACCAGGGGCGAGGTGGAATGACCCATGTGCCTACCCCAGTCCGAGGGCGCGATCTTGTCCTCGATCAGCGCGTCGATGGTGTCCGCATCGGGCACCCGCAGCAGCGCCTCCGCGAGGCACATCAGCGCGATGCCCTCCTCGGTGGACAGGCCGTATTCGGCGAGAAACACCTCCATCAGCCCGGGGCGGGTGGCGCGCCGGATCTCGCGCACCAGCCCCGCCGCGCGGTCACGGATCCGGGCGCGGTCCTCCGGGGCGACCTGCGCCTCGCCGATCAGCCGGGCAAGGGTTTCGCGCTCGGTGGCATAGGTGGTGGTATCGATGATCTGGCGCAGGGGCTGCGGGCTGTCGCGTGGCATAACAGGACCTCCGTTATTTCGACCATGATACAGGGATGACGAAAGCCGTTTCTCCTGATATTGCTGAATGGACAGGTCAAAGAGACCTTTTCCGGAGGAAAAATGGAAACGGGCGAACTTGCCGGGCTTGACCGGTTCGACCAGGCGATTCTGACCGAACTGGCCCGGGACGGTCGCATCTCCATCACCGAACTGGCGCGCCGAATCGGACTGTCCAAATCGCCCACCCAGGCCAGGCTGCGGCGTCTGGAGGATACCGCGGTGATCCGGGGCTACACCGTGCTGGTGGATCCGATCCGGCTGGGTCTCGATCACGTGGCCTTCGTGGAGGTCCGGCTGACCGATACGCGCGAGGCGGCGCTTGCGGCCTTCAACGACGCCGTCACCGCGATCCCCGAGATCGAGCAGGTCCACCTGATCGCGGGCAATTTCGACTACCTGCTGAAAGTGCGCACCCGGGACATGCGCGCCTATCGCATGGTCCTGGCCGAGAAGATCTCGACCCTGCCGCATGTGGCCAACACCTCCACCTATGTCGCCATGCAGGCGGTGAAGGAAGGCTCTCTCGCCGATGTGACGTGATCGCGGCACCGCGCCAGGGCCGGACTGCCCGGATGACAGGCCGCGCCCTTGCCCTTTGCCTCGCCGGTCCGCTGGCGACCGGGGCCGGTTCCGCACAGTGCCCCGCCGCGCCCGGTCACGGTGCCGGGCTGGCGCGGTTGCACGCGGCGCTGCGGGCCGCCCCGGACGAGGGCCGCCCGCGACATCGACGACCGGGTCTGGGCGCCTTGCGCCGATGCGCCCGACGAGACGGCGCGGGAGATGCTGGACGCCGGGATGCGCAGGCGCGCGCATGCCGATTTCCCGGGTGCCACCGCGAGTTTCGACCGGCTGGTGGACCACTGCCCGCACTGCGCCGAAGGCGACAACCCGCGCGCCTTCGTCCGCGCCCCGCGGCAGGGTTTTCCCGCCGCGCCGACCAAGCTCGATCTATCTCACGCGCGCCCGCAGCCCGCACCACCGGGGCGCGCTGTCGGGCAGGGCGCTCACGCTGACGGCGCCGGGCCGCGACGCGGAAGGGCAGGAGACGCGGCGCCGGGCGCTGCGCCGGCCTCTGGCGGCCGGAACGGCGCCTGCGCAAGGACCGGCCGCTCTGAGCCGCGCGGCGTCTGGCTTCATTGCTCCAAAAATACGCATGTCGCCGCGCCTGCCGCAGGCGCGCCGCTTCCGCAGGGCGCCCGTTGTCAAGCGCCTGGCCCTTGGATAGGACTGGTCCCGCCATCCGCGGGCGTGGTGGAATGGTAGACACATGGCACTTAAAATGCCTGGGGCGAAAGCCCGTGCCGGTTCGACTCCGGCCGCCCGTACCATATCGCTCCGGGAACCTTGATGCCCCATGATCACGGCCATGCGCGTCTCGATCCCCGTTCCGGCGACCGGCGGGTGCTGGCGGCGATGGGGGCGAACCTGCTGCTGACCGTCGCGCAGGTGGCGGGCGGGCTCCTGTCGGGGAGCCTCGCGCTGATCGCGGACGCGCTGCACAATTTCTCCGACATGGCCTCGCTGGTGATCGCCTTCGCGGCGCGCCGCATCGCGCGGCGGCCGGCGGATGCGCGCATGACCTTCGGCTACGGGCGGATCGAGATCGTGGCGGCGCTGGTCAATTACACCGCGCTGATCCTCGTGAGCCTTTTCCTCGCCTATCACGGGATCCTGCGCCTGCTCGACCCGCCGCAGGTGGGTGGCTGGATCATCGTGATCCTGGGCATGATCGCGCTGGCGGTGGACGCGCTGACGGCGGCGCTGACCTATTCGCTGCAAAAGGGCAGCGTGAACATGCGCGCGCTGTTCCTGCACAACCTGTCGGATGCCCTATCGTCGGTGGCGGTGGTCGGGGGCGGGCTGCTGATCCTGCTCCATGACTGGCGGTTGATCGACCCCGCGCTCACGCTGGTCATCGCGGGCTATATCCTGTGGCTCGCGCTGTCCGAGATCGGCGGCGTGATCCGGACCCTGATGTTGGGGAGCCCGCCCGACATCGACACCACCGCGGTTCTGGACGCGGTGCGCCATGTGCCGGGCGTGGCGGGCCTGCACCATGCCCATTTCTGGCAGATGCAGGAACACGCGGCGGCGCTCGATACCCATGTGGTGCTGGAGATCGGCGCCTGGGACCGGCTCGAGGAGATCAAGGCAGAGATCAAGCGGGTGCTGGTCGAGCGTTTCGACATCCGTCATTCCACGCTCGAGTTCGAGCGTGCGGATCACGCGCATCGCGATGCCGACCTGTTCGGACATGGATTCGGTGGCCGCCACGACGGGCGCTGAGCGTCCTGCCCGGTTGATCGCGGTCGGCGCAGGCGCCCGCAAGGTGTCTGCCCGCCCGACGTGATGCGAAAATAGGCAAGAAACCGCGCGAAGGGGCAAAATTAATCCTCTGTTGTGGACAGTTGCGCTCAAAAGAGACATAGCGGACGAGGCGATCACGGCTGCGTGTGGTTTTCTTGCTCTCGGCTTTCGCCATCAATTTTTGACAGGAAGAAATCCATATGACCCGCAAGCTGTTTGGAACGGACGGTGTCAGGGGCCGCGCGAACTCGTACCCCATGACCGCGGAAACCGCTCTCCGGCTCGCCGCCGCCGCAGGGCATCATTTCAAGAACGGGGCCCAGGAGCATCGCGTCGTCATCGGCAAGGACACCCGGCTTTCCGGCTACATGCTGGAGAACGCGCTGACGGCCGGCTTCACCTCGGCCGGGATGGACGTGTTCCTGCTGGGGCCCGTGCCCACGCCCGCGGTCAGCTATCTGACCCACTCCATGCGCGCCGACCTGGGCGTGATGATCTCGGCCAGCCACAACCCGGCCGAGGATAACGGGATCAAGTTCTTCGGCCCCGACGGGTTCAAGCTGTCGGACCAGGTGGAGGCCCAGATCGAGGCGCTGATGGAGACCGGCGCGCCGGGCTGCGCGCCCGAGCGGATAGGGCGGGCCCGGCGGCTGGACGATTCGCGCGGCCGCTACGTTGAATACGCCAAGACCACCTTTCCCGGCCGCCGCCGGCTGGACGGGCTGCGCATCGTGGTGGATTGCGCCAATGGCGCGGCCTGGCGGATCGCGCCCGAGGTGCTGTGGGAACTGGGCGCCGATGTGATCCCGCTGGGCGTGGCGCCGGACGGGACCAACATCAACCTGGGCTGCGGCTCCACTCATCCCGAGGCGGCGGCGCGCAAGGTGCGTGAAAGCCGCGCTGACCTGGGGATCTGCCTCGATGGCGATGCCGACCGGGTGATCCTCATCGACGAGACCGGGCGCGTGGCCGATGGCGACCAGATCATGGGCCTGATCGCCACCCGCTGGGCCGAGGAAGGGCGCCTTGCCAGCGAGACGCTGGTGGCCACGGTGATGTCCAACCTCGGGCTGGAGCGGTATCTCAACGGCCGCGGCATCGCGCTGGAGCGCACCGCCGTGGGCGACCGCTACGTGGTGGAGCGGATGCGCGCCACCGGGGCCAACCTGGGCGGCGAGCAGTCGGGCCATATCGTGATGACCGATTACGGCACCACCGGCGACGGGCTGATCGGGGCGCTGCAGTTCCTGGCCGCGATGGTGGAAACCGGGCTGCGCGCCAGTGCTCTCACCCGCGTGTTCGAGCCGGTGCCGCAACTGCTGACCAATGTGCGCTTCGGCGGCGACCGCGCGCCGCTGGAGGAGGACGCGGTGCGCGAGGCGATCGAGGCCGAGCGCCGCGCGCTGGAGGGCCGGGGCCGGCTGCTGATCCGCAAGTCGGGGACAGAGCCGCTGATCCGCGTCATGGCGGAGGCGGAGGATGCGCGCCTGCTGCACGAGATCACCGCGCGGATCGTCAGCGTGATCGAAACCGCAGGGCGGGGCCGCGCCGCCTGAGCGCAGCCTTGCAACGACGCTTTCGAGGGACCTCCGCACCAAGATGCGGCGGTCATTAGCCGTTGGGTGAATTTATCTTTTCCAAAGATGAAGTTTGTAACCAATCGTGGTAAACTGTGATCACTAATTCATAAGACAAGTGATTCCACAGGGGGACTCCGATCATGGCCAATATCGACGCCGCAGGGCTGTCGTTCTCTTTCGACGCCTTCACGCCGAACACCGTGGATTTCAACACAGGGACGGCGACGCCGTTCAGCTATTCCTGGCAGTCCACGAACAACTACAACATCACCGCGATGGGTTTCCTGGGTGATTTCACCGCCGGGCTCGCCGGCACGGTCAGCAGCATCAACATCCAGGGCGAGCTGTTCGAGAACGGCTTCTCGGTGCATGTGCTGGACAACGCGCTGACCGATTTCATCGACTCGGGCGATGCGGCGCTCAACCACCGCAAGTTCTGGGGCACGATCCTGGAGGGCGACACCTTCATCGAGACCTCGAGTTCCGGCAATCTCAACATCATGGGGGATTTCATCCGGGTCGCCACCGGGGAAACCCTGACCGGCGGGGCCGACACGTTCAACGGCAGCCATGTCAACAACATGAGCGGCATTTTTTCCGGCGACGCGGATGACGTGAACGCGGGCGGCACGCTCTACGGCGGGAACGACAGGTTCCTGAACACGCCGGTGGAATACATCTTCGGCGATGTGGGCGACGCGTCCATCGGGGGCAGCGACATCCTGGGCACGGTGTTCGGCGGGGACGACCTGGTCTCGATCACCGATCCCAATTATAGCCCGACCTATGCGCTGTCGGGCATCGCTGGCGACGCGGACGGGATCGGCGCGGGCGGCACGCTGACCGGCGGCGACGATACCGTGATCCTGCGGAACATGTCCTCGACCGGCTCGGTCGGCGGCGATGCGTTCGGGGTGGCCGGGGGTATCACGGGTGGCGACGACAGCCTGCTTCTGGAAACCACGATCATCGGCCGCAGCTTCATGAGTTTCAGCGAGGTGAGCGGGGATGCCTTTTCGCTCGACCCCGGCGCGTCTGCGTATACCGCCATTGGGGGCGATGACGAGATCACCCTGCGCAATGTCAACGGTGGTTCCGTCTACGGCGATTTCACCGGGGCAACCTCGGTCGAGGGTGTGGGCGGCGACGATGTCATCACCGTGGAAGGCACCGTGCCGCTGACCACCCCCTCCCCCCCCTACCAGGTCACGCCCAGCGTGAGCTCGATCTTTGGCGATGCGGGCAGTGTCTTTAGCGAGACCCAGAACTTCACGGGCGGGGATGACGCGATCAACGTCACCGACGCGAATACCGGTTCGATCTACGGCGACCTGTCGAGCTTTGGCTCCTCGGGCGGCGGCGCCTTTTTCGGCGGCGATGATGTGATCGACTACCGGTTCAATGTCGGGAACGGATCGGCTTCCTTCGGCGCGATCTATGGCGATACCGGCTCCGTCAGTGTGGAAACTGATGACATATCGATTTTCGGTGACGACATCGTGGAGGTCGATCTTCGCGGATCCGGGGGCACCACGGTTTCGGTATTTGGCGATGCGACTTCGGCCTATTCTGCCACGACCGGTGACTTCGTCTTCGGCGACGATGTGGTGCGTGTAACCGGGAACAACACTCAAGACGTGCAGCTTTACGGCGATGCGGAGGCATCTGCGTTGGATGACCTTTTCGTGGTCTGGGGTGACGACCTTCTGGTCGCGGGCGCGGGCGATGATCTGCTGCGCGGCGATGGGGCCGTCAGCGCGGGCACTACCGGGTTGATCTCGCAAGTCGGCGGCAACGACACGCTGGACGGGGGTGACGGCAACGACACGCTGGAAGGGGGCCACGGCTCCGACACCGCGTCCTTCGCCTCTGTCGCGCGGCCGGTGACGGTGTTCCTGGATGGCATCCCCGGCAGCGGGCCCACGCCGATCCATGCCATCGGGCAGGGCAATGACACTTTCGACAGCATCGAGAACGTGATCGGCTCGCGCGGGCGGGACGTGATCGTGGGTGATGCGAACAACAACGTGATCGAGGGCGGGCTGAGCGGCGACACGATGGTCGGCAATGGCGGGTTCGACACGCTGAGCTATGCCTCCTCGGAGGGTTGGGTGAACGTGTCGCTGGCCACCGGCTTTGCCGGCGGCGGCTCCGGCAGCCACGCCATCGGTGACGTTTTCGTCCAGCCCGGCCTGCCGGGCTTCACCAACGTGATTGGCTCGGCCTTCGATGACCGGCTGACCGGCGATTCGGGCGATAATACCCTGTTCGGGCAGGAGGGCAACGACACGCTGATCGGCGGGACGGGCTCGGACGGTCTGGCCGGCGGTGAGGGCTTCGACTGGATAGACTACAGTGCCTCGAACGCGGCGGTGCACGTCAACCTGATCTCGGGGGCCGGCTTCGGCGGCCACGCGGCGGGCGACTTTTATCAAGGCATCAACGGCGTGCGCGGCAGCAATTTCGGCGACACGCTGACCGGCACCCCTGGCGACGATATCCTGGAAGGGCGCGGCGGCGGCGACTTCTACGACGGTCAGGGTCAGGGCGCGCTGGGCGACACGGTCAGCTATGCCACTTCAGGGGCTTTCGTGAACGTCTCGCTGCTCACGGGCTTTACCGGCGGCGGCGCGGGCAACCACGCGGCGGGTGATACGTTCACCGGCATCGAGAACCTGATCGGCTCGCAATTCTCCGACATCCTGAACGGTGACGGGGGCGACAACCGGCTGGAGGGCCGGCTGGGCGGTGACGTGCTGAACGGCAATGGCGGGTTCGACACCGCCGACTACAAGGACAGCGCGGGCTTCGTGAACGTGTCGCTGCTCACGGGCTTCGCGGGGGGCGGCTCCGGCAGCCACGCCACGGGCGACACGTTCAGCTCCATCGAGGACCTGGCCGGCTCGGCCTTCGGCGACATCCTCAATGGCGACAACGCCGGCAACGTCATCGAGGGCCGCGCCGGGGCCGACACGATCAACGGCAATGGCGGCACGGACGCGGCCAGCTACGCCTCCTCGGCGGAGGGCGTGATCGTGTCGCTGGGCACCGGCTTCACCTCGGGCGGGGACGCGCAGGGCGACGTGCTGAGCAATATCGAGGACCTGATCGGCTCGGCCTTCGACGACTTCCTGAGCGGCGGGACCGGGGTGAACACGCTGGTGGGCGGGGATGGCGACGACATCCTGCGCGGGCGCAGCGGCGCGGACGAGCTCGACGGCGGCGCGGGCAACGACACGGCCGATTACGGCGATGCGCCGGGGGCGGTGAACGTGTCGCTGCAGACAGGCTTCACCGGCGGGGTGCATGCGGCGGGCGATGTGTTCATAGATATCGAGAACCTCACCGGGTCGAACAATTTCGGCGACACGCTGGTGGGCGACGGCACCGACAACATCCTGAGCGGCCTGGGCGGAGACGACTCGCTGCGCGGTAACGCGGGGGCGGACACCTTCGTGTTCGGCAACGCCTGGGGCAACGACACGGTGGGCGATTTCGAGGATGGCATGGACATGCTGGATTTCTCCGGCAACACCCAGCTGGAAGTGGCCACCGACCTGACGGTGACCGCCCTGGGCGGCGATGCGCTGATCACCGATCCGTTCGGCAACACGGTCACGCTGCTGGGCGCCGCGGGCGAGGTGTCGGGCGCCGACTTCATCTTCTGATCCGGCCTGCCGGAACTGGGGCCCGCCGCCGTCAGGCGGGGGGTCTTTCCATTTGCAGAATCCCGATTAACAACTTTAGATTGTATAATTAGCGCTTAATTAATCGCAAAGGTTGTTTGCGACCCGCCGCTGCGTGCTGATTTTCGAGATGTCGAAGGGGCGGACGGGCCATCGAGGCGGGTTTCCGGCGCTTTTAGGGAGTGAAACGGGGCGCAATGTGGCTTCAGGATCACGCGCCGCATTCGCGCAAAGCACCAAGAGAGGCGCGCAAGATGTTGATTCGCAAGCAGCGATTTCCAAGGAAACGCTGGGGATAACTTTGTCCCGAAGGCTGGGCGCGCGTCCGCCAGGATCGGGGTGGAGACGCGAGTCAACAGGTATATTGTTAACCAAGTTGCAATAATGGCGAAAATAAGACTTCACTTGTGAAGATAAATTGGCGATTAAATGCCGCATGAGCGCTTAAGATAGTCTTTACGATCCATGGTGTTTCCAGGTCCGCTTTTGCCCCTCCCCCCGTCTCCGCGCCAACAGGCCGGGACCTTGCCTTTTCCCCGATCCGTCCAGTTCCCCGCCCCCGGCCCCAAGAGGGAGGTCCGCCTTTGACCGCAACCACCGGAAACGACGCGCTGACGGGCACCGCGAACAACGACACGCTTGACGGGCTTGCGGGCAACGACACGCTCGACGGCCTGGGCGGCAACGACACGCTCTACGGCCGCGAGGGTGACGATTCGCTGGTGGGCGGCGAAGGAAATGACCGGCTCTACGATGGCCGGGGCAGCGACCGGCTGGAAGGCGGTGCGGGGGATGATCTTCTCTACCTGGGGTGGGACGGGCTGCCGCAAGTCGGGGACAGCGATGACGTCGATGGCGGAGACGGGTCCGACGGGCTTTTCCTTCGTGGCACCGAGAACGGGACCGGCGCCGGTGCCATGTCCTTTGCTTTGGACGCGAACGGTGATGGCACGTTCACGGAGGCGGGGCGTTACACCGCGACCGTGTCGAATGTCGAGCGGGTCCGGATAGAGGGCGGCGGCGCGAATGACAGTTTCGCCGGCGGGACGGGGAGCGACACGTTCTACGGGTATGCCGGCAATGACACGCTGGATGGCGGTGCCGGGTTCGATTTCCTCTACGGCGGGAACGGCGATGACCGGCTGCTCGCGGGCGATCCTGGGAACTTTCTCTATGGCGATGCCGGTAGCGATACCGCGGTGCTGGCCGGCAGCCGGTGGGATCACTACTACAATTTCTCGAGCGGCAGCTTGATTTACGTGCGCGGGGCGGTGACCGATGGCAGCGGAAGCCTTCTCGGTTTGAACGATGACCGTCTGAACTCGATCGAAACCATCGAATTCGCCGACGGCTTCACCATCTCCACCGCCGATTACGTGGCCAACCTGGATCCGTCGCTGGCCAATGACACGCTGAGCACCGCAGCGGATGTGGCTGGCGCCGCGGGCAACGTGCTGACGAACGATACCGACGGCGACACGGCCCATGCCGACCTGCGCTTGGTGGAGGTGTTCGGGAGCGGCGTGGGCACCACCTATGTCGACGGCTCCGCCACGGTGACCGTCACCACCACGGGCGGGCGCAGCCTGGCGGTGACGGTGAGCGAGACGGGCGGTGTCTCGCTCGATCCGGGCACGAATTTCGCCGACCTGGCCTTCGGGGCCAGCGACAGCGCGACCCTCACCTATATCGTCCATGACGGCGAGGGCGGGCGGGCTTCGGCAAGCATGACCCTGACGGTCACCGGCAAGGACGACGAGCCCCCGGCGGGCAGTGTCGATCCGGCCTCGGCCGGGGACGGCACCTTCCGCGAGGGCGAGACGATCGCCTTCACCGTGAGTTTCGACGAGGATGTCATCCCTGGCGGCACCGACCCGGAACTGACCCTGTCCAATGGCGGGACAGCGGCGTTCGCGGAGCAGACCGCACCCGACACGCTGAGCTTCACCTATACCGTCGGCGCGGGCGAGACGGTGGCCGACCTGGAGGTGACCGGGCTTGTCGCCAACGGGCTGGCGGATGCGGCGGGCAACATCGCCGAGATCACCGCGACGACCATGCTGGATATCGAGATCGACACCACCCCGCCGGCCGTGCCGACGGTGGACGAGCTCTATTCCGGCACCCGGACCGCGCCTGTCCTGACCGGGACGGCCGATGCCGCCCCCGGGGTCACCACCACGGTGACGGTGGGCGGCGCCACCTACGCAATCACCCCGGATGCGGGCGGCCAGTGGTCGCTCGATCTGGGCACCGCAACGCCCCTCTCCGGCACCTACGCGCCCGAGGACGAGGGATTCAATGATGTGGCCGTCACCTCGACGGATGCCGCCGGCAATAGCGCCACGGACACCACGACCGATGAACTGGAGATCGATATCATGGCACCCACCGTTACCGGAATCGTCGTCGAAGCCCTCGATGCGGACAACCTGATCAACGAGAACGACGCGGGCAACACGATCACCATCAGGGTGACCTTCTCGGAGGCGATGAACCAGCAGCCGACGGTCACGCCGGTCATCAGCTTCCCGGAAGAGACGGCGGATGTGGCGAACACGCTGAGCTATGTCAGCGGGACCTGGCTGAGCAACACCGAATACGAATTCACCTTCTCGGTGACGGATATCGACGTGGATCTTTCCGCGCTCGACATCCAGATCACCGACGCGCGCAGCGCAGCCGGCGAGGACCTCGCCGAGGCGGACGGGCTGGTGGAAGATGTCTTCGCCATCGATACCCTGCTTGCTACCCCGCCTGCGCCGGATCTCCAGGCCGGGTCGGACACGGGCGAGTCGAGCACCGACAACATCACCCGGATCGACAATCCGAGCTTCCATATCGCCATTCCGGACGAGGGGGTCGAGGTGGGGGATACCGTGCGCCTGAAGGATGGCGCCGGCACCGTGATCGCAGAGGTGACGCTGACCTCGGGTGACATCCCCGCGTCCGGCACGCAGAATCTCGCCATCCAGGTTGGCAATGGCGTGACGCTGGACGAACTCGAGGACGGCACCTACGACATTTCCGTGGAATTCTCGGACGATGCCGGGAATGTGCGCGAAGGGGTCGCGCTGGGACCGGTGGTGATAGACACCGCCCTGCCGACCGTGACCGCCACGCTGAGCGACACGCTGGTCAACGAGGCGGACGAGGGCGCCGGCAGCGTCACCCTGACGCTGACCTTCGACGAGGACATGGACCAGGCCATCGACCCCACGGTGGCGCTGGCGCCTGCGGGAGGGTTCACCCAGACGGCCGCCGGCTGGGATGATGCGACGACCTACACGGTCACCTATTCCGTCGCCACCTCCGAGATCGACCTGACCGACGTAACGGTGGATGTCTCGGGCGCGCAGGACATCGCGGGCAACATGATGGCCCCGGTGACTGGCCTCGATACCGGCGCGGAGATCGACACGCTGGCGCCTGCTGCACCTGTGATCACGGGCGTTTCCGAGGATTCTGCGACGGCCGCGGATGGCATCACCAATGACAACACGCTGATGATCAGCGGCACGGCGGAAGCGAATGCTTCGGTCGAGGTGTTCCTCGATGGCTCGTCGATCGGCAGCGCGACTGCCGACGGGTCCGGCGACTGGACGCTGGATCACACCGGCACGACGCTGGCTGATGGCGACTACACGATCACGGCAGAGGCCACCGACGCGGCGGGCAATACCGGCGACACGTCAGCAGCGTTCGCCCTGACGGTCGATACGCAGATGGCCACGCCCACCATCGACCTGGCCACCGCCTCGGACAGCGCCGGGGTCTCGGATACCGACAACATCACCAATGTCACCACCCCGACGCTGGAAGGCACCGCCGAGGCGGGGTCCACCGTGGAGATCTTCCAGGATGGCGTATCGCAAGGCACCGTCACCGCCAATGGATCCGGCGTCTGGAGTTGGACCTCGCCGGCGCTGACCGACAACAGCTACGATTTCCAGGTCACGTCCACGGATGCGGCGGGCAATGCGGCGAGCAGCACCGCGCTGTCGGTGACCATCGACACCACCGCCCCCACCGTGGGCGTGAGCGTGGCCGATACCTCGCTGATCATCGGCGAGACGACCACCGTGACCTTCACCTTCTCCGAAGAGGTGGCGGGCTTCACGCTGGATGACGTGACGGCGCAGAACGGCACGCTGTCGGGCCTGACAACCAGCGACGACATCATCTTCACCGCGACCTTCACGCCGGATGCGGATATCGAGGATACCACCAATATCGTGCAGGTGACCGGGGCGGGCTATACCGACCTGGCCGGCACCGCGGGCAATGACTCGGACAGCAACAATTACGTGGTGGACACGATCGCGCCCACTGCGACCATCGCGGTGGATACCGCCACGCTGAACAGTTCGAACACCGCCGAGGTGACGATCACCTTCTCGGAGGCGGTGGCCGGCTTCACGCTGGACGACCTGGATGCCGGGAACGGCGCGCTGACGGACCTCCAGACGAGCGACAACATCACCTGGACTGCGACGCTGACGGCCGATCCGGGCATCGAGGCCGCGTCGAACGTGGTGACGCTGGCGG
>Ga0008833_1001113_pt1 | contig 14408 bp, 8 predicted proteins | sample HotLakConsoUCCLE_FD_62216 | JGI IMG/M metagenome (GOLD analysis project Ga0008833, IMG submission 62216) | Hypersaline microbial mat communities from Hot Lake, Washington, USA - Hot Lake Consortium UCC-LE | ecosystem: Environmental > Aquatic > Non-marine Saline and Alkaline > Hypersaline >... | reverse complement strand
AGACCCACGCCCTCGCGCACCCCGCCGAGCAGGCCGCCGCCCGAAGCGCCAAGCGTGGCGACGGCTCCCGCAAGCCGCGCGATCTGGAGCGGCGAAAGCGTTTCGATCCCACGGCCGAAAAGCAGAAGGGCCAGCACTTCGTCTTCGGGCAGTTCGGGCCGCGACGTGAACCTTATCTCCGGGTCGGAGGCAGGGCCTTCGACGACAATGCTCACGTCCACGTCTTCGACGCGTGTCTCGGCGACGAGCCGCAGGCGGGGGTCGAGCGCGCCGGTGAGATCTATCGATCCCTCGGTCAGGTTGAGCCGCCTGCCGAGGATGTCGAGCCGTCCCCGGATAAGGTCGAACCGGCCAGCCGGCGCGATGTCGCGGGTCGTGCCGGCGATGCGCACCTGACCACCGAGTTCCGCGTCGAGCCCCCGGCCGCGCACGAAGATGCGGTTGGGCGCGTTGATGAGAATGTCGAGCCCGTAGGCTATCTCGACGCCGTTCCCGTTCCCGCCATTCCCGAGCAGGCCCGCCCGGGCGCGGGTCGCGCGCACGTCCGCAGGCTCGTTCACATGGGTGATGTCGGGAATGCTACCGCCCGCGCCGCCAATCGTGGAGGGAATGCGCAATTCCGACTCGCCCACCTCCACCCGGCCCGAAATCTCGGCCCCCCCGGCGAGGGGGCCGGTGACCGTGAGCCGGCCATCGAGAAGCGTCTGGTAGAGCGTCGGATCGGTGAGCCGCACGCGTTCGAGGACGAGCGCGAGGTCGGCGGGAAACCCGCCCGAAACCCCGACCGGGCCATCGACCCGCACCGCACCTCCGCCGCGGAAGCGACTGTCTAGGTCGATGACCGCGCGCCCGCCGGCGAGATCGACCGTCGCCGAGATGTTCTCGAGCGCGAAATTGAGGATCGGCGCGGTCAATACAGCACCGGTGGTTGCGATCCGGCCGCTCAGGCTGTTCAGCGAAAGCGGCCCCTCGAGGCGAAGGTCGAAGCGCGCGTCGCCCGCGAGCCCCCGCGGAGAGATGAAAGCGTTGGCAAGGCCGAGCGGCGCGCTGCCGACGATGTCCAGCGCAGCGTTTTCGCCGGACGTGGCCACGGTTCCTGTAACTTCCGCTCGCGCGCCCGCGGGGCCGACCAGCGCCGCGTCGATGGCGACCCTGTCTCCCCCAGCGCTTTCGGCGCGGCCCTCGGCGGTCAGCGGTCCGGAAAACCCGTCCGCGAACGGGGCGACGTCGGCAAGCCGCGCGTCGAAACCGAACGCGGTCTCCTCCCCGAGCGCGCCCTGCGCGTCGAGCACGAGCAGGGGTGTGCGCAATTCGGCCGAACGGATCTCGATCGCATCGCCGTTGCGGGTCGCGTCGAGATCGAGCCGTGCGGTGCCCGCAAGAACCCGGTCGAGCGGCGCGATGCCGATTGCCGCGTTTTCCGACGAAGCCTCGACCCGGAGGTCGAACGCCGAGAGGTCGGCCGTCACCGAGCCTGCCGCCGAAAGCGCCACCGACCCCCGGAGCGGGCGGTCGAGCAGCGCGCCGTAGGGGGCGAGGTCGTCAACCGCGAGGTCAAGCGTGCCGGATGCCTCTGGTGCGCCGGCGAGGTCGCTCAGTGTGCCTTCTGCGTCGGCCGAAAGACCAGGGCCTTCCGCTTCGAGCGAGACGTCCCATGGTCCGGTCGGGGTTTGCGGATCAAGAGTGAGCACCATGGAGGCAGGGCCTGTCACGCCCTCGGCGAACAGGCCGATGTCTTCCAGCCGGACACTTGCTTCGGCAGTGATCCCGCGGAGGTCGGGGCCGACGCTCCCCAAGCCCTCGACCTCTACGGCGTCCGAGCGCAGCGCGGCGCGGTCGAGACGGAGCGTGTCGTCGGCGAACTCTCCGGCGAGGGCGACCTCCACCTCGCCGTTCAGAAGCGGATCGAGTGCTTCGATGTCGACCCCGACCTCGCGGAGCTGGCCGGATACATCCCACCCATAGCTCCCGGTGACCGGTTCGGCCCGCGCCGAAAACTCGAGGTCCGCCGCGCCCGCGAGATCACGGCCCGCGAGTTCAGACCAGGTGGCGAGATCCGTCGCGTCGAGTGTCCCGGCGGCCCTTAGTACCGGTGCGTCGGCCGCACCTGCAAGGGTGCCCTCGGCCGACAGCGCCGTCTCGAGCGCCTCGCCGTCGAGCACGAACGTCCACACTCCATCGCTCATCGTCGCATCGACCTCCGCCTCACCCGGGCCCGCGAGGCCCGGCGCAAGGGGAGCGAGCGTTCCGAGACGCGCCGTGGCGGAAATCGCGCCATCGCCGCTCCGCAGTGCGCCCGATGCGGTGGCCTCGACTTCATCGCCGCTCAACCGGAGCGTATCGACGAAGATACCGGCCGTGGTGCGCCGCATCGCGAGTTCCAGTGCGGTGTCACCTGAGAGATACGGGTCGACCCGGGGCTCGCCCAGCCCCAGATCGCGGCCGATCACCGTCGTCCGGAGATCGGCCAGACCGGAGAATATACTGGCCTTGCCGGCGACGGTCGCCTGCAACGCTCCCGCGAGCGGCCGGCCGGCAAGGCCCGAGAACGCAGCCAGGTCTTCTGCGCTCGCATCGAGCGCCCCTTCCACATCCAGCGTGCTCGCGGCATTGGCGATGCTTCCCTCCGCCTGTGCCGAATAGGTCTCGCCCTCGACCCGGAAGGTCTCGACATTCACCGGCCCGCCCGCCGTCCAGTCGATTTCGGCGCGCCCCGTCACCGCTTCGCCGAAGGCGTCCTGCGCATCCGCACGGCCGAAATCGAGCTCCTCGGCTCGGAAATCCACGTCCGCCGTCACGCTCGCGGGGTCGGTTGCGATCGCGCCCGTGCCTTCGAGGACAAGGCTCTCTGCACTGAACCCCTCTCGGGCCAGACCCTCCACAGAGACTGTGCCTTCCCATCTCTCTCCGGCGGCCGCATCAAAGCCGATGTCGAGAAGCGCGCGGTCGATCCGGGTCTCCGGGCCGGAAAGCGGAAGGATGAGCGGCGCGCCGTCGGGGTCGGCGAGCGTGCCCTCGAGATCGAGCAGCCTTGGCAGTCCGTCGCTGCCGATCACCGCACGGCCCTCGAGTTCGAGTGCACCTGTTTCCACGACGAGACTTTCAAGATCGGTGGTTCCATCCGGGCGCAGGAAGGCCGTGGCCTCCAGCATTGCAAGGTCGCCGAAGAACGCCCGGTATTGCGGTTCGAAGAGCGGGCGCAGATCGCCGTCCAGTTCGGCCTCGAAACGGCGCTCGCCCTCTTCCGCGACCGTGCGCACCTCGCCGCCGAAGCGCTCGGCGCCGTCGGTCGCCAGCGTGACGCGGGCGGTGAAATCGTCGATCGGGTCGGACCCTTCGACCGACAGCCTCAGGGCGGGCGCGCCGGGAATGCCGAGAAGCCCGGAGGCCACGCCGCCTTCGGCCTCGTCGAACAGAAGATCGACCGTCAGCTCCTGCGTCGCGTTCGAGAAGGCGCCCTCGAGCACGATCTCGCCGCGGGGACCGTCGGTGCGCACGAGATCGAGGTTCACCTCGCCCTCGCCGCCGTCGAGCCTGAGCGCGCCGTCGAGCGTCATGGTCAGCCGCTGTCCGAGAACCGGCGCGCCGAGGACAAGCTCGTCCGCCGAAAGCTCCTCGACGATCACCGCAACCGGCAGTTCGGGCACGCTGAGCCCGGTGCCGGACGCCTCTGGGGTGAGCGCAGCGTCTTCATCGGCCACCGGTAGGCGCGGCACCTCGATCCGTGCCGCCGAGAGCTCGTTGACCTGAAGCCGGCCGCGAAGAAGCGCCGAGCGGTTCCAGTCGAGCACGGCGTCGCTGAGGGTGAGCCAGACGCCCTCGCTGTCGGAAATCGTCAGGCTGTCCATTTCGGCCCGGCCGGAAAGCGCGCCCCTGAACCCGCGGACCGTCACGTCGCGCCCGGCCCCCGACAAGGCATTCTGGATGAGCCGTTCGAGCCGCGTGGCCTCGTCCGCCTCCTGAGCGATGGCCGGTGCGGCAAGTGCGAGAAACGCCGCAAGCGCTATCGGAAAGAGACCTCTCAAAATGCCTGCCCTATGCCGACGTAGAAGAACAGCGACGATCCGGGGCTTTCGGTCACCGGTACGGCGAGGTCGAGCCGGATGGGACCGAGGCCGGTCTTGTAGCGCACACCAAGCCCCGCGCCGGCATGGGTGCCCCCGGTGCCGTCGGGCAGGGCGTTTTCGCCGATATACCCCGCGTCGAGGAACCCGACGAGGCCGATCGTGTCGCTGACAGCGGCCCGGACCTCGCCGGAGAGCCCGACGAAGCTCATGCCGCCGGTTCTGAGACCCGGCCCGATCAGGCCACGGTCAAGACGGACGCCGAGGGACTGGTAGGGCTGGCCGCGGACAGTGCCGCCGCCGCCCGAGAAGAAGCGCAGGTCGGCCGGCACGGCTCCGATCTCGGGGCCGATGATCGAGCCGAGCTGGCCCCTGGCGGCGAACACGAACCGACCGCTTTCGCCGAGGCTCCGGTAGGTTCGCGCATCCACCGTGAGCCTTGCACCCGAGCCGGCGTCGGCGAAGCCCAGGAAAGGGGTCAGCCCGACATCGACAAATTGTCCTTCGGTGGCATCGAGCGGGTCGTCGCGGGTCGACCATGTGGCACGGGTCGGAAGGGTCAGCAGGCGGAACGTGCCGGTACCCGTCGCATCGTTCACGGTGCTGGTTCGGAAGCCGAAACCGCCCTCGACAGTCAATCGCTCACTCACGATGCGCCGGAGACCGGCTTCAGCCTCGAAACTGTCCGAGGTGAAGTCCGGCTCCTGCAGGCTTTCGTAGCTGAGCCCGACGAAAAGGTCGGTATCGACAAAGAAGGTGGCCGGCCGCTCGAAGCGAGTGGACAACGTAGTGTCTATGCCGCCGGTCTGCCCGCCGATCCCCGCCACCTCGCCGTCGAAGCGAAGCCGCTCGGCATCGCCCAGAAGATTGCGGTGCAGCCAGAAGGCCGACAGCCTGAGGCCCTCCTCCGTCGACAGCTCCGCCCCGAACCCGATGCGCCGGGGCGCCTCCTCGACGAGAACGAGCCGATGGTCGAGCGTGCCGTCGGGGTTGGGTCGGTCGGCTTCGGTGAGGACCACCGACCGGAACGCTCCGCTGCGGCGAAGCCGGCTGGTCGCGCGCTCCCTTGCATCCGGGGTGACCAGCGCACCGCGTGGCCAGCCGATGATGCGCAGGACGGCATTCGCGCGCACCCGCTCGTTGCCCGCGACATCGAGTGCTCCGAACCGCAGCCGCGGACCCGGATCGACGAAGATCTCGGCATCCATCTCCGCCTCGCGGTGCCGGACCACGAGGGTCTCGCCGGCGATATCGGCCTTCGGGTGTCCTGTATCACGCCAGCCGTCCACGGCCGCCTGCGCCGTGTCGACAAGGGTTGTGGTTCGCGCGATGCGCCCGGCCGCGAAATCCTCGGGGAGGGTCGTGCCCCGTGCCAGCGGCCCCGCCTCGGCCTCGGCGAAGCGGAAGATCGGCCCCGCCTCCACCCGCACCACGATCTCGCCAATCCGGGGAAGCCTCTCGAAAGGAGGGATCTCCGCAGCTTCCCGCCCGTCGATCCGCACCGAAACCACCGGGCCGTAGTAACCTTCGGCGTAAAGCGCCCCGATGAGCCGGGCATATTCCGCACGCGCCGTCGCGAACAACTCCGCCGGGTCGGTCACGCCGTCGCGGCGGGCGGCGGCGAGCAGCGAGGCGTTTCCCAGACGTTCGCGCACCGCTTCGCTCGTGCCACTGGCGAAGAACCGCATCTCGTCGAGCGCTGCGGCGGGCCAGGCACTCGAAAGGGTCGCCACGAGGGCGACAACCGTTGCTCTGATGGTGCGATGCTTTCGCAAACGAGCCCCCCGGGAGCGCTTCTGGCGGCTCCCCCCCTTTGGCCTACGACATGGCGACAGGCAGCGAAACCTCATTCCTGCGCCGCCAGGGAAGCGTGAACGGATCGTCGAACCACGCTGCCTCGGCCGGTCCGGTGACACGCAGGTCCCGCGCGCCGATCCAGCGGCGCAGGCCCCGTTCGGCATCTGCAATCCGCGCTTCGGTGGCAAGTCCCGAGAAGCGCGCGACCGCCCGCACACCCGGGTCGACGGTCACGATTCGAATCGCGTCATTGTCGGGCTTCGGCAGGGTGTCGGCGGTGTATTTTCGCGGCATCATGAAACGCACCGTCCAGGCATCGCCCGCCGCCTCCCGGGTCACCGGCGCGGTCATTTCGATCTTTGCAGGCTCGCGGGTGACCGGCGACGTCATCGCCAGCTTCGCTCCCCCGTCGTTGCCGCCGAAAATGTAGTCCGCGAGCGTTTGGAAGCCCTGTCGCAGCGCCTTGTCCGGCCCGGCCCGAATCGTCACTTCCGCGGCGAGGTAGGGGTCGTATTCGCGCAGTTCGAAGAGCCCCTCCGCATCGAGGACCTTCCAGCGCGGCGTCTCGTACCCGCGATATTCGGCATGTACCGAACCGGGCATGCCGGTCGCAGCCAGACCGATCATCAGAAAGCCCCGTCGTTTCATGGATGTCATGGCAACATTACGCCCCCTACCGGCCGACGGATCAACCCGCAGCCGCTTGAACCGTTCCCGTCGGCGGGATACACCCGACCGTCATGAGACCGGTGTTCGATCTGGACGATCACGCCCGCCTGCCCTGGCGGTTCTTCGGCGCGCGCCGCAGGGCACGGTCGCGCCTCGGCTGACGTCTACGCCCGATGATCATCCAGTATCCCCGACCGAGGTAACCACCCATGTCAAAGCCCCGCACCCTCTACGACAAGATCTGGGACGACCACGTCGTCCACGAAGCCGACGACGGCACCACGCATCTCTACATCGACCGCCACCTCGTTCACGAGGTCACGAGCCCTCAGGCATTCGAGGGTTTGCGGCTGGCCGGGCGGAAGGTCCGCGCGCCGGAGAAGACTGTTGCGGTCCCGGACCACAACGTGCCGACCGACCCCACGCGGCTTGAGGGCATCAAGGACGAGCAGTCGCGCATCCAGGTCGAGGCGTTGCGGCAGAACGCGCGCGACTTCGGCATCGAGATGTACGACATCGACGACGCCCGGCAGGGAATTGTCCACATCGTCGGGCCGGAACAGGGCTGGACGCAGCCCGGCATGACCATCGTCTGCGGCGACAGCCACACCGCCACCCACGGCGCCTTCGGGGCGCTCGCCCACGGGATCGGGACGAGCGAGGTCGAGCATGTGCTCGCCACGCAGACCCTCATCCAGAAGAAATCGAAGAACATGCTCGTCGAGGTCGAGGGAGACCTCGCTCCGGGTGTGTCAGCGAAGGACATCACTCTGTCGGTCATCGGCAGGACCGGCACGGCGGGCGGCACGGGCCACGTCATCGAATACGCCGGCTCCGCGATCCGGGCGCTCTCGATGGAAGGCCGGATGACGGTCTGCAATATGGCCATCGAGGGCGGCGCGCGCGCCGGCCTCATCGCGCCGGACGAAAAGACTTTCGATTACGTCAAGGGCAGGCCGCACGCGCCCAAGGGTGCGACCTGGGAGGCCGCGCTGGCCTACTGGAAGACGCTGAAGTCCGACGAGGGCGCCCACTTCGACACGGTCCTGCGTCTCGACGCCGCCGAGATCGCCCCGGTGGTCACCTGGGGCACGTCTCCCGAGGACGTCCTGCCGATCACCGGGGTTGTCCCCTCCCCCGAAGACTTCAAGGGCGGAAAGGTCGATGCCGCTCGACGGTCACTCGCCTACATGGGTCTAGAGCCCGGCACCCGGCTCCAGGACATCGAGATCGACACGGTCTTCATCGGCTCCTGCACCAACGGCCGCATCGAGGACCTTCGCGAGGTCGCCCGCATCATGGAGGGCAAGAAGGTCAAGGACGGTCTGCGCGCCATGATCGTTCCGGGTTCGGGCCTCGTGCGGCTTCAGGCCGAAGAGGAGGGGATTGCTCGGAAACTTCAGGAAGCGGGCTTCGAATGGCGCATGGCCGGCTGCTCGATGTGCCTTGGGATGAATCCTGACCAACTCGCCCCGGGCGAGCGTTGCGCGTCTACCTCGAACCGGAATTTCGAGGGCCGGCAGGGCTACAAGGGCCGGACCCATCTGATGTCGCCCGTGATGGCGGCAGCGGCGGCCATCACCGGAAGGTTGACCGACGTCCGCGACCTCGGCTGATCGGCTTCATCGCGGATGGAGAAGCGTGGCCGCAAGACGGGTACGGGCCTACGTTCGGCATTTGGAACGAGCCTGCCACACCGCCGGAGATCTGGTTGTTACGGGCAAGCCGTATCGAGCGAGGGACCGAAAGCGGAACCGGGATCGGTGCCCTCGGCGACCTCGTCGCCATTGAACGCCACGGGGCGAAAGCGCCGGCTCGAGAGCGCGCCTCGTCGCTGTGGTGGCGACCGCTCCCGTGGCCCGGGGTCCGTATTTCCGGCTTTCGGCCCGGCGAGCGATTTGCGATAAGAACCGGTAAGCTAACGAAGGATGGGCAGATGGACAGCTTCACGAAACTCACCGGGGTCGCGGCTCCCATGCCGCTCGTCAACATCGACACCGACATGCTCATTCCGAAGCAGTTTCTGAAGACGATCAAGCGCACCGGTCTCGGCGTGAACCTCTTCGAAGAGATGCGCTACGACCGCGACGGCAACGAGAACCCCGATTTCGTGCTGAACAAGCCCCAGTACCGAAACGCCCAGATCCTCGTCGCGGGCGACAATTTCGGCTGCGGATCGTCGCGCGAACATGCGCCGTGGGCGCTTCTCGACTTCGGCATCCGCGTGGTCATCGCCCCGTCTTTTGCCGACATCTTCTTCAACAATTGCTTCAAGAACGGCATCCTGCCGATCGTTCTGCCGCAGGAAGAGGTCGACATGCTGATGGACGAGGCGGAGAAGGGGTCCAACGCCGTCCTGACCGTCGATCTCGAGAGCCAGACGATCACCGGACCGGACGGCGGAACGATCCATTTCGAGGTAGACCCGTTCCGCAAGCATTGCCTCCTGAACGGGCTCGACGATATCGGCCTCACCCTCAACAATGCACCTGCGATCGATGCCTTCGAGAACAGCGCTGCGGTCGAGCGCCCCTGGCTCTGAGGGAACGTCGGCGGTGCGCCGCTCCTGATACGCGCTGGTCGCCGCCGGAATGACCGCTTCCCGCGAGGGCGCACAGCGCCAAAGCCGCATACGCCGGACTGGCACGTGGAACTCCCCGGTTTGATGCGGAACAGGGCGTCAGAAGGTCGAAGCCTCGATCCGGCCCCGGGAACTTTCCGTTCTTCCTGACCGCAACCGGTACGAGGGCTTTCCAACAAGGGCTCTGGCCGATGCTGTCCGCAAATGCCCTGTCCGCCCGTCGCTTGATGCATTGTCGCACCAGTTTCTCCACAAAAATGCCGCATCCCGCCGTCATGGTTAACGCGAAGTTGCTGCGTTTTCCGAAAGATGGCAGAAATTGGGCGAAAATGAGGCATACCGCCACAATTGGCGGGATCTCAGTGGAACAAGGGCCGTGCATCGCACGCGGCCCGGCCATTGTGAGGGTTCGGGGCAGTGATCGCTCGGCTGACAGGCGCCGTATTGCGCGCAATTCTCGTGGTGATGCTCATCGCCACCCCGGGGCTGATGCTGCCGGCGACGAGCGACGATGCCGCGCAGATCGTCACGCTTGTCGCCATCTTCGCCGCCGCCCTCGTGATCTTCGAATACGCCTCGTCCTATCCCGGCCTCATCGAGTTTCGCGACGCACCGCCGTTCAACCGGATCCGGTTCCTGTCCCTCTTCGTGACGGTCTTCCTGCTCGCCACGATGACGCGCGGCCAGGTCGAGCCGACGAACCTGACCATGCTCGTGGAGGCAGTGGGCCGCCTTGTGGGCCATGTTATCGACTTCCCCTACAGCCCGGTGCGTCTCGTCGTCCTGATGCTGCCGCCCGACGCCTCGGTCGAACAGATCGAGCTTGTCCGGTCCTCGGCAGGCGTCGCCTATCTCATCTCGCTGATCACGCTGGCTCTCTTTCTCATCGTCCAGCGGCTTATCGGTTGGCCGCTCGGGTCGGGCAGCTTCAACGTCTGGGTGAACCTGCCGACATTCGATCCCACGGCGGGCGGCGACGTCGTCGAACGCCTCGCCCGCGACGCCCGCTTTAACATCGCGTTAGGGTTTCTTCTGCCATTCGTCGTGCCAGCGGTAGTGAACGCGGCCTCGTCGCTCTTCGGCTCGGTCTCGCTCGAAAGTCCGCATACTCTGATCTGGACGGTGGCGGCATGGGCCTTCCTGCCTGCATCTCTCTTCATGCGCGGCATCGCGATGGGCCGCATCGCCGCCATGATCCGCGAAAAGCGCAAGCGCGCCGCCGAGGCGGCCGACGGCGACTTGCTTACGGTCTGAGCCTCGCGCTGGCGGTACCCGCCTCCGCCGAACCGATCCGGGTCGCGACCTACAATGTCGAGCTTCAGCGGAGGGGCCCCGGTCTGCTCCTGCGCGACATTCTCGCGGGCGAAAGCCCGGACATCGCTGTCGTGACGGGCGTGATCGCCGAGGTCGCCCCCGACATTCTCGTACTGACGGGGTTCGATCACGACCACGACGGCCACGCGCTGGCGGCCTTCGCCGCACGGCTGGCAACGCTTGGGCTGGATTACCCGCACAGCTTCGCCCCGGGCCCGAACACCGGACTGGCCACGGGCCTCGACCTCGACGGCGACAGGCGCCGGGGTGGGCCGCGCGACGCGCAGGGTTACGGCGAGTTCCGGGGGCAGGGGGGCATGGCGCTCCTGTCGCGCTGGCCTGTCGATCTCGCCGCGGCGCGCGACTTCTCGGCGTTCCTGTGGCGAGACCTGCCCGGCGCCATTCCACCGCCGCTCCCGCCCGAGGTGGCGGCGGTGCAGCGTCTGTCGACGACCGGCCACTGGGACGTGCCTGTCCTGACGCCGGCACATGGAACGGTGCGCGTCCTCGCATTTCACGCCACACCGCCGGTCTTCGATGGCCCCGAAGATCGAAACGGCCGGCGCAATCACGACGAGACGGCCTTCTGGCGCGCCTGGCTCGACGGTGCGCTTGGGGGCGTGCCGCCGCGAGAGCGCTTCGTCATCGCCGGCGACGCGAACCTCGACCCGCTGGACGGCGAGGGGCGGACGGACGCGATCACCGCACTCCTGGCCGACCCCCGGCTCCAGGACCCCGCGCCCGGAAGTGCCGGCGGCGTAGAGGCCGCTTTCGCACAGGGCGGCGCGAATGACGCGCATCGGGGTGACCCGGCTCTCGACACTGCCGACTGGAACGATGACGCTCCGGGCAACCTCCGGGTCGACTACGTCCTGCCGTCGTCGGACTGGCAGGTTGTCGATGCGGGCGTTTTCTGGCCAGCGCGTGCGGATCCGCGCGCGGCATTGCTCGGGGCGCCAAGTGCCGAGGTCACCCGCCACCGCCTCGTCTGGGTCGACCTCGATCTTTTGGGGGGCTAGCGAGAGCACCACGCTCGGAAGGCCGGCGGCGGTGCCCGGACAGCCGCACCGGATCGCCTATCGCCGCCCCGCGTGTCCGGGGGACGACGCCGGCGGATCGCGGCTGCCGTGTCCGCCAGCCCCCATACCCTTGACCCCGCCCGGGGCAGAAGCTACGGCCCGTCCGGTCCCATGAAGGAGCGTTCTGCATGCCCAATCCCTCCATTCTGATCCTCGCCGGCGACGGCATCGGCCCCGAAGTCATGGCGGAGGTGCGCAAGGTCATCGGGTGGTTCGGCGCGAACGGGCACGCCTTCGACGTCGAGGAGGGGCTTGTCGGCGGCTGCGCCTATGACGCGCACGGAACGCCGCTTACCGACGAAACCATGGCGCGGGCACAAGCCGTCGATGCGGTGCTTCTCGGCGCGGTCGGGGGGCCGAAGTATGACAGCCTCGATTTCTCGGTGAAGCCCGAACGCGGTCTCCTAAGGCTCCGCAAGGAAATGGACCTCTTCTCGAATCTTCGCCCCGCCCAGTGCTTCGACGCGCTTGCCGATTTCTCGTCGCTCAAGCGCGAGGTGGTTGCGGGACTCGACATCGTCATCATTCGCGAACTCACCTCGGGTGTCTATTTCGGAGAGCCGCGCGGCATCTTCAAGGAAGGCAACGAGCGGGTCGGCATCAATACGCAGCGCTACACGGAAAGCGAGATCGCGCGGGTCGCGCGGTCGGCTTTCGAGCTTGCGCGCAAGCGGTCCAACAAGGTCTGCTCCATGGAGAAGGCCAACGTGATGGAATCCGGCATCCTCTGGCGCGAGGTCGTCACCGAGGTGCATGCGGCGGAGTATTCCGATGTCGAGCTTTCGCACATGTATGCCGACGCCGGCGCGATGCAGCTTTGCCGCTGGCCCAAGCAGTTCGACGTCATCGTCACCGACAACCTCTTCGGCGATATCCTGTCGGACGCCGCGGCGATGCTGACGGGTTCGCTCGGCATGCTCCCCTCGGCGTCGCTCGGCGCGCCGATGGAAAACGGCCGCCCGAAGGCGCTCTACGAACCCGTGCACGGCTCCGCGCCCGACATCGCCGGTCAGGGCAAGGCCAACCCCATCGCCTGCATCCTGTCGTTCGCCATGGCGCTGCGCTACAGCTTCGACCTCGGCGAAGAGGCCGCGCGCCTCGAGGCCGCGGTGGAGAAGGTGCTCGCCGAAGGCGCGCGCACGGCGGACCTTCTCGGCCCCGACGACGGAACCCCGATCTCGACCGGTGAAATGGGCGACCGCATCATCGCCGCGCTTTCGGCCTGAGGGATTTCCGCCGAACGTCCCGCGCGTTTGGCGAATGGCGGTTTGCGGTCTTGCGAAGCGGGGCCCGATCGGATTGGGCTAGGATAGTGGCGGCACCGGCCCCGGGATAAGACGCATGACCGACATCGCCAGATCGAACCTGAGGGGCGCTTTCCTGGCGCTACTCGCCTTCGCGCTCTACGCGACGCACGACGTCGGGGTGAAGACCCTGGGGCAGATATACGCGCCGTTCCAGATCATCTTTTTTTCGGTGCTCTTCGGGTTTCCGCTGGCGACCGTCATGCTCATGCGCGACGCGACCCCGGGCACGCTCCGGCCGGTCCACCCGTGGTGGACGGCCATGCGAACGACCGCCACCCTCTTTACAGGCGTTGCGGCTTTCTACGCATTCTCGGTGCTTCCTCTGGCGCAGGTCTACGCGTTCATCTTCGCCGCCCCGCTCCTGATCACCATCCTGTCGATACCGGTTCTCGGCGAGAAGGTCGGCATCCACCGCTGGGCGGCGGTCGTTATCGGTCTGGCAGGTGTTCTCTATGTGCTCCGGCCCGGAGCCGAACCGCTGGCGCTCGGTCACATCGCGGGTCTGACCGCGGCGCTCGGCTCGGCGCTGGCCTCGGTCATCGTGCGCAAGATCGGCCGGGATGAGCGAAGCGCGGTGCTCATGCTCTACCCGATGATGGCCTCCTTCGTCGCAATGGGGCTCGTTCTTCCCTTCGTCTACCGGCCGATGCCGGCGGAACACCTCGGCATCGTCGCGATGATCGCTGTTCTCGCCTTCGTCGCCGGCCTACTTGTCATCGCCGCCTACCGGAGGGGCGACGCTGCGGTCGTGGCACCAATGCAATATTCCCAGATCCTCTGGGCAGCGGGCTACGGCATTCTCTTCTTCGATGAGGTGCCGGACGCGCAGACACTTGTTGGAGCGGGCATCATCATCGCCTCGGGGCTCTACATCGTCTTGCGCGAGACCATTCGCGGGGGCACTTCCGAGACCCCTGTCCTGCGCACCCGGTCGAGGGCCGCCACGATTTCCTCGCCCCGCATCAGCACGCTCCTGCGCGCCCAGGCTGCGCGCATCCCCCCTGGCCATGAGGCCCTTGCAAAAGCCCGGGAGGAGAAGTAATCCGCCCGGCACGGTCGGAGTGTAGCTCAGCCTGGTAGAGCACTGCCTTCGGGAGGCAGGGGTCGGAGGTTCGAATCCTCTCACTCCGACCAGAACCACCAATTCCGCGTTGCATTTTCGGCGGGCGTGAATTGGCCATCCGGGACCATGTTTGCCTTCTGGGCGTCAAGGACAATCCGGCTGATTTGCCCCCCTCTGGCGTCCCTGATATTGGAAGCGGCAATTCCGCTCTTTCCCGGGCGGGGTCCTTGCGATAAAGCCCCGGCGTCACCTTTAGGAGCGAACGAGATGGGATACCGCGTTGTCGTCGCCGGTGCCACGGGCAACGTGGGCCGCGAAATGCTGAATATCCTCGCCGAGCGCCAGTTCCCGGTCGACGAGATCGTGGCCCTTGCGTCGCGCAGATCTCTCGGCACCGAGGTGAGCTTCGGCGACGCCACCCTCAAGACGAAGGATCTCGCGACCTTCGACTTCGCGGGCTGGGATATCGCGCTCTTCGCCATCGGTTCGGAGGCGACGAAGGAGCACGCGCCCAAAGCGGCGAAGGCGGGTTGC
>Ga0008833_1001112_pt1 | contig 14425 bp, 14 predicted proteins | sample HotLakConsoUCCLE_FD_62216 | JGI IMG/M metagenome (GOLD analysis project Ga0008833, IMG submission 62216) | Hypersaline microbial mat communities from Hot Lake, Washington, USA - Hot Lake Consortium UCC-LE | ecosystem: Environmental > Aquatic > Non-marine Saline and Alkaline > Hypersaline >... | reverse complement strand
CGGCTGGGCGCGGGCGGCGGCGACGGGGGCGGCGAGGACGCGGCCGGCGGCTTCGCGAAGCAGCACGGTTTCGGTCTCCGTTGGGGCGACGAGGGCGAAGAGGTGCTCGAGCGCCTCGGCGACCGAAATCATCGCTGCGCCTCGTACCGCCCCGATTTGCCGCCCTCCTTCAGGACGAGGCGGATGTCCTCGATCAGCATGCCCTTCTCGGCGGCCTTCAGCATGTCGTAGACCGTGAGGGCCGCGACCGAAACGGCCGTCAGCGCCTCCATCTCGACGCCGGTGCGGCCGGTGGTCTTCACTGTGGCCTCGATGCGCACACCGGGGCGGGTGCGGTCCACGCTGAGATCGAGCGAGACCTTCGCGAGCGCGAGGGGGTGGCAGAGCGGGATGAGGTCGGCGGTCTTCTTGGCGCCCATGATGCCGGCGAGGCGGGCGACGCCGAGCACGTCGCCCTTCTTCGCGCCACCTTGCTCAACGAGATCAAGGGTTTCCGGCGACATCTTCACGAACCCCTCGGCGACGGCAATGCGCGCCGTCTCGGCCTTCTCGGAGACGTCGACCATGTGGGCCTGGCCCTCGGCGTCGAAATGGGTGAGCGCCATCACGCCGCTCCCGCGACAGGGTTTGCGAGGATCGCGGCGGTCGCCGCGGCGACGTCGGCCTGGCGCATCAGGTGCTCGCCGATGAGAAAGCACCGCGCACCATGGGCGGCGAGGTCGGCGAGGTCTGCGGGACCCGTGAGGCCGCTCTCGGCGACGAGGAGGCGGCCTTTCGGCACGCGCCCTGCAAGCGCCCGCGTGGTGTCGAGGGTCGTCTCGAAGGTCTTCAGGTTGCGGTTGTTGATGCCGATGAGCGGGGAGGAAAGGTGCAGCGCCCGGTCGAGTTCGGCAGCGTCATGGACCTCGACGAGCACATCCATTCCCCAGGAAAAGGCTTGTGTTTCAAGTTCTTGCGCCTGGGCGTCGGAGGCGCTCGCCATGATGATCAGGATCGCGTCTGCGCCCCAGGCGCGGGCCTCGGCGACCTGGTAGGCGTCGTACATGAAGTCCTTGCGCAGCGCCGGCAGCGCCGTGGCGGCGCGGGCGGCGGCGAGATACTCCGGCGCGCCCTGGAAGGAGGGGGTGTCGGTGAGGACCGAAAGGCAGGCCGCACCGCCCGCCTCGTACGCGCGGGCAAGGGCGGGCGGGTCGAAGTCCTCGCGGATCAACCCCTTGGACGGGCTGGCTTTCTTCACCTCGGCGATGAGGCCGTAACCGGTCTTCGAGGCGGCTTCGAGGGCGGCGCGAAAGCCCCGGACGGGGCTTGCGGCGCGGGCGTCGGCCTCGACCTCGGAAAGCGGTCTTCTCGCCTTCGCGGCGGCGATCTCTTCGAGCTTGTAGGCCTTGATGCGGTCGAGAACGGTTGTCATGGAACGTCGATAACGGCTCGGTCCAGCGAAGGGAAGACGGGGAGGGCAGGGTGTCTGCAAAACGTATGGCAAAGTGTATGGCAGGCGTATGGCAGGCGAGCCGCCCATGGCATGCGGAGCGCGACACCGGGTGGTGCGTCTCAGCCCCCGGTGATCCGCGCAAGCCCCTCGAGTTTCGCCTTCGCCGCGCCGCTGTCGATGCTCTCGGCCGCCATCGCGGCCCCTTCGCGCAGGCCGGCGGCCTTTTCGGCGATGACGAGGGCGGCGGCGGCGTTGAGGCAGACCGCGTCGCGGTAGGCGCTCTTCGCGCCGCCGAGAAGCGCGGTGAAGGCGGCGGCGTTCTCCTCGGGCGTGCCACCGAGGATGTCGCGGAAGGGGTGCACCGGCAGCCCCGCGTCCTCGGGGTGGATCTCGGCCCCCGTCACCTTGCCGTCCTTCAGCACCGCCGCCGAGGTCGGACCCGAGATCGAGATCTCGTCGGTGCCGTCGGCACCGTGGACGAGCCAGGCGGCCTCCGAGCCGAGGGCGGCCAGCGTCTCGGCCATGGGAAAGATGAGGTCGATGGCGAAGGCGCCGGTCAACTGGCGCTTCACGCCGGCGGGGTTCGTGAGCGGCCCGAGGATGTTGAAGATGGTCTTGCAGCCAAGCTCCATCCGGACCGGCATGACGTGCTTCATCGCCGGGTGGTGCATCGGCGCCATCATGAAGCCGATGCCGACCTCGGCGAGCGCGCGTTCGACGACCTCCGGGCCGACCATGACGTCGATGCCGAGGGCCGACTGCACGTCGGCCGCCCCCGACTTCGACGACAGGTTGCGGTTACCGTGTTTCGCCACCGGCACGCCCGCGCCGGCGACGACGAAGGCCGTTACGGTGGAGATGTTGAGCGTGCCCATCCCGTCGCCGCCCGTTCCGACGATGTCCATCGCACCTTCGGGGGCTTTGACGGCGAGGCACTTCTCGCGCATCACCGCCGCGGCGGCGGCATATTCCGCGACCGACTCGCCCCGCGCCCGGAGGGCCATCAGGAAACCGCCGACCTGAGCGGGGGTCGCCGCGCCCTCGAAGAGATGGTGGAACGCCTCTTCCGCCTGGGCGCGCGACAGGGGACCCTCGGAGGCGGCGTAGATCAGGGGCTTCATTGCGTCGCTCATGCCGGCACCCTCAGACCCCGCAGGAAATTTCCGAGAAGCTTGTGGCCGTGCTGGGAGGCGATGCTTTCGGGGTGGAACTGCACGCCCTCGACCGGAAATTCGCGGTGCCTCAGCCCCATGATCGTGCCGTCGTCGAGGGCGGCGGTGACCTCGAGCGCGTCGGGCAGGGTGGCGCGTTCGACCACGAGCGAATGATAGCGCGTGGCCGCGAGGGGCGAGGGCAGACCCGAGAACACGCCCTTGCCCTCGTGGAATATCGTGCCGAGCTTGCCGTGGACGATCTCGCCCGCCTCGACGACGCGGCCGCCGAAGGCTTCGCCGATGGACTGGTGGCCGAGGCAGACCCCGAAAAGCGGCACCCCGGCCTCCGCCGCCGCCGTGACGAGCGGCACGCAGATGCCGGCCCGCGCGGGGTCGCAGGGGCCGGGCGAGAGGACGATGCCGGCGGGGTCGAGCGCCAGCGCCTCGCCGACGGTGAGCGCGTCGTTGCGCACGACCCGGGTCTCGGCACCGAGTTCGCCCAGGAAATGCACGAGGTTGAAGGTGAAGCTGTCGTAGTTGTCGATGAGCAGCAGCATCGCTGGCACTTTCGAAAAAAGGGTGGGCCGGGGTGCGGTTGTGGCGTATACTTGTCACGGAGGCGCCGAAGATCGTCAATGCCCCGTCGGGACGGGGCGGATCGAACGGTGCCCGGGTGAGGCAAGCGCCCGAGGGGCGCGTCACATGAGCGGAGGCCGGCGGTGGCACGCGGGATCTTGAGCAGGCGCGGACGCGAACGTCTGAAATCGACCGTCTGGGGCGGGGCATGGGGCCTCGTGGTCGGCGGCGTGATCGTTGCCGTCGCGAGCCAGCTTGCGGTGCGTCACGACCTCATGCTGCCCCAGCCGGAGGCGCGCGAGGTGGAGACGCCGGCGGGCACCGAATTCGCCCGGTCCCGGCCCGAGACCGAGCCCGAAGTGCCCTCCGAAGAGACGGTGCCCGCCGCCGACGTGGCCGCGGTAACGCCCGCGAGGCCGGACCCGGCGGATGCCTCCCCGATGCTCGACACCACGCCCGCGACGCCGCCCGCGCCGTCGTTCGCGGGACCCGATGCGCTCGAACGGCCCGACGTGCCGGAAAGGTCCGAGGTGGCGCTGACCGACCGCGAGGGGCTGAGGCCGGAGACCGCCGGCGCACCGGAGGCGCGCGCGCCGCTGCCGCCCCGGACCGAGCGGCCAGCGGTGGCGGCGCGCGACCTGCCCGCCCCGCCCGAGCCGTCGCGGGATGCGCCGGTCACCGAGGCCGCGCCAGGGGACTCTCCCGCGCCGAACGAGCCTCCGCTGACCGAAACCGCCGCTCTGACCGCCCCCGGGGAGGACAGCGACCCTGCGCTCGCCGACGTGCCCGCACCACCGGAGCGGCAAGTGGCACAGGAGGCGCCGGCGGTCATGGCCGAGGCCGAGGGCGAGACCGCGTCGGGCCCCGCATCAGGCCCCGGCGATGGACCCGCACCGGTGGTCGCGGTGCTCGAGGCCGATGCGCCCGAGACGCCGCAGACCTCCGTGCCGGAGCCGGGCGCGCCAGAGACCGTCGCCGAGAGCGCCCCCGCCGCGCCGGTTCCCGCCGCCCCCGAAGGCGAGGCGCCCGCACGCGCGCCGGAGATGTCGCGCGATCTCGCCGAGGCGCCGGCCGAGCCGGAGGCGCCGGAGGCCGCCGACATCGCGGTGGCCGAGGCGGATACCGCACCGGCCCCCCTCTCCGACAGCCCCGCCATCGCCGGACCGGCCGCGCCGGAGGACGAGCCCGCGATCCCCGAGAACCCGCGGCTTGCGGACGCGGTCACGCCCTCGGTGATCGACCTGCCGCGGCGGAACGGGGATGGGTCGGGCACCATCCGCATGGCCGAGGTGCCCCGGCCCGACGCCGCGATGCCGGGTGTGCCTTCGGCGAACATCGGCCAGCGGGTCGGCTCGCTTCCGGGCAGTCGTGGGGACGGCGAGCCCGAAAGCGGCGCCGCGCCGGCGCCGTCCGGTGGCGCGCTCGCGGCGCACCGGCGGAGCTTCGAGGCGGAGGAGGGGCGTGCCCGCCTGGCGGTGGTGCTCGTCCACGAAAGCGCGGGTCCGCCGGACGCGGCGGCGCTGTCGGAGCTTCCCGCCGAGGTAAGTTTCGCCGTCGACGGCGGCGCGGCCAATGCCGCGGCGATCGCGGAGGCCTACCGCGCCGCGGGGCGCGAGGTGGTGCTCATTCCCGCGATCCCGGCCGGCGCGCAGCCCCAGGACGTGGAGGTGGCGCTCGCGGCCAATCTCCGCGCGGTGGACGAGGCGGTGGCGGTCATGGACCCCGGGGACGCCGGTTTCCAGGGCGACCGGCAGGCGGTGGGCCAGGTGATCCTCGCGATCTCCGATACCGGGCACGGGCTGATCACGGCGCCGCAGGGGCTGAACACTGCCCAGCAGACCGCCGGGCGGTTCGACGTGCCCGCGGCCCTCATTTTCGACGATCTCGGGGCGGGAACGGACGCCGGCGCGATTTCGCGCGCGCTCGACCGCGCGGCGTTCCGCGCGCGGCTCGAGGAGGGGGTGATCGTGCTCGGCCGGGCCGACCCCGCGACGATCGAGGGCCTCGGGGACTGGCTGCAGGGGCGCAATGCGCAAAGCCTCGCGATCGCCCCGGTCTCGGCGGTGCTGGCGCCGGAGGCCGGCGGATCGGAGGCGGAGAGAGGGGGCCGGGCAGAGGCGAACGGTCTGCCCGGGGTGCGGTCGCTGCCCGACAGCCGGTCGAACTGAGCGCCGCGTCGGAACCGGGGGCGTTGCCCCCGCGCCATGCGGCGCTCCCCCTAAGTATTTTCAGGAAGATGAAGGAAAGGCGCAGGGTCCGCGCGTCTTCATCTTCCCGGAAATACTTCGGGGGAGGCCCGGAGGGGCCGGGGGCAGGGCCCCCGCTCCGGCAGGTCAGGCGTTGCGGCCGCCGGTGAAGCGCGCGGCATCGGCCGCCGCGGCGCGGATCGCGCGGGCCTTGTTTACGGTTTCCTCGTATTCCGCCTCGGGGTCGCTGTCCCAGACGACGCCGCCGCCGGCCTGGATGTAGAGCCCGCCGTCCTTCACCACCGCCGTTCTCAGCGCGATGCACATGTCCATGTCGCCGCGCGCCGAGAAATAGCCGACACCGCCGCCGTAGACGCCGCGTTTCTCGGGTTCGAGTTCGTCGATGATCTCCATCGCCCGGACCTTGGGCGCGCCCGAGACCGTGCCGGCGGGCAGGCCCGCGAGAAGCGCCGACAGGGCGTCGTGTTCGGGCGCGAGCCGGCCGACCACGTTCGAGACGATATGCATGACGTGGGAATAGCGCTCGACGATGAACTGCTCGGTCGGCCGGACGGTGCCGATCTTCGCGACCCGGCCGACATCGTTGCGACCGAGATCGAGAAGCATGAGGTGCTCGGCGCGCTCCTTCTCGTCGGCGAGAAGATCGGCCTCGAGGGCGCGGTCGTCCTCGGGCGTGGCCCCGCGCGGCCGCGTGCCGGCGATGGGGCGGATCGTGACCTCGCCGTCCATCACCCGCACGAGGATCTCGGGCGACGCGCCGATCACCTGGAAACCGCCGAAGTCGAAGTAGAACATGAACGGGCTGGGGTTGGTGCGCCTGAGGCTCCGGTAGAGCGCGAATGGCGGCAGCGGGAAGTCCTGCCGCCAGCGCTGGGAAGGCACGACCTGGAAGATGTCGCCGGCGCGGATGTAGGCGCGGGCCTTCTCGACGGCGGCGAGATAGTCCTCCCTGGCGAAGTTCGAGACCGGCTCGGGGTCGGGGGCGGCCTCGCCTAGGCTGCGGCCTTCGACCGGGGCCGGGCGTTCGAGGTCGCGCAGCGCGTCCATCACCCGCTCGGCCGCCTGGGCATAGGCGGCCTTCGCCGAAAGCCCCGAGCCCGCCCAGGCGGGGGCGACGAGAGTGACCTCGCCCTTCACCCCGTCGAGCACGGCGATGACCGAGGGGCGCAGCATGATCGCGTCCGGCAGCCCGAGGGGGTCGGGATTGACGTGGGGCAGCCGCTCGACGAGGCGGATCATGTCGTAGCCGAGATAGCCGAAGAGGCCCGCGGCGGCGGCGGGCAGGCCCTCGGGCAGGTCGATCCGGCTTTCGGCGATGAGGGCCCGGAGCGTGTCGAGGGGCGGGCCCTCGAGGGTCTCGAAGCTGTCGCGGTCGTAGCGCGCGGCGCGGTTGATGCGCGAGGTCTCGCCGCGGCATTCCCAGACGATATCGGGCTTCACGCCGATGATCGAATAGCGGCCGCGCACCTCGCCGCCGGTGACGCTTTCGAGAATGAAGGCGTCGCGCTGCCCGGCCCCGCCGAGCTTCAGCATGAGCGAGACCGGCGTGTCGAGGTCGGCCGAGAGCCGGGCGAAGACCACCTGGTTCTCTCCCGCCTCGAAGCCCCGGGCGAAGTCTGGATAGGCCGGAGCGAGGTCGGCCATCACGGGAAGCTCGAATGGACCGCGTTGATCGCGGACTGGTCGATGTCGACCTCGGCATCGGTCCGGGCGGCGTTCATGAACCCCAGAAGCAGATCGTCGGCGAGCGCTTGGCGGGCCTGTTCGGCGACGAGGTCGCGGATGCGGGCGGTGTCGGGGTCGTCCATGTCGGGGGCGCGAATGTCGTCCACCCTCGCGACGATCGCCTGACCGTCGCCCGCGATCGCGCGCACCTCGTCCACCTCCATCTCGAAGACCACGGGCAGGAATTCGGACGGCGTGCCGTCGACGAAGTCACCCCGGGTGAGCCCGCGGTCCCATTCGATGTCGAGATCGAAGGCGGCCATGTCGCGGCCCGCCTCGATCTCGCCGGCGATCTCGCGGGCGCGGGCGGCGAGGCGGTCGCCCAGCAACTCACGCCGCCAGGCCTCGGCCACCTCCTCCTCGATCTCCGCCAGGGGCCGGAGGCGCGGCTCGAGGGTCTCGTCGAGCCTCAAGGCCGCGATCCCGCCGTCCTCGAGCTCGATCAGGTCGGAAAAGTCGCCCTCCTCGACCGCCGCGGCGGCGTCGCGGATGGCCTCGTAGCCCGCGAGCCCCTCGGCAAGGTCCGGGCGCCATTCGAGCGTGGAAAGCTCCATCGCGGTTTCCGCCGCGAGTTCCTCGAGGGTGGCCCCTCCCGCCAGGAGATCGTCAACGGGCTGGATCTCGTCCTGTATGATGCGCCGTGCACGCTCGGAGGCGTATTCCTCGCGCAGTTCGGCCTCGGCCTCCTCGAAGGGAATGGTGGTGGCGGGCAGGACGGCGTTGACCCGGAAGAGCGCGGGGCCGAGGCGTGTCAGCACGGGCCCGGCGAGGCCCGGGCCGTCGAGGGCGAAGACGGCTTCGGCGGCGGCACCGAGGTCGTCAACGGTCACGTCTCCGAGGTCGATGTCGGACAGGGTGAGCCCGCGCTCCTCGACGAGCGCCTCGAAGCTCGTCTCGCCGGCCTCGATCGCGGCGCGCGCGGCTTCTGCGGCGCTCTCGTCGGAAAACACCAGCCGCTCAACCAGCCGGCGCTCGGGCGTCTCGTACTCGTCGCGGCGCTCGTCATAGATCTCGCGCAGCAACGCCTCGTCGACCTCGATCGTGTCGACGAGCATGGCGGGGGTCAGCGCGGCGACGGTGAGCACCTTCGTCTCGGGCAGGGTGAACACCGCGGCGTTCTCGGAATGGTACGCCTCGAGGTTGCTCAGGGTGGGGTCGGGGATCGGTTCGGCGAGGTCGCCCTCGTCGAGCGCGGCCCAGGTGACGTCGCGCTCTTCGGCGAGAAAGCCCATGAGCGTGTCGACGTAAGGGGCGGGCGCCGCGACGCCGCCGGCGATGCCGGCCTGCAGGATCTGCCGGGAGATCTCGTCGCGCAGGGTCGTCTCGTATTCGCGCACCGTCAGATTGTTCTGCTGGAGAGCGAAACGGTAGGTCTCGGGATCGAATTCGCCGTCGATACCCTGGAAGGAGGGGGTCTGGCGGACTTCCTCGGCGATGCGTTCGTCGCCGACGGAGACACCGGCCTCGGCGGCCTCGTTGTCGAGGGCGGCGGCGCCGACGAGACGGCCGAGCACGATCTGGTCGATGCCGAAATTGCGCGCCTCGGAAAGCGGGATGGACCGGCCGGCCTGGGCCTGGACCGCGCGGAGCTCGGACTGGAGCGCGCGGGCGTATTCGTCGATGGTGACCTCCGCCTCGCCCACGCGCGCCACGGCCGCGCCGCCGCCGGTGAAGCTCGTGGCACCGAACCCCGCGAGCCCCACGATGAGGAGACCGAGGATGATCCAGACGAAGGTCTGCGAGGCTTTGCCCTTGCCGACACCTTTGGCCATGAAATGCGTGCTCCGTTGCAGGTTCTGGCCGTCTTATCGGGGGGCTCGCCGGCGGGCAAGCCTCAGCCGAGGGCGGCGAGGCGGCCCATCAGCGTGTCGAGGCCGGCGGCATCGGCATTGGCGAAGGCGAAGCGCAGTTCGCGCAGGCCAGTGGGGTCGCCGGGAGCGCGGAACATGGTGCCGGGCAGGACGAGCACATGGGCCTTCTCGACGAGCAGCTTCGCAAGCTCGGGCGAGGGGATGTCGTAGGGGTGCTCGACATAGGCGAAATAGGCCCCCGCCCCGAGGCAGCGCCAGCCCTTCAGGCGGTTGAGGCCGGTGACCATGGCGCGCTTGCGGGCAAGGACCTCGCGGCGCTCGGCGGCGAGCCAGTCGCCGAGATGCTCCATGCCCCAGAGGGCGGCGTGCTGGCCGAGCTGGGGCGGGCATATGGTGACGGTGTCGAGGAACTTCTCGACCTGCGCCAGCCGCGCCGGCGAGGCCAGCAGCGCGCCGACCCGGTGGCCGGTGAGCCGGTAGGCCTTCGAGAAGGAGTAGAGGTGGATCAGCGTGTCGGCCCAGCCGGGGTCGGCGAAGAGGCCGTGGGGCGGGCCGTCGGCGGAGTGGAAGTCGCGGTAAGTCTCGTCGAGGACGAGGGCGATGCCGGCCTCGCGGGCGAGGGCGAGAAAGGCGGCGAGGCGCTCGGGGGAATATTCCACCCCGCCGGGGTTGTTCGGAGTGACGAGGACAATGGCGCGGGTGCGCTCGGTGATGAGTGCGCGGGCGGTCTCGGGGTCGGGGGCGAGGGTGGCGTCGGTCGGCAGCGGCACGGTGGTGACCGCGGCCATGTCGAGCCACATCTTGTGGTTGAAATACCAAGGGGTTGCAAGGAGAACCTCATCTCCGGGCCCGGCGAGCGTGGCCATCGCGGCGGCGAAGGCCTCGTTGCACCCGGCGGTCACCGCGACCTCGTCGGGCGCCACGTTTCCCCGGTAGTCCGCCGACCAGTGGCGCGCGATGGCCGCGCGGAGCTCGGGCAGGCCGAGGACCGGGCCGTAGAGATGCGCCTCGGGCAGATCGAGGACCATCGCGGCCATGGCCTCGCGCAGCGGCAGCGGCGGCGGCTCGACGGGTGCGGCCTGGGAGAAGTTGAGGAGCGGGCGGTCGTCGGGGAAGCGCCTGCCCTCGAGCCAGCGGCGGGCCTCCATCACCGGGGGCGCGTCGGTGGCGCGGATGTTGGGGTTGAGCGGGATCATCGGGCGGGGCGGGGGCGCTGCCCCCGACCGTCCCTCCGGGTCGGTCTCCCCGGGGATATTTTCACCAGGATGAAGTCCGGGTGCCTCACGGCCGTTTCACCCTGGGTCAAATATCCATCTGGCGGGAGGCGCAGGCCGGGCATGACGTCAGCCCCCCGCGCGGTAGGGTTCGACATATTGCAGCGCCATGTCCCAGGGAAAGAAGATCCAGGTGTCCTGGGAGACCTCGGTGATGAAGGTGTCGACCTGGGGCCGGCCCATGGGCTTGGCGTAGACCGTAGCGACATGGGCCTTCGGCATCACCGCGCGCACCGCTTCGAGGGTCTTTCCGGTATCGACCAGATCGTCGACGACGAGAATGCCGGTGCCGTCGCCGACGACCACGGGGTCCGGGGCCTTGATGATGCGCGGCTCGGTCTGGGTCTGGTGGTCGTAGGACTTGATCGAGATCGTGTCGACGGTGCGGATGTCGAGTTCGCGCGCCACGATCATCGCCGGCGCCATGCCGCCCCGGGTGATCGCGACCACCGCCTTCCAGCCGCCGCCGGGCATCGGCCCGTGCTTGTCGAGCCGCCATGCGAGGGCGCGGCTGTCGCGGTGGATCTGGTCCCAGGAGACGTGGAAACCCTTTTCGTGGGGGAGACGGTCGTTCATGGGCAAAACCTCTAGGGCAGGGCGATCCTGATGCCGAGACCGGCGAGCAGGACGCCGAAGGTGCGGTCGATTCCGGCCTTCATGCGGGCATAGAGCGCGCGCGGGCGGGGCAGGGAGAAGAGGCGGGCGACGAGAACGTACCACAGCGTCTCGTCGATGAAGATCACGGCCATGACGAGGGCGAGCACGGGCAGCGGTGTGTCCGGCGGGACGAGGCCCACGAAGACCGCGCCGAAGAAGATCGCGGGCTTGGGGTTCGAAAGCTGCACCGCGAGGCCCTTCAGCACCGCCGTGCCGAGCCGTGTCGGCAGCGCGCCCGGTGCGGTCTCGGGCATCGGCTCGCGGGCATGCCGCCAGGTGACGAAGGCGATCCAGAGGAGAAAGAGGCCGCCGGCGATCTTGAGGCCGGTGAAGAGGCCCGGGACGATCTGGAACAGGAGCGCGAGGCCGGCCAGCGCCGCCGTGGCCCAGATGACCGCGCCCGCCCCGAAGCCGATGGCGAGGCCGAACGCGGGGCGGAAGCCCTCGGCGGCGGCGGTGCGGAGAGCGACGACGAAGGACGGCCCCGGCGAGATCGCCGCGAGAAGATGGAAGACCGCGATCGTGAGGAAGGCGGCGAGGGTCATGCGCCCGGTGCCGCCGCTGCGGCGCGGGTCTGCTCGGAGCCGCTATGCGCTGTGAGGTCCATGGTCTCCCCCCGGAAACGGTCACCGGGTCTTAGCCGCAAGGGCATGGACCCCGCAAGACCCGGTCAGCCCCGGGTGAGGTCCGGCGCGTCGGGGTTCTTCATGCCGACGACGTGATAGCCGGCGTCGACATGGACGATCTCGCCGGTGACGCCGGAGGCGAGGTCGGACAGGAGGTAGAGCGCCGAGCCGCCGACGTCGTCGGTGGTGACGTTGCGGCGCATCGGAGAATGCAGCTCGTTCCATTTCAGGATATAGCGGAAATCGCCGATGCCCGAGGCCGCGAGGGTCTTGATCGTGCCCGCCGAGATGGCGTTCACCCGGATGCCGTCGCGGCCGAAATCCTCGGCGAGATAGCGCACGCTCGCCTCGAGCGCGGCCTTGGCGACCCCCATGACGTTGTAATGCGGCATCACCTTCTCCGACCCGTAATAGGTCAGCGTGAGCATCGACCCGCCCGGGCCCATCATCGCGCCGGCGGCCCGCGCGACGGCGGTGAAGGAATAGACCGAGATGTCCATCGACATCAGGAAGTTCTCGCGCGAGGTGTCGACGTAGCGGCCCCTGAGCTCGTTCTTGTCGGAAAATCCGATGGCGTGGACGAGAAAGTCGAGCCCGCCCCAGCGGGCCTTCAATTCCGAAAAGAGCGCGTCGACCGTGGACATGTCGGCCACGTCGCAGGGCAGAACGATGTTCGAGCCGAGCTCTTCGGCGAGGGGGCGGACCCGTTTGCCGAGCGCATCGCCCTGGTAGGAGAAGGCCAGCTCGGCACCCTCGGCCGCGACCGCCTTCGCGATGCCCCAGGCAATGGACTTGTCGTTGGCCAGCCCCATGATCAGGCCGCGTTTCCCCGCCATCAAGCCGCCCGACATCGCCGTTCCTTCCCTCGTTCCCGACACCCTGCCGTGGCGGTTGCGTCTACGGCAATTGCAAAGGTGCATCAAGTCCGGCAGGTCTGTGCGCTGATGCAGGGTTGCCCCGGCGCAGGCGCACCGGCTAGGGGACCGCGAGGGGACGAGGATATGGAACGAACCGGGATATTCGCCGGCGACGATCCGTTTCGGCTGGCACAGAGCTGGCTTTCGGAGGCGGCTGAGCAGGAAATTGCCGACCCGAACGCGATCGCGCTGGCGACCGTGGACGCGGACGGCATGCCGAATGTACGCGTGGTCCTCCTGAAGGCGATCGAACCGGATGCCTTCGTCTTCTACACCAACTACGAAAGCGCCAAGGGCGAGGAGCTCGCGGCCAACCCCAAGGCGGCCTTCACGATGCACTGGAAGTCCCTGAAGCGGCAGCTCCGCGCGCGCGGAGCGGTGGAGCGCGAAGACGGCGAACGCGCGGACGCCTACTACAGAAGCCGTGCCCTGCAAAGCCGGCTGGGGGCCTGGGCCTCGCGCCAGTCGCGCCCGCTGGCGTCGCGGGAGGCCCTCATGGCCGACGTCGCACGGGCGGGTGTGCGGCACGGACCGAACCCGGCGCGTCCGCCGCACTGGGGCGGGTTCCGGCTCGTTCCGACGGAAATCGAGTTCTGGGCCGACGGGGCGTTCCGGCTTCACAACCGCTTCCGCTGGCGGCGCGAAGGGCCGGGCTCGCCCTGGCATGTGGAGCGTCTGTCGCCCTGAGAAGGGGACCCCCGCGGCGGAAATCGGAACGATCTGTCCGATACTCCTTGCGTCCGGGGGGGCAGACAGACAGAATTGTAGAAAAAGATCGGCCAAAGGCCGGGGGATGACAGAACAGTGAACTTCGATTCCGATGATGACCTGGTCACGGTGACAGGCACCGTGAAATGGTTCGATCCGGGCAAGGGTTTCGGATTTGTCGTGGCCGACACCGGCGGCCCGGACATTCTCCTGCATGCCAACGTCCTGCGGAACTTCGGGCAGTCGTCGGTGGCCGATGCCGCCGGAATCGAAGTGATGGTGCAGAAGACCCAAAGGGGCATCCAGGCGGTGGAGGTGCTGCGGATCGACCCGCCGGCTCCGGTGGTGGGCGGCGAGCCGATCATGGACCTCGGGCCCGACGTCGACCTGTCGATCCCCCTCGAGCCGGCGCGGGTGAAATGGTTCGATAAGGGCAAGGGCTTCGGCTTCGCCAATGTCTTCGGCCGGCCCGAGGACGTGTTTCTTCATGTCGAGGTGCTGCGCCGGTCGGGGCTTGCCGAATTGCAGCCCGGCGAGGCGGTGAGCCTGCGCGTCGTGGAGGGCAAGCGCGGCCGGATGGCGTCGCAGGTGATGAGCTGGGAGGCCGCCCTGCATCCCGACGACGAGGAATGATGCGCGCCGTGTTCGCCTCCGTCGCCGCCGTTCTCGCGACGGCGGCAGGCGCGGCGGCGGCCTGCGCGCCGGCGACGGTCGAGCTTCGGGGCGATTTCGGATCGGCGCGGTTCACCGTCGAGGTGGCGGACGAACCGGACGAGCGCAGCGTGGGGCTGATGAATCGCGAAAGCATGCCGGCGAGTGCCGGGATGCTCTTCGTCTACGAGGCGCCGCAGCGGGCGACGTTCTGGATGAAGAACACGCTCATTCCGCTCGACATGATCTTCGCCGACGAGACCGGAACCGTGACCGGGGTGCACGAGAACGCCGTGCCGCTCGACGAGACCGTGATCGACGGCGGACCGGGGGTGCAATACGTGCTCGAGATCAACGGCGGGCTCGCCGGTGCCATGGGCATCGGGGCCGGCGACGAGATGCGCCACCCCGCGATTCCCTCCGACGTGGCCGCCTGGCCCTGCGAGTAGCGCATCGGGGGGTATGCCCCCGAAGCGCGCCGGGGCGTCCGGCCCCGAACCGGGGCCGGGGGCGTCTGCCCCCACGCGCCTGCCGGCGCTCCCCTGAAAGTATTTGCAGGAAGATGAAGGGGCTTTCCGCCCCCGGCGCTTCTGTGTATCACCCGCGCGTCGGGGCGTGGCGCAGTCTGGTAGCGCACCTGTTTTGGGTACAGGGGGTCGTGAGTTCGAATCTCGCCGCCCCGACCAC
>Ga0008833_1001109_pt1 | contig 14441 bp, 9 predicted proteins | sample HotLakConsoUCCLE_FD_62216 | JGI IMG/M metagenome (GOLD analysis project Ga0008833, IMG submission 62216) | Hypersaline microbial mat communities from Hot Lake, Washington, USA - Hot Lake Consortium UCC-LE | ecosystem: Environmental > Aquatic > Non-marine Saline and Alkaline > Hypersaline >... | reverse complement strand
TCCTCCACCTTCGTGGTGCTGGAAGGCATGTCGATCCAGGCCGCGATCGACGCGGCGGCGGATGGCGACACGGTGCATGTGGCCGCGGGCACATATCGCGAGCAGCTTGAACTGGATGGCAAGACAAACGTCACGCTGACCGGCGAGGGCGATGCCACGATCATCGAGATGCCTGATAGTCCGGTTTTCACCAACGAGACGAATACCGGGCGCGACCGCGCGGCGGTGATCTCGGTGGAGAACAGCGAGAACGTCGTCATCCAGGATATCCTGGTCGACGGGCGCGGCCTGGCCGAAGCCATGCCCTCGGGGACCAACCCGGATTTCCACGGGGTGTTCTTCGGAAACGCCTCGGGGCAGCTTGACGATGCAACCGTGGTGGGCATCCGCGACAGCCTGAATACCGACGGCACGCCCAAGGGCAATCAGCGCGGCAACGCGGTGGTGGTCCTCCAGGACGATGCGGCGGACCGCACTGTCGATCTGACCGACAACACCATCACCGATTTCCAGAAAAGCGCGATTTCCGTCAGCGGGGACGGGCTGACCGTGAACATCACGGGCAACGACATCGACGGTGCGGGCTTCCTGCCCGCTGCGAATGCCATTGCCCAGAACGGTATCCAGATCGCGTCCGGCGCCGGCGGCACGATCTCGGGGAACACGATCTCCGCGATCGGCTTCCAGCGCGGCGATTTCGTGACGACCGGTGTGTTGGCGTTCGAGGCGGCCGATGGGCTTGAGGTCACGAACAACATCTTCGAGGGGCCCGTGGATGGCAGCGGCGACCCGATCCCGAACAACCATGTCGGCCTTTATGTCTCCGGCGAGACGGACGACGCCGTCATCACCGGCAACAGTTTCGACGGGATGCTGTATGGGGTTTTCGCCACCAACAACGTGGATGGCGGCGATTACTCCGGCAACAGCTACACCGACATGATCTACGAGGTGACCGTCGTCACGGGCCCCATGTCCACATGGACCGGTGCAAACCTCACCCTCAACGGCAGCGCCAACGATCTGCCGCTCGACGTGGCGGGCTCGGACGGACCTGACAGTTTCGAAGGGACACCGTTCAACGACACGCTCGAGGGCGGTGACGGCGCGGATACGATCGATGGCGGTGACGGGGCCGACCAGATTTTCGGCAATGGCGGCGATGACCTGCTGATCGCCTCCGCCGGGAACGACCAGCTGGACGGCGGGGCCGGGTCGGACACCTACGACGCCTCGGCGACGACCTCGGGCATCTTCGCCAATCTCGCCACCGGGCAGGCCTTCGGCTCGACCACGAATTTCGACAGCCTGACCGATATCGAGAACATCCGGGGCGGTTCCGGGGGCGATGCGATGTTCGGCGACACCGGCGACAACATCTTCTTCGCCTCCGCCGGCAACGACTCCGTGACCGGCGATGCCGGGACAGACACCTATGACGCCAGCGGGGCCACGGCCTCGGGCTCGGTGAATCTGGCGGTCGGCACGGCCACGGGCTTCTTCGGGGGCACCGACACGCTGAGCGGGATCGAGAACGCCACCGGCGGCGAGGCCGACGACACCTTCGTCGTCTCGGGCGACGACAACGTGATCGACGGCGGCGCCGGGATCGACGAGGTGGTGTTCGAGGGCGATTTCGCGCTGCATTCGCTTGATGCCTCCACGCTCACCGTGACCGGGCCGCAGGGCACCAACACGCTGAGCAATGTCGAACGGCTCACCTTCGATGACCGCAGCGTCCTCGTGGTGCAGGAGGGTGACTCCGTCGAGGATGCGGTGGACGCGGCCGCCGCGGGCGACATCATCGTTCTTGGGGCGGGCACCCATGTGCTGGGCGCGCAGCTGTCCATCGACAAGGAACTGCAGATCGTGGGCGCGGGCGAGGGGCAGACCACACTCCAGACCGCGGCGAGCTCCTGGGGCGTTCTGGTCACCGCCGATGACGTGCGCATCGCCGACCTGACGGTGGATGCCGCGGCAACCAGCCTCTACGGCATTAAGGTGCAGGGCGACGACACCTCCGATCCGGCCTCCGTCACCACCGGCTTCGATCTGGAGAACGTGACGGTGCAGGGCGCCGGCCGGTCCGAGCTCGATCTCAACCGGGTGGAAAGCTCGACCTTCACCAATGTCACCTTCGACGGGCAGGGTACCGGCGGCGTCGGCGTTGGTATCACCGCCTCGTCGGACCTGACCTTCACCGACGTGACGACCACCGACAACGAGTGGGGCGCGGTGGGGATCTTCCCGGATACCAACGTGCCTGCCTGGCCCGACGGGTCGGACAACATCACCTTCGCCGGCACGCTGGATTTCGGGGAGGAAACGGGCCTCTACGTGCAGGAAACCACGCCCGGCACCGCGACCAATATCGATGTCAGCGGCTTCGCCCAGGTCTACAAGGTGAGGAACGACACGTACCGCGCCGAGGCGCCGGAATTCACCTTCCTGTTCGAGACCGAGGCCGAGGCGGTGGCCTACGCCACCGGGCTCGACACGCCGGAGGACTCGGTCGTCACCGGGCCCGAGAGCAGCAACCTGGCCGATAGCGCCCTGGGCGATACCTTCGTGGTGGCGCCGGGCATGTCGATCCAGGCGGCCATCGACGCGGCCTCGGACGGCGACACGATCGAGGTGCGCGCCGGCACCTACGAGGAGGCGCTGAGCGTCGACAAGGATGTCACCATCGTGGGCGCCAATGCCGGGACCGCCGGGTCGGAGGCCCGAGGCGCGGAATCGGTGATCGTCGGCAAGGTCACCGTCACCGATGACGCCGATGGTGCCACGCTCGACGGCTTGCAACTCACCGCCTCGGGCCTCTCGGCCTGGGATGGCGTCAATCTCGACGTCCAGAGCGGGGCGAGCGGCGTCACCGTCCAGAACACGCTGATCGAGGCATATGCCGCCGTGGGCGGCTACGCCAAGTCCGGTTACGTGGCGCTGGATGGCGGCGTGACCTTCGCCGACAACCAGGTCGCCGCGGCCGCCGATTTCGGCGCGATCGCCGGGCTGTCCGACAATCCGCTGGATGACGGGCGCGGTGTGAACGGCATCACCGTGAATGCCGGGTCGGCCGATACGGTGGTGATCGACGGCAACAGCATCGAGGGCGCGGCCGGCGGCGGCGTGGGCATTTCGCCCACCGGTGCCACGGTCGAGGTGAACGGCAACGACATCAGCACCGTCGGCGAGGGTATCTTCGGCTTCGGCGACGATTTCGGCACGCTGACCTTCTCGAACAACACCATCAGCGACTTCCAGGCCAACGGCCTGTTCCTGCCGGCAGTCTCCGACACGGCGACCGGAACGCTGGAGGTATTCGGGAACGTGGTCTCCGGGGCGAATGCCATCACCTTCGATGCCGATACCCAGGTGGCGACGGCCGACGGTGGCACGCCGGACGATCTCACCCCGGCGCGGCTGGTGGATCTGGCCAACGCCAACGGGCTGAGTGACGGCTACTTCGTTCAGGTCGGTGGCAACTGGTCCTACTACCCGGACGCGGCAGCAGCCGAGGCCGCGGGCGGCGACCTGGCGGTGGATATCGCCAGCGGCAACCTGGAGGTCTTCGACGGGATGTCGATCCAGTCGGCGCTCGACGTCTCCGTGGATGGCGACACGCTGGTCGTGGCGCCGGGCACCTATACCGAGGATCTGTCGGTCACCACCGATGTGACGATCGAGGGCGCCAATGCCGGGCTTGCCCATGACGATGCGGGCCGCGGCGCCGAGACCGAGATCGTAGGCGCGGTGGACGTGAACGCCGACGGCGTCACCATCGACGGCGTGCAGGTGACCGGCGGCGGTGCCGTGCTGGGCTCGCAGGTGGGCGTCTATGTCCGCGGCGCGGATGCCAGCCTGGTGAACAACGTGCTGGACGGCACCGGATCGGCGCCGGGCACGCGCGGTGTCCTGACCGAGATCGGCGGCGGCGCGAACATGGTGCTCAGCGGCAGCCTTCTGGCGGCCTGGGCCACGGGGGCTTACCTGAACCCGGGCTCGGCGGCGGGCGCCAGCATCACCGGCAACACCTTCGACGGCAACACCGTGGGCATGTCCATCGACGGGCCCGACGCCTCGGACGTGTCCGGCAACGACTTCACCAACAGCGGGGCGGAACATGTCGGCGTGGGCGCGATCAACGATCCGGCGGATGCCGGCGCGGTGATCGGGGCCAACAGCTTCGACAGCTCGGCACAGCCGGTCACGATCTACCCGTTCGGAGGCGAGGGCCAGGTGATCGTCGGCACGGCGCAGGACGACAGGTTCGACGGCACCCAGCCCTGGGCCAGCGACACTGCCGGGCAGGATGTGTCCGCCGGTGACGGGGCCGACAACCTGCTGGGCGGCGGCGGCGACGATACGCTGGACGGCGAGGCCGGCGACGACACGCTGGAGGGTGGCGACGGTGCAGACGTTCTGACCGGCGGCGCTGGTGTGGACGAACTGTCCGGCGGCGCGGGCGACGACACGCTCAACGTCGATACCGATGACACCTCCATCGACGGCGGGGCGGAGTTCGATACCGCGCTCTTCGCGGCGGGAACCGCGCTTCAGGACGTGATCGACATGGAAGCCGCCTTCACCGACGTGGAATTGATCCGCATCGGCGATCCGGGCGCGGCCACCTATGTGGTGTTCGACGGCATGTCGATCCAGGCCGCGGCGGATGCCTCGGTGGCGGGTGACGACGTCTATTTCGGCTCCGAGACGCTGGACCTGTCCTTCGCCGCGGACGACCTGACGGTGGACCTGCCGCAGAGCGAGGCCGGCGGCGCCGACATCCCGGACGTCAGCCTTGCCGCGAACGCACGCAATGCGCTGGGCGGGTCGGGCAACGACCTGCTGATCGGCGATGCCAACGCCAACGCGCTGACTGGCAATGACGGCGCGGACACCTTCGTCGGCTCGGCCGGGAACGACACGCTCACCGGCGGGATGCAGGCCGATACGGTGCTCTATGACTGGGCCACCAACGCGGTCTTCGCCAATCTCGACGGCGGCTCGGCCTTCGGTGCCGATATCGGCACCGACACGCTGAGCGGCATCGAGAGCGTCGTCACCGGCGGCGGCAACGACGTGGTCTTCGCCGCGACGGCGGGCGGTTCGATCTCCACCGGAGGGGGCAATGACCAGCTCTACGGCGCGGGCGGGGACGACCTGCTGGAAGGCGGCGCCGGGGCTGACGTCATCTCGGGCGGCGCGGGCATCGACACCGCCAGTTATGCCTCGTCGGCGGGCTTCGTGAACGTGTCGCTGCTCACCGGCTTCGCGGGTGGCGGCAGCGGAAGCCACGCCATCGGCGACAGCTGGATCGGTATCGAGAACCTGGTCGGCTCGAACTTCGCGGATCGCCTCAGCGGCGACAACTCGGACAACGTGATCGCCGGTGGCCTCGGGGCCGACACGATCGACGGCAATGGCGGCATCGACACGGTGGATTACGGCGCCTCCGCGGGCTTCGTGAACATCTCGCTGGCCACCGGCTTCGCCGGGGGCGGCTCGGGCAGCCATTCCATCGGCGACAGCCTGAGCGAAATCGAGAACCTCGCGGGCTCGGCCTTCGACGACCGGATGAGTGGCAACAGCGCGGCCAACCTGCTCCAGGGCCGCGATGGTGACGACATCCTGCGCGGCGGGGCCGGGGCGGACACGCTCGATGGCGGCGACGGTGTGGATACCGCTTCCTACGCAACCTCGGCGGGCTTCGTGAACATCTCGCTGCTCACCGGGTTCGCGGGCGGTGGTTCGGGCAGCCATGCCATCGGCGACCAATGGATTGGCATCGAGAACTTCGAGGGCTCGTCGCATGATGACATCCTGGCAGGCGACAACGGGGCCAACGTGCTGATCGGCGGCGGGGGTGACGACCTGCTGAAGGGCCGTGCCGGTGGCGACGAGCTGATCGGCGGGGCCGGGATCGACACTGCCGACTACTCGGAAAGCCAGGGTTTCGTGAACATCTCGTTGCTGACGGGCTTCGCGGGCGGCGGTTCGGGCAGCCACGCGATCGGCGACAGCTGGGACAGTATCGAGAACTTGAACGGCTCCGCCTTCGGTGACCGGCTGAGCGGCGACGATGGTGCCAATGCCCTCAACGGCCTTGCTGGCGACGACCTGCTGCGCGGTGGCGGCGGGGCCGACACCTTCGTCTTCGCCGACGGGTTCGGATCCGACACGGTGCTCGATTTCGAGGATGGCCTGGACCTGCTGGACTTCTCCCAGCACAGCGAGATCAGCGGTTTCGGCCAACTGACCGTGACGGACTCGGGCGCGGATGCGGTGGTAGAGGACGGCTTCGGAAACGAGATCACGCTGCTCGGCCAGGCCGGAAACATCACGGGAAGCGACTTCCTGTTCTGAGAATCCCAAGGGGAGGTCGTACTCCGTGAGAAGGGCCCGCCATGCGCGGGCCCTTCGCCTTTTCCGGCCATCGCCGTGCCGCAAGACGAGTTGTGCAAGGCGATCATCATCGCGGCATCGCCCATCGGATGCAGATTGTCGCCGCCGCCGGCAGGGATCGGCCAGGCGACCCCCGGCAAGGCAAACGGCTTATCGCCGATATTCGACACCCCGCGGACTTGCCCGAGGAGGAGAGCAGCTCGGCGCCCTGCGCGAAACCGGTCACCGTCCCGGCGCCAAGGCCCGGGCGGACCACGAGGTCGGTGGCTTCGATCAGCCCGGCGGCGACGCCTGCGGTGAAGCCGTTGCCGCAACCTTTTGATATCGGCGCGGCGAAGGTTCCGCTGTCGTGCCAGCGGGCCACGGCATCCTGACCGGACCCGTCCGCGCAGACGAAGGTCTCACGGACGAAGGTATCTGCGCCGCCGTCACCGCACGCAGCCTGTCGTCGCCCGAGTTGCTCGGCACGGAGAGGGGCGGCGCCTCATGCCAATCACGCGCGTTGTGGCTTGCGCCGTCCGCTCGCGGGGAACAGGGTGGAAGGCCCCTGCCGCCGTTGCGATCTGTCAATGCGACGGCGTGTGAATGTGGCAGACAGGGGCCGCGACTGGCGAGAGGAGCGATGCCATGACGCGCAACATGGGGCGGCTGGACCGAGTGATCCGGCTTGTCATCGGACTGGTATTGCTGGGCTTCGCGCTGTTCTGCCCGTTCGCGGCCGAGTTGGGGCCGGTCGTGGTCTGGGGGTCTGGCGTGATCGGTGCCGCAATGCTCGCAACCGCAGTTCTGGGCGTCTGCCCGGTCTACACCGTGCTTGGCACCAGAACCTGAGACTCGGTCGCCGGGTCCGGCTGCATCAGGGCGAAGTGGCGGCGGAGCAGGCGGTCCATCTCGCGGGCGGCCTCGTCCATCTCGAGCGCGCTGCCATCGGCGCCCAGATCCGAGCTGATCGTGGGAATCAGCCCCACGATCGGGCCGCTGATCAGGATTTGCACCTTGGCGCAGGTGCGCCTCATTTCCGCGATCACCTCGGCCAGCGCGGGCAGGGTGCGTTCGCCGCCGGCGGACAGACCCACGATCGGATAGCGCCCCTCGCAGACCCTGCGGACGATCCTGCGCGCGGGCAGTTCCATCCCGACACCGATATCCCAGCCGCGCTGCCGGAACAGTTCGGCGGCCATCACCACGCCAAGCGTATGCGTCTCTCCCGGCACCGCCGCGAAGAAAGCCCGTCGGACCGGGTCGGGAGCGGCACCGCGGGAGCCGGCGACGATGGCATGAAGCCCCTGGTTGATGCGGCCCGTGGCACAGGTCATCTCGAAGAACGAGACCTCGTCGCGATGCCACATCTCGCCGAGCCGCCTCGCGGCGCCGGCGAGATAGCCGCAGTAGAGCGTCTCGATCGTGACTCCGGAGGCTTGCAACTGCGCGACATGGCGGCGGAACGCCTCGTCGTCCGGATCGACCAGAATCGCGCAGAGCGAATCGATCTCATCCGAGTCGGGCATCGTGTAGCGCAGTGATTCTGGCGCCAGGGCCGAGGACAGGCGCGCCGCCACTTGCTCGGTCAACGCCTTGAATTCAAGGGAATCGGTGCCCAGGTCCTGGCCAGAATCAGCGGTGCCGTGCTCGTTCCGGCCGGCGTCTAGTGGTCCCATGGAAGCGTCTCCCAGCCCTGTCGCGGCGCGGCTCGTGCCCCGCCAGGATGGCACTTTTGCTCAAGACGGGCCATCCCGACCTTGATCTGAAACAAGGACCAGCCCGATTCGCGATCAGGGATTGAGGTCCGAGAAGCTGCTTCCCTCGTCCGCCAGCTTGCGAAGCAGCGGCGGCACCTGCCAGTAATGCGGGTCTTCCCCGGCCCAGGTCTCGATCCGCCGGACAAGCTCCGCCGCGCCCACCGTGTCGGCGTAATGCAGCGGCCCGCCGCGGTAGCGCGGAAAGCCGTATCCGAACAGCAGCACCGCATCCACGTCGATGGGCCGCAGCGCGGTGCCGTCCTCCACGACGCGGGTGGCCTCGACGATCATCGCCGTCATGTAGCGGTCCACGATCTCCTTGTCGGTGAAGTCGCGCGGGCTGATACCGGCCTTCGCGCGTTCGGCCTCGACGATGGCCAGCGCCTCCGGGTTGGGCACCGGCGTGTCGCCCTCGTAGAGATAGTAGCCCTTGCCGGTCTTGCGCCCGAACCAGCCCTGTTCGCAGATGCGATCCGCGATCGGCACGTAGCGCTCCCCGGCCGGGCGGGTCGCGGCGTGGCGCTTGCGGTAGGTCCAGCCGATATCCAGCCCCGCCAGGTCGCCCACCTTGAACGGCCCCATGGCGAAGCCGAACGCCTCCAGCGCGGCGTCGATCCGGGCGAAATCTGCGCCGTCCATCATCAGGTAATCCGCGGCCTTGCGGTAATGCTGCATGATGCGGTTGCCGATGAAGCCGTCGCAGACCCCGGTGCGCACGGCGATCTTGCGCAACTTCTTTCCAAGGGCGAAGCCGGTGGCCACCACTTCGGGGGCCGTCCGGTCGGCGACCACCACCTCCAGCAGCCGCATGACATGGGCGGGCGAGAAGAAATGCAGCCCGATCACCGACGCGGGGCGCGAGGTGGCTTCGGCAATCTCGTTCACGTCCAGGTAGGAGGTGTTCGTGGCCAGGATCGCGCCCGGCCGCAGCACCGTGTCCAGCTTGGCGAACAGCTCTTTCTTGACGGTCATGTCCTCGAACACCGCCTCGATCACCAGGTCGCATTCCGCCAGCGCGGCGATCTCGGTCGTGCTGTCCAGCCGGGACAGGGTGTCGGTGCGGCCCTGCTCCGTCAGCTTGCCCCGCTTCACCGCGCCGTCGAGGTTCTTGCCGATGGTGGCGAGCCCCCGCTCCAGCGCCTCGGCGCCGATCTCGTTCAGCACCACGGTGTAGCCCGCAAGCAGCAGCGCGGTGGCGATGCCCGAGCCCATCGTGCCGCCGCCGATCACGCCGATCCGCTCCAGCGAGCGGGGCGTGGCGTCGGCCTCCGGGATCTTCGAGACCGCCCGCTCCGCGAAGAAGGCATGCACCAGCCCGCCGCGCTGCGGGCTTTCCTGGCATTGGGTATAAAGCGCGCGCTCTTGCTTCATGCCCTCGGCGATGGGCAGCACGCTGGCCGCCACCGCGTCCACGCATTTGTGCGGCGAGAAGAGGTTGGGGTTCTTGCGCTTCATGGTCTCGCGCATCGCATCGAGCGCCGCCTCGTCGGGCTGCGTCTGGAGGGTGCCCGTGCGGCGGGTCTCGATCTTGCCGGCCAACGCGTCCCGCGCGGCCTCCAGCGCGGTCTCGCGCGGATCGCCCTCGCGGATCTCGTCGATCAGCCCGTGTTCCAGCGCCTCGGCGGCAGGGACGTGCCGGCCAGAGGTGATGATGTCCAGCGCGAAGGGAATGCCCGTCAGCCGCGGCGTGCGCTGCGTGCCGCCCGCACCGGGCAGGATACCCAGCAACACCTCCGGCAGCCCGACCTTGAGGCCGGGCAGGCCGACGCGGTAATGGCAGCCCAGCGCCACCTCCAGCCCGCCGCCCAGCGCGGTGCCGTGCAGCGCCACCACCACGGGCTTCGCGCATTCCTCGATCCGGTTGCAGACGCCGGGCAGCCAGGGATCCACCGGCGGCTTGCCGAACTCGCGGATATCGGCCCCGGCGATGAAGGTGCGCCCCGCGCCGTAAAGCCCGAGGGCGCGCACGTCCATGTCGGCCTCCAGCGCCTCGATGGCTGTCATCAGCCCCTCGCGCACGGCCAGCCCCGCGGCGTTGACCGGCGGATTGTCGATCCGGATCAGGGCGATGTCGCCCACGCGCTCTACCGTGATCACGTCGTTGATCCGTTCCGTCCCGCTCATCGCCTCACCCCCTCTGGAAAACGCGGCGCGGGCCCCCCGCGCGTCGCGCGCGACGGTATGCAATCCTCCGGGCGGGGTCAACGTGCCGCGCTGCGGCGTCGGGGCGGACGGCTCTCAGGGCCGGGCAGGGGACGTGATCCGGGCCAGCGCCGCGCGCAGCGCGGGGGCCAATGGCTCGGGCCGGCCGGTGCCCGCATTCACCTGCACCTGCACGAAGAACCCTTCGGCGAAGGCGGAGTCCTCGTCGTTGCGGAAGAGCCCGATATCGTAGCGCCAGGAACTGGTGCCGACATGGCCCACGCAGAGCCCGGCATGGACCAGGTCGGGAAAGCCGGCCTCGGCATGGTAGACGCAGCCGCTTTCGACCACCACCAGACGCGTCTCGCGCCCGGACAGGTCGAACACGCCCTGGTCGATCTGCCAGAAGGTCACCGCCGTGTCGAACAGCATGTAATGGATCGCGTTGTTCATGTGCCCGTAGGCGTCGTTGTCCGTCCAGCGGGTGGGCATGCGGTGGAACACGCGGTAGGCGTCGCGCCGTCCGGGGGGCGTTCTGGGCATCTCGGCTCTCCTTGGTCGGGCAAAGACTGCCGGGCCGCCGCCGGGATGGCAAGCGGAGGGCGGTTGACCTCGGCCGCGCCGCGTCGGAAAACGTGCGGGAGGTCGGGGAGCGGGAGGAACGGCATGGAGATCGGCAACAACACCGTCGCGGTGGTGACGGGCGGGGCCTCGGGCCTGGGCGCGGCCACGGCCACGATGCTGGCGGAGGCGGGCGCGAAAGTCACCCTGTTCGACATGAACGAGGAGCTGGGCACCGAGACCGCCGGCGCGATCGGCGCGACCTTCCTCCGCGTGGACGTGAGCGACCCCGGCAGCGTGGCGGAGGGCCTTGCCCGGGTGGAGCAGGCGCATGGCCGGCTCGACGTGCTGGTGAACTGCGCGGGGATCGGGCCCGCGGCCAAGACCGTGTCGCGTGGCGCCGCGCATGACCCGGCGGTGTTCGCCAAGACGATCGGCGTGAACCTGATCGGCACGTTCAACACCGCCTCGCAGGGCGCGGCGCTGATGGCGCGGAACGAGCCCGCCGGCCCCGATGGCGAGCGCGGCGTGATCGTCAACACCGCCTCGGTGGCCGCCTACGAGGGCCAGGTGGGGCAGGTGGCCTATGCCGCGTCGAAGGGCGGGGTGGTGGGCATGACCCTGCCGATGGCGCGCGACCTGGCGCAGCTTGGCATCCGGGTCTGTTCCATCGCGCCGGGGCTGTTCCTGACCCCGATGCTGAAGGGGCTGCCGCAGGAGGTGCAGGAGAGCCTGGGCCAGCAGGTGCCCTTCCCCCCGCGGCTGGGCGATCCGAAGGAATATGCGGCGCTGGCGCGCCATATCGTGGAGAACCCGGTGCTCAACGGCGAGGTGATCCGGCTGGACGGCGCGATCCGTATGGCCCCGCGCTGAAACCGGGCCGCGTTCGGTGAACGCGCCTTGCGGAGCGTGCCTCCGGCGGGGATATTCGAGGTCAGAACAAGCGGGGAAGGTGCGCGATGGGCGAGCGATACACGCAAGGCATGGCGACCCGGCGCAAGGTGCTGGGCGACGCCCATGTGGACCGGGCCGAGGCCGCCAAGACGGCGTTCGACGCGCCGTTCCAGCAGATGATCACCGAGGCGGCCTGGGGCCATGTCTGGTCGCGCGAGGGGCTCAGCCCGCGCGATCGCTCGCTGATCACGCTGGCGCTGCTGGCGGCGCAGGGCAGCGACGGCGAGGTGGCGATGCATGTGCGCGCCACCGCCAATACCGGCGCCACGCCCGAGGAGGTGATGGAAGCCATGCTGCATGTGGCGATCTATGCCGGCGTGCCGCGCGCCAATCACGCCATCGGCATCGTGAAACGGACTTACGCGGAAATGGGGGTGGAGACATGAGGCGACGGGATGGAGAATATTTCCAGCGTGACCGGCAGTGGCATCCGCCCGCCCATGCGCCGGACTACAAGTCGTCGGTGGCGCGCAGCCCGCGCTTTGCCGCGCTGTCGATGGAGAACACCCGCTCCGAGATCACCGGCCCCGTGTTCCGCCCGGATGACGTGGCCGAGATCGACCGCGACCTGATCCTGAACTACGCCCGGGACGGCGAGCCGGTGGGCGAGCGCATCATCCTGCATGGCCGGGTGCTGGACGAGGAGGCGCGCCCTGTGCCCGGCACGCTGGTGGAGATCTGGCAGGCCAATGCGGGAGGGCGCTACCGCCACCGCAACGACACCTACCTGGCCCCGATCGACCCGAATTTCGGCGGTTGCGGGCGGGCGATGACCGATGTCGAGGGCTACTACCATTTCCGCACCGTGAAGCCCGGCGCCTATCCCTGGCGCAACTGGGAGAACAACTGGCGCCCCGCGCATGTGCATTTCTCGCTGTTCGGGCGGGGCTGGGCGCAGCGGCTCATCACCCAGATGTATTTCGAGGGCGATCCGCTGATCCCGCGCTGCCCCATCGTGCAGGCGATCCCGGATCCGGCGGCGGTGGAGCAGCTCGTGGCGCGGCTGGACATGAACGCCTCGATCCCGTTCGACAGCCTGGCCTACCGCTTCGACATCGTGCTGCGGGGCCGCCGCTCGACGCTTTTCGAAAACCGGCTGGAGGGGAACTGATGCAGCGCCTGGACTATCTCAAGGAGACCCCGTCGCAGACCGCCGGGCCCTATGTCCATATCGGGCTGGCGCCGGGGGCGGCGGGCTTTTCCATCTTCGAGCGCGAACTGGGATGGGACATCGCCGGGCCCGATGCCGGCGGCGAACGGATCCGCATCGAGGGCCTGGTGCTGGACGGCACCGGCGCGCCGGTGCGCGATGCGCTGCTGGAGCTGTGGCAGGCCAACGCGGCCGGGATATATCCGCATCCCGAGGATCCGCGACATGCCGAGGTCGAGAATGGCTTTCGAGGCTGGGGCCGCGTGCTGACCGATTTCGAGACCGGCCTGTGGCGGGTGGAGACGGTGAAGCCCGGCCCGGTGCCGGGCCGCTCCGGCCGGATGCAGGCGCCGCATGTGAGCCTGTGGATCGTGGCGCGCGGGATCAACCTGGGCCTGTCCACGCGGCTCTATTTCTCGGACGAGCCCGACGCCAACGCCGCCGATCCGCTGCTGGGGATCGTCGAGCAGGCGCATCGCCGCGAGACCCTTGTCGCCACGCGGGACGAAAGCGGCGAGATCCCGGTCTACCGCTTCGATATCCGCTTGCAGGGCGAGGGCGAGACGGTATTCCTCGACATCTGACCTGACCCGGAAGAAAGATCCATGTCCAAACCCTGCATCATCTGCGTCGCCATCACCGGTTCGGTGCCCACCAAGGCCAACAACCCGGCCGTGCCGATCACCGTGGAGGAACAGATCGAGAGCACCCAGGCCGCCTTCGAGGCCGGCGCCGCGATCTGCCACGCCCATGTGCGCAACGACGACCAGACGCCCACATCGGACCCCGAAAAATTCGCCCGGCTCAAGGAGGGGCTGGAAAAGCACTGCCCGGGCATGATCATCCAGTTCTCGACCGGCGGGCGCTCGGGCGCGGGGCAGGCGCGCGGCGGGATGCTGCCGCTGCGGCCCGACATGGCTTCGCTCACCGTGGGGTCGAACAATTTTCCCACCCGGGTCTACGAGAACCCGCCCGACCTGGTGGACTGGCTGGCCGGCGAGATGCGGACCTACGCGATCAAGCCCGAGATCGAGGCCTTCGATCTCAGCCATATCCACCAGGCCGCGCGGCTGAACCGCGAGGGCGTGATCGCGGGGCGGCTCTACATCCAGTTCGTGATGGGGGTGAAGAACGCCATGCCCGCGGACAAGGACGTGTTCGACTACTATGTCCGCACGGTCGAGCGGCTGGCCCCGGATGCGGACTGGTGCGCCGCCGGCATCGGGCGCCACCAGATCGAGGTCAACGAGTGGTGCATCGCCGCCGGGGGCCACACCCGCACCGGGCTGGAGGACAACGTGCGGCTGGACCGCGCGCATCTTGCCCCCTCCAATGCGGCGCTTGTCGCGCGCGCCGCCGATCTGTGCGAGAAATACGAGCGCCCCGTCGCCACCTGGAGGCAGGCGCGCGAGATGCTGGACCTGCGGATGCCGGAAGGCGTGGCGTGATGGCGGCGGTGGACTGGTCGGCGCTGCCCGCACCTCGGGATGACG
>Ga0008833_1001104_pt1 | contig 14511 bp, 12 predicted proteins | sample HotLakConsoUCCLE_FD_62216 | JGI IMG/M metagenome (GOLD analysis project Ga0008833, IMG submission 62216) | Hypersaline microbial mat communities from Hot Lake, Washington, USA - Hot Lake Consortium UCC-LE | ecosystem: Environmental > Aquatic > Non-marine Saline and Alkaline > Hypersaline >... | reverse complement strand
CACGAGGAACCGGCGCGTGCGGGCAAAGCGGGTATTGGATTGTGTAGTCATATGGAAATCTCCGTAAGACGAAAATCTCCTCCACGAACCTTATGTACCTCCACATCCGCCCGGTGAGTAGGGCGGATGCTGCATTGCACCTATTCGGTCGCGGGTAGCGGCCAGGCGGCCCCCACGGCCGTCAACGTGGAAAAACGGCCTCAACCGCCTGGGCCGTCGCTTCCACCACGATGTCGGCTTCGCGATTGGTGAGGCAGAGCGGCGGCGCGAAGCCCAGAATGTCGCCCTGTGGCATGGCCCGGCCGATGACGCCACGTTCAGCAAAAGCGGCCGCAAGGCGCGGGCCCACCTTCTGCGACGGGTCGAAGAACTTGCGGTCGTCCTTGTCCTCCACGAACTCGACCGCCGCGAGCATGCCGTCGCCGCGCACCTCGCCCACATGCTTGTGGTCGGACAGCGCATCGGCGAGCCTGCGGCGGAACCATTCGCCCACCTTGCCGGCATTTGCCACGAGATCCAGTTCGTCGATCAGTTCGAGATTGGCGACACCGGCCGCTGCGCAGAGAGGGTGTGCCGAATAGGTCCAGCCATGGCCAAACGCGCCCATGCTGTCGGAGGCCTCGACCAGCACCTGCCACACCTTGTCCCCGACGATGACGCCCGACAGCGGCGTATAGGCCGACGTCAGCCCCTTGGCGATGGTGATAAGGTCCGGCTTGATGCCGTAATGGTCCGAGCCGAACATGGTGCCCATGCGCCCGAAGCCGGTGACCACTTCGTCGGCAATGAGCAATATGTCGTATTTGTTCAGCACCGCCTGGATCTTTTCCCAATAGCCGGCGGGCGGCGGCACGATGCCGCCGGTACCGAGAATCGGTTCGCCGATGAAGGCGGCCACCGTGTCCGGCCCCTCGGCCAGGATCAGTTCCTCGAGCTTGTCGGCGCAATGTTGCGCGAACTGGGTCTCGCTCATCGAGCGATCTTCGCGGCGGTAGTAGTAAGGTGCCTCGGTGTGAAGCACGCGGTCGAGCGGCAGGTCGAAGGCGTTGTGGAATAGTTCCAGCCCGGTCAGCGAACCGGTCATCAGGCCGGAGCCGTGATAGCCGCGCTTGCGCGAGATGATCTTCTTCTTCTCCGGCTTGCCGATCTGGTTGTGATAGAGCCAGATGAGCTTGACGTTGGTCTCGTTGGCATCCGAGCCCGACAGCCCGAAATAGACCCGGCTCATGTTTTCCGGCGCGCGGTCGATGATCATCTTGGAGAGCCGGATCGAGGCCTCCGTGCCATGGCCGACATAGGCGTGGTAGTAGGCGAGTTCGTGAGCCTGCTTGGAGATCGCCTCGGCGATCTTGGTGCGGCCATAGCCGACATTCACGCAGTAAAGACCGGCGAAGGCATCCAGGCTCCGCTTGCCCGTCACGTCGGTGATGTAGACGCCCTCGCCGCCACTGACGATGCGGTTCGGGCTCTCGCCGCGCGCATGCTGGCCCATATGGGTGGAGGGATGAAAGAAGTGGTCGCGATCCCAGGCGTTGAGTTCGTTGTCGCGGTCGAGCATGTCGTCTTCCTCGCTGTGTCGGATCGAATTTCTGATCCCTGATAAGCCAGATGGGCCCCGGCCTCTACCCCGGTGCCGGCGATTGCGATTGGTCCAGGCACTTCCCAACCAGGGCGGGGTCTGGCACCAATCAGGCTGCAAAAGTGCTGGAGAGAGCATGATCGACATCGACCTGAAGTTCACCCGTGCCGAATACCACCAGCGTCTGGAAGCCACGCGGCACGCCATGGAGGAGAAGGGTCTCGACCTCCTCATCATATCCGACCCGTCCAACATGAACTGGCTGACCGGCTATGATGGATGGTCGTTCTACGTCCACCAGGCCGTCATCGTGCCGCCGGATGGCGAGCCGATCTGGTTCGGGCGCAAGCAGGATGCCAACGGTGCCAAACGCACGGCCTATCTCGACCACGACAACATCCTCTACTACGAGGACCACTACGTGCAGTCGACCGAGCGCCACCCGATGGACCGGCTCTCGGAGATACTCACGTCGCGTGGCTGGGAAAGACTCTCCATCGGTGTGGAGATGGACAATTACTGGTTTTCCGCCGCGGCCTTCGCTTCGTTGCAGCGGCATCTGCCCAATGGGCGATTTGCCGACGCCACCGCGCTGGTCAACTGGCGCCGCGCCATCAAGAGCGATGCAGAGATCGGTTACATGCGCAAGGCGGCACGCATCGTGGAAGCCATGCATGCGCGCATTCTCGACAAGGTCGAGGTCGGCATGCGCAAATGCGATCTGGTCGCCGAGATTTACGATGCCGGCATTCGCGGCGTCGAGGGTCCCGAGGGGCGTATCGGCGGCGACTACCCCGCCATCGTGCCGCTTCTGCCGTCCGGTCTCGATGCCTCCGCCCCGCATCTGACATGGGACGAACGGCCCATGCTGGCGGGCGAGGGGACATTCTTCGAGATCGCCGGCTGCTACAACCGCTACCACTGCCCGCTGTCGCGCACGGTCTTCCTTGGCAAGCCCTCCCAGGAATTCCTGGATGCCGAAAAGGCGACGCTCGAAGGCATGGAAGCGGGGCTAGAGGCCGCCCGTCCTGGCAATAGTTGCGAGGATGTCGCCAATGCCTTTTTCGCCGTGTTGGCCAAGTACGGGATCATCAAGGACAACCGCACGGGGTATTCGATCGGCCTGTCCTACCCGCCCGATTGGGGCGAGCGGACGATGAGCCTGCGAACCGGCGACCGCACCGAACTGCGGCCCGGCATGACCTTCCACTTCATGTCCGGTCTCTGGCTCGAAACGATGGGGCTGGAGATCACCGAATCCCTGCTCATCACCGAGACGGGCCATGAATGCCTTGCCAACGTGCCGCGCCAGCTCTTCGTCAAGGACTAGCCCTTCGAAAGAAGGCCGCGCCGCAGCCGAGAACGGCCGTTAACGCGAAGAAAAACCCTTGTGGATATAATCGGACGCGGATCTCCGGAGGATTGATGCGGGTCGAGGCTGGGATCGGGGCAACCGCCCTGACAACAAGAGACGGTGAAGCTGGCTGGCGCGCTTTGGTGCCGGATGTTGCCCTTGCGCGCTTGCTGGCGGGCGAGGCGAGGGTGGCGAGGTCGCCTGATGGCTTCTCGCAGCCGGGCTGCCTTGCCGCGGCAACCGGGGTTGCACGCCACCGGGACGACACCATCCTTTTTGCCGCCTGCGGCAGCGGTCGGTCGCAATGGATCTTGCCGCTGCGCATCGAGCGCAATTTTGGCATAAGCCAGGCATTGCCTCTGGCTGCCCCGCTCGGCCAGTATTGCCCGGAGCCGCCGGACACGGTCACCGCCGACACGCTGCGCCGGCTGACGGATTGGCTCCGCGCCGATCATGGTTGCGATCTTATCGTCCTGCGCCGGGTTCGGCAGACCAACCCGCTCGCGGCGTTGCTGGAAGAGGCCGGTGCGGTAAAGAGCCAGCCGAGCGAGGCGCTCTTCGTCGACCTCGCCGCGTTCGGTGACTTCGAGAGCTACCAGCAATCGTTCAGTTCCAAGAAGCGCGCCAACTGGCGGCGCGACCTCCGCCGCCTGGAGGATGAGGGCCAGGTTTCCTTCGAGGTGGTTCCCGGCGACGATGCAGAGGATGTGCTCCGCACCGCGATCGCCTGGAAGCGCGCATGGCTCGATGACTTTGGCGTGTCGAGCCCGGTCATCCACAGCCAGGCCTGGTGTGACGCCCTGATCGAATGCGCTGCCGCCGGGCATGGCCATGTCTCCATCCTGCGTGTCGGTGACCGCCCCGTGGCCGTCGAGCTGGGTTTCGTCGAGGAAGGCGACTATGTCGCCTATCTGGGTGCTTTCGAGCCTTCCTTCGGCAAGCTCAGCGTCGGGCAGGAGCAGATGCGGCGTACCATCGAATGGTGTTTTGGGTGCGGCTTTGGCAGCTATGACCTTCTTCCGCCGGGCGACGACTACAAGCGCTACTGGTGCCGCGACAGCACCGGCATGGCCGTATCCGACTATGCGTTGTCGCTGTCGATTGCCGGCAGTGCGGCGTCCATTGCCCATGGCCGGCTTCGACCCCTGGCCCGAAATCTCGTGCTCTCGGCGCCCGCTGGCATGAGAAGGCTTCTGCTGGGGCGGTAGTCGGCGGTGAGGGTGACGGTATCGCCGCTGGCATCCTCCTTGCCCTGACGTGGTCCTGCTTGTAACGGGCATCAGCCGCTATTCCCTCCGAAGATGTCGGCGGGCCCGGCCTGGCATCCCGAGGAGGAACGACGTGCAGGACGGCATTACAGACCGAGGCGGTGTCGACAGCGGCTATTCGTGGGCGCGCCTTGCCATAAGCATGCTGATCGCGACCATCGGCAGCGTCGGCATGTGGTCGGTCGTCGTGGTCCTGCCGGCCGTCCAGGCTGAATTCGGCGTGGCGCGCGCGGACGCCTCCTTGCCCTACACGCTGACCATGGTCGGCTTTGCCTTCGGCAACGTCTTCATCGGCCGCATTCTCGACCGAACCGGCATCCTGGTGCCATTGATCGTGGCGGCGGTTGCCCTGGCGGTCGGGTTCGTCGGCGCGGCAATGGTTAGCTCAATCTGGGCATTCGCCATCCTGCAATGCCTGATCGGTTTCGGGGCCTCCGCCACGTTCGGCCCGCTGATCGCCGACATCTCGCACTGGTTCGAGAAGAGGCGCGGCGTGGCCGTGGCCGCGGCGGCCAGCGGCAACTATTTCGCCGGGGCCATCTGGCCGCTGGCCATGCAGTTGAGCCTGCCGACGGAAGGCTGGCGCTTCACCTATGTCGCAATCGGGCTCTTCTGCATCGTGACAATGGTGCCGCTGACGTGGTTCCTGCGCCGCAGGCCGGCCCATCTCGTCGCCGGTTTCTCGGGCACCGCACCGGTGGGCCTGCCGATCAAGAAGATCGATCTGTCGCCGCGCGCGCTCCAGATGCTGCTGGCCGTCGCCGGCCTTGGCTGCTGCGTGGCGATGTCGATGCCGCAGGTCCACATCGTCGCTTACTGCGTCGACCTTGGCTACGGCGTCGCGCGCGGCGCGGAGATGCTGTCGCTGATGCTGGTGGGCGGCATCGTCAGCCGGCTGCTCTCGGGATTCCTGGCAGACTATATCGGCGGGGTGAAGACCCTGCTGCTCGGCTCCGTCCTGCAATGCCTCGCGCTGTTGGCCTACATTCCCTTCGACGGGCTGGCCTCGCTCTACATGGTCTCGCTGGTGTTCGGCCTGTCGCAGGGTGGCATCGTGCCGAGCTACGCGATCATCGTGCGCGAATATCTTCCCGCGCGCGAAGCGGGGCAGCGGGTCGGCATCGTCATCATGGCGACGATCGTCGGCATGGCGCTGGGAGGATGGCTGTCGGGTCTCATCTACGACATTACCGGTTCCTATCAGGCGGCCTTTCTGAACGGCATTGCCTGGAACGTCATGAACATCCTCATCATGATGCTCATCCTGTGGCGTACGGGCAGGAGGCTGGCCGTGCCTGCCTGACGCCAAGCGTGTGCGGCGGGCCAACACCTCCGGATCTGGCTGGTAGCGGTTGACCGGAGAATCGTCGCTCAGAACGCCTTGAAGGTCAGCGTCGTGAGCGAGCGGACGATGCCAGGCACGTTGGCCACATTCTCGCTGATGAACTTGCCGATGTCGGTTTCCCCGTCGATGTAGATCTTCATCAGAAGGTCGTAATCGCCGCTGGTGGAATAGAGTTCGGAGGCGACTTCCCGCTTGTAGAGTTCGTCGGCAACCTCGTAGGTCCGGCCCGGCTGGCACTGCAACTGAACGAATACGGGTCTCATCGGCTGGGGTCCTGATTGTCTCGAGGAATTCGATCTGAAACCAGATTCCTGTTCAGACCCTATCGTGTCAACAGCGTGTGGGTAAGCGCATGGTCGGGATCGGCCAGCCCGTCGATGACGTCGAAATGGTGCTTGTCAGGCTCTTCCGCGGCCATGGTCGTGGCGCCGAGCCCGATCCAGATATTGGCGAGCAATGCGTTCTGGCGCAGGAATTCGGCGCGTTCGTTTCCACCCGCCCAGCAGCAGAGCCGGGCGCCGGCCATGGGCTCCAGAAGGGCCGGGCTCTCGGCAGCAGCCTCAGCACCGTCGATTGCCAGCGTCTCGTTCATGGCCGTTTTCATCATGGGGCGCAGATCGTGCACCCCGGAAATCGAAACCGTGTTCACCACACGGGCGCGCGTGGCGGCCGGCAGCGGTGAGGAGGCGCAGATCATCCGCGTGGCAAGGTGCCCTCCCGCCGAATGGCCGGTGAGGCGCAGTGGACCCTCGACCTGGTTGGAGGCCACCACGATGGCCGTGGCGATTTCCTTCGTGATGCCAGAAATGCGGATGTCCGGACAGAGCGTATAGGAGGGCATGGCGACCGCATGTCCGTGCGCCAGCGGGCCGGCTGCCAGATGCGACCAGAATCTCTTGTCAAGCTTCATCCAGAAGCCGCCATGGACGAATACGACGAGGCCTTTTGGCGTACCCTCGGGCAGGAAAAGATCCAGATGGTTGCGTGGACCGCCGGCATAGGGAAGGTCCAGGCGCGCCCGGCCCTGCGCCTGAAGTTTTTCGCGGAAGAGCCTCGCCGGCTCCACCCAGGCCTGGGGCCAGCGATCCCCGCCGGCGATGTTGGCGCCATTGGCGTAGGCATTATCCCAATCGGCCACCTGGTGATAGATCATGCTGCGCCCCTGCGTCCTCTGTAGCCCTTGGCTTTCAGGGATATCATCCTGTCCCCGGCAGCGAGATATTTCAACCTTAAAATTTCATGCTTGAAACAAGCTCGGGTTGCTGTCATGCTCCTCTCAACAGGGCCGCAAGAAGGCCTGAAAAGGGGAAGTGTCGGATGAAGGTGGCCATACTCGGCGGCGGCCCTGCCGGACTGTATTTCGCCATTTCGATGAAGCTGCGCGACGCCGCGCACGACATCACGATCTACGAGCGCAATCGCCCCGACGATACCTTCGGCTGGGGCGTCGTGCTTTCCGACGAGACCCTCGACAACCTCGCTGCCAACGATCCTGTTTCGGCCGAACGCATTCGCCAACATTTTGCCTATTGGGACGACATCGCCGTCATCCACAAGGGCACCCGCACTGTTTCGACCGGCCACGGCTTCTGCGGCATCGGTCGCATGCGTCTCCTGCTCCTGTTGCAGGAGCGGGCGCGTGAACTCGGTGTCAAGATGCAGTTCGAGACCGACATCGGCGATCCGCGTCCTTTCATGGCCGACAACGACATGGTGCTCGCCGCCGACGGGCTCAATTCCCGGACGCGCTCCACCTTCGCGGATGTGTTCAAGCCCGACATCGACATGCGCAAGTGCAAGTTCGTGTGGCTGGGCACGCATCAGAAGTTCGACGACGCCTTCACCTTCATCTTCGAGAAGACCGAACATGGCTGGGTGTGGGCCCATGCCTACCAGTTCGACCCGGACACCGCGACCTTCATCGTCGAATGCACGGAAGAGACCTGGGCGAAGTTCGGGTTCGGCGACATGACGAAGGAAGAGTCGATCGCCACCTGCGAGGCGATCTTCAAGGACCATCTCGGCGGCCACTCCCTGATGTCCAATGCCAACCACGTTCGCGGCTCGGCCTGGATCAATTTCCCGCGTGTCCTGTGCGAGCGCTGGAGCCACGAAAACCTGGCGCTGATGGGCGATGCGGCGGCCACCGCGCATTTCTCCATCGGTTCGGGCACCAAGCTGGCGCTGGAATCGGCCATCGGTCTTGCCGACTATCTGCACTCCGAGCCGACCCTTGCCGACGCCTTCGCCAAATACGAGGACGCGCGCCGCACGGAGGTTCTCAAGCTGCAATCGGCGGCCCGCAACTCGATGGAATGGTTCGAGGAGGTCGAGCGCTATCTCGACCTCGACCCGGTGCAGTTCAACTATTCGCTGCTCACCCGCTCCCAACGCATCAGCCATGAGAATCTGCGCCTGCGCGATGCAGAATGGCTCGGCAGCGCTGAAGCCTGGTTCCAGCAGCAGGCCGGCGTCACCGACAATACGCAGCGCGCGCCGATGTTCGCGCCCTTCAGCCTGCGCGGGCTGGAGCTGAAGAACCGCGTCGTGGTCTCGCCGATGGCCCAGTACAAGGCCGTCGACGGCACGCCCACCGACTGGCACCTCGTGCACTACGCCGAGCGCGCCAAGGGCGGGGCGGGGCTCGTCTATATCGAAATGACTTGTGTGTCGCCAGAGGGGCGCATCACGCCGGGGTGTCCGGGCTTCTATCGACCGGAACACGAGGCGCAGTGGAAGCGCATCGTTGATTTCGTGCATCGGGAAACGGACGCCAAGATCTGTGCCCAGCTCGGACACTCCGGCCCCAAGGGCTCCACCCAGCTGGGCTGGGAAGAGATCGACGCGCCGCTCGATGACGGCAACTGGCCGCTCATGGCGGCCTCCGACGTGCGATGGTCGCCGCGCAACCAGGTGCCCCGGCCGATGGACCGTTCCGACATGGACATGGTGCGCGACCAGTTCGTCGCCGCCACCGAGATGGCCGAGCGCTGCGGCTTTGACATGCTGGAACTGCATTTCGCGCACGGCTATCTGCTCGCCTCCTTCATCTCGCCACTGACCAACAAGCGCACGGACGAATATGGCGGGTCGCTCGAGAACCGGATGCGCTACCCGCTGGAGATCTTCCGCGCGGTTCGGGACGTCTGGCCCGACGACAAGCCGATTTCGGTGCGCATTTCGGCCAATGACTGGGTTGGCGACGAGGGCATCACGCCGGCCGACGCCGTGGAAATCGCGCGCATGCTGCAGGAAGCCGGCGTCGACATCTGCGACGTCTCGGCCGGCCAGACCTCGCTACTCGGCAAGCCGGTCTATGGCCGCATGTTCCAGACGCCGTTCTCCGACCGCATCCGCAACGAGACCGGCATGAAGACGATGGCCGTCGGCAACATCTACGAGCCCGACCACGTCAACTCGATCCTGATGGCAGGCCGCGCGGACCTGGTCTGTCTGGCCCGTCCGCATCTGTCCGATCCCTACTGGACGCTGCATGCGGCAGCCCAGCTCGGCGACAAGGGCGTGACCTGGCCCGATCCCTATCTCAATGGCCGTGACCAGCTCTACCGGCTGGCCGAGCGCCAGGAACAGATGGCGGGAAAGGTCTGATGGCGGTTTCCTTCGCCCATGCTTTGGTAACAGGTGGGGCCACCGGCATAGGCCGGGCCATTGCGCTCGAACTGGCCAATGCGGGCATGGATGTGACGATCTGCGGCCGCCGTGCCGAGCCGCTGGAGAAGGTCGCAGCCGAACACCCGAAGCTCCACGCCATGACCGCCGACGTGACCGACGAGGCGTCTGTTGCCAGGCTCTACGAGGAGGCTGAGGCGGCACGCGGCCCGTTTGATGTCGTGGTCGCCAATGCCGGCATCGCGTCAAGCGCGCCAGCGTACAAGACGACGCTGGAAGAATGGAACCGCATTCTCAACGTCAACCTGACCGGCGCGTTTCTGACCGTTCGTCCCGCGCTCAAGGGCATGGCCGATCGCGGCCGCGGGCGGGTTGTCTTCGTCGCCTCGGTGGCCGGCCTGCGAGGTTCGGCCTATGTCGCGCCCTACGTCGCCTCCAAGCACGGGGTGGTCGGCCTCACGCGTGCACTGGCCGAGGAGCTTCTCAAGACCGGCGTCACCGTCAATGCGCTTTGTCCCGGCTATGTCGAGACCGAGATGCTCGAGGAATCGATCCACCGGGTGATGGAAAAGACCGGCCGCTCGGAAGCGGAAGCCCGGCGCGGCTTTGCCGAGATCAATCCCAATCACCGCCTCGTCCAGCCCGAGGAGGTCGCGGCGGCGGCCTTGTGGCTCGTCGGCGACGCGGCGATTTCAGTCACCGGCCAGACCATTCCGATTTCGGGGGGCGCGTGATGGAAGCCGCGCCGGCCGCCAGCCTCGAGCCGTCCGCCGCGAACAAGGAGCGGCTGCGCCTCTGGATCCGTCTGCTGCGTGCCCAGCGGACGATCGAAGCCGAGTTGCGCGACCGGCTCAAGCGCCGTTTCGAGACCACGCTGCCGCGCTTCGACGTGATGTCGGCGCTCTATCGCCGCCCTGAAGGCATGCTGATGAGCGACCTGTCGCGCTTCCTGCTCGTCTCCAACGGCAACGTCACCGGCATCGTCGATCGCCTCGTGGCGGACGGGTTCGTGATGCGCGCCGCGCGCCAAGGCGACCGTCGCACCTCGATCGTCAGCCTGACGCCGCGGGGCAGGGAAATCTTCGCTGCGATGGCGGCAGAGCACGAGGAATGGGTTGCCGAACTCCTTGGCGGTGTGGCCGAGACCGAGGCGCGTGCCCTGTCCGCCACGCTGAAATCGTTTCGCAGCAACTGGGAAGGTGAAGCATGACGGCCATGGCCGGACTGAAGCCCGAACATTTCCTCTGGCGCATGGAGGGGTCAGTTGCCGTCATCCAGCTTGACCGGCCCGAGCGCAAGAACCCGCTCACCTTCGAATCCTACGCCGAGCTGCGCGACACCTTCCGCGCGCTGGCCTACGCCGATGACGTGGACGTCGTCGTCTTCCTGCCGAATGGCGGCAATTTCTCCTCGGGCGGCGATGTACATGACATCATCGGGCCGCTGACCCGGATGAACATGAAGGAACTGCTGGCCTTCACCCGCATGACCGGCGATTTCGTCAAGGCGATGATCAACTGCGGCAAGCCGATCATCTCGGCCGTCGACGGTGTCGCCGTCGGTGCCGGCGCGATCATCACCATGGCCTCCGACATCCGTCTTGCCACGCCCGAGGCGAAGACCGCCTTCCTGTTCACGCGCGTCGGGCTGGCCGGCTGCGACATGGGTGCCTGCGCCATGCTGCCGCGGATCATAGGGCAGGGAAGGGCGGCCGAACTGCTCTACACCGGCCGCTCCATGGGTGCGGAGGAAGGCGAGCGCTGGGGCTACTACAACCGCCTCGTGCCGGCCGAGCAGCTGGAGGCAGAAGCCTTGAAGCTCGCCGCGCAGCTGGCCACCGGCCCGACCTTCGCGCACGGCATCACCAAGACCCAGCTCAACCAGGAATGGTCGATGAGCCTCGAACAGGCCATCGAGGCGGAAGCGCAGGCGCAGGCGATCTGCATGCAGACGAAGGATTTCGAACGGGCGTATGACGCGTTCTTGGCGAAGCAAAAGCCGGTGTTCGAGGGGGATTGATGCCTGACCGCTCCTTCCTCTCCTGGCCGTTCTTCGAACAGCGCCACCGCGATCACGCGGCAGCGCTGGAGGCTTGGTGCGAATCCCATCTGCCGGTCGACCATTCCGACGTCGACTCCGCCTGCCGCAAGCTGGTGGCGAAACTCGGCGAGGCAGGCTTCCTGAAGCCGACGGCGGTCGATCCCGCAGATCCCGCGCCGCTCGGCGTGCGCACGCTCTGCATCACCCGCGAGACGCTGGCGCGCCATGACGGGCTTGCCGATTTCGCCTTCGCCATGCAGGGTCTGGGCACCGGTGCAATCAGCCTTTTCGGCTCGGATGAACAAAAGGCCTGGCTGGGAAGAACCCGGACCGGCAAGGCCATCTCGGCCTTCGCCCTGTCGGAACCGCGTTCGGGTTCCGACGTCGCCAACATGGAGATGATGGCCACCCGCGACGGCGACGACTACGTGCTCTCCGGCGAGAAAACCTGGATTTCCAATGGCGGCATCGCCGATCTCTATTGCGTCTTTGCCCGCACGGGCGAAGCGCCGGGCGCCAGGGGCATTTCCTGCTTCCTCGTCCCGGCCGACACACCCGGGCTGAACGTCGCCGAGCGGCTGGAGGTCATCGCGCCGCACCCGCTGGCGCGGCTCACCTTCGACGATTGCCGCATTCCCGCTTCGGCGCTGATCGGCGAGTCCGGCCAGGGTTTTCGCATCGCCATGTCGGTGCTCGACGTGTTCCGCTCGACCGTCGGCGCCGCGGCCCTCGGTTTCGCGCGCCGCGCGCTGGACGAGAGCATCGCCCGGGTCCGCGACCGGCAGCTCTTCGGCGCGCCGCTCTTCGATCTCCAGATGGTGCAGGGCCACATCGCCGAAATGGCGCTCGACGTCGATGCGGCCGCGCTGCTCGTCTACCGTGCCGCCTGGACCAAGGATTCGGGCGCCCCGCGGGTCACCCGCGAGGCGGCGATGGCGAAGCTCTATGCCACCGACTGTGCCCAGGAGGTGATCGACAAGGCGGTCCAGCTTCACGGCGGCGATGGCGTGCGCAAGGGCCACATCGTCGAGAGCCTCTACCGCGAAATCCGCGCGCTGCGCATCTATGAGGGCGCATCCGACGTCCAGAAGGTGGTGATTGCGCGCCAGGCCATGGGAGCCGCACAATGAAGCTTGGTCCGACCGCGCATGACGACACCTTCGCGCGCGACAATCTCCCGCCCTTCGACCAGTGGCCCGAGATCAAGCTGGAAGGGTTCGACTATCCTGAATATCTCAACTGCGCCGTCGAACTGACCGATCGCATGGTCGAAAGAGGTTTCGGCGACCGCACCGCGCTGATCGGCAATGGCCGGCGCCGCACCTACAAGGAACTCGCCGACTGGACGAACCGCCTTGCCCGCGCGCTGGTCGAGAATTACGGCGTCAAGCCGGGCCACCGGGTGCTCATTCGCTCCGCCAACAATCCGGCCATGGTCGCGGCCTGGCTGGCGGCCACAAAGGCCGGTGCGGTCGTCGTCAACACCATGCCGATGCTGCGCGCCGGCGAACTCACCAAGATCGTCGACAAGGCCGAAGTCTCGCTGGCACTTTGCGACACCCGCCTGATGGAAGAGATCGTTGCCTGCGCCAAGGACAGCCGCTTCCTCAAGCAGGTGATCGGTTTCGACGGCACCGCCAATCACGACGCCGAACTGGACCGCGCCGCCCTCGACAAGCCGGTGCAGTTCGAAGCCGTCATGACCGGGCGCGACGATGTCGCGCTGCTTGGCTTCACCTCCGGGACGACGGGCGTGCCGAAGGCGACGATGCATTTTCACCGCGATGTCCTGATCATCGCCGATGGCTATGCGAAGGAAGTGCTGCAGGTAACGCCGGAGGACGTGTTCGTCGGCTCGCCACCGCTGGCCTTCACCTTCGGACTCGGCGGTCTCGCTGTCTTCCCGCTGCGCTTCGGCGCGGCCGCCACGCTTCTGGAAAGCGCCACCCCGCCGAACATGATCGACATCATCGAGACCTACAAGGCGACGATCTCGTTCACGGCGCCGACCGCCTACCGCGCTATGATGAAGGCGATGGACGAGGGCGCCGATCTCTCCTCGCTGCGCATCGCGGTCTCGGCCGGCGAGACTTTGCCCGCCCCCGTATTTGAAGAATGGACGACCAAGACCGGCAAGCCGATCCTCGATGGCATCGGCGCCACGGAGATGCTGCATATCTTCATCACCAACCGGCTGGACGATATGCACCCGGCCACGACCGGCCGGCCGGTCACCGGCTACGAGGCGAAGTTCGTCGATGAGGACATGCGTGAGGTGCCGACTGGCGAGATCGGCCGACTGGCCGTGCGCGGACCGACCGGCTGCCGCTATCTCGCCGACGACCGCCAGAAGGACTACGTCAGGGATGGCTGGAACCTGACCGGTGACAGCTTCTATCAGGATGCCGACGGCCGGTTGCACTTCGCCGCCCGCTCCGACGACATGATCGTCTCGGCCGGTTACAACATCGCCGGACCCGAGGTGGAGGCTGCCCTCCTGTCGCATGACGCAGTCATGGAATGCGCCGTGATCGGGGTGGCCGACGAGGCGCGCGGCCAGATCGTCGAGGCCCATGTGGTGCTCATGAAGGGCGTCGCGGCGGATGCGGCCTGCGTGAAACTGCTGCAGGACCATGTGAAGGCGGTAATCGCCCCCTTCAAATACCCGCGTTCGATCAAGTTCGTCGACGCGCTGCCCAAAACGGAGAGCGGCAAGATTCAGCGTTTCCGGTTGCGCGGGAAGGAAACGGCATGAGCGACAGCTTCGCCCGCACCCGCGAGCTCTTCCACATGCCGGAAGGCGTACTCTATCTGGACGGCAATTCGCTGGGGCCGATGCCCAAGGCCGCTGCCGCGCGGGTGGCCACGACCCTCCAGGAGGAATGGGGCGGCGAACTGATCCGCGGCTGGAACACGGCCGGCTGGATCGACCTGCCGAGCCGGGTCGGCGAGCGCATCGGCCGCCTGATCGGGGCGCCCGCGGGAACCGTCGTCACGGGCGACACGCTGTCGATCAAGGTCTACCAGGCGCTGGCCTCCGCACTCGACATGCGGCCAGATCGCAAGGTGGTGATTTCAGACAGCGGCAATTTCCCCACTGACCTCTACATGGCACAGGGGCTGCTTCGGTCGTTGGACAGGGGGCATGAGCTCAAGGTCGTGGCACCCGAGGATGTAGAGGCGTCAATCGACGAGTCGGTTGCGGCGATCATGCTGACCGAGGTAGACTACCGCACCGGGCGGCTGCATGACATGAAGGCGCTGACCGAGAAGGCGCATGCGGTGGGCGCGCTGG
>Ga0008833_1001103_pt1 | contig 14558 bp, 12 predicted proteins | sample HotLakConsoUCCLE_FD_62216 | JGI IMG/M metagenome (GOLD analysis project Ga0008833, IMG submission 62216) | Hypersaline microbial mat communities from Hot Lake, Washington, USA - Hot Lake Consortium UCC-LE | ecosystem: Environmental > Aquatic > Non-marine Saline and Alkaline > Hypersaline >... | reverse complement strand
GGGTTGCGCAGGCTTCCCCCGAGGTCGGACCCCGTCGCCAGCGGGGCCATGCCGGTGGCCAGGGCCACGGCCGACCCTCCGGACGAGCCGGCACAGCTTCGCTCGGGATCGAAGGGGTTCCCCGTCGCGCCGTAGACGCGGTTGCGCGTATTCGCGCCCGCGCTCCATTCCGGGACATTGGTCTTGCCGAGGATCGTCGCACCCGCCGCACGCACCGAGGCGACGAGCGCGTCGTCGCTTTCTGGAACGTTGTCGGCGAAGATCTCGGACCCGTAGGTCGTCGGCAGTCCCGCGACGTCGTTCATGTCCTTTACGGCCAGGGGCAGGCCGTGAAGCGGGCCGAGGGGCTCGCCGGCGGCGACCTGCGCCTCCGCTGCCCGCGCCGCCGACAGCATGCGGTCGAAATCCCGGACGACGAGGGCATTGACGGCGTGGTCGAGGCGTTCGACCCTGTCGATGCAGGCTTCGGCCAGTTCGACGGGCGAGACTTTGCGCCGTCCGATCAGCCGGCGCAGTTCGGTGGCCGTCATGTCCGCAAGACCGTTCATTGTATCGCTTCTCCCCACTTCCCGACAGGCTGGCCGGACCTTGACCTGTTTCTCCCCGGAAAATTCCACTTGTGTATTATGAATGCAAGATGCATTATTCAACGAGGTTCGAACGAGGTCCATCGAGAAGGAGCGCGTTGCCTGGCATCTTGCGATGGCACCAAGAACACACTCGGGGGTGACCGTATCTCTGTCGCAAGGGCAAGCATGGGCGAGCGCAGCTCCTCTACCTCATCATCAAGCAACTGGGAGAGCGCCCGACAATGAAAATCACCAACGTGCGTGCCAGCGTTCACCGCTTTGACACCGAACTTCCTGTCGTCGGGGGGCCGGCGGGGGATTCCGTGCGCATTCTGTGCGAGATCGAGTGCGATTGCGGGACGGTCGGCATCGGGATGGCGGCGCGGTTTCTCGCCCACGGCGTCGCAGCCGCGGTCAACGAGCACCTCGCGCCGGCCGTGATCGGGGAGGACCCGCGCGACCTCGAACGCATCCATGCCCGACTGCACAAGATCGTATCGGAGCGAGGGCAGGCCATCGGCATCAACCTGTCGGCCCTGTCCTGCATCGACCTGGCGTTGTGGGACCTTGCCGGAAAGAAGTCCGGGCGGACCGTCGCGCAGATGCTCGGCGGTCATTCGGATTCCGCCGAATGCTATGTGACGTTCGGGTTCGGCGCCTACGACCGCGACCAACTCGTCGATGTCGCCCGCGACCTCACGTCGAAAGGGCATTCGCGGTTCAAGATGCTCGTCGGCGTCGCCAAGGAGGGGCTTCGCGAGGATGCCGCCCGCGTCCGGGCGGTGCGCGAGGCGCTCGGCGACGACGCGGTCATCGCGATCGACGCGAACGAGAGCCTGTCGCTCGATGCCGCGCAACGTCTCGCGCGGATGGTCGAGGATTGCGACCTCGCCTGGTTCGAGGACCCGGTCTGGCGGAACGATGCGCGCGATCTCGCCGTTTTGCGGTCGAAGACGATCATACCGATTTCCGCGGGGCAGATGGATGGGCATTCCGCGCGGTTCAGGGAGTTCGCCGAGCACGGCTCTATCGACATCTTCATGCCGAACAGCCTCTATAACGGCGGCATGACGGAGACACGTCGCGTTGCGCATCTCGCCCAGATCTACAACCGTCCCCTGTCCGACGCGGGCGGCGGCGGCATCTTCTGCCTCCACCATGTGGCGGGCTTCCGGAACGGAACGCTCGCGGAGAGCCATCTCGGGGTCGAGCAGGTGGAAGCTGCGCTCTTCAAGTCCGTGCCGGGGGTCGTGGAAGGGCGTCTCCACGTGCCCGACGCGCCCGGTTTCGGTGTCGAGCTCGATCGCGATGTGGTCAACGAGACAAGAATTTCTGCCGGCTAAGGCAGATCGCGCGGTCAACCCGACGCGCGCACAAGCAGCGCCAGAAGTGCGCTTTCAACAGAGGAGAAAGACGATATGACTTTCATGAAAAGCCTGATGCTCGGCGCCGTCAGCGCCCTGGCGATCGGCGCGGCAGGTGGTGCCGGCGCCCAGAGCCTCGAGTTGCGGATTTCGGGCGAGAACCCCCAGACGGGTCTCGACCTTCAGATGGCGCAGCGTTTCGCGGAAAACCTCGAGGCGGAACTCGGCGATGACTTCGCATACGAGCTCTTCCACACGCAGGCGCTCGGCGACGAGAGTGTTCACATGCAGATGATCCGGACCGGCCAGATCGACGTCTACCCGATGGGCTCGGACGCCGTTTCGCTCGACCCCAAGTGGGCGGTCTTCGACATGCCGTTCCTCTTCTCGGACCAGGAAACCGTGGCGCGCCTGCTCGACGGAGAGGTCGGCGAACAGCTGCGCGAGTCGATGCGCGAGGCGGCGGGTCTCGAGGTTCTCGCCTTCGGCGAACTCGGCTTCCGCCAGATCACCAACAACGTCCGCCCGATCGTCACGCCGGAAGACCTCGAGGGCGTGCAGATCCGCGTGCCCGGCAGCCCGGCGCGCATCCTGTCGTTCACGACGTTCGGCGCTGAGCCGATCAACATGAACTTCGGCGAACTCTATCTTGCGCTGCAACAAGGCACGGTGGACGGTCAGGAAAATCCGCTCATCACGATCAAGAACCGTTCGCTCTTCGAGGTGCAGGACTACCTGTCGTTGTCGAACCACGTCTATTCGCCGGTGACGCTGGTGATGAACGCCGCGAAATACGATTCGCTGACCGAAGAGCAGCAGGAGGCGGTCAAGGCCGCGGCGCAGGAGGCTGCGGAATATACCCGCGGTCTCGGAGCGGAGGGTGACGCGACCTTGCTTGACGAACTGTCCGAAAGCATGGAGGTCAACGAGATCGACCTCGAGGCATTCCAGGAGGCATCGGTCCCGATCTGGGAAGAGGTCGGCGCGATGGCCGGGTCCGATTTCGCGCAGAGCGTGATCGACCTCGTCAGAGAATAGGTTGTCCCGGGCAGCCCCCGGCGGTTGCCGGGGGCTGCCTGTTATCCGTCGGGGAGGGAAAGACTTGAAGCAGACAGAAGACGAGGACCTGGCCCAGCAGATCGAGGAGGCGTCCCGCGCCGCCGATTTCCTGGAGTACGACGAAGGCCTCGGCCGCTTCGACCGGACGATCAACACGATCGCGGAGATCGCCGGCGTGCTGATCTTCGTCACGATCGTCGGTGTCGTCTTCCTGAACGCGCTCGGCAGGTATGCGCTCGGCTTCACCTTCGTGTGGGGTGACGAGGTCGTGCTGTCCCTGCTGCCCTGGCTCGGGATGACGGGGATGTTCCTCGCGATCCGCCGGCGCCAGGTGATCCGCATCGACTATTTTGCGAGCCTTCTGCCAAGGCCGGTCTTTGCGGTGCTCTCGGTGTTCTCCTCGGTTTTCGCGGCGGCCGTGTTCATCTGGCTGGCCGTCGTCTCGACCCAGTACGTGGGTCTCTTCGGTGGCGACCGGCTCCTGTATCTGCCGCTCGACAAGGGCTGGTTCATGTCCGCCATGGTCATCGGCCCGGCGATCGCCGCGCTCGCCTACATCGTGGTCGCGGTCCAGGACATCCGCGGTCCGCGCAGCAACCGCCCGTGACTTATCCGGCCGCCGGCCATGACCGCTAGCCCAACCCTTATGGATTTGCCCTCATGCTCGTAACACTCACAGCCATTCTCATGATGCTGGTGCTTCTCGTGCTCGGCACACCGATGGTCGCGGCCCTGCTCGCGGCGGTGGCCTTCAACTTCGTCGCCAGCGGGCAATGGGGCATGATGGTGCCCCAGACCATGGTGTCGGGCGTCAGTCAGTTCACCCTCATAGCCCTGCCGCTGTTCGTGCTCGCGGGCGTCATCATGAACGCAGGTGGCATCTCGGGGCGGTTGTTCGATTTCGCCCGGTCGCTCGTGGGCTGGATGCGGGGAGGGCTCGCGCAGGTCAACGTGCTGACATCGATGTTCTTCGGCGGCATGATCGGCTCCTCGACGGCGGACCTCGCCGGATCGGGGTCGATCCTGATCCCGGCCATGAAGCGCGAGGGCTACTCGTCCGAGCTTGCGGCGTCGGTCAGTGCGTCGTCATCGGGCATCGGGCCGCTGATCCCGCCCTCCTCACCGATGATCCTCTATTCGGCGGTGACGGGAACGTCCCTCGGCGCTCTCTTCATCGCGGGCCTGATCCCGGGACTGCTCCTCGGCGGCGCCTTCATGATCGCGATCGCGTATCTTGCGCGCCGGCGCAACTGGGTGCGGCACGGCGATTTCTCCGTCAATGAAATCATGCGGGCCGGATCGCGGGCCTCGCTGGCCTTCGGAACGCCGCTGATCATCGTCGGCGGCCTCGTTCTCGGTGTCTTCACGCCCTCGGAGGGCGGGGCCTTCGCGGTTGTCTACGCGATCCTGCTGTCGGTCCTCATCTACCGGACGCTCGATCTCAAGGGCTTGTACCGCGCCTTCGTCGCCGCGCTTCAGATGACGGGCGAGTTGCTCATCATCGTCAGCCTCTCGTTCGCCCTCGGATCCTCTCTCTCCAGCGCGCAGGTGCCGCAGGCGATGGCCGACATGGTCGAGATATTCACCATCGGCGACAGCATGTTCGCGCGCCTGCTCGTGCTGATGATCCTCGCGATCATCGCCGGCATGTTCCTCGACCCGCTGATCCCCGTGCTGGTCCCGGTGATCCTGCCCACATTGCTGATCTTCGAGGTCGACCTCCTGCACTTCGGCACGCTGATGGTGATGGCGGTCGTCATCGGGCAGCTGACGCCACCACTGGCGATCGCCCTGATCATCACGGCGAGGATCGCGGAGACCGACCAGTTGAAGATCTTCGTGGCGAACATGCCGTTCTTCCTGCTGATCATCGCGTTCACGCTGCTGCTGATGGCGGTGCCCTCGCTCGCGACCTGGCTCCCTTCGGTCATCGGGAAGTAGAGGACATGGCAGCCAAATCGACCTACGAAGCGAACGACGGCGGCGCCTATGAACGCTTCATCGGCCGCTGGACACGCCGCGTCGCCGCACGGGTGGCGGAGCTCGCGCCGCCGGAAGGCGAGGGGCCTTTGCTCGACGTCGCCTGCGGAACGGGCAGCATGGCCATCGCCCTCGCCGAACGGCACGCGTCGCGCCGCATCGTCGGGATCGACGTCGCCCAACCCTATCTCGATTTCGCGATGTCCCGCGAAGAGGCGCGGGACATCGAGTTTCGGAAGATGGATGCGCAGTCGCTCGCCTTCGACGACGACAGCTTCGCTGCGGCCTATGCGACCATCGCGCTGAACTTCTTCGCCGACCCGCTGGCGGCGGCGCGCGAGATGCGCCGGGTCGTGAGGCCGGGCGGCCTCGTCGCCGTCGCCGGGTGGGACTTCCGCGGCGGTCTCGTCTACCAGCGGATGCTCTGGGACACGGCCGCCGGGGTCGACATCGGCGCGCAAAAGATCCGCGACCGGCTGTTCGCGCATCCCCTTGCGAAGCCGGACGGGCTGACCGACCTCTGGACCGAGGCCGGCATGTCGGGGGTCGACAGGCAATCCGTCACCATCCGGATGGATTTTCAGAGCTTCGACGACTACTGGTCGCCGCTTCTTGGCGGCCAGGGCCCTGTGGGCGGCTATGTCGCCGGTCTTCCCGAAGAGATGCAGGGCAAGGTCCGCGAAGCGGTGCGGCTGGCCTATCTCTCCGGAGACGAGGACGGTCCCCGGTCCCTTACCGCAACGGCGTGGCTGGTCACCGGCCGCGCGTAGCCACCTCGAATCAAGGAAGAGTGAAGATGAACCTGTTCGACCGCATCGGCATCGACGTGGGCCGCGACCTTCCGGCGGAGAACGCCATCCGCTGGGCAGCGGCGAATGATGTCAAGTTTCTCGATGTCCAGACCGACCTCGCCCCGAACGCCCTCGCGAGCATGCCGGAGCGGGCGGCGGGCATCCGCGCGCTTTGCGAGGATACGGGCGTGCAGCTCGGCCTGCACACGCTTTCGGGCGTGAACGTCGCGGAGGTTTCCCCGCATGTGTCCGAGGCCGCCGATGCCTATCTGGCAAGCTACATCGACCTCGCCGAGCAGACGGGCGCTGGCTGGGTCATCGTCCACGCCGGCTACCATTTCACGGCGGACTACGAGATCAGGCGCCAGGCCGGTCTCGAACGGCTGCAACGCGCCGTGGAGCGGGCCGAGAAGAAGGGCGTCACGCTGCTTCTCGAGAACACGAACCGCGAGCCGGACGACGCCGAGGTGCATTACCTGTGCAGCTCGCTCGAGGAATGTCTTTGGTACTTCGACAACCTGACGTCACCGAACCTCCAGATGTCCTTCACCGCCAACCACGCGCATCTCTATCCCGAAGACGTGGCCGGCTTCGTCGACAAGCTCGACCTGACGCGATGCAAGGAGGTCCGGCTCGCCGATTGCCGTGGCGAGGTCGAGGAGCACCTGCAGCCGGGCGACGGGACGATGGACTTCGCCGACATGTTCCGCAGGATCGAGGCGGCCGGTTTCACGGGCCATTACATGAACCAGTTCGGAACCCGCGAGGACATGCTGGAGGGCCGGCGCTACCTCGTCGAGCAGGCGCGCGGCGTCGGAGTGACCTGACGGGGCCTGTCCGGAGAGACGAAGGTGCGCATCGGCACCGCCCGCCCATCGAAGGCGGTACGTCGGAGGTAGTCACCGACCGGCGGGATTGATCCAGGTCCGCCCTCTGGCGCCAAGACAGGGGTCCGGGCTCGAGGAACAAGTGCGGGTCGGCATCCGGAAATGCCCCTCGAACCCGGACGGTGTGGCGGGCGGGACAGGCCGCGGTCCGTCCGGGCCCTCGGTCCCGCCCGCCGCACCCGTGCCGGCGCCCTACGTGCCGCTTTCCTCGATGACCTGGCCCTGCGGATCCACGAGGTACCATTCACCGCCGAAGGACTCGATATCGTGTCCTTGCGGAGCCTGACCGGCCTGATCCCGAGCGAAGGTGTAGAGCGGCCAGCCGTTGTAGGTCACGACCGATTCACCGTCATGCTCGACCGTTCCGATGAGCGTTTCGTCGAGTTCGGGCCCGACGGCGACATCGCCTTCGGCCGTGACGAGGGGCCAGGCCTCGAGACATTCCGGTGAGGTGCAGGAGATTGCCGCGTCTCCGCCATTGCCATGCGTGTCGGTCGTGAACATGTACACCGGCTTGTCGCCCGGGCCGGTGATGTACTGACCGAAGTCGCCCATTTCGGCGACGTTCAGTGTCGGGGTGTCCTGAGCGAGAGCGGCGGACACTCCGAACGCCGTCGCCACGAGGGCGAGGGGAGGTGTGAAACGGAACATTTTGTGCCTCCATCTGCTTGAACCCGCATGGATCACGGGACCGGAGCGAACGTGCCGGCAGAGGACCGGTTCCTCCGCTCCACCCGTCGGAGAGAGGGTTTGAGCGATTTGTCGCCGAGCATGCAACTCCGGCTCGGGGGGCGGGAAGAGGAAGCGATGGGCGGAGAGCCCGCCGGGTCCCGAGACCTGTCCTGACGACAACGGTGCGGCAGGCCGCGGCGTCACGCCAGCCGATCGCATCCCGACGGCCATGGGCACGGAGCCTTCGACCCGCGTGACCATGGTGCGGACCTGCTGAAAGTCCTGACGCTGCCGGCAGAGCGTTGCGGTGGAACCTTTGCGCGGTTCGCGCGTTGGCCCCAAAAGCGGGTCAGGGTCGAGGAAGGGTGCATGATGAACCAGCCAAATTTCTACGAGATGATCGGCTTCCAGTCGGAGACGCCCGAACCTCACCACGGCCCTCCCGACGCACCGGATTTCGACCGAGCCGCCTTCTTTCTCGACGTCGACGGGACCCTCGTGGACATCGCCGGACGTCCTGACGAGGTGTCGGTGCCCGACGAGATCAGAAATCTCGTGAACGAGCTTCATGCGAGGAGCGGCGGTGCGACGGTTCTCATCTCCGGTCGGCGCATCGGCGATCTGGACGAGTTCTTTCCCGAGTTCGAGGGTATCATCATAGGTTCGCACGGAGCGGAACGCCGCGAGGGCGGGGAACTCTGGCAACACCCCGCCCAGGGCAGCCGCGATCTCGTGCGCCTGATCCAGATGGTGCGCGCATGGGCGGACAGCGAGCCGAATCTGCTGGTCGAGGAAAAACCATGCTCGGTGGTGCTGCATTTCCGCCAGGCCCCCGACCGGATGGCGGAGGGTTTGAAGTTCATGCAGTGCATCGCGGATCATGCGGACGGGTTCATGCTGCACCGCGGGGACATGACGGCGGAGATCTATCCCGAGGACGTCTCCAAGCGCGAGGTCGTCGAGACGCTGATGGAACGCTGGCCCTCGCGGTTGCCGGTCGCCTTCGGCGACAACATGACCGACGAGGGGATGTTCGAGGCGGTCAATCGTCTCGGCGGCCAGTCGGTCAAGGTCGGGCACGGCGAGACCTGCGCGCGGTTCCGGCTCGCCGGCCCGGGCGAGGTCGTCGATACGCTTCGGGGCTGGCTCCGGGCAGGAGAGGCATGACCGAACGCCTTATCGTCGTCTCGAACCGGATTCCGACGGACGCTGAGCCTTCGGGCGGCCTCGTCGTCGCCCTTCACGATGCGCTCTCCGAAGAGGGCGGGCTCTGGATAGGCGCCCACCCCGACCCCGTCGAGACCCCGGACGAAGACCTCGTCGATCTTCCCGGTGCGCCCTACGAGAAGAAGGCGTTCCGTTTGAGCGAGGCGGTGGTGCAGAACTATTACCTCGGCTACGCCAATTCCGTGCTCTGGCCGCTTTGCCATCGCCGGAGCGATCTCATTCGCTACCGGCGCGCCTATGCGGAGGACTATCTTGCGGTCAACGCCCGCGTGGCCCGCCAGATCGCACGGCTCGCCGGTCCCGACGACCTGATATGGGTGCAGGATTATCACTTCCTGCCGCTGGCGCGGATGCTGCGCGAGGAGGGGGTTTCGGCCCGCATCGGGCTCTTTCTGCACATTCCGTTTCCGGTGCTCGCCGACACCTCCGTGCTGCCCGAGCGCGAGGCGCTCGCGGGCTGGTTCGCGGCCTATGATCTCGTCGGGTTGCAGACACGCGCCGACGTGGCGCGCTGTCTCGAGTTCTTCCGTGCCGAACCCGAGGGCGAGGCGCTGTTCGACGGCAAGACGAAATACCGCGACCGGGTGTTCTCGATCCGGTCTTTTCCCATCGGCATCGATGTCGAAAGCTTCGCCGAGGCGGCGGAGAAGGAGGGCGGGGGCCTCCTCGTCAATCTCGGACCGCGGGAAGACCTCATCATCGGCGTCGACCGGCTCGACTATTCGAAGGGCCTGCCGCACCGGTTCCGGGCGTTCGGGATCTTTCTCGACCAGCAGGAAGCCGGCGACCGCCGCGCGAGCTTTCTGCAGATCGCACCGCCCACGCGGGAGGATGTCGAGGCCTACCAGGAGATCCGCGACGAGCTTGAACGGCTTTCCGGCTGGGTCAACGGGCGCCATGCCGAACTCGACTGGACCCCCATTCGCTACATTCACCGGACGTTGCCGCGTGACCGCCTTGCCGTTCTCTACCGCACCGCCCGTGTCGGCCTCGTGACGCCGCTGATCGACGGGATGAACCTCGTGGCGAAGGAGTACGTCGCCGCGCAGAACCCCGAGAACCCGGGCGTTCTGGTCCTGTCGAGGATGGCCGGAGCGGCGGAGGACATGACCGCGGCCCTCCTCGTGAACCCCTACGACCTCGAGGACATGGCCGTGGCGATCAATACCGCTCTCACGATGCCGCTCGAGGAGCGCAAGAGGCGCCACGAGGAGCTTCTGGCGACGGTGAAACGCACCGATATCACGGCGTGGCGCCGCAATTACCTGCATGCGCTGCGCCACGTCCAGTCCACGCTGCTGGCGTATTGAGGCGGTCGCCCCGGAGGCCTGGGAGGACGCAACGACCGCTCTTGCGCGCCCGGGCCCGTCCGGGCTATGCCGCGCGGGGTCGGGCGGTTAGCTCAGCTGGTAGAGCGCTTCGTTTACACCGAAGATGTCGGGGGTTCGAGCCCCTCACCGCCCACCAATAACATCAGTAACTTGGCAGAGATTTCTGAAGTGCCGCCGCAGGTGTCCGATTGGCATGGAGGCTCACCGTCCATGGCCACACGCTGCGCTATCCCAGGGCTGCGCGCGGCAACCCTCCGATGCTCAAACCCCTGATCTGTCCGGTTTCCAATGCAAAGAACCGGCGCTGCGCCGCCTGCAGGTGTCACATCCCGCCAAGCCTTTCAGGCGGCGTCGCGTGGCACTTCGGTCCCCGCGATCTCGTGGCACAAGTCGCGCCAGCGGGTCTCTGCCCGAGGCAGATAGGTCTCGCGGTACCAGCGCGCCGCCGCCTTGCCGAGACGCTGAACCCGGTCGGGGTCGGCGAGCAGGGCCTCCACCGCGGATGCGATGCCGGAAAGAGCCCGCTCCTCGACGAAGTCCTCGTCGCAGAACTCGGCAAGCCCGTAGCTCGCTTCGGTCACCACCGGGCACCCGGCGGCGAACGCCGCGACGAGGCGGGGCACTTCGAGGTGGTTGGAACGCTGCGCATGAATGTTCAAGCAGCACAGCGACTTCGCCGCGAGCTCCTCCACGGCTGCGCCCGAGGACGGCGACAGCTCCACTCCGGCCTCTTCGAGCGCGTCGAGGACCGCCTTGCGCCGATCGGTGATGCCGCCGACGAAACAGGCCTCGTGCGACCTTTCGTGGACCGGCGCGGCATCGACGGGGGCTATCGCGAAGTCGAAGCCCTTCACAGGAAGGCGCAGCTGGCGCGCGAGCAGCCTCGTCTGGGGCGCATAGAAGTCCAGCAGCATGTCGTAAAGCGGCAGACGCGCGGCCAGCATGCGCCGTTTGCGGAACACCTGCCGGTGGCCGGACAGGCTCGCCGCGAAGGGACTGCCCAGCACCGAGACAACCGAGAAGTTGAGGTAGACATATCGGCAGCCCGGGCGTCTGCGGAACGGGGGGAGGTTCTCGCCGATCAGGAAGACAATACCGTCCGGATGCTGCGCCTCATCCACGCTGTCGCATGCCAGGAAGGCCGCATCGGGGTCGAGATGGCGGCGCAGGACACCATGCAGGTACTCGGTGAACTTCTGCACATAGGTCAGACTGAAGCGATCGACGACGAGCGAGGCGCGCATAATTGAAGGACCCTCCGATCCAGTGAAAGCCGCCCGACCCGATGCGATGCTTACACGCGCATTGCCCGGAAACGGAGCAGATTCGCCCCGAAGGAGGGTCGGAATGGCGGGAACCTGCCGAGTGGCGCGGGTCGGTGCGGGATTCTGTTGCAAGTGCAGCATTTCTGACCAACGTCCTTTTTGGGTGCGGGGCGTCCGTCCTTGCCGGTTCGGAGGTCTTCCGGGGGCAGGGGCGAAAGACGCGGTGAAGTCATTTTGCAGAGACCAGCCAGAACGGCGCCGGTTCCGCTCATCGTCGTGCCCTGCCTTGACGAGGCGCGCCACATGGGGCCGCTTCTCGGTCAACTGGCCGCCGCGCGGAAGCGGCTCGGCGGACTGATTGTCGTCGCCGATGGCGGCAGTACCGACGGCACTCGGTCGATCGTCTCCCGGATCGCGACGCGGGAGCCCGGGATCGTGCTGCTCGAAAATCCCGCCCGGATCCAGAGCGCCGGCATCAATCTCGCCGTCGGGCGTTTCGGCGCGGAAGCGACCCATCTCATCCGGGTCGACGCCCATTGCGCCTATCCCGGGGACTACTGCGATATCCTGCTCGCCGAAGCCGAGGCCACCGGGGCGGCCAGCGTCGTCGTCGGCATGGTCGCCGAGGGCGCGGGGAGGCTCCAGAGAGCCATCGCGGCCGCGCAGAACACGTCGGTCGGCAATGGCGGCTCGAAGCACCGGCGGATCGGAGCCGGGGAATGGGTCGATCATGGACACCACGCGCTGATCCGGCTCGACGCTTTCGCCGATGTAGGCGGATACGATCCGTCCTTCACCCACAACGAGGATGCCGAACTCGACCACCGTCTGACCATCGCGGGCCACCGGATCTGGCTCACCGGGCGGACCCATGCGGTGTACTTTCCCCGCGACGCCTTCCCGTCGCTCGCCAGGCAGTACTTCAACTACGGCGCGGGCCGGGCGCGCAATATCCTCAAGCACCGCAGCTGGCCGAAGCCGCGCCAGGCGAAGGTCATCGCGATAGCACCCGTCGTGGCGGCGGCGAGCCTCGCCCCCCTCCACCCGCTCTGCGCCCTTCCGTTTCTGGCATGGCTCACGCTTTGTGCCGCCAGCGGTCTCGCCCTCGCGGTTCGGGCGCGGGATATTCGCCTCGTCGTCGCCGCGCCGGCCGCGATGGTGATGCATCTGTCGTGGTCGGTCGGGTTCTGGTCGGAAGTCGGCGCGTTCCGGCGACCCACCGCTGCGGGGCAGGCATGAAGGCCGCGCCCGCAAGCATCGAGGTGGCGGTCTGCACCTTCCGGAGGCCGGACCTCGCGCGCACGCTCGCATCGCTCGACCGGCAGGACCGACCACGCGGGGTCGCGGTGTCGATCCTCGTCATCGACAACGACGCCGCCCCAACGGCCGCACCCCTCGTCGAGCGCTTCGCCTCGACCGCCCGCCTGCCGGTGCGCTATGTCCACTGCCCCGGCGCGAACATCTCCATTGCCCGCAACGGCGCGCTCGACCACGCAAGTGCGCGCCATCTCGCCTTCATCGACGACGACGAGGAGGCCGGCAGGGGCTGGATCTCCGCCCTCGTCGCGGCGGCGGAGTCCCAGAAGGCCGACGTCGTGCTCGGCCCCGTTCGCGCGCTCTACGAAGCCGGGGCGCCGACATGGATGCGCCGCCTCGACCCGCATTCGACGGCTCCCGTCGAAGTTGCCGGAACGATCCGCACCGGCTATTGCTGCAACGTGCTCGTCGACCTCAAGAGCGCCGCCGTCGCCGGGCTGCGCTTCGACCCCGCTCTCGGGCGATCCGGCGGCGAGGACACGGCCTTCTTCAGCGAGGCGTTCCGGCGCGGTGCGCGCATCGTTCACGCCCCGGACGCTCTGGTGACCGAGGCCGTCGTCCCCGAACGCGCCTGCTTCGCCTGGCTTGCGCGGCGCAGGTTCCGCTCGGGCCAGACCCACGGACGGCTCCTCGCCGACGAGGCGCGGGGACCGCGCCGGCTCGCCGAGATCGGGATCGCCGCCCTCAAGTTTGGCTACTGCGCATTCGCCGCCCTCGCGGCTGCCGCCGATACCGAGCGCCGCAACGCCGCGCTGTTGCGCGGCAGCCTCCACGGAGGCGCGATCACCGGCCTCGCCGGGATGCGACCCATCACCATCTATTCTTCAAGAACCGACGGGCAGACCGAATGACCGAACTCGGACCGAAGCCGATCACGCCGCGCGCCGTGTTCCTCGGCGAGCCCGCATCGAGGCCTGCAGGCCCGACGCTCGACATCGGGCTCATCCTCCGCCGCCAGCGCATTCCGCTGATTTTCTGCGCGCTTCTCGGGCTGATCGCGGGCGCGCTGCATTACGCGACCAGCCCCGAACGCCATTACGCCTCGGCAATCGTGCTGATCGATGAACGCGCCACCGACCCGGGACAGGAATTCGCCTCCGAATTCCCGCTCCTGCGAAGCGAAACGGCGGTGCTGAACGAAATGCAGGTCCTGGCCTCGCTCGAACTGGCCAAGCAGGTCGTCCGTGATCTCCGGCTTCACGAAGACCCGGCTTTCGCGGACCCGCCGGTGTCGGCGGCCCGCCACGCCCTCGGCGTTCTCTCCGCGACCCTGGCCTCGCTCCTGCCGGCCGAGCCGGTCACGGAGACATCCGCGGGCGCCCCGGCGCACCCGGATCAGGAGGTCATCGCCACGGCCGCGGCCTTGAAACGCGAGGTATCCGTCAACCGGGTCGGGCGCAGCTTTTCGGTGGAGATCGGCGTCCTGCTGCATGACCCGGAACTCGCCGCCCAGATCGCGAACGGCTATGCCGCCGCCTATCTCGCCGACCGCCAGCAAGCCAATCGCGACGCCTCCGAAGAGAGCGCGTCCTGGCTGCGCGCGAACATCGAGGAGGTTCGCAGGAGCGCCAACGCGGCAGCCATCGAGGCCGCCGCCTTCCGTGCCGAGAACCGCGCCTCCGACCCTCAGGGTCTGCGGGAACTCGAGCAGCGCGTCATCACTCTCAACGATCTCCATGCCCGCCTGCTGGAACGGCTCGAGATGATCACCATCGAGGGGTCGTTCCCGATGACCAACGGCCGGCTTCTGAGCGAGGCGCTCACTCCCCGCGACCCCGCCCTTCCGAGCGCGTGGCGGCTTCTGTCGGTGGGTCTCGTGCTCGGACTGACCGCCGGCCTCGCCATCGCGGTCCTGCGCGAGTTGCGCGAGACGGGCCTGCGCACCGGTGTGGACGTGCGTCGTCAGACCGGTCTGCCATTCCTGGGCTATCTGCCCCGATTGCGCCGGGCGCGCCTGAAGCGGGCGCTGCCGGTGGTCACGAGGCGTCAGGGCGAGGAAAGCGTGCCGATGCTGTCGTTCATTCGCGGCCCGGGTGGTGCGGGGCGCCATCGCGCCGCAGCCTCAGACGCGTCCGGGCCCCGCGAAGGGCGGGCAC
>Ga0008833_1001100_pt1 | contig 14586 bp, 12 predicted proteins | sample HotLakConsoUCCLE_FD_62216 | JGI IMG/M metagenome (GOLD analysis project Ga0008833, IMG submission 62216) | Hypersaline microbial mat communities from Hot Lake, Washington, USA - Hot Lake Consortium UCC-LE | ecosystem: Environmental > Aquatic > Non-marine Saline and Alkaline > Hypersaline >... | reverse complement strand
GCTATTTCCGCCAGAGCGGCGACCCCGCGCTGGATGCGATCTACGATACCGACCGTGAAACCTGGATCGACGGCTACATTGCCCGCTATGACGAAAAGATGCGGGTTTTCGAACGCTCGAACCCCGATGGCCGCTGGTTCAAGGCGTTCGACATGCGGCTGGAGGACGGCACCTATGTCGGTGTGCGCGTCGACATCTCGGAACTGAAGCAGCGCGAGAAGGCGCTGCGCGAGAGCATGGACAAGATCGAGCTCTTCAACCGCGTACTCAACGAGCTTCCCGTCTCGACCTACGTCAAGGATGCCGAGCGGCGGTTCGAATTCGTCAACAAGGCTTGGTGCAACGTCTCGGGCGTCTCGCCGGAAGAGGCCATCGGCAAGCGCGACGAGGATTTCTTCGGCGCGGATGGTGAAGGTTTTGCTGAACGCGACCGCCAGGTTCTCGAGACCGGCCACATGAGTGAGTTCGAAGAAACACTAACCCATCGCGACGGCACGTTCCGCCATCTGATCGCCCGCAAGAGCCGTCTGGTCGGCGGCGACGGACGCATACATCTAATAGGCTCGAGCGCCGACATCTCCGAGCTGAAGCAGCGCGAAGCCGAGCTGGAACAGGCTCAGCACAAGGCGGTTCTGGCCGATCGCGCCAAGTCGGAGTTCCTGGCCAACATGAGCCACGAGATTCGCACGCCGATGAACGGGGTTCTCGGCATGGCCGAACTGCTGTCCAAGACCCAGCTCGATCAGAAGCAGAAGACATTCACCGACATCATCATGAAGTCGGGCACCGCGCTTCTGACAATCATCAACGACATTCTCGACTTCTCCAAGATCGACGCCGGCCAGATGGTGCTCGATCCGGCGCCCTTCAACCTGGCCGAGGCGGTGGAGGACGTCGCCACGCTGATGACGACCCGCGCCAAGGAAAAGGATCTGGAGATGATCGTGCGTTTCCAGCCGGGCCTGCCCGAACACCATGTCGGCGACGTGGGACGGATCCGCCAGATCATCACCAACCTCATGGGCAACGCCGTCAAATTCACTGACGCCGGCCACGTTCTGGTGGAGGTAACCGGAACCGAGACACCGGAAGGAACCCAGCTGCGCATCGCAGTCACCGATACCGGCATCGGCATTCCTGCCGCAAAGCTGGCCGCTGTCTTCGACAAGTTCAGCCAGGTCGATGCCTCGTCCACACGGCGCCACGAAGGCACCGGACTCGGACTCGCCATCACCACCAAGCTCGTCGAGCTGATGGGTGGGCAAGTGGGTGTCGAGAGCGTCGAGGGCCAGGGGTCCACCTTCTGGGTGTCCCTCGTACTCCCCCTGGCCGATGTAGGGGAAGCACCGAAGTTTACGCCCATCGACGTAACGGGCGCGCGCATCCTCGTCGTCGACGACAATCAGATCAACCGGTCCATCCTCATGGAGCAGATGGCGTCCTGGGGCTTAGACTCCTGCGCAGCACAGAGCGGACAGGAAGGGCTGGCGGTTTTGAAGGCCGCATCGGGCTACGGCATCGGGGTCGACTGCATCGTTCTCGACCACCAGATGCCGGGTATGTCGGGCCTCGACATGGCACGCGAACTGCGCCGCAGCGACGGCATCCGCGATACGCCGATCGTTCTTCTCTCGTCCGTCGACCAGTCGATCGCGCCGGGGCTCAATGTCGATCTCGGCATCGACGTGCAACTTACCAAGCCCGCCCGCTCCTCGGCGCTGCTGGAAGCGCTTGTCGGGACAATCCAGAAACGGCGCCAGCAACCGCTGTCTGCGGCGCAAGCGGCGTCGGCTCCGACGATGGCCCCGATTGCCAGCCCTCCTCGTGCCCCCGCAGCTACACCGATGGCCGACTCGGCAGATGCGACCCCAACTGCCACCGCGTCCAAGCCACGGACCGATGGAGACATCCACCGAGTCGACATCCTGGTCGCCGAGGACAATGAAGTGAACCAACTGGTCTTCACCCAGATCCTCGCTGAAACCGGTCTCACCTTCGAGATCGTCGGCAATGGTGCGTTGGCCGTCAGGGCCTGCGCTGAGATGCGCCCCCGAATGATCCTCATGGACGTTTCCATGCCGGAGATGAACGGCCTTGAAGCAACTGGACGTATCCGCGAGACCGAAGCCGAACAGGGTGGACATACCCCAATCGTCGGTGTCACGGCCCATGCGCTCAAGGGCGACCGGGAGCGCTGCATCGAGGCCGGTATGGACGATTATCTGTCGAAGCCGATCAGCCCCAAGCTGCTTCTGGAGATGGTCGAGAAATGGGTCGGCGGCGACGCGCAGCCCGACAGGCTGAAGGCGTAAGCCTTCGACTGTCTGCTCAGGCCACGCCCGCCGGCTGCAGGCCGCCCGCCTGCGGTGCAAAAATGCTTTCATCGACATAGGCCAGCGCGCTGTGAGCGCAACCAGCGCGGATCAGGGGGCGCTCATCGAATTCGAGCTCGAAACGCAGGGGACCGGCATCCTGCCCGCCAGCCGTATTCAGCAGGGATTCGCGCAGCGCCGGCTCGATGATGTCGAACGCCGCCGTGCCGGGCCCCACGATCGCCACGGGCGCCGGGTCGATCAGCGCAAACAGGCTGCCCAGGCCATGCCCGATCGCGCGCCCGGCCTGCCGGAAGGCTTCGCGCTCCGGACCTTCACAGCTCCGCGCCTCATGCGCCAGTGCGACCATCGCCTGCTCGCTGATGTCGGATTCCGGCAATGCCCACTCGCCCTGCTGGTGGGCATTGCGCATGATCGCGTAGTTGCCAGCATAGGCCTCGATGCAGCCATGACGGCCGCACCGGCACAGGGCACCGTCCGGGATATGGATCATGTGACCGAACTCGCCGCCCGAGGATATCGTCCCCGTAAACAGGCGACCGCCCAGAATAAGGCCCATGCCGATGCCGTTGGACAACAGGATCGCCACCAGATTGTCGCGATAGCGGTCCGGCGCGCGTTCCCTCATCGCAATGGCGATCATGTTGCAATCATTCTCGATAGAAACCGGCACGCCGAAGCGATTCTCTAGAATGTCAGCGAAGGGTATGTGAGTGTGTGGCGTGATCGGCGACCACAGCATCTCGCGCCCCTGTGCATCGACGATGCCCTGCACAGCCATTGAAATTCGCATGCATGGCACATCGACCATCTCGCTGCCCAAGAGTGCGGCGAGTTCCTCGCTAATACGGTCGGTCAGTTCCTTGCGGCCGATCGCGGTGGTCTGCAGCCTGCAATGCCGCTCCGTGACGCTGTGGCCGGAATAGTCGATCAGGCTGAGCGACAGCGCGTTGAGCGTGAGCACCACCGTCACAACGCGCGCGGCCTCCGCATGCGTCTCGAGCGCTACCTGCGGCCGGCCGCGCCGGATTTCCCCGATGCTGCTCGCCTTGGCCTGCCGGAGGATGCCTTCTTCGATCAGATCCGAGGAGATCGCCGAAATGGTGGAATGGCTGAGGCCGGTTCTCCGCGCGATGTCCGTTCGCGACACGCCGCTCGCGCGGCGAACCGCCGACAGAACCATCGACCGGTTCTGGCGGCGCAAATCATCATGTCGGACTCCGGTCGTCATGTGCGCTCCTCCCGCCCCAGCCCGTCAGTCCGGTGCACAAGGGCGAGGCCAATAATGTTGACATGATTGGAAAGGTGAGTCATTAATTTTTTCGAGGCTCGAAAAAAAAGAGCTTCAGTTGAACGTTACGACGCGCCCCCGCAGCGCACAGGGAGGATTATCATGAAACGTTTCGCAACCGCCATGCTGGCGGGTGCCGCGATGTCGCTGGCCATGTCTAGCTATGCCATCGCGGAAGGCAAAATAATCGGTGTCTCCTGGTCCAATTTCCAGGAAGAGCGTTGGAAGACCGACGAAGCAGCCATGCGCGCGGCGATCGAGGAAGCCGGCAATAGCTACATCTCCGCGGATGCCCAGTCATCCGCCTCCAAGCAGCTCACCGACGTGGAATCGCTTATCGCCCAAGGCGCCGACGCGCTCATCATCCTGGCACAGGATTCCTCTGCAGTCGTGCCGGCCGTCGAGAATGCCGTCAACGAGGGCATTCCGGTCATCGGATATGACCGTCTCATCGAGCATCCGGACGCCTACTATCTGACCTTCGACAACAAGGAAGTCGGCCGGATGCAGGCACGTGCCGTCTTCGAGGTACAGCCGACCGGCAATTACGTCTTCATCAAGGGCTCCTCGGCCGATCCGAACGCGGATTTCTTGCATTCGGGCCAACTCGAAGTGCTCCAGGAAGCGCTCGATTCCGGCGACATCGTCAATGTCGGCGAAGCCTATACCGACGGGTGGCTTCCCGCCAATGCCCAGGAAAACATGGAGCAGTTCCTGACCCAGAACGACAATGATGTCGACGCGGTAGTTGCCTCCAATGACGGCACCGCCGGTGGCGTCGTGGCGGCGCTCGAAGCACAGGGTCTCGCCGGCTCCGTGCCCGTCTCGGGCCAGGACGGAGACCATGCAGCACTCAACCGCGTGGCGCTCGGCACCCAGACCGTCTCGGTGTGGAAGGATGCACGCGACCTCGGCCGTGCCGCCGCCGAAATCGCCAACGAGCTCGCCGATGGTACCGGGATGGCGGATGTCGACGGGACGGAAACCTGGAGCGATGGCCCCCAGGGCGTCGAAATGAATGCCCAGTTCCTGGCACCTGTGCCGATCACTCGCGACAATCTCAATCTCGTCATTGACGCAGGTTGGGTTTCCAAGGAGGTCGTCTGCCAAGGCGTGTCCTCCGGTACCGTAGCTGCCTGCGACTGACCGCGTAAGGCATCAACTGACGCCGCGGTTTCGCAAGGACCGCGGCGTCTTTTTGGGTTAGGCTCTGGGCTGGCCCCAGTGAATGAGGCTGCCGTCTCGCCTGCGAGCGAACCGGCTTCGGGAGGAGTTCATGTCGAACATCACGACGCCAACCACGCTGGACACCGCGCGCGCGGCGGAAAAGGGCCCGATCGGCCGCTTCATGTTGGCCACGGAGCTCGACACACGCATGCTCGGCATGATCGGCGCGTTGGCCCTGATCTGGATTGTCTTTCACCTCCTGTCGGGCGGACTGTTCCTGACCCCGCGCAATCTGTGGAACCTGTCGGTCCAGTCAGCCTCTGTGTCCGTCATGGCCACTGGCATGGTTCTTGTCATCGTCACCCGCAACATCGACCTGTCTGTCGGCTCGGTGCTGGGCGTGACCGGCATGATCATCGGCGTCACCCAGGCGGAACTCCTGCCGCAATATTTGGGCTTCGGCCATCCGGCGATCTGGATCATCGCCATCCTGGCCGGGCTGATCGCTGGCCTCGCCATCGGCGCGCTGCAGGGCTACCTCATCGCCTATCTGAAGGTCCCGGCCTTCATCGTCACGCTGGGCGGCCTGCTGGTGTGGCGCGGCGCTGCCTGGTGGATGACCAGCGGGCGCACGGTTGCGCCGATGGACCCGACTTTCCGCCTTCTCGGCGGCGGCCCTGGCGGGGCCATTGGCGCCACCTGGAGCTGGATTTTCGGCATCGTCGCCTGCATCGCGATCATCATTATGATCTGGAACAGCCGGGTACAGCGCCGCCGCTTCAATTTTCCCCTGCGGCCCCTATGGGCGGAGGGTTTCCTGACCGCCGTCGCCTGCGCGATCATTTTGGGCGCAGTTGCCATCGCCAATGCCTATCCTTGGCCGATCGGCATCGTGCGCCGCTATGCTGAAACACAGGGCATCGACATTCCCGAGGAAGGACTCTTCATCGCCCATGGCATCGCCGTGCCGGTACTCGTGGCCATCGCGGTCGGCATCATCATGACCTTTGTCAGCCGGCGAACCCGCTTCGGCCGCTACGTCTTCGCGATCGGCGGCAATCCCGAAGCGGCGGAACTGGCCGGCATCAACACGCGGTGGGTTGTCATGAAGATATTCATGATCATGGGGGCGCTGGCTTCCATCGGTGCCGTCATTTCCACCGCACGCCTGAACGCGGCCACCAATGCCCAAGGCACGCTGGACGAACTTCTCGTCATCGCCGCCGCCGTTATCGGAGGCACGTCGCTGTCGGGTGGTGTCGGTACAGTGGCAGGCGCCATGATCGGGGCTGTACTGATGCAGTCGCTCGCCACCGGCATGATCCTGGTGGGAGTAGATTCTCCGCTCCAGAACGTCGTCGTCGGCGCGGTTCTGGTCTTCGCGGTCTTCCTCGACACCATCTACCGCCAGCGCGCACAATAGGGAGGAAGCACACCATGGAAAAAGCCACTCCCCTGGTCGAGATGAAGAACATCTCGATTTCATTCGGCGGAATACACGCGGTCGACAATGCATCGGTCGACCTCTTCCCCGGCGAGGTCGTCGGACTTGTCGGCCATAACGGCGCCGGCAAATCAACCCTGATCAAGATCCTGTCGGGCGCCTATCGGCGCGATGCGGGCCAGATCTTCATCGACGGCAAGGAGGCCGACATCTCCAACCCCCGCGAGGCCAAGGATTACGGCATCGAGACGATCTATCAGACGCTGGCGCTCGCAGATAATGTCGATGCCGCGGCCAATCTGTTTCTGGGGCGTGAGTTGTGCACCCGCTGGGGCACGCTCGATGACGTCGCAATGGAATCGGAAACCCGCAAGGTCATGGGCCGGCTCAATCCGCGTTTCCAGCGCTTTAAGGAGCCGGTCATCAAGCTATCGGGCGGTCAGCGTCAGTCTGTCGCCATTGCCAGGGCGCTTCATTTCAACGCTCGCATACTCATTATGGACGAGCCCACGGCCGCGCTGGGTCCGCAGGAAACCGCGCAGGTGACCGAGTTGGTCAAGAGCCTGAAGCAGGAAGGCATCGGCATATTCCTGATCAGCCACGACATTCACGACATCATGCATCTGGCAGATCGCGTTGCCGTTATGAAGAACGGCCAGATGGTGGGGACAGCCGGCGTGAAGGATGTCACGGAGGATGAGATCCTCGGCATGATCATCCTGGGCAAATGTCCGCCAGGCGCGATACCCGGTCCGGGTGCGCTGACGGCGGCCGCGGCCTGACGACGAACAAAAGAGGGCGAGGCGCTGAGGCGCCTCGCCCTCTTTTGTCAATGTGACTGCTGGCCTCAGTTATAGGCGCCGGGGCAGCGGTCGTAGAAGGTCGTGCCGTTGGGACGGCGATACTGGCAGTAGCCAGGACGGTCGGAAGCTCGACCGACCAGGTAACCACCGACAGCGCCGATCAGGCTGCCAACAGCTGCGCCCTCGATCGTTCCGGTGGCAATTGCGCCAACGCCAGCGCCAACACCTGCGCCCACTGCAGCAGTCCGCTCCGCAGTCGTGCAGCCGGCAAGAACGGCCAGCGAAGCAGCCGCGACAATCATCATTTTTCTCATTTTAGAGCCTCCATCGAGTTGGGCAGACACGCGCTCTTTACCACAGCATGCCGGCGTTTGAAAAACCCGTCCTTTAATGTCTCTGTACCGTCGGTTCGGCAGTGCGGGCCAGCACATAAACCTCCTCACCCGACATAGGTTCCACGACGACAGTCAGACCCTCTTCCATCGAGACGTCCCAGACGATCTCGACGTCGTGCCCGACTAGATCCGCATCGACCGCCGCACAGGCGGCGAAGACGCGATCGAAATTGGCGGAATGCTGCCGGGCGGCGACCGCGTTGTCGGCTTCGCACGATTCGATGGATGAATAGAACGGAACTGGCGCCGGGAGCTCGCGGCAATCCTCGGCTCCCCCGTTGCACCCGACGATCATCAACAGAATTGCGGCGGCACTCACGGCGACCTCACTTGGTTTCTGGATTTAAACGGTCCAAGTGCAGGTTGGTTCCTCCCCGCCTTCACTTCCCGCTTACGAAAACGGGTTAGGCTACCGCCCATGAACAGCCATTCAGCAATCGAAGCATTCTTGGAGATGCTGGCCGCGGAGCGTGGGGCCAGTGGCAACACGCTTGCCGCCTATCGCCGCGACCTGGACGATGCCGACGATTTCACGGGTCAGGATCTTGTCAGGGCCGACAACGAGACGCTGCGCCGCTATCTGGCGGACCTCGCCAGTCGCGGCTTTGCGCCGTCTTCCCAGGCTCGCCGACTTTCGGCCCTGCGCCAGTTCTTTCGCTTTCTCTACGGCGAGGGTTGGCGCAGGGACGACCCTCCCGGCACGCTGGATGCTCCGAACCGCCGGGCGCCGTTGCCCAAGGTGCTCAGCGAGACGGAAACCTCGCGGGTCCTCGAACTGGCGGCCCGGGAAGCGGAAAGCGGCGAACCACAAGCCTTGCGCCTGCTGGCGATGGTGGAACTTCTTTATGGCACTGGCCTGCGCATCTCGGAACTGGTCTCCCTGCCTGTCTCGGTGGGGCGAACGGCGGACCGTTTTGTCCTCGTTCGCGGCAAGGGTGGACGCGAGCGCATGGTGCCTTTGTCGCGCACGGTGAAGGCGGCACTCCAGCACTGGATGCCGGCACGCCGGCTTCTCGGCCGGCTGGCCGAGGGCAATTGGCTGTTTCCGGCCCATTCGGACTCCGGCCACGTCGCAAGGCAGGTCGTGGCGCGCGAACTGAAGGCGCTGGCCGCCCGCGCAGGCGTTTCAGCCGCCGCTGTTTCGCCGCATGTGATGCGCCATGCCTTTGCCAGCCATCTGCTGCAGAACGGCGCCGACCTGCGCGCCGTGCAGCAGCTGCTGGGCCATGCCGATATTTCGACGACGCAAATCTACACCCATGTCCTCGAGAAGCGGCTCATCGAATTGGTGAGCCAGCACCACCCGCTTGCCGATCAGGTTTGACGTGTTTATGTGATGCCCGCCTGCGCGGCCCTGCCGCATCCGATGTTGCGTACCATGTCCCGATACGGGTAGTGCAAGATACATGTACAATTATCTCGACTTCGAAAAACCCGTAGCGGACCTGGAAGGCCAGATCCTGGAGCTGAAGAAGCTAGCCGATGGCGATGAAGCGGTCGACGTGGCCGAAGAGATTGCGCGGCTTGAGAAACGCGTCGCCGATGCGCTGCGCGACATCTACCGTCAACTGACACCCTGGCAGAAGGCGCAGGTCGCCCGACATCCCGATCGCCCGCACTGCATGGATTATGTCGGCGGCCTGTTCAGTGACTTCACGCCGCTGGCAGGCGACAGGTCCTATGGGGACGATAGCGCCATCATCGGCGGCTTTGCCCGCTTCCGCGGCGAGCCAGTGGCCATCATCGGGCAGGAAAAGGGCTCCGACACCAAAAGCCGGCTGAAGCACAATTTTGGCATGGCCCGCCCCGAAGGCTACCGCAAGGCCGTGCGGATCATGGAACTTGCCGAGCGCTTCCAGATCCCCATGATCACGCTGGTCGACACAGCCGGCGCGTATCCGGGCATCGGCGCCGAAGAGCGTGGCCAGGCGGAAGCAATCGCCCGCTCCACTTCGCAATGCCTCGCCATGACCGTCCCGACCGTGTCGGTTATCATCGGCGAGGGCGGCTCGGGCGGCGCCATCGCCATTGCCACCGCCAACAAGGTCTACATGCTGGAGCATTCCATCTATTCGGTGATTTCGCCGGAAGGAGCGGCCTCCATCCTGTGGCACGACTCGACGCGGGCCCGCGATGCGGCAACCAACATGCGCATCACCGCCCAGGACCTGCTCGAACTGAAGGTGATCGAAGGCATCATCACCGAACCGCTCGGCGGTGCCCATCGGGCTCCCGAAAAGGTGATCGCTGATGCAGGCGAGCAGATCGCCGGGGCATTCGTCGAGATCAGCGCCGCCAACATGGACTATCGCGAACACCGGCGTGAAAAGTTCCTGGCCATCGGACGGACCCTCTAGCAACCGGAAAAAGCGTGGTCCAAGCGCATCTGCCCGGGAACAATCGTTCGGTTCGATGACCTGTTTGCCGGACGCTTCGTCACAAATTTGCCGCTTCGTCGGGCTTACCTGGCGTCGCCCTACGTTGCGTGGGTCTAGTGGGAGACTTGCGACATTTTCCATTCGGCGTTAACGGTCTGGTTACCAGACAGGGGGCATAGCCGAAATTTGGCGCCGGAAATTACCGGCATGGAAAAGCGAGCACGAACGGGGACATGAGGTTCACTTTCGCAATTGCAGGTCTTGTTGCCGCAGCTCTTGTCCTCGGTGGGTGCAACGCATCTCTTGAAGACATGGCGCCCAAGGCAGAGAGGCAGCTCCCCCAGTCCATCCTGAACCAGATGCAGGCCCGCGGGATGGCCAAGACATCTCCGATCATGGTCCGTATCTTCAAGGAAGAGGACGAACTCGAAGTCTGGAAGCAGCGAGACAACGGTCGTTACGACCTCATCGCCAGCTATGAGATCTGCACCTGGTCTGGCAAGCTCGGCCCGAAATTCACCGAGGGCGACCGCCAGGCGCCGGAAGGGTTCTATGCGGTGCGTCCGCACCAGATGAACCCGCGCTCCAACTATCACCTCGCCTTCAATCTCGGCTATCCCAACGCCTATGATCGAGCCAATGGCCGCACCGGCCAGCATCTAATGGTACATGGCGCCTGTTCATCGGCCGGCTGCTATTCCATGGAAGACGGTCAGATCGAGCAGATTTACGCCTTTGCGCGCGACTCCTTCCGAGGCGGCCAGACCGAGTTCCAGGTTCAGGCCTTTCCCTTCCGCATGACCGCCGCCAACATGGCGCGCTACCGGGACGACCCGAATTTCGAGTTCTGGCAGATGCTCAAGGAAGGTTACGATCATTTCGAGATCACGCGGGTCCCACCGAAGGTCGACGTGTGCAACCGCCGCTACGTCTTCAACTCCTACGCCGAGGACGGACGCGATTTCTCGCCGACCGCGATGTGCCCGCCGATGACGCAGCCCGAGTCGCTTCAGACGGCGTATCGCGCCCATCAGAACAGCTTTGATGCAGCGTTCCAGGCCGCTGTGGCCGAGGCGACCAGTTCCCAGCCCGCTTCGGCCGCCATCACCGGGCCGAGTGAAGCACGCCAGGTCGCCGACTGGTCGCGCCGCCGCGCCCGCGGGGAAAGCGTCTCGCGTCTTCCGCCAAACATGTCGCAACCTGCGCCGACCGCCGTAGCCGCCACCCCGGCGCCTGTTGCGCCGGTGGCCAGCACCCCGGCGTCTCAGGTCGCTTCGGCGCCGGAAACAATGCGCCAGGACGCGACCGATGCAGGCGCACCGCTCCCGGCCGACAACCCGCTCCGTGCCGGCGCGGACTCTCAGCCGACGGACATGCGTGGTCGCCTCGGCCGCCTCCTCGGCATGTTCGGCAACTGACCCATAGTCCTTCGGCGAGCGGCCTGCGCCTTGCAGGTTTGCTGCGCTGCAATATATGACTCTGCTCGAAGCCTTCAGGCAACGAGACAGGAGTCATCATATGCTCGCGGGAAAAAGAGCCATCGTTACGGGTTCCACGTCCGGCATTGGCCTGGCCATCGCCGGCTCGCTGGCTGCCAAGGGCGCCAATGTCGTTCTGAACTCCTTCGGTGACAGCGACGAAGACCGCGCTGCGGCTGAACAGATCGCCAGTACCCACGGCGTGAAGGCCGTTTATGTCCAGGCCGACATGTCAAAACCCGACGACTGCGGTGCTCTAGTCAGGAAAGCGAGCGATGCGCTGGGCGGCGTCGACATTCTCGTCAACAATGCTGGCATTCAGCATGTCGCGCCCGTCGAGAAGTTCCCGCCGGAACGCTGGGGCGCCATCATTGCCATCAACCTTTCCTCCGCCTTCCACACGGCGGCGGCGGCCCTGCCGGCTATGCAGCAGGCGCGTTGGGGCCGCATCGTGAACATTTCCTCTGCCCATGGCCTGCGCGGCTCGATCAACAAATCGGCCTATGTCGCTGCCAAGCACGGTGTCGTGGGACTGACAAAGGTTCTGGCCCTTGAGAATGCCGAGGCCGGCATCACCTGCAATGCGGTTTGTCCCGGCTTCGTTCTGACGCCGCTGGTCGAAAAGCAGATCGAGGACCTGATGGCGGAAAAAGATCTCGACCGCGACACCGTGGTGCGCGACCTGATGCTCTACAAGCAGCCCACGCGCGAATTCGCGACCGCCGACCAGATTGGAGAAACCGTGGTTTTCCTGTGCTCTGATGCCGCCGCGCAGATCACCGGTACGACGATTTCGGTCGACGGCGGCTGGACGGCGCAGTAACGATGGCCGCCCGCAAACCCATCAACATCGCACTCCAGGGTGGCGGGTCGCATGGCGCCTTTTCCTGGGGGGTGCTTGATCGGCTGCTCGAGGAAGACACGTTGGAGGTCGCGGCGATTGCCGGCACCAGCGCCGGCGCTATGAATGCTGTCGCCTTTGCCGATGGCTGGGTCGCCGGCGGTGCGGCGGGAGCCCGAGCCAAGCTGGAGAGCTTCTGGCGCTCTGTCGGCCGCAAGGGGCGTTTCAGCCCCGTTCAGCGCACCCCCTGGGACGTGCTGAACGGCAATTGGTCGTTGAAAAACTCACCCAGTTTCCTCTGGTTCGACGCCATGGCCCGCGCGGTTTCTCCCTATGCCGCCAATCCCTTCAACCACAATCCGCTGCGGGACGTCGTGCGCAAGGAGATCGACTTCGATAGGGTGAGACAGTGTGGTGACCTGAAACTCTTCATCTCCGCGACCAATGTCGAAAGCGGTCAGGCGCACATCTTCGAGGGCGCCGCCATCACCGAGGATGCGGTGATGGCGTCGGCCTGCCTCCCGCATCTCTTCCAGGCCGTCGAGATCGATGGCGAACATTACTGGGATGGTGGATATGGCGGTAATCCACCGCTCTATCCCTTCTTCCAGGCCTCATCGGTCGAAGATGTACTCCTCATCCAGATCAATCCGGTCACTCGGACGGGCGTGCCGAAATCGGCCCGCGAGATCCAGAATCGGATCGACGAGATCACCTTCAATGCCGGGCTCCTGCGCGAGTTCCGGGCCATTGCCTTCGTGAAGGAACTGATTGCTGCCGGTCGCATCGATGCCAAGGAGTATCGCGACATCCGCATGCACCGAATCGATGCTGACGAAGCCCTCAGCGATCTCTCCGCCTCCTCCAAGCTCAACGCGGAATGGGCCTTCCTGGAATATCTGCGCGACCTCGGGCGCTCGGCGGCTGAGGACTGGTTGACGGACCATTTCGATACCGTCGGCGAGGACAGCACGCTGGACCTGCAGGGAATGCTGGCGCCGGGGATGCGCCCTTCTGCGCGCGGCATGCTTGGGCGCAAGGTCCGCGAGTTTCTGGCCACGCACAAGCGGCCAAATTTCGTCGACCCCTAGGGCGAAGCGGACATCGCGTCGGATCGGCCGGTTACCAGCAACGAGATCGCACGAACATACTCTCCATGCAGTGCTGCCGTCGCTTCACGGCCGGGGCGGCGCATCTTCATGCCATCGAGTGCGTCGAGCAGCATCTCCGCGACACCGCCCGCTGTGAGGCCGATCTCGCGCAGATCGCGTCCGCTGGCCTGCAATTCCGTCTCTATTGCCTCCCGGAACATGACGACCATTTCCTCGCGCCCCGACGTCACGATATCTCCGGCGAGGCTGTTTTGCATGTCGAGCAGTTCCTGGCCATGAGGCGCTTCGTCGATTTCATCCAGTAGTTGCGTGAAACAACAGGTCGCATCATTGAACCGCTTTAGCAGCGGTGTGTCCTCGCGTGAAAGGACTGCTCGCGTCTCGACGACAGCCTGTTCGAGGAATTCCTTGGCAAGTGCACGGTAGATATCGGACTTGTTGCGGAATACGACATAAAGCGCGGTGCGCGAGATATCGGCGGCACGCGCGATGTCGTCCATGGTCGTGCGCTGAAAACCATAGGCAAGGAAGACCTTCGTCGCGCCGATGAGAATGCGTGCGCGCTTGGGGTCGGACGAGGATTCGATGTGGTGAATGAGAGAATTCATGTCGCTAAGCAAAGCTTATTGACAAAATGACGTATTTTGTCAATCTGTCTGTCTCATTGTGAGCAGGATCCAAGCGCGAGATTGAAAATCCTGCATTGGTTGTGCAGGAGTTGGCAGGAATGATTGCCGCATGAATGTCCTCCCACTGTCGCTGAGCGCAAGCTTGGTGTAGATGGGCCGGCTCGCGGCAGATGTCAGTAGGTTTGAAGCAGGTTCTCCGAATGCCTATGTCGGTGCGTATCCTCCCAAGCCACCGATTGGGCTTCGGAACCTGAACAGCGGATTTTGAAGATGGCAAGATTTAGGTTCCACAAGGTGGCGGCGATTGCCGTCCTGGTGGCTACGGCTGCGTGGATGCTCACCGGGGAGTTTTCCTCAGTCGGTAGCGCGACACCTGATTCATCGGCAGAGGCAGCACCGGAGGCCCATGCGGAACGTCCGCCGCGGCTCGTTGCTGTTGTCGAGCCGCCGCGCATCGTCCATGCGCGCACCATCCGCGTTTCCGGTCGTACCGAGGCGGATCAGCGCGCCGTGTTGGCATCGCGCGTGGCTGGCATTGTGCAGGACCTTCCCGTCGGCCAGGGCGACAGCATCGAGGCTGGCGACATCGTCATGCGGCTGGAGACCGAAGGCAAGGAATCTGCCGTTGAGAGTGCGCGTCAGCTTCTCGCCCAGCGCGAGACCGAGTTCGCCGCCACGGAGCGCCTCGTCAACAGCGGAAATCTTCCCCGGCTGC
>Ga0008833_1001099_pt1 | contig 14594 bp, 9 predicted proteins | sample HotLakConsoUCCLE_FD_62216 | JGI IMG/M metagenome (GOLD analysis project Ga0008833, IMG submission 62216) | Hypersaline microbial mat communities from Hot Lake, Washington, USA - Hot Lake Consortium UCC-LE | ecosystem: Environmental > Aquatic > Non-marine Saline and Alkaline > Hypersaline >... | reverse complement strand
GACCGCGACCCAGGTGCCGCGGCCCTGATCTTCCTGCTGCCAGCGGGCGCGCACCCGGAAGGAACCGCGACCGGTCCTGTAGGCCTCGACGATGGAGCCCCAGTCGTCGACGATGATGCCGCCGGTCGGGAAATCCGGGCCGCGCACCATGTTCTCGTCGCCATCGGCATGCGGGTCCTTGGTGAGCAGGTCCTCGATTGATGCGTCGGGGTGGTCGATGAGATGAAGGGCGGCCTTGCAGAGCTCGGCGGCGTTGTGGGGCGGGATCGAGGTCGCCATGCCGACGGCGATGCCGCTTGAGCCGTTGGCGAGCAGGTTCGGGAAGGCGCCGGGCAGGACGACGGGCTCCTCGTCCTCCTCATTGTAGGTGAGGCGGAAATCGACCGCGTCCTCGGTGATGCCGGCCAGCAGTTCGGTCGCGACATCGGTCATGCGCGCCTCGGTGTAGCGCATGGCGGCCGCGTTATCGCCGTCGATATTGCCGAAATTGCCCTGGCCGTCGACCAACGGGTAGCGCACGGAGAACCATTGGGCGAGCCGCACCAGCGCGTCGTAGATCGACTGGTCGCCATGCGGGTGGAACTTGCCCATCACCTCGCCGACGATGCGGGCGCATTTGGCAAAACCCTGGTCGGGGTTGAGCCGCAACAGCCGCATGGCGTGCATGATGCGCCGGTGAACGGGCTTCAGCCCGTCGCGGACGTCGGGCAGCGCGCGGTGCATGATGGTCGACAGGGCGTAGGCGAGATATCGTTCCTCGAGCGCCTTCTTCAGGTCGACCGGTTCGATTCTGTCGTCGTCGCCGCCGCCGGGCGGAACAAGCGCTTTACTCATGGCTTTCCCGTTAGTCGACAGGGCGATTCGCGGCAAGGCCTTGGAAAGCAAGGCAGGGGGAAAGATTTGCGTTGGCAGGGCGATCCGGTCCAGATTGCCGGAACGTCACCGGACGGCCTATCGGGGTCGCCATCGACCAGACAAGACCGAAACAGGAAGAGGCCCAGCACTCCCATGACCCATTTTTCGCGATATTTCGGCCCTGCCCTTCTGGGCGCGGCTCTCATGACGCTGCCGCCGGCTGCCCATGCACAGGACATGGACGCGGTTCTGGAGCGGCTCCAGGAACTGCTGGCCGAGCAGACCATCGAACTCGACTGGGAGAACGCGGCGATCGACGGCGACAGCGCCGTGCTGACCGGGGTCACCGCCAGCGGACCCGAGGGTCAGACGCCGCTCGGCGACATCGTGATCTCGGGCGTGGCGGAGACGCAGGACGGCTACCGCATAGCGGAGATGACCATGGAAAACTATGTCTATGGCGAGGAGGAATTCTCGCTTGCCATGGAGGGGGCGGTGCTTACCGGCGTCGTGCTTCCGAATGAGGGGGCCGGCGAGGCCTATGGCGGCATGTTCTTCTACGAGACGGCGGACGTTTCGGAACTGCGCGCCCTGACGGACGATGAAGAGGTCTTCGTGCTGAGCAATTTCAACATCACCGCGACACCGATCAGCGACGACCAGCCGATGACCTTTTCCGGCGGGGCCGAATCCTTCGAGGCCGATCTCTCCGCCATCGACGACGAGGCTACCGGCGACACGATCGAGCGGCTGGGCTACGAGCAGATTACAGGCCGGTTCGACACGGCCGGCAGCTGGGAACCCCAGGAGGGCCGCCTCGCCTTCTCGCAATTCGACCTGACCGTCGACGAGGGCGGCATGCTGGGCTTTTCCTTCGACATTGGCGGCTACACGACCGAATTCGTGCGTACGCTGAACGAAATGCAGGGCTCCATGGCCGACAGCGACAATGAGTCGGCCGGCGGCATGGCGATGATGGGCCTGATGCAGCAACTTTCCCTGCACGAGGCCGACATCTATTTCGAGGACGACACGCTCACGACCCGCGTGCTGGAGCTGTTTGCCGAAGACCAGGGCATGCGCCCGCAGGACGTCGTCAACCAGGCCAAGGCTATGCTGCCCTTCCTGCTGGCCCAGATCGGCGCGCCGCAGCTCGGCACCATGATCGCCGATGCCCTGTCGGAATATCTCGACGACCCGCAATCGCTGCGCATCTCGGCGCGCCCGGAAGAGCCCGTGCCCTTCGCCCTGCTCATGGCCGGCGCGATGGCCTCGCCGCAGGCGCTGGCCGACCAGATCGGCCTCGAGATCGTCGCCAACGACTAGCGCTGCCGGGACCAAACGGCCGCACAGGCGGCGATTGCGATGCGCGCGCCGGCCTCCAGTCGGGCCGGCGTCAGTTGCCCTGGGGCGCTGCCGAAAAGCGGCACGTGGACGAAGCCGGACATGACCGGCCGCAGCCCCTTGCAGGCATGGAAGCGCGACAGCACGAAGACCGTATTGCAGAGATAGCCGCCGGCATCGTCCGACCATTGCACCGGCAGGCCGGCGGCCGTCAAAGCCTCGGCGATGGCATCCAGCGGCAGGGTCGAGGGCAGCGTGTCCGGGCCTTCGCAGATGCGCAATGTGGGCGGCAGGCGCCCGGCATTGTCGGGACGGGCGCCGGCATGGCTGTTGCGGGCGGCACGCTCGAGCCGGAAACCGGACGCCTCGGCCGCCAGGCCGAAATGGATGGCGATGTCGGGCGCGAAGGCGCTACCCAATTGCGACAGGCGCGGGCCGACAAGGCCATATTCGACGTCCAGCACTTCGGCGTGGAAGGCGGCGATCCCCTCCCCGCACGGCGGATCCGCGACGAGTTGGGCGACCAGCCAGGCGGTCGGGTTTTCGGGCGCGCCGGGAAACGGACCGAAGCCGGTGACGAGAATTCGCGGTCCTTCACTCATGCCAGGCCTCCGGCTTCCAGCCATAGAGCCAGTCGAAATCAGCCGCGACCTTGTCGGGCGACCGCATGCCGAGAACGAGGTCGCGGCCGAGCGCAACCGGGCCCCAGGCATGCCAGACGAAGCGGTTGAAGCGGCCGCGGCGGCGCACGCGCTCAACGCGCGGACGCCTTTCGGCCTCGAAGCGTGCCAGGTCGGGTTCGAGCCCGTCGCCCGCGGCTGCCACAAGGGCGGCCAGCACGACGGCGTCCTCGATGGCCATGCCCGCGCCCTGCGCGGCGTGCGGGGTCATGGCATGGGCGGCATCGCCGATCAGCACCACGCGTCCCGTGTGCCATGACGCCTCCCCGGCCACTTGCATCAACGGCCATGCGGTCCAGTCATCTGCGGCATCGACCAGGCCGCGCAGAAGGTTGCCCGTGCCAGCCATTGCAGAGCGAAGGGCGGTTGGATCGCCATCGACGGCCCATTCGTCAGGCGCGCGCACGCCGCCGGGACGGTCGCGGGTGATGGCGACGAGGTTGAGATCGCGGCCGCCGCGCAGGGGATAGGCCACCACGTGGAAGCGCGGGTCGAGGAAGGCGGTCACCATGTCCCGGTCGAGGGCAGCAGTACCGGGGGCGTCGCGGGCGATCACCGTTCGCCACGCGGTGTGGCCGCTCGATTGGCAAGACGGGCCACCGATTTGGCCGCGCAGGCGCGACCATACCCCGTCGGCACCGATGAGAAGGCGTCCCTCGGTTTCGCTCGTACAGGTGCCGTCGCCCACCGAGACCGTCACGCCGCCGGCATGCTGGCGCACCTTCTCGATGGCCAGGCCGAGATCGAGACGGATGGCCGGGTGCGTCTTCACCGCCTCCAGCAGCACGGATTGGAGGTCGGCGCGGTGAATGACGAGATAGTCCGCTCCCCAGCGCCGCGTGCCCGCTGCCCCGAGCGGCACGCGGGCGATCTCGCGAGAGGTGGACGCACGTCGCAGAACGATCGCTTCCGGCCGCACGGCCGCCTGGCGCAGGGCGGCTGCAAGGCCGAGCGAATCGAGCAGGCGCGTGGCGTTGGGCGAAAGCTGCAGTCCCGCACCGACCTCAGCGAGTTCGGGCGCGCGTTCGAATAGGCGGACGGAAAACCCGCGCTGCGCGAAGGCCAGCGCGGCGGTCAGCCCGGCGATGCCGGCGCCGGCGATCAGGATATCGGATGGCCCCCCGGACAAGGGCGTTCGGCCCGTCAGGCGGCGATTTCGTGGAAGACGCAGCCCTCGGGCACGGTCTCGCCCGCCGTCAGCGTGGCATCATAGACATAGAGCGTCGAGCAATAGGGGCAGACCCGCTCGGAATCGTCACCTATGTCGAGAAACACATGCGGGTGGTCATGGGGCGCTGCCGCGCCGACACACATGAATTCCTTCGCGCCGATACGAATGGAGCGGTGTCCGGCGCTGTTCTGGAAATGGGGAATGGTATTCTGGGCCATCTCTTGCTCCCGCCAGTTTCATGCCGCGCGAGCTCTCAAGTCCCACGCCAAGGCCCTGCGTTTGAAGCATAAAGGAAGCCTTTGCAAGTGCGGTGCTATGAAACTGTCGCAATGCCGTGACAAAAGCCAGACTATGGCCGATCATGACACAAACGGGACCGACAGGCGCCTATCGATGAATGAATTGAAGCCGGTTACCAGCGAATTCACGGCGGCGTCCGCGCCGGCCTCCGGCGAGGAGCGACACCCCGACCGCTTCGTCAATCGCGAATTCTCGTGGCTGCAGTTCAACAGGCGCGTGCTGGCGCAGGCCCGCAACCCCAACCACCCGCTTCTCGAGCGTGTGCGTTTCCTGTCGATCTCGGCGGCCAATCTGGACGAATTCTTCATGGTTCGCGTGGCCGGCCTGGCCGGGCAGGTTCGCGAAGGCATCGCCACGCGCAGCGCCGACGGGCGCACGCCCGAAGAACAGCTCGAGCAGGTGCTGATGGAAGTCGCCCGGCTGCAGGACGACCAGCAGAAGAACCATTCCGAGCTCGTCGAAAAGATGCGCCTCGAAGGCATCGAGATCCTGCGCGACGAAGGCTTGAACGCGAAAGACAAGAAGTGGCTCGAAGAGCACTTCATGGAAGCCATCTTCCCCGTGCTCACGCCGCTTTCCATCGACCCCGCGCATCCGTTTCCGTTCATTCCCAATCTCGGCTTCTCGATGGCGTTTCAGCTGCGCCATCTGCGCGAGAAGGAGGACATGAACGCGCTTCTGCGCCTGCCGGTGACGCTGAAACGCTTCATCGAGCTGCCGGAGAAGAGCCGCAAATCGCGCTTCATCGCGCTCGAAAACGTGGTCAGCCTGTTCATCGCGAAACTCTTTCCCGGTTACGAGATCAAGGGATCGGGTACGTTTCGCATCATCCGCGACAGCGATATCGAGGTCGAGGAAGAAGCCGAGGATCTGGTGCGGCTGTTCGAGAGCGCGCTGAAGCGCCGGCGTCGCGGCCAGGTCATCAGGATAGAGTTCGACGACGAGATGCCGGGGGAACTGCGCGAGTTCGTGGCGACCGAACTGAGTGTTGCCGCCAACCGCATCAGCGTGCTCAAGGCGCCGCTCGCGATCAACCAGATTTCGGAGATCGTCTCGGTGCCGCGCGACGACCTGAAGTTCCCGCCCTACAATCCGCGCTTCCCCGAGCGCATTCGCGAGCATGGCGGCGACTGCTTCGCGGCGATCCGCGAAAAGGACATCGTCGTCCACCACCCCTACGAATCCTTCGACGTGGTGGTGCAGTTCCTGCGCCAGGCCTCGCTCGATCCGGAAGTCGTGGCGATCAAGCAGACGCTCTACCGCACTTCCAACGACAGCCCGATCGTGCGGGCGCTGATCGAGGCCTCGGAGGCCGGCAAGTCGGTGACGGCGCTGGTGGAGCTGAAGGCCCGCTTCGACGAAGAGGCCAACATCCGATGGGCTCGCGATCTTGAGCGTGCCGGCGTGCAGGTCGTGTTCGGCTTCATCGAGATCAAGACGCATGCCAAGATGTCGCTGGTCGTGCGCCGAGAGGATGGCCGGCTGCGCAGCTACGTGCATCTGGGGACCGGCAACTACCATCCCGTGACGGCGCGCATCTATACCGACCTGTCCTATTTCACCACCGATCCGGCAATCGCGCGCGACGTGGCGCATGTGTTCAACTTCCTGACCGGCTATGCCGAGCCCACCAGCGACATGCGCCTGGCCATATCGCCCTTCAGCCTGCGCAACCGGCTCATCGACCACATCGAGGCGGAAATCGGCTTCGCGCGGGCCGGCAAGCCGGCGCAGATCTGGCTGAAGATGAATTCGCTGGTCGATCCGGCCGTCATCGACGCCCTCTACGAGGCGAGCGCCGCGGGTGTGGAGATCGACCTGGTGGTGCGCGGCATCTGCTGCCTGCGGCCGCAGGTGCCGGGCCTTTCCGACAACATCCGGGTCAAGTCGATCGTCGGCCGCTTCCTCGAGCACAGCCGCATCTACTGCTTCGGCAATGGCCACGGGCTGCCCTCGGAAGAGGCCATCGTCTACATCTCCTCGGCCGATCTGATGCCGCGCAATCTAGACCGACGCGTGGAATCGCTGGTGCCCATCACCAACCCGACCGTTCACGAACAGGTGCTGGGCCAGATCATGGTCGGCAACATCATGGACAACCAGCAGAGTTTCGAAGTAATGCCTGACGGGACCTCGCGGCGCATGGAGCCGGAAGAGGGAGAGGAACCCTTCAACGCACAGGAATACTTCATGACGAATCCCAGCCTTTCGGGCCGAGGCGACGCGCTGAAGTCCCATGCGCCACGCCGGATTGCCCAGATCAAACGTCGCAAGAAAGCCTGATCGGGGCTCAGCGCCACATGCAATCTTCATCGCAGGGCCGCCTGCAGGACCGACGTCCGGTCTCCATTATCGACATCGGCTCGAACTCGATCCGCCTCGTCGTCTATGAGGGGATCGCGCGTTCGCCGACCGTGCTCTTCAACGAAAAGATGTTGGCGGGGCTGGGCCGCGGCATCGTCACCACCGGCAAGCTCGATCCGCACGGCGTGCGCCGGGCGATCGAGGAATTCCGCCGCTTCCGCGCGCTGTCGGAACAGGCCGGCGCACATTCGCTGCACGTCATCGCCACGGCGGCGGCGCGCGAGGCCACCAACGGCCCGGACTTCATCCATCGCGCCGAGGACATTCTGGGCACCGAGATCCGCGTGCTTTCGGGGCGTGAGGAAGCCGGCTACTCGGCGCTGGGCGTCATCTCCTCCTTCCAGCCGAGCAACGGCATCGTGGGCGATCTGGGCGGCGGCAGCCTGGAACTGATCGACGTCGAAGGCCGCGATATCGGCGACGGGATCACGCTGCCGCTCGGCAGCCTGCGCCTGCACGACATGTCGAAGGGTTCGACGGAAACGGCGACGGAGATCGCGCGCGGGCAGATCGCGCGGGCTGCGCTTCTCTCGGGCGGCCGCGGTCGCCCGTTCTACTGCGTGGGCGGCGCATGGCGAAACCTTGCAAGGCTGCACATGATGGAGACGGGCTACCCGCTCGACGTCATGCATCACTACGAGATGGAGCCGCAGAAGGCGGCCGAGTTCCTCGACCAGGTGGCGGGCGGCAAGTCCAACAAGATGAAGGGCATCGGGCGGATATCCAAGAGCCGCCGGGCGCTGCTGCCGCAGGGCGCGCTGGTGCTGCGCGAGATCGTGCGCGCCATGGAGCCCTCCCGGCTGGTCGTGTCGGCCTTCGGTGTGCGCGAGGGGTATCTTTATTCGCTGCTCGAAGAGGCGGACCGGGCGGGCGATCCGCTGATCAGGGCGGCCGAGGAACTCGCCAAGCTGCGCGCGCGCTCCGTCACGCATGCGCAGGAACTTGCCGCATGGAGCGGCGAGGCTTTTCGGGCCTTCGGCCTGGAAGAGACGGCCGACGAGGCGCGCTACCGCCACGCGGCCTGCCTGCTCGCCGATATAGGCTGGCGGGCGCATCCAGAATATCGCGGCACACAATCGCTCAACATCATCGCCCATGCCTCGTTCATCGGGGTGGACCATCCCGGGCGCGCCTTCCTGGCGCTGGCCACGATGTTCCGCCACGAGGGCGTGTTCGAGGAAGAAATCTCGCCGCAGTTGAGAAAGCTCGCCGGCCCGCGCTATCTTGAACGCGCGCGCATCCTGGGCGCGCTGTTCCGCGTGGTCTATCTGCTGTCGGCTTCGATGCCGGGCCTCATTCCGACGCTGAAATGGCGCCAGACCATCGACGGCAAGCTGCAGCTGGTGATCCCGAAGAGCTTCGGCGCGCTGATGGGCGAGAGGCCAGCCGGTCGACTCAACCACCTGTCGCGCGTGCTGAAACGACCCATGGAGCTGGTGGTCGGCGAGAGCGGCTGACCAAGTCAACACGCACAATTCCGATGACCGGCTTAACAGCACATTAGGCAGCCCCTGTTACGTTGATGGTTCAACCATTGGACGAATTGTTCAGTCGACATGCTGATTGGGGCGAGTTCTAAATGGAAAACGTGAAGCTGGCGAAGTCGATGGGTCTGCCGGCGGGCGACCTCTTCCACGTACTCACCAGCGCGGTGCCGGGTTTCGTGTGGGTCTGCAAGGACGACGGTCGGATCATCTTTGCCAACGAGCCCTGGAGCGAGTATTGCGGTCTCTCCGCCGAAGAGTGGTACGGCTTCGGGTGGCTGAAGGCGATCCATCCGGACGACATTCCCGTGCTGGAGGAAGCCTGGAAGGCGGCTCAACGCTCCGGCGCGGAGTCCTACGAAGTCCAGACCCGCTGCCGGCACCATTCAGGCATCGACCGCTGGCACAAGATCGTCATGCGCCGGTCTCCGGTCTCGGGCGATTTCTGGATCGGCTGCGGCGTCGATATCGACGATATGGTGCAGGCCAGTCGCAAGGATGTGCGCCAGCTGCGCATGCTCGAAGCGGTGGCCAACGGGGCCGGCCTGGACACCATCCTCGACATGCTTTGCGAATATGCAGAGTTCCGGCTGCCTGGCATAAGATGCGCCATTCTGCTCGTCGACGAGGCGTCCGGCACCTTCACGGGCGGCGTCTCGCACAGCCTCCCGGACTGTTTCACCGAAGGCCTGCGGGGCAAGGAATACGGCCCCGGCATCGGCTGCTGCGGCACGGCCGCCTTTACCAAGGAGGACGTCGTGGTCTCGTCCATCGCCGAACATCCCTCCTGGGACGGGCTTCGCGAGATCGTGCTTCCCCACGGCGTGAAGGCCTGCTGGTCGCGGCCGATCCTGGGCGCCGACGGCCGGGTGCTTGCCACGTTCGGCTTCTATTTCGACGAGGAGCGTTCACCCACACCCGAAGAGATGTCGCGGATGGACGGCATCACGCACATCGCCACCATGTCGATCGAACGCACCGGCATGCTTGATGCCCTGCGCGAGAGCGAGGAGCATTATCGGCATACGGTGGAACTCAATCCCCAGATTCCCTGGATAGCCAATCCGCGCGGGCGCGTTCTGTCGGTGTCGACGAAATGGAACCTCCTAACCGGCATGAGCAGGGAAGACTCCATTGGCGAGGGTTGGGTCTCGGCTCTGCATACCGACGACCTGCCTGCAACGATCAAGCAATGGGTGACCTGCCTGAAGAGCGGCAAGCCGCTCGACGTCGAATACCGCCTGAGGCTCAAGGACGGGGACTATCGCTGGATCCGCGCGCGCGCCTTTCCCCGGCGCAACGAGGCGGGGGACATCGTCCAGTGGTATGGCACGCTGGAGGACGTCCACCATCACCGGTTGGCCCAGGACAGGCTGCAGCGTGCGGCGTATGAGGACGAACTGACCAAGCTTGGCAACCGGCGGCGCTTCGAAAACGAGCTCGGCAGCGCCATGACGGACAGAACCGACACCGAAAACGTCGGCCTGATCATGATGGACCTCAACGATTTCAAGCAGGTCAACGACCGCTTCGGCCATGCCGCAGGCGATGCGGTGTTGCGGCTCTTTGCGCACCATCTGCGGCGCCAGATGCAGCCGGGCGAGGTTGCGGCGCGGCTCGGCGGCGACGAATTCGCCATCATATGCCGCGACACCGGCAGCGAGGACGACCTGCTGGAGCGCGCCTCGGCGATAACCGGCGCCATCGACAGGCAATTGCGCAAGAGCGCGAAGGCCCGCAACTGCACCGCCAGCGCCGGCTGCGCCATCGCCGAACCCGACGACACGGGCGAAGACCTTTTGAGAAAGGCCGATCTGGCGCTCTATCAGGCCAAGGCGGCCTGTCGCGGGGGCGCCAAGCTGTTCACGCCATCCATTCGCGACGAGCATGCGCGCAAGGCCGACGAGATCGAACTGGCACGCAAGGCGCAGCATGCCGGCTGGATCCTGCCCCACTACCAGCCGAAGGTCTCGCTGGCCCATGGTGGCATGGTCGGGCTGGAGGCGCTGATCCGCATCGATCATCCTGAAAGGGGGCTTCTGTCTCCCTCCTCGATCATGTCGGCGCTCGACCACCCCAGGCTGGGCGGCAGGATCGGCCAGCGGCTGATTTCGAAGGTCATCGCGGACATGGTGCGGCTGCGGGCACAGGGCGTCGCGCTGGGCCACGTCGCGGTCAATCTGTCGAGCGAGAATGTCAATGACAGTGCGTTTCCCGATTGGCTGATGAAACAACTCGCCAAGGCGAATCTTCCGCCCGAGATGATCAAGCTGGAGATCACCGAACGGGTTCTACTCGACGAACTCGCCGAGACCGCGGCCTGCGCGCTGGGGCGGTTGCGCAAGAACGGAATGCGGGTCTCGCTGGACGATTTCGGGACCGGCTATGCCTCGCTGACCCATCTGCAACGCTTCCCCGTCGACGAGATCAAGATCGACCAGTCATTCATCCGGGGCCTGGCGGTCGACAGCTCGAATGCGGCGATCGTCAAGGCAATGATCAATCTCGGCCACAATCTGGGCATGGAGGTGGTCGCCGAGGGCGTCGAGACGCCCACGCAGGCACTGCTGTTGCGCAGTTGGGGCTGCAATATCGCGCAAGGGTTCCTGTATGCCCGTCCGATGCCGGTCGACGACATCTCGGCATTCGCGGCTGCCCTCAGCAGCGCCTGCCAAGCGCCGCCAAGGTCGGCGCGCTCGGCCTAGTCGGGTTGCCACCCGCGCGGGGCGGACGACCGGTCCTTGACAAAAAAGCCATTGGCCGCGACGCGGTGCCAGTCGGAGGGCTTCCCGTCGGGCCATACGACGCGAAGTTCGACGTCATCCGCCTCGCCTAGCCCAAAATGCCACCAGCCTGCCTGACCGCCGGCATGGCCGCCGCCCGAGGTGATCTCGCGGCGCAGCGTGCGGGCGCCTATGCGCACCTCCACCCATGAGCCGATGGCGTCGACATTGGGCGCCGGCTGCTCGAGACGGAGCTGAAGCCAATTGCCGGCAGATTGCGTCGCGTTGCGCCAGATCTCGGCGGGCGCATGGCGGTTGACGACGACGAGGTCAATGCTGCCATCGAGGTTGAAATCTGTCAGCGCCGCGCCGCGCGCGGTCAAGAAGCTGGCCACACCGGCCCGGTCGCCGGCCTCCTCGAAGCTGCCGTCGGGCTTCTGCAGCAGCAGATTGTTGGGGTCGCGGATGGCGAAGTCCGGCATTTCCCAGACATTGCCTTTTGCCACGAACAGATCGACCCTTCCGTCATTGTTGACGTCCTCGAACTGGGCGTGCCAAGCGGTCGACGGCATGATCTCGTCGCCCGTATAGGGGCGGTGGGCGGTGACGCCCTGCGCAAAGGCGATGTCGTCATAGGTCGGGCGCGGTTGCCCCTCCTCCGGCACATCGGCCAGCACCTGCAGCTTGTTGTCGGCCATGCTGGTCAGGAAATAGGACGGATAGCCGTCGCCATCGAGATCATAGGCGGCGATGCCCATGCCCCAGATGCGCAGGCGCTGCCAGCCCTCCTCTTCCGTGTACAGGCGCGGCGGTTCTGCCGGTTGCATGTGCCACAGCTGCTCCTGGCCGCCGCGGTAATATTCGCGGTCGTTGGAGACGCGCAAGCTTGGCGTGCCGGAGCGGTTCCAGTCGGTAAACAGCATGGAGAGCGGGCAGTAGCTCGGCGTGAGCGGCAGTGGCGGGGCAAAACCATCGCTGTCGTCGGCCGGGCGGTGCAGCCAGTTGTCGGTGCAGGAGCCCCAGGGCTCCAGCGGCTCGTTCAGGTCGATATAGTTGCCGATGGCGATGGTCGGCCAGTTCTGGCCCTCTTCCCATGTTGCGGCGAAGGCAGACGACCAGGCGTCGCCGCCATCGAACCCCCAGGCCTCGTTGGCGGGCTCGAAGCGGCACTCGCCCAGGCCACGCATCAGGAGGTTTTCGCCCACGCGGAGCAGGACGAGGTCCATGATGCCGTCGCCATCGACATCCAGCGGATAGGCACCGGCGACGCGGTCGATCTCCAGGCCGCTTTCTTCCTCCGAAAAACGAAGATCGCCGCCCTGCCCGCTGATATTGCGATAGAATGTGGCGGGGGCCTCGCCGCCGGCCAGAAGCATGTCGGGAAAGCCGTCGCCAGAACAATCGAAGGTGGCGACGCCGCCGCCGACCATGAATTCCCACTCGCCCTCATAGACGGACGAGATGCCGGCGGCCTCCGTTTCGTCAATGAATTCAGGCAACAGCGGCCCCTCGTCCGCCCCGGCCGGCGCTGTCGATACCGTCGCGACAACGACAATCGCTGCGCAGGCGAGACGTCGGCTCATGGCCTTGCCAGCGTGTTCAGCGCCACCGCATGGCCGCCGATGCAGCGTCCCTGATCCAGCCCGCGCTCATTGGCGGCGCGGAAATGGATGCCGCCGTAAAGCCGCGACATGGCGGCTTCCTCGGCGGCCTGCCAGAAGCTCGCATAGGGTCGCGCGGGCAGACCGTCGCGCTCGTGGGTGGCGTCGGTAAAGGCAAAATCCGCGCCGAAGACCGCCGTCAGCACCGTCGCCGCGGCGCCCGACTGCGAACTGTGGCCGCTCGGATATTCGGGAAAGGGCGGCGTAACGAGCAGTGGCTGCCAATCGGGGTCGATGTGGCGCCGGATATAGGTGACGGGGCGCAGCAAATCGTACTCGTATTTGGCATGCCAGCAGGCGATGAAGGAATCGGCCATGGCGATGCCGAGACGGGCCAGCGTGTCGGCCCGGAAGGTGACATCCGGCCGGTCGCGCTCGAAGATCTGAAGCACAATGGCGATCCAGTGGCCGGGCGGGGTCGGCGAGAGCATCGGGTCGTCGGACCAGAAGCGCGCGATGGCGCGCTGCTCGTCCGTCAAATTGCGGACGGTTTCATAGACCTCCATCGCCTGGCGGTGGAATTCCGACCCCTCCTCAGCGCTGTAGGCCGGCGGCGGGGGCAGCGGGCAGGCGCCGCCATGCGCCATGGCGAAGGGCCGCACCTCGCCCCAGGCGGGCAGCAGCGGCATCTGCTGCTGCTGGACGAGGCTGGTGGGCACCCAATTCCCCTCCTGCGTGCCAAACGCATATTCGAGGGGAAAGCCCATATTGACGATGGGCAGCGCGCCGTCGGTCTCGGACCAGGCGAGGATGTGGGCGGCGAGTTCGGCGCCATAGGCCTGGCTGCGGGCAATGACGGCCTCGCTCACTCCCTCATGCGCGGCGGCCGCGAAACGCTCGGTGGCGACGCCCATGGCACGCTGACCCATCGGACCTGTATTGCCGAAGAAATCGCGCACGCCCTGCGAAAGCACCGCATGAAGGATAACGGCCTCGTCATAGTCGACGCCGGCGCTGCGTTCCGGCACCACCCGCAGGCCGTTGAGCTGGCCGGCGAGCGAGGTCATTTCGGGCCGCCCGGAGGCCACTGCCTCGTAGGCCCCTACCCCCAGATAGGCAAAGGAGCGGCTGGCGACGGGGGGCGAATAGGTGGGCGTGTGGCGCACGAGTTGCAGCACCAGCCCGTACCAGTCCTGCAGCACCGCCGTCGCGCGGGTATCGCTGCCGGCGGCGCCAGCCGGCCCAGCCAGCAGCACCAGCATCGCGCCCAAGGCGGCGAGGCCACGCAGACGATTCATGAACAAGCGACTCCTCCCGAAAGCGAGGGCAAGGTAAGCACGGGCGGTGGTGGCGGGGCAAGATGGGAGGCCTAAACTGCCTTTTCGGTTGAGGTGGATTCGTGCCCGACCGCTTCTGGACGGCGGAGTTGGGAAAGCGGCCGTCCAGGTGGCCGCCGCACTTCGACCGCGTCGCGTCCTCATTTCAGACGTTCAAGTCCGCATAACGATCTTCCGAAAAAGTCGCCCATCAGAGCTCGAGATATCTTGCCACGGGAATATTGTCGCTTGCAGCTTCTGGGCCAGGACACGCCTTTGCAGCAATCATGCCGGTGATGCCAGTACGTGCGCTCCACGACATGCAGAGGATCGAACAGCGCTGCTGTAGGTCAAGACGGATGCTTGCGACGGTCGGAGCTTGGCTCGCCGGACGGCCGGCGCAAAGAAGCTCTTCTCCCCAGTTCCGTGACGGCCCCGTCCTACATTTCTTGCAACCCTGCTGCAATGCTGCCTGCTAGAGTTGTCGTGAAACTGAAGGGGCCTTTGCGTGCGCATCTTGTTGGTCGAAGACGAGCGGGAAATGGCAGACCTTTTGACCGTCGCGCTCGGCAGACAGGACATATTGGTCGACCACGTGCGGACCCTCGAACTTGCGAAGGAAGCCTGTCGAAGCGGCATTCATGACGCGGTGTTGCTGGATCGCAAATTGCCCGATGGCGACGGGCTTGCTCTCATTCCCTTGCTGCGCAAGGAACGCACCGGGATACCGGTAATCGTCCTCTCCGCTCTCGGTGC
>Ga0008833_1001097_pt1 | contig 14599 bp, 11 predicted proteins | sample HotLakConsoUCCLE_FD_62216 | JGI IMG/M metagenome (GOLD analysis project Ga0008833, IMG submission 62216) | Hypersaline microbial mat communities from Hot Lake, Washington, USA - Hot Lake Consortium UCC-LE | ecosystem: Environmental > Aquatic > Non-marine Saline and Alkaline > Hypersaline >... | reverse complement strand
CGCTCCCACGACGAGGTCGTCGCCATCGACGGCGAGCAGGATCGCGGCGTCGGTGTCGTCGCTGTCGGCGACGATGATCCGCGCCGCTGGGTAGGTGGCGCGGAAGGTGTCGGCTTCGATCTGCCGCGCGGTCTGGGCGACCATGGCTCCGATCAGCCGGTTGAACGCTTCGGTCTGGTCCGCGCGCGCCGAAGAGACATCGAGCGCGCCGATGATCTCGCCATCGGCCCCGAAGATCGGCGCGTCCATGCAGCTCATCGCGGTGTTGCGGGCGTGGAAGTGATCGTCGCGGTGAATGATGACGCGCCGGACTTCCGCCAGGCAGGTGCCGATGCCGTTGGTGCCTTCCGAGGCTTCCGACCAGTCCGCCCCCGGAGAGAGACCCCAGGCGTCGAAGACGCCGGCATCGCCGTCGGTCGCGCGCAGGTCCATCACGACGCCGTCGGCATCGGTCAGCAACACACCGCATCCCGAGGTTCCCACGAGCTGGAAGAGCGCATCGAGCCGCGGAGCGGCGACCCGCAGCATCGCCTCCGATCGCTCGCGCCTTTCCGCGAGCGCGGCCTCGGTGATGCGCTGCACCTCGTCGCGATGATCCGGGTCGAGGCCGTGGTGGTCGAGCGAGCGGCGCCAGGAGGCGGTGAGCCGCGAGCGCGCGGACGCGCCCGGTTCCGTCGCCGCCTGCAGAACACGCGCGGCATGAGACGCGGCCTTGCTCACGTCGGTCTCCTCCCCGGAATGAGTGTAACCCATCGCGGTTCGCCTGGAAACAGACCTGTCGCGGCAGGCGCCCGCGGCCACTCCGCGCGCACAAAGAGGGGCCTCCCTGCGGGATTGGGGATTTCGGGAAGAACCGCGCTATACATTGGCGAAGGGAGGCTGGACCCGGACGCGAGGCGGCGGGGACGGACGGGGTCAAACAAGGGAGTTCGGACAGATGTTGAGCAGAATTCTGGTGCCGGTGCGCGGTGATGGCATGGGCGAGACGGTGCTGTCGCACGCAGCGAAGCTCGCGCACCGGCACGGCGCGCATATCGTCGTCGCCCATTGCCGGGCGAGCCCCGAGGAGATGCTGCCCTACAGCGTGCCGCTGCCCGGGTTCGCCCGGGAGACGATCCTCAAGCAGGCCGCCGAACTCGCCGACCAGGAGGAGCAGGGGCTTCGGGAGGAACTGCACCGGATCGCCATGGCGCTCGACCTTCGCGAAACCGACGCGCCGCAAGGCAACGCGCCCACCGTCGCCTTCATCGAGGAGGGCGGCCGCATGTCGGACGTCGTCAAGCGCAACGGGCGGCTCGCCGACCTCATCGTCGTCGCGAGACCCGACCACGACAGCAACCTCGGCGCGAATGCGCTGAAGGCCGCGCTGTTCCAGACCGGGCGTCCGGTGATGATGTGCCCGCGCGGCGGTGTGGCCGCCGGGGACTTCGGCGCCCGGATCGCGGTGGCGTGGAACGGCTCGCTGGAAGCGGCGCGCACCGTGGGCCTTACGCTTGCGCTCGCCGAGGCGGCGGAGGCCGTGACGATACTTTCCGGCGGCAGCGGCGAACCCCACGGCGCGACCACCGAAGAGCTCGTCGCCTACTACGGTTTGCGGGGAATTTCCGCGAAGGTGCATCGCTTCGAGGCGAAGAACCCCGGGGCCGCGCTTCTCCACAAAACCGTGGAGGTGGGGGCTCAGCTTCTCGTCATGGGCGCCTACGGCCACAGCCACGAACACGAGACCCTGTTCGGCGGGAACACCCAGGCCGTTGTCGACAAGGCGGAAATCCCGGTGGTGATGGCGCATTGATGCTGCCGATCCGGCGAGAAACAAAATAACACTTGAAAAATTATTCGCGAAAGATAGTTGCTTGTTTCCTAGGGCGCAGGCGGCTTCTGACTCCGTTTCGCGCGTCCAACAAGGAGGAGGATTTAGAATGTCGATTACCAAACGTGGCCTTCTGGGCCTGGCCTGTGCGGGCCTCATCGCGTCCACCCCGATGGCGGCCTTCGCCCAGGACTGGCAGCCGAGAAAGCCGATCGATTTCGTGATCATGGCCGGCCCGGGCGGCGGAGCCGACCAGATCGCGCGGTTCATCCAGTCGGTCGCCGAGAAGAAGGACCTCACCACGCGTCCGCTCGTGCCGAACAACAAGGGCGGGGGATCGGGGGCCGAGGCGCTCATCCACGTCTCCGGCACCAACGACCCCGATCACACCATCCTCGTGACGCTGAACTCGTTCTTCACCACGCCGCTCCGCCAGGAGAACCTCGGGATCGACATCCAGACCTTCACCCCGATCGCGATGATGGGCGTCGACCCCTTCGTGCTCTGGGTGCACAAGGATGCGGGCATCACGACGTTCGACGACTTCGTCGCGCAGGTGAAGGCGATGGACGGGGAGTACGTCATGGGCGGCACCGGCGCCGGCCAGGAGGACTCGATCGTCATCGCCTACATGTCGGGCGCCTACGGGCTCGACATCAAGTACATTCCCTATGACGGCGGCGGTGCCGTGGCGAAGGACCTCGCCGGTCAGCAGGTGATGGCGACGGTGAACAACCCCGCCGAGGCCAAGGGCTTCTACGAGGCGGGTGATTTCGTGCCGCTCGTGGCCTTCTCCGACGAACGCATACCGGCCTATCCGGACGTGCCGACGATGATGGAAATGGGCAACGACTTCTCGTACTACAACCAGCGGGCCGTCGTCGGCGCGCCGGGCATGTCGGACGAGGCGGCCGCCTATTACCAGGACCTCTTCGCGGAGATCTACGAGAGCGAGGAATGGCAGGGCTATCTCGAGTCCGAAAGCCTTTCGCCGCTCTGGATGGATGCCGAGGCGCAGCGCGCCTACTGGCAGACGCAGGTCGACAACCACCGCGAACTGCTCGCTTCGCTCGACGGCTGAGGCGACGCGGCGACGGCAGGACGGGGAGGGGCGGCATGCGCAACGGCGAAATCGTCACGGCGGGCGTGCTGGCCCTCTTCTCGCTCTACCTGATGTGGAAGAGCGCCGAACTCCCCATAGGCTACATCTCGGGCCAGGGGCCGGGCGGTGGCGCCTGGCCCTTCTGGCTGTCGGCGGTGATGCTCGTCTGCTGCGGATTCATCGCCTTCAACTGGTGGCGCCGCACGAGTCCTCCGTCGCAGTCGGACGAGCCGATTCTCGACAGCTACGGGTGGCGCATGCTCATGCTCGTCGGCGGCGGCATCGTCGTCTTCGTGGGCCTCGTCAACATCCTCTCGATGTACGGGGCCATCGCCGTCTTCCTGCTCTACTACACCCGCTATCTCGGCCGGCACGGCTGGGGCCTGAGCCTGTCGATCGCGCTGATAACTCCGGTGCTGTTCTTCTTCTTCTTCGAGGGCGCGATGCGCATCACCATGCCCTCGGGGATGCCGTTCACCGACCCGGTGTTCAACGTGCTCTACGAGATCATCTACTGAGCCGCCCAGCGGCCGCATAGGGAAAGACCCCGCCATCATGGAAGTTCTCTCGCTCCTCTCAACCGGGATGCTGCTTGCGCTTCAGCCGCTGAACCTCGCGCTCATCCTGATCGGGGTTTCGGTGGGCCTCTTCATCGGGGCGATGCCCGGGCTCGGGTCGGTGAACGGTGTGGCGATCCTCCTGCCGGTGACCTTTCTCGTGCCGCCGAGCGGGGCGATCATCTTTCTTGCCGCGATCTACTACGGCGCGATGTACGGCGGGGCGATCTCGTCGATCACGCTGGGGATTCCCGGCGCGTCGACGGCCGTCGCCACCACCTTCGACGGAAGGCCGCTGGCGCGGCAGGGGCGGGCGAGCCTCGCGCTCGTCACCGCCGCACTGGCCTCCTTCGTGGGCGGAACCGTGGCCAACGTGCTTTTCACCCTCTTCGCGCCGCTTCTCGCGGATGTCGCGCTGTCGTTCGGCCCGCCGGAAGTCTTCGCGCTGATGCTTCTCGCCTTCGCGACCTTCATCGGCCTCGGCGGTGACGACATTCCGAAGACCATCTTCTCGATCTGCTTCGGTCTGGTGCTCGGCGCGGTCGGCTTCGACCAGATCTCCGGTGCGCCCCGGCTCGTCCTGTTCGACATCAACGGCTTTCTTCAGGGCATCGGCTTTCTCGTGCTCGCCATCGGCGTCTACGGCATCGGCGAAATGCTCTGGACCATCGAGCAGGCCCGTGGAGAGGTGAAGACCACGACGCCGAAGATGACCCTGAAGGGCATGGCAGCCGATACCCGGGAAGCGGTGTCGAAAGGCTGGAAGGGAACCGCCATCGGGTCGTTTCTCGGGTTCTTCGTCGGCGTGCTGCCGGCGGCCGGAGCTACGCCGGGCTCGCTCATGGCCTACGGCGTCGCGAAGATGACCTCGCGCCGGCCCGAGGAGTTCGGCCGTGGCAACCCTGACGGCGTGGCGGCGCCCGAAGCAGCCAACAACTCCGCGTCGACGGGCTCGATGCTGCCGATGCTCACGCTCGGCATCCCGGGCTCACCGACGACGGCGATCCTGCTCGGCGGCATGGTGATCTGGGGTCTCGTGCCGGGGCCGCGGCTCTTCGTCGACGAGACCGAGTTCGTCTGGGGCCTGATCGGGTCGTTCTACATCTCGAACGTGGCCGCGTTGCTGATCAATCTCGCGTTCATCCCGGTGTTCATCTGGATGCTGAGGATGCCCTTCAGCATCCTCGCGCCGATGATCTTCGTGCTGTCGATCACCGGCGGTTATGCCGCGACGCGGGACATGTTCGACGTCTGGCTCATGGTGATCTTCGGCCTCGGGGCGTTCTTTCTCAGAAAGTTCGACTATCCGCTCGCCCCGGCGGTTCTCGCCATCGTCCTCGGACCCATCGCCGAGCCGACGCTGCGCCAGTCGCTCCTTCTGTCATCGGGCGACCCGTCGATCTTCTTCACCCGGCCCGTCGCCGGGCCGATCACGATCGTCGCGCTGATCCTGATCTTCCTGCCGGCGGTGAAGCTTCTGCGGAGGAAGAAGCGCGGCAAGGGTCTGGACGGGGAACAGGGCGGCGAAACCGCCGCCCCGCGGCGCTAGTCGTAAAGGCCCGCGACCCGCGCCCGGAGCCGGACGAGCGACAGCACCGTGTCGATCGTCGGCGTCGGCGTGCCGGTGACGCGGCCCAGCTCCTGCACCGAACCGACGAGCGCGTCGATCTCCATCGGCCGGCCCTGGTCGAGGTCCTGGAGCATCGAGGTGCGGTGCGCGCCCACGGCCGCCCCCCCGTCGATGCGCCGCTCGACGTCGATGGGAAACTTCACGCCGAGCTTCTCCGCGATCTCCTGTGCCTCGAGCATCATGTCGCGCGCCACCGCGCGGGTGCCCGCGTCGGTGCAGAGAACGTCGAGCGTGGCATGGGTCAGTGCCGAGATCGGATTGAACGAGAGGTTGCCCCAGAGCTTCACCCAGATCTCGTCGCGGAGCCTGGGGCGCACCGGGGCCTTCAGGCCGGCCGCCGTGAGGGCCTTCGACAGAGCCACCGCGCGGTCCGATTTCGACCCGTCGGGCTCGCCGAGGGAGAAGCGGTTGCCCTCGATGTGCTTGACGACGCCGGGTTCGATGACCTCGGCGGCGGGGTAGACGACGCAGCCCAGCACCCGGTCGGGGCCGAAGCCGGTCCACTGCGCGTCGCCGGGGTCGACCGAGGCGAGGCGGGTGCCTTCGAGGGGGCCGCCGATCTTGTGGAAGTACCACCAGGGCACGCCGTTCACGCCCGAGACGATGGTCGTCTCGTCGCCGATGAGAGGCTGCATCCTTCCCACCACCGGCGGCACCGAATGGGCCTTCAGGGTCACGACGACGTAATCCTGCACCCCGAGCTCGGCGGGGTCTTCCGACACGGTCACGGGGAGGGTCTTCCTCTCGCCCTCCTCGATCAGCGTCAGGCCCTTGGCGCGCATCGCCGCGAGGTGCGGGCCGCGCGCGACGAGGCTCACCTCGGCACCCGCCTCGGCGAGCTTCGCCCCCATGTAGCCGCCGATGGCCCCGGCGCCGAAAATGCAGATCTTCATTCCGCGGCCCCTTCGACGAGCCCGAGTTTCTCGGCGAGCCCGATCCGCTGGAGCTTGCCGGTCGCCCCTTTCGGGATCTCGTCGAGGATCACCACCTTGCGCGGCACCTTGAAGTCGGCAAGCCGCTGCGAGGCGAAATCGCGGATTTCCCGCTCGGTGACCTCCTCGCCCTCGCGCAGGACGATCGCGGCCGCGACCTCTTCACCGAGCTTCGCATGCGGCAGGGCGAAGGTCAGCGCCTGGGCCACCGCGGGGTGATCCGACAGAACGCCGTCGACCTCGAGCGGGCTCACCTTCTCGCCGCCGCGGTTGATGATCTCCTTCAGCCGCCCGGTCAGCGTGAGATAGCCGTCGGCGTCGAACGCCCCCTGATCACCGGTGCGGAACCACCGCTTGCCGTCGGCCTGGAAAAAGTTCTTCGCGTTTGCCTCCGCGTTGCCTTCGTAGCCGGGTGTCACGTTCGGCCCCGAGATCACCACCTCGCCGGTCGCGTGCTCGCCGAGAAGCCTCGGCTCGGTCTCGTCGGCGATGCGCACCTCGGGGCCGGCGGGCAGGCCCACGGCGCCGGGTTTCTGCGCGCGCGGCGGCAGCGGGTTCGAGCACATCTGGTGGGCCGCCTCGGTCATCCCGTAGCTCTCGATGACGGGGGCGCCGAAGGTCTCGGCGAGCTGCGTCATCACCGGGCCGGGAAGGGACGCCGATGACGAGCGGAGAAACCTCAGGCGCGCGTTCGCGATGATCTCGGCATTGCGCGCGGCCCGGGCGAGGATCGCCTGGTGCATGGTCGGCACGGCGGTATACCAGGTCGGCCCCGCGTCCCTCAGCCAGCCGAAGAAGCGCAGCGCGTCGAAGCCCGGCGCGCACCAGACCTGCCCGCCCGAGCCGAGGGTGGCGAGCACGGCGGCGATGAGCCCGTGGATGTGGAAGAGCGGCATCACGTTGAGGCAGCGGTCGTCCGGGGTGAGATCGAGCGAGGCGGCGATGTTCTCCGCCGAGGCCGCGACGTTCGATTGCAGAAGCGGCACGATCTTCGGCCGCGAGGTGGTGCCGGAGGTATGCAGGATGAGGGCGACATCGGTGCCCTCGGGCGATGAGCGGTCGCCCGCGGTGTCCGCAGGTCGGCCCGTCAACGCGAAGGAGCCGGCAGGCCCGGCGGTGTCGGGAGCGAGCCCGATGATCCTCATGCCGAGCGTCTCCGCCGCGGCGGCCGCCGGGCCGTCCTCGCCCTCCATCAGGATGACGGCACGGGCCTTGAGGTCGTCGAGATAGAAGGCGAACTCCTCCTCGCGGTAGGCGGGGTTGAGGGGCGCGGTCACGCAGGCCTGGGCGACGGTGACGAAGGCCGCCGCCATTTCCGGGCCGTTCGGCAGCACGATGGCCACCCGGTCTCCCCGCCCGATGCCCTGCGCGTGCAGCGCCTCTGCGACGTCGGCCGAAAGGGCGCGCAGGCCGCCATAGCTCATCCAGTCGCGGTCCGGCGCGCCGATGGCCTTCGCCTCGTCCGGATGGCCGGCGATCAGGTCTTCAATCGTATGCGGCATCGTGTTCCCCCCGATCCTCGGTTCCCGGTCCGGCCTTCCCTGGCGGATGGTCGGCGTGACTTTTCATATGCCTCAAACCCTTGCCGGTTGGAAGCCAAAGGCGCCGGCCCGGTTGCGGCGGCCTCCGGTCTGGACCGGGCAAGCACCGCACGACAACAGCACGACGGCCGGGATAAGCGTCACGATCAGCAGGACGATGAACATCAGGCCGATGACGGGGATCACCGCCGTGACCACGTGGCTGTTACTCGCCCTGAAGGTGGTTGGCCCGATGAAGAGGGTGAGCCCGAAGGGCGGCGACACCATGCCGGGGGCGACATTCGCCATGATCACCGCGCCGAGGTGAGCCGGGTCGATTCCGGAGGCGAGAGCCGCCTGGAAGATGAGGGGCGTCAGCACGATGGCCGCCCGGCCTCGCGGTCATCTCCCGGCCGACGCATTCCCCGACCCGGCATTGACGGCGGTCAATGCGCCGGGGGAACCGCCTTGCGACCCTGACGCCCGGGAGGAACGACATGGCACAGGATGACGCGGCGATGCCGTCCCGATCCGGTAAGGCCCCGGCAGGCGGCGAAGGGGGTCCGTGGAGCCGGGAAGCGGCGGGAGATGCCTTCGGCATGGTCGACGGGCTGGGCGAGGGCTACAACATCTGCCACGAGGCGCTCGATCGCCATGTCGCCCGGGGCCACGGTGGCGAGATCGCGCTTCGGTGGCTCGGCAAGTCCGGCGAGCGTCGCGACATCAGCTACGGCGAGATGCAGGGCCTTTCGGCGCGGTTCGCGCATGTTCTCGCCGACCACGGGCTCGGCCCCGGCGACAGTGTCTTCGCGCTCATGGGCCGGGTTCCGGAGCTTTATGCCGCCGCGTTCGGCACGCTGAAGGCGGGCCTCGTCTTCACGCCGCTCTTCTCGGCCTTCGGACCCGAGCCGATCCGCACCCGCATGGAGATCGGCAGCGCCGACGTGCTCGTCACCACGCCGGGGCTCTACAGGCGCAAGATCGCCGCCTGGCGCGAGGAGATCCCGACCCTGAAGCTCGTCCTCGTGCTCGGAGACGACGCGCCCGAGGGCTGTGTCGCACTCGGGCCCGCCCTCGATGCCGCCGCGCCGGAGTTCGAGACCGTGCGGACCGCCGCCGAGGACCCCGCCCTCATCCACTTCACCTCCGGCACAACCGGCAAGCCCAAGGGGGCGGTGCACGTGCATGGCGCGGTTGTCTACCACGCCTTCTCCGGCCGGCATGCGCTCGATCTGACACCCGGCACGATCTACTGGTGCACCGCCGATCCGGGCTGGGTCACCGGCACCTCCTACGGGATCATCGCGCCCCTGGTGAACCGGGTGACGATGATCGTCGACGAGGCGGAATTCGACCTCGACCGCTGGTACGCGACCATCGGGCGCGAGAAGGTCGAGGTGTGGTATTCCGCGCCCACCGCGATCCGGATGATGATGCGCGCCGGGGCCGGGGCGGCCGCCCCCTACGACTTCTCCTCGCTGAGGTTTCTCGCGAGCGTCGGCGAGCCCCTGAACCCCGAGGCTGTGATCTGGTCGGAAAAGGTCTTCGGCCAGCCGTTCCACGACAACTGGTGGCAGACCGAGACCGGCGGCATCATGATCGCCAACCAGCCCGGCATGGAGGTGCGTCCCGGTTCCATGGGCAAGCCGATGCCCGGCATCGAGGCGGGCATCGTCGAACGCGAGGGCGATACCTTGCGCGAACTCGGGCCGGGAGAGATCGGCGAGCTGGCGCTCCGCCCCGGCTGGCCCTCGATGATGCGCGCCTACCTCCACGAAGAGGCCCGCTACGACAAGTGCTTCGTGGGCGGCTGGTATCTCTCGGGCGACCTCGCGATGCGCGACGCGGACGGGTATTTCTGGTTCGTCGGCCGGGCGGACGACCTCATCAAGACCTCCGGCCATCTCATCGGCCCGTTCGAGGTGGAATCGGCCCTCATCGAACACGAAGCCGTGGCCGAGGCGGGCGTCATCGGCGTGCCCGACGAGACCGCGGGCGAGGTGGTGAAGGCCTATGTCACGCTGAACCCCGGGTTCGAGGCGTCCGACGATCTCGAGCGCGAGGTGCGCGGGCACGCCCGCAAGAAGCTCGGTCCCGCCGTGGCACCCCGCGAGATCGTCTTTCGCAAGACCCTGCCGAAGACCCGCTCGGGCAAGATCATGCGCCGGCTCCTGAAGGCCCGCGAACTCGGGCTGCCCGAAGGCGACATTTCCACCCTGGAGACCGACGAGACATGAGCGCGATCGACAAGCCCCGCCTCGACCATGCCCATGTGCTGGCGCTTCTGACGGACATGCTCCGGATCAGGAAGTTCGAGGACAAGTGCGCAGAGCTTTACACGCAACAGAAGATCCGCGGATTTCTCCACCTCTACGACGGCGAGGAAGCCATCGCCGCGGGCATCATCCCGGTGCTTGGAAAGGATGACCGGCTCGTCGCGACCTACCGCGAGCACGGACACGCGCTGGCGCGCGGGGTGCCGATGACGCGTGTCATGGCCGAGATGTACGGCAAGGCCGAGGGCTGTTCCGGCGGGCGCGGCGGGTCGATGCACATCTTCGACGCCGAGACGAACTTCTACGGCGGCAACGCCATCGTCGGCGGCGGCCTGCCGCTGGCGGGCGGTCTCGCCCTTGCCGACCGGATGCGGGGGGAGGCGAACGTCACCGCCTGTTTCTTCGGGGAAGGGGCGGTCGCCGAGGGCGAGTTCCACGAAACCCTCAACCTCGCCGCGCTCTGGAACCTGCCGGTGCTCTTTGTCTGCGAGAACAACGGCTACGCCATGGGTTCGGCCATCGCCCGCACCGAGGCCATCTCCGATATCCACGAGAAGGCCGGCTCCTACGGCATCGAGGCCGTCCGCGTCGACGGGATGGATGTCGTCGCCGTCGAGGTCGCCGCGCGCAAGGCCATCGGGACGATCCGCGAGACGGGAAAACCCGCGTTCCTCGAATGCATGACCTACCGCTTCCGGGCGCATTCGATGTTCGACGCGCAGCTCTACCGCGAGAAGGCCGAGGTGGAGGAGTGGCGCGGCAAGGGGCCGATCAAGCGGTTCCGGGACTGGCTTCTGGAGAACAGGCTCGTCCACCGGGAGGAAATCGACGGGATCGAGGCGCGCATCGACGCGGAAATCGCCGAGGCGGTGGACTTCGCGGAGGCCGGCACCTGGGAGCCGGTGGAGGATCTCGGGCGGCATGTTCTGGGCGAGGCTCCAAAGCCGCCCGAGCCGGTGAAGCCGTCGGGCCAGACGGTCGAGACCACCTATCGCGAGGCCATCAAGCAGGCGATCCGCGACGCGATGATCCGCGACGAGCGGGTGTTTCTCATGGGCGAGGACGTGGGCGCCTACGGCGGCTGCTACGCCGTCTCGAAGGGGCTCATGAACGAATTCGGCGAGGACCGCATCCGCGACACGCCGCTTTCGGAGTCGGGCTTCACCGGGGCGGGCATCGGAGCGGCGGCGGCCGGCCTGCGCCCCATCGTCGAACTGATGACGGTGAATTTCTCGCTGCTCGCCCTCGACCAGATCATGAACACCGCCGCAACGATCCGGCACATGTCGGCGGGACAGTTCTCCGTGCCGCTCGTCATCCGCATGGCCACGGGGGCGGGCAAGCAGCTCGCCGCGCAGCATTCCCACAGCCTCGAGGGCTGGTACGGGCACATTCCGGGGCTGAAGGTGCTCACCCCCGCCACGCTGGAAGACGCGCGGGGCATGCTCTGGACGGCGCTTCAGGACCCCGACCCGGTGCTGATCTTCGAGAACGTCATGCTCTACAACATGAGCGGTCAGATCGACGAGGCGGCAGGCCCCGTGGACATCGACCGCGCGGCGGTGCGCCGGGAAGGGGCCGACCTCAGCCTCATCACCTACGGCGGTTCGCTCTTCAAGACGCTCGACGCCGCGGAGGAGCTTGCGAAGGACGGGATCGAGGCCGAGGTGATCGACCTGCGCACGCTCCGTCCCCTTGACGACGCCACCATCATCGCCTCGGTGACGAAGACCCGCCGCGCGATCGTCGTCGACGAGGGCTGGCGCACCGGCTCGATCTCGGCGGAGATTTCCGCGCGGATCATGGAGCAGGCGCTCTGGTCGCTCGATGCGCCGGTGGGCCGGGTCTGCTCGGAGGAGGTGCCGATCCCCTATCCCAAACACCTCGAGGATGCCGCCATTCCCCAGACCGACAAGATCGTCGCCGCGGCCAGAGCGATGCTGGGCCGCTGAGATGGGGGTGTTCAACATGCCCTCGCTCGGCGCCGACATGGAGGCGGGCAAGCTCGTCGAGTGGCTGGTGAAGCCCGGCGACGAGGTGAAGCGGGGCGACGTCGTCGCGGTGGTCGAAACCCAGAAGGGCGCGATCGAGATCGAGATCTTCGAGGAAGGCACGATCGGGGAGCTTACCGCCGATATCGGACAGACCCTGCCCGTGGGTGCGCCGCTCGCGGTGGTGCGTGCCGAAGGCGAGGCGCCTCCGGAGGCCGCCGCGCCGGCCGCAGCGCCGGAACCCGCGGAAGTGCCTGAACCTGCGCCGGCCGAAGCGCCCGAAGCCGCGTCGGCGACGGCCGAAACGGTGTCTCCGGCGCCCCCGGCCGCGAAGCCGGGTGCCGCCGCACCCGCTCCGCACGGCGGCGGCGTTGCGGCGTCGCCGGCAGCGCGGGCGCGCGCCCGGGAACTCGGCATCGACCTCTCCGGGGTCAGGGGCACCGGTCCCGGTGGCGTGATCGTCCTCGGCGATCTCGAGGGCCAGGCGAGGCGGCAACCCGCCGCGCCCCCGTCCGGCCCCGCGCCGAAACCCGCCGCGCGGATGGAGGAGATGCGCAAGGCCATCGCCGCCGCGATGACCCGGGCGAAACAGACGATCCCGCATTTCTATCTCTCCGAGACGATCGACGTGCATCCCGCGACGGAGTTTCTCGCCGGCCTCAATGCCGGTCGCCCGCCGGCCGAACGGGTGCTTCTCGGCGCGCTCTTCGTTCGCGCCACCGCCAAGGCCGCGGCCAAGGTGAAGACGATGAACGGGCATTTCACCGACGGTGCCTTCCACGCCGCCGACAAGGTCAACCCCGGTGTCGCCGTCGCCCTGCGTGGCGGCGGTCTCGTCGCGCCCGCCATCATGGACGCGCTGTCGCTCGATCTCGACCAGACGATGGCGGCCATGCGCGACCTCGTCACCCGCGCGCGGGCGGGGCGGCTCAGAGGCTCGGAGATGACCGAAGGCACGATCACCGTCTCGAGCCTCGGCGAAACCGGGGCCGAGGCGATGACGGGGGTGATCTTCCCGCCGCAGGTGGCCCTCGTCGGCATCGGGGCGCCGCACGAGCGGCCCTGGGTGGTGGACGGCGCGGTCGTTCCCCGCTCCCTCGTCACGCTGACGATCTCGGCCGATCACAGGGTGAGCGACGGCCGGCAAGTCGCGCGCTTCATTGCCGAATTCGAAACCCTGATGCAAGCACCGGAGAGCCTATGACCGACACCGACTTCCGCGCGGCGTTTCTCGAGGAACTGACCCGCGTCGCCCCGGACATCGACCCCGATACGGTCGGCGACGACGACCACATCCAGGACGATCTCGAGCTTGATTCGATGGACGTGCTGAACCTCGTCGCGGCGCTCCACGAGCGGTTCGGCATCGACATTCCCGAAGCGGATTATCCCGAGATCGCCACGCCTTCCCGGGCCGCCGCCTATCTCGAGAAACGGTCGGGCTGAGCGCCTGCGAACCTCCCGAGGGCACACTTTCAGTCGAAGCGGTGACCTGTGCGGACCGCACTTCAACGGCCCGAGGACCATGCGCGCGGCGGTCGGCGGCGGCTCGGCTTCCCGAAAAGCGGCCGCCGCGCCGGCCGCCGGCGTCACGCGGACATCATAGGCGAAATTGCCGCTCCCCGGCAGGTTGTGGCTTCCGTCCCATCCCCGTAAATTCCGGCAAGGCGCGAAAGGGACGGCACGTGGCGGAGAAGAAGATCGGCGAGGAGGAGCGGGCGCGCTCGAAGAACGTCCGGGCGCTGTCGGCGCTCTGGCCCTTCGTCCTGCCCTACCGCGCGCTGCTGGCCGCAGCGCTTCTCTCGCTCGTGACCACCGCGGCGATCTCGCTCATCCTGCCGATCACCGTGCGCCGCGTCGTCGACGGGTTCGAGACCTCCGCCGAGGCGCTGCTCGACAGCTACTTTCTCGCCGCCCTCGGCATCGCGATCCTGCTCGCTCTGGGCACCGGCCTGCGCTACTACCTCGTCACCCGTCTGGGCGAGCGGGTGGTGGCCGACATCCGCAAGACCGTGTTCGACCGGATGATCCGGATGAGCCCGGCGTTCTTCGAGAACATCATGACCGGCGAGGTCCTGTCGCGGATCACCACCGACACGACGCTCATCCTCTCGGTCATCGGGTCCTCGATCTCCATCGCGCTGCGCAACATCCTCATCCTCGTCGGCGGTCTCGTCCTGCTCTTCTTCACCTCGGCGAAGCTCGCGGGCCTCGTCCTCATGCTGGTGCCGCTGGTGATCGTGCCCATCGTCGTGCTCGGCCGGCGCCTGCGGTCGCTCAGCCGCGAGAACCAGGACTGGATCGCGATGTCGTCGGGCAATGCCTCCGAGGCGCTGCTTGCGGTGCAGGCGGTGCAGGCCAACACCCATGAAGCCGCCTCCCGCGACGCCTTCGACATCGTCACCGAGAAGTCGTTCGACGCCGCGCGCAAGCGCATCGGCACCCGGGCGGTGATGACCTTCATCGTCATCACGCTGGTCTTCTCGGGCATCGTGGGCGTTCTCTGGGTCGGGGCGCGCGACGTCCGCGCCGATCTCATGACGGTGGGCGAACTCGTCAAGTTCGTCATCTACGCCGTGATGGTCGCCGGCTCCGTCGGCGCGTTGTCGGAAATCTGGGGCGAGTTGCAGCGCGCCGCCGGGGCCACCGAGCGGCTCGTGGAACTGCTCGAGGCCGAGGACAGCGTGGACGACCCCGCGCGGCCCGCCGTCCTGCCGCGCCCGGTGCGCGGCGAGGTCGGCTTCCACGATGTCCGCTTCAGCTATCCCGCCCGTCCGGAGA
>Ga0008833_1001093_pt1 | contig 14652 bp, 12 predicted proteins | sample HotLakConsoUCCLE_FD_62216 | JGI IMG/M metagenome (GOLD analysis project Ga0008833, IMG submission 62216) | Hypersaline microbial mat communities from Hot Lake, Washington, USA - Hot Lake Consortium UCC-LE | ecosystem: Environmental > Aquatic > Non-marine Saline and Alkaline > Hypersaline >... | reverse complement strand
GCTCCATCCCGCCGGGCCCGGGCGCGCGGTGGCGCGCAGGTTCTCGCTGACGGTCAGCGACGGAAATACCATGCGGCCCTCCGGCACGAGGCCAAGGCCCGCCTGCGCGATGCGGTAGGATGGCGCGCCGGTCAGATCCTCTCCATGCACCCGGACATGACCAGCCGTCGGCCTCAGCATGCCCATCAGGCAGCGAATGGTGGTGGTCTTGCCCATCCCGTTCCGGCCCATCAGGCTGCAGACCTCGCCGGCGGCAAGGTCCATGTCGATGCCGAACAGAACCTCGGCACCGTCATAGCCGGCATGCAGCCCGGAAATGGAGATCAGGGTCAACGGCGTCCCTCCCCGAGATAGGCCGCCCGGGCGGCCGGGTCATTCCGCACCATGTCCGGTGTGCCCTGGGATACGATCGCCCCCTCGACAAGCACCGAGACGGTGTCGGCCAGTTGAAAGATCGCGTCCATGTCATGTTCGACCATCAGCATCGGAATGCTGGCGCGCAACTCGCGCAGCAACTCGATCAGCATGGCGCTTTCCGATCGCCCCAGCCCCGCCATGGGTTCGTCCAGAAGCAGGAATTTCGGGTCGCCCGCCAGCGCGATGGCAAGCTCCAGCAGGCGCCGTTCGCCATGCGAAAGATCCGCGGCCACCACGTCGGCCCGGTTGGCAAGACGGATGCGCTCCAGCGTATCCCGGGCAATGGCGTTCAGCGCGGGATCGGCCGAGGCATTCCGGAAAAACCGCATGCTGGAGCCGGCCTTGGCCTGGGCTGCAAGCGCGACGTTCTCCAGCACGCTGAAACTGGGCAGGATCGAGGTGATCTGGAACGTGCGGCCCAGGCCGGCCTGGATCCGCCGCCACACCGGCATATGCGTCACGTCCTGCCCGTCGAAGAGCAGTTTCCCGGAATCCGGCCGCAGGACGCCGGAAATCTGGTGGATCAGGGTTGTCTTGCCCGCACCGTTGGGGCCGATCAGGGCGTGGCACTGGCCCGAATCCACCGAGAGCGAGATGTCCCTGCTCACCCGGACCGCGCCGAAGCTCTTGTTCAACGCGACGATTTCCAGAACGCTCATGTGTGGTGTGCCCCCGGTTCGCGCGGGTCCAGAAGCTTGCTGAGCCCGCCCTTGGCATAAAGGACCAGCAGCACCAGCAGCGGGCCATAGATCAGCCGCCACTCATGCAGGATGGAACCCAGCACCTCCTCCATGATGACCACGAAGAAGGCGCCCAGGATCGCGCCGTTCCGGGTGCCCAGCCCCCCGAGCACGATCATCACCAGCAGGTCGCCGGAGCGCTGCCAGGTGGACAGCGCGGGGCTCACGAATTCCGCGTGCTGCGTCATCAGAACGCCCGCCGTTGCCGCGATCATGCCGGCGATGACATAGGCCGTGAGGCGGAAGCGGAAGACCGAGTATCCCATGACCTCGGCGCGTTCGGGATTGTCGCGCGCGCCCCGCAGCACGCGTCCGAAGCGCGAGCCCACCAGGCGGTTCACGCCCCACCACACCAGGAACAGCGTGCCGAGAACCACGAAGTAGAGCTGCCCGCCGTTCTGGACCAGGTCGCTGCCGAAAAGCGTGCCGAGCGACCACAGCGTGAGCCCGTCATCACCGCCATAGGCGGCCAGCGAGGTCAGGGTGAAATAGGTCATCTGCCCGAAGGCCAGCGTGATCATCAGGAAATAGACGCCGCTCGTTCTCAGCGCCAGCGCACCCGTTACCAGCGCGAACAGGCCGGACACGGTCAGCGCGACCGCGAGAAGCAACAGGATATCCTCGATTCCGCTTTCCAGCCCGATCGCGGCCGCGTAGGCCCCCAGGGCGACGAAGGCCGCATGCCCGAGGCTGACCATCCCGCCCTGCCCGACCAGCAGGTCGAGCGAAATCGCCGCGATGGCCAACAGCATCGCCTTGAGCAGCAGCGTGGTCAGGTATTCGCCGCCCACGACCGGCAGCAGAAACGGTGCCGCCAGCAGCACGCCGAACAGAACTGCCGACACGATTTGCGTCCGGATCGACGGCATCACGCAACCCCCTTTGCCGGCAGAAGGCCGCGCGGCCGGACCACGAGTATGGCAGCCATCAGGATATAGACCAGCATGGAGGCCAGCGCCGGGCCGGCCTGGTTGGCGATCGACGGCCCGAACACCAGATCCAGCCCCGCCGTGGCGAGGGTGCGGCCCATCGTGTCCAGCAGGCCCACCAGCAGCGCCGCGATGAAGGCCCCCCGGATCGACCCGATGCCCCCGATGATGATGACCACGAAGGTCAGGATCAGGATGTTGTCGCCCATCCCCGGCTCTATGGCGAAGATCGGCGCGGCGATGATCCCGGCCAGCCCCGCCAGCATCGCGCCCACGCCGAACACGATCATGAACAGCCGTTCGATATTGACCCCCAGCGCCGACACCATCTCGGGCGTGGTGGCCCCGGCGCGGATCAGCATCCCCACCTTGGTCCGGGTCACCGCGAGAAACAGCAGCACCGCCACGACGAGGCCCACGAGGATGGTCACGAAGCGGTAGACCGGGTAGCGCAGGTTTTCCGTCAACTGCACGGAGCCCGACAGGATCTCCGGCAGCTCGAGCGTCAGGGTCGCCGGCCCGAAAAGCACCTTGGCCAGTTCGTTCAGGAAGATGATGATCCCGAACGTGGCCAGGACCTGGTCCAGGTGACTGCGCCGGTAGAGATGTCGAAACACGAAGCTCTCGAGCAGCAGCCCGAGGACCAGGGCGGACACCATCGCCAGAACGACGGCGAGAAAGAAGTTCCCGGTAAGCCCGAGAAAGGCGAAGGCCAGATAGGCCCCGACCATGTATTGCACGCCATGCGCAAGATTGATGAACCCCATGACCCCGAACACCAGAGTCAGGCCCGCCGCGATCAGGAACAGCAGAAAACCGTATTGCAACCCGTTGAGGGTCTGGATGAGGAGAAGCGTCATCGACATCTGGGGAACCTTTCAGGGCGTCCGGCACCTTCGCCCCGCCTTGCGGGGCGAAGGCAGGCGGCTTCACATCTTGCAGTCCTGATGGAAGCTGTCGGCGTAATCCGTGGTGATCGTCTGCTCCACGGAGGTCCAGAACTTGCCGTCCTCGCGCTTCTCGACCTTCAGCATGTGGAAATCCTGCACCGGATAATGATTGTTGCTGAAGGAGAAATCGCCCCGCAGCGAGGTGAAGTCCGCCGCGCGCAGAGCCTCGCGCAGGGCGTCCTTGTCCTCCAGATCGCCGCCGGTCTTCGTCACCGCGCTGTCGATCAGCATCGCGGCATCATAGGCCTGCATCGCGTAGGATCCGGGGATATAGCCGAATTTCTCCTCGAAGGAGGCAACGAAGGCCTGGTTGGCCTCGCCCTCGTAATCCGGCGCCCAGGAGCCGGCGGAGAGGAAATCCACCGCCGCATCCTGCTGTCCGGGCAGCGTGGTCTCGTCGGTGGTGAAGACCGACAGGAAGGCGATGCTCTCGGACAGGCCCGCCGCCTCGAACTGCTTGACCAGGCGCACGCCCATGCCGCCGGGCATGAAGGTGAACACCGCATCGGCCCCCGATGTGGCGATCCGGGCCAGCTCGGCCGAGAAATCCTGGTGGCCCAACGGCGTGTAGACCTCGTCCACCAGCGTGCCCTCGAAGGTCTGCTTGAACCCTTCGATGTTGTCGCGGCCCGCCTGGTAGTTGGGCACCATGGCGAAAACCTTCTCGAAATTCTGCTCGTTGGCGATGATGCCGCTGACCTCGGCGTTCTGGTTGTTCTGGTAGGAGGTGACGAAGAAGAACGGGTTGCAATTGCGCCCGGCGAAGGTGGACGGCCCCGCATTGGGGCTGATCAGGAACGTCTCGGACTGCACCACCGGCTTGAAGATCGCCTGGAGCATGTTCGAGAAGACCGTGCCCACGACGAAATCGACCTCTTCGCGCTCGACGAGGGACGTGGCCTTGAGCAGGGCGACATCGGGCTTCAGTTCGTCATCCTCGACGATCAGCTCGACACTCTTGCCGCCCAGCATCCCCTGGTTCTGCTCCACCGCCAGCTGGAAGCCGTCGACGATCTGCTGCCCCAGCGCGGCGGGTGGCCCCGACAGGGTCACCACGATGCCGACCTTCATGTCCTCGGCAAGGCTCGCCGTCGCGATGCCGGCGCCCAGAGCGATCCCCGCGCCGAGCCGGGCGAACGTAGGTTTCCATTCCGTTTTCATGTTCCAGTTTCCCTGTTCTGTTTCGTTGGTCTTTGCCCGGGGCCATGTGCCCGGGGCGACTTACGGGCGCCCTTGTCGCGGGCGGGCAGCCCGATCCGGGCCGCTATCCCGCCTTCTTGACGGCGAAACCGGCGGTTTTCGCGTAGCCTTCCACGATCGCCTTGCGCTCTGCGTGGCTGAGAACATCGTCGATATTGTCGAAACCCGCCGGGCTCAGCTTCTCGACCTCGTCGATCACCCGCTCGGGCCCGCCCTTGCGGTTGATGCGCACGACTTCGGCGGTCGCCGGAAGCCGCTCCTTCTCGTAGCGGTAAAGCGCCTCGCGCGGGTGCTCGGACAGGGCGAGGTTCTCGGCCAGGCAACGCGCGTCCAGAATGGCCTGCGCCGCGCCGTTGGACCCGACCGGATACATCGGATGGGCTGCATCGCCCAGAAGCGTCACCCGGCCATGCGTCCAGCGCGGCAGCGGATCGCGATCCGCCATGGGGTATTCATAGATCGCGTCGGTCGCCCGTGCCAGCGCCTCCAGGTCGATCCCGGGCACATGGAACCGCCGCATGTAGGGCAGCACCTTGGACAGCGCCGCACGCTTGGACCAGCTTTCGGCCGGGGGCGGAGAGACGGAGGCGTCCGCCACCCGCACATTGACGACCCAGTTCATCAACTGCCTGCCGTCCTTCGGCGGCGAGATCGGATACAGGACCAGCTTGGCGCCCAGCCCGCCGGCGATGGCCATCGTGTGGCCGTCCTCCCAGCTGGGCCATTCGGCGGCACCGCGCCACATCACGACGCCAGTCCAGCTGGGCCTGCCCTCGGCCGGATAGAATTGACGACGACCGACGCTGTGAATGCCATCGGCGCAGATCAGCGCCTCGGCGCGGAAAGTGCGCGACGAACAGCCATCCAGCGCATCGGTGAAATGGGCGCTCACCCCGCTTTCATCCTGCACGAATCCGCCAAGCCGAAGCCCGGTCCGCACCGCCTCGGGCCCCATGCGCTCGATCACCGCGTCGAACAGCACCTTCTGCAATCGGCCGCGATGGATCGAGAATTGCGGATAGGCATGGCCGGCGTGAACGCCGCGCAATTCCGACCATACCTCCTGCCCCGTCCGGGTCAGGTAGCGCAGTTCGCGGGTGCGCAGGCCGACTTCGTCGAGGCGATCGAGCAGCCCGAGCCCCGCAAGCTCGGCGATGGAATGGGGAAGCGTGTTGATCCCCACCCCGACCTCGCGGATCTCGCTGGCCTGCTCGACGACCGTCGCCTCCATTCCGCGCTGATGCAGCATCAGCGCCAAGGTCAGCCCACCGATTCCACCGCCTGAAATCAGGATGCTCATGCGCCGTCTCCCTCCTCCGGCGGCGGCAGGAAATCGATCGCATGCGCAGCCGACACGGCGACGATCTCTGCCGGATCCGCGTCCGGCCCCAGGTTGTGCAGCGCCCAGAACAGATCGTAGAGGCGCAGGGACGGGGTGACCCAGAACAGCGTCTTGATCGTCTGGTCGGACTTGTTGAAGATCCCGTGCGGTATGCCGCGCGGCAGTTTCACCAGGTCGCCCGGCTCCGCGATCGCCTCCTCGCCATCCAGCAGGAAATCGAAGCGGCCTTCGAGGATATAGAGGAATTCATCCTGGTCCGGATGGATATGCGGCGGCACGAAGGTGCCCGGCGGCAGGCTGGCATGCCAGCTGAAGCTGTCCTTCGTCAGCTGTTTCGGCACATAGGTCTGGCCGAGTATGTTCCAGCTTATGGACTGGAGCCCCTCGCGGGCCTTCACGATTCCCGGTTCCATCGCTGTCATTTCGTGATCTTCCTTCAACTGGTGCAGGCTGTGCCCGGGTCGGAACGCATCAGACGCCCGACCGGGCCAGGTCCGCCACAAGGCGGCGACATGGTCCTGTGAAGACTGCGGCGCGGATCAGGCCGCGTCCGGCGGGGGCAGGAAATCCACCTCGTGCAAGGCCGACAGCCGCACCAGTTCCGCAGGATCGGTGACGCCATCCAGCGCGATGAAGAGATCGTAGAGCCTGCGGGACGGGGCGACGCCGAAAACGCACAGCGCCGTGCTGCCCGTGCGGTTGAAGATCCCGTGCGCGATGCCGCGCGGCATGCGGACGGTATCGCCGGGCCCGGCCTTGACGACGTCTTCGCCGAACTCGACTTCCAGGTCGCCTTCGATCATGTAGATCCATTCGTCCTGCGTGGGATGGATATGCGGGGGCACGAAAGTGCCGGCGGGGATGGTCGCGTGCCAGAGAAAGGCGTCCTCGCTCCAAAGCTTGGGCACATAGGTATGCCCGACCACGTTCCACGAATGATCGCTCAGGCCGGACTGGGCGGCGGTGATTCCCGGTTGCATGCGCTGGTCTCTCCCCTTGGCTGTTATTGTGCATGCAACATGCACCAAAGGCCCGCGAAGCTTTGTCCAAAAAACGAACCCCAGTGACTCCGCGCCGAAACCACGACGGCCGAACCCTTGCAAAAATGCCCGGCTTGGTCTTCGCTCATGGTCGTTTACGCACCGGCGACGGGTGCAAGCCGAAGGGGAGGCCATGACCGCAGAGACGCCCATTCCTGCGCGGGAGTATTTCCGAGCGCATTCCCTGTTGCGGACCGACGACCTGGACGAAGCGCGTCACAGTGTTTCGAAGCGTTTCTGCGATCACCGGCTGGATCTGTGCGGGCGCAGCGCGAAGCTGTCCGTCCGGCACAACGCGGTGGCCGGCCGCCACCTCTCGGTCAACTACCTGTCCTACGGATCCGAAGTGACGGTGGACCCGGGAGAATTGGGCAGTTTCTACCTGCTGCACCTGCCGCTTTCGGGCAAGGCGCTGGTGCAGCATCGCGGAGACGAGGTGGTCGCCGGTCTCGGCAAGGCGACCATACTGAACCCCGACCGCCCGGCGCGGCTGCGCTGGGGCGCGGATTGCCGGCAACTCCTGTTCCAGATCGACAAGGCGTATCTCGAAGCGGTGGCGCAGGTCCTGACCGGTGCGCCGCTCCCCGGGCCTGTCCGCTTCGACACCGAGCTCGATCTGTCCACTCCCCGGGGCAACCGCTTGCACAAGATGATGCGCGCCTGCGCCGGCGCGATCGAAGGGGGGCTTTTGTTCAGGGGCCCGCTGGGCAGCAGCGACTTGCGCGCCGAAGACGACCTGGTGCACGCTCTGCTGACCTGCCAGCGCAGCAATATATATCATGTGATCGAAAGGGCCGACACGCGGGCGCGCCCCCGGGAAATCCGCCTTGCGCTGGAGTTCATCCATGCACGCCTGGACGAGCAGATCACGCTGCAAGACATCGCCAAGGCTGCCGGGGTCAACATCCGGACGTTGCAGAAGGGATTTCGCCGCCATCTCGGACTGACGCCGACACAGGTGCTGCGGGACGCGCGGCTCGACGCGGCGCATTATCTTCTGCTGTCCCGCAAGGACCCGCCCACCGTGACGGCGGCCGCCTATTCCTGCGGCTTCTCGCATCTCGGTCGCTTTTCTCGGGACTACAGGGATCGGTTCGGTCATCCCCCCAGCGAAACGCGACGCATCAGAGAGGCATAAGGCGCTCCGGGTCCGGTTTGCCTGGACCTTGCCGACACACGATGACCTGCCGCGGGGTTTTTCCTCCACCGTCGGCTCGGTCACCGACCGGTGAACTCTCAACCGGATGCGTGCAGCGGCGAGCGTGATGGGAGCGAGGAAGCTGGCGGCGGGTTTCTCGTATCGGGTAACGATGGCCCTGTAGGGCTCAGCATGGAGAAGAACCGCGCGATCCGGTTGCGCCGTCGACAGGCCTCCCGGTCCAGAAGCGGGGTGGGACCTGCGCGGGACGGGGCGGATGACGGCCCTGGCGCCGATGTCGGCACGGCGATCGCGCAGGCGGTTGCTGCCATGGGCGGCGTGGGCCGGCAGGCTCTGTCCCGGCCCGACGGTGCCCGGCATGTCGTCGGCCGAGCGCCCGCATCTGGGCTACCGCAACCAGGGCAGGCACCCCTGTCGAAACCGCCGCATGATCATGTCCACCCTCAGGGGCGCACTCCAGGGAACAGGTCAACATTGATGGGGTGGATGCCCCCGCCCGACGGCATCGCGATGTGCCAGAATGGTGATACTGAAGTCACCATAGAAAGAGGAGGCATCCATGCATGAGGTTAGCATCGTCGGCGTCGACCTGGCAAAGCAGGTCTTTCAGGTTCACGGCGCTGCGGCGGACGGGCGGGTGCTGTTCCGCAAGAAATTGTCACGCCCGCAGTTCGTGCAATTCATGGCGGCCCTTGCTCGTGCGGTCAATGCCGACGAAGAGGTAGAGCTTGCCCTCTGCGGTCTGAACCTCGGCGATGTCGATGTGGAAGAAGCCGATCGGGTAGCGCTTGAACTTCTGGCGCTTCGGCTTGTCGCCGCCGACGTCCGGCAGGCGCGAGATGCCATGCCGTTGCAGGCAGCGGTGAAGCGCTGATCGCGTGAGGTGTGGGATCGAAGGCTGAAGTGCATAGAGACAGTCATCGAGAGGCAGCAGCGTATGGCGCCGAAAGGCGACGATCATGGCCTCCTCTTCCTCGGTCAGGACCGTCGAGCGCGGTTCCTTCGGCCCGGTCTTCATGTCCTCGACCGTCGCGCGCTTGCGCCACTTCGCCACCGTCTTGGGATTGATACCAAGCTCCCGACTCAGTTGCGCGAGCGAAGCCTGCGATCGCTGTATTGCAGCTCTGACGGCGGGCGTAGTCGTGGCGCAGCCGTGACGAACTTGTCCCATAGTGCTTCCTTCCATTCCTGCGAAAGGATCACACCATCAAACCGTGGGATCAAACACCCACCCAGGGTTGAATCTCGCCGCATATCGCCATGCACCTCCTTTATCCGTGAACGCGCGGCCAATTACTGTCGCTCAGGTTGAGCGAATTGCAAAACGCGTAAATTCCGCAACGCCCCGCGCGTCGATTTTTCCTCGAATGGCGCAGGAATATGCGCCAGCCCACCTCGGCATCGCAGATGGCCGGCCGCGCGAGCGCGCAGGGCAGCGCGCCAGGTCTCGCCGGCACATGACCGCCATCTCCGGCGCACCCGCTCGCGCCGGAAAGAGGGCGCGCAAGACAGGCTGTCGGTTGGGGGAAGGCCTGTCTTGCGCGGCAGCCACTGCGCGGCCCCGCGCGACGATGTTGCAAGTCTGGAGCAATCGGTAGGCTTCGAAGCGCAGAAATCCCACAGAGGCCGCCCTTGCATCAGGCCCCCAAGACCGGGCACGGGACAATCGCTCTGTAGAGCGTCCGGCGACGCGGTTGCGCGTGGTCTGGGCGCAACCTTGGCTTCCAATATCTTTAGGCGGGCGTCCGCACCGGAACGGGCCTGCGGATCGGCGGATGGTTCGCAAAGCGGCTTCCCGCACCCGGGGTTGCCTGCACGCCGATCGTGCCGCTGGCCGGGTCGCCCCTTCGAGAGCGCAAGGCGCGAGGCGGTCCGGCTCGGCCTCGATCCGCCCTTGCGCCGCCTCCAGCGCGTTGCGGGCCGGCAGGGTATTTCCAAGGGAAATGTTCCGGGAGGTTTCGTCTCGGCGCGGCTCCGGCGGTGGAACCTTGCTGGAGTCACGAGGTGCCTGCCTCACCCGGACTGTGCACAACAAAGGCGCCTCGTCCGCAAGACGCTGCCGCTGCGGTCGCTTCCCAGCGCGATCGGGCCGGTGGAGTCGGGCCGGATCGTCGGGCCCGCGCAACGGTCGCGGGGCAACGCGCCGGCGATATCAGGCGAGCGGAGACAACTGACCGACAAGGAACTGGTCGTGCTGCACGGTGCCCTCGAGGGCCGGACCAGCAAGGCGATCGCCCGCGAGCTTGCGATGGGCTGCCCCCCCGCATCCGCCGATAGATGTGCCCGACCCGTGTCCGATGGTGACGCGGCCCCTCTTTCGGGTCGCGCCGCGCCTGTCTTCCGTGCGTCCCGGGGTCGAATACCTTGCGGCAGATCAATGCGATCATGCCCTTGGCGGCGCTAGGCATCGAGAACCACACATCCGGAGTCCGTCATGAAACATCTTCTCCTGCCGCTTCTGGCGGCGCTTTGCGCGTCGCCCGCGCTGGCCGACCGCCTGGACGCGGTGGCGCAGCCCGTCACCGAGTGGAAATCGGTCTTCGGCCAGATCGAGACCCGGGACCGGGTGCCCGCGCGCGCCCGGATCGGCGGCACCGTCGCGGACCTGTCGGTGAGCGAGGGCGACCGGGTCGAGGCAGGCCAGCGGATCGCCATGATCGAGGATGACAAGCTGACCTTTCGGCTGGACGCGCTGGCGGCGCAGCTGCAGGCGCTGCGCGCGCGAATGGCCACCGCACGTTCGGACCTGGCGCGCGGCGAGCAGTTGATCGAGCGCGGGGTCATCACCACGCGGCGGCTGGAGGAATTGCAGACCAGCGTGGACGTGATCCAGGGCGAGATCTCCACCATCGAGTCCGAGCGGCTGGTGCTGGACCGCCAGATCGAGGAGGGCGCCGTGCTCGCCCCCGAGACCGGGATCGTGCTGACGGTTCCCGTCTCGCGCGGATCGGTCGTGACACCGGGCGAGGCGCTGGCCGAGATCGGCGGCGGCGGCTTCTTCTTGCGGCTGTCGGTGCCAGAGCGCCACGCGGGCGACCTGTCCGAGGGCGACGCCATCGAGATCGGCGGCGGGGACGCGGCGCGCACCGGACGGCTGGTGAAGCTCTATCCGCAGATCAGCGGCGGGCGCGTGCAGGCCGATGTGGAGGTGGACGGGCTCGACGAGCGATTCGTCGGCCGCCGCGTTCCGGTGCGCCTGCCGGTGGGCACGCGCGAGGCAATACTGGTGCCCGAGGCCGCGCTCAGCCGGACGGGCGGGCTGGATTTCGTCGCCGTCGCGGGGCCCGATGGCCCGGTGCGTCGGGTCGTGGTGCCCGGCCCCGTCATCATCCATGACGGCGCAGCATGGCGCGAGATCCTGACCGGGCTGGAACCCGGCGAGACGGTGGTGACCGGCAATGAATGACGAGGAGCATCGCGCGCCCGCGGGCGCGCTGGGGATCGCCGGGCACCTGACCCGCGCCTTCCTCGTCTCGCCGCTGACGCCGCTTCTGCTGCTGGCCTCGCTGGCAGTGGGGCTGATCGCGCTTGTCTCGCTGCCGCGCGAGGAGGAGCCGCAGATCTCGGTGCCGCTGGTGGACATCCACGTGGAGGCCAGCGGGCTGCGCGCCGAGGATGCGGTGAAGCTGGTGACCGAGCCGCTGGAGACCATCGTCAAGGGCATCGACGATGTGGAGCATGTCTATTCCGACACCCGCGACGACCGGGTGATGGTGACCGCCCGCTTCGAGGTGGGCATCGAAGCCGATACCGCGATCCTGCGGGTGCGCGACAAGATCCTCGCCAACCTGGACCGCATCCCGGTGGGCATCCCGCAGCCGCTGGTGGTGGGCCGCGGGATCAACGACGTGGCCATCGTCGGCCTGACCTTCAGCCCCGCCGAGGGACAGGAGGGCATGGGCGCGGCGGACCTGACCCGGATCGCCCGCGAGGTGGAGGTGCGGCTGGCCTCGATCAAGGACGTGGGCCTGACTTACCTCATCGGCGCCACCGACGAGGCGCTGCGCGTGGCGCCGGACCCCGAGCGGCTGGCGCTGTACGGGATCACCCTGCAACAGCTGGCCGGCAAGGTGCAGGGCGCCAACAGCGCAGCCCCCGCGGGGCTGCTGCGCGACGGGGGCGAGCAGATCGGGCTGGTGCTGGGAGAGACGCTGTCGGAGCCCGGGCAGATCGGCGGGCTGGAACTGACGGCGCGGGACGGGCGCACCGTCTATGTGCGCGACGTGGCCGATGTGGGTTTCGTGTCGGACATGGACGAGCACCATGTCGCCACCCTGCACCGGGCCGCTGACGGCACGATCACCCGGCGCCCGGCGGTCACGCTGGCGCTGGCCAAGCGCGCGGGCGCCAACGCGGTGGTGGTGGCCGAGGAGATCCTGCACCGGGTCGAGGCGATGCGGGGCGGGCTGATCCCCGACAGCGTCGAGGTGGAGATCACCCGCGATTACGGCGAGACGGCGGACGAGAAGGCCAACGAGCTGCTGTTCCATCTCGGGCTTGCCACCGTCTCCATCGTGGCGCTCGTCCTGCTGGCGATCGGCTGGCGCGAGGCGGTGGTTGTGGCCATCGTGATTCCGGTGACGATCCTGCTGACGCTCTTCGCGGCCTGGATCATGGGCTACACGCTGAACCGGGTGTCGCTGTTCGCGCTGATCTTCTCGATCGGCATCCTGGTGGACGACGCCATCGTGGTGATCGAGAACATCGCCCGGCACTGGGGAATGAAACGCGAGGGGCAAAGCCGGTTCGGCGCGGCCGTGACGGCGGTGGCGGAAGTGGGCAACCCCACCATCGTGGCCACGCTGACGGTGGTGGTGGCGCTGTTGCCGATGCTGTTCGTGTCCGGGCTGATGGGCCCCTACATGAGCCCGATCCCCGCCAATGCCTCGGCCGCGATGATCTTCTCCTTCTTCGTGGCGGTGATGATCACGCCCTGGCTGATGCTCAAGATCGCCGGCCGCGCGCCGCTGCATCACGGCGGCGGCGAGGGCGAGTTTCCGGGCGGGCGGCTGGGCCGGGCCTATGCGGCCCTCGCCCGCCCCCTGCTCAGGACCAAGGGGCGCAGCGCGCTGTTCCTGCTGGTGGTGGCGGTGCTGTCCTTCGGCTCGCTGGGGCTGCTCTATACCAAGGACGTGACGGTGAAGCTGCTGCCCTTCGACAACAAGTCGGAACTGGCCATCGTCATCGACCTGCCCGAGGGCGCCAGCGTCGAGGCCACCGACGCGGTGGCCCAGGCCGCCGCGCGAGTGGCGCTGGACCTGCCCGAGGTGCACTCGGCCCAGACCCATGCGGGCACCGCGGCGGCGTTCAACTTCAACGGGCTGGTGCGGCACTACTATCTTCGCCAGAGCCCCGAGCTGGGCGAGGTGCAGCTCAACCTGGAGGCCAAGCACCACCGCGAGCGCGAAAGCCACGACATCGCGCTGGAGCTGCGCGAGCGGCTGGCGGCGCTCGACCTGCCCGAGGGCACCGTGCTGAAGGTGGTCGAACCCCCCCCGGGCCCGCCGGTGATCGCCACGCTGCTGGCCGAGGTCTACGGCCCCGACCCGGAGACCCGCCGCGAGGTGGCCGCGAAGGTGCGCGGCGCCTTCGAGGACGTGCCCTTCGTGGTCGATGTGGACGACAGCTATGGCGAGCGCCCGAGGCAGTTGCGCGCGGAGCTGAAAAGCGCGGAGCTTGATTTCTACAGGGTGCAGGAATCCGACGCGCTGGAGACGCTGCGCCTGCTCAACGGCTCGGTGACGGTGGGCTATTCGCATCGCGGCGAGGGCCGGCGGTCGATCCCCATCGTGATCGCGCGCGGCAGCGGTGACCGGGTGATGGACGCGGTGACGCTGTCGACCCCGGTGCCGGCCAACGCGCTGCCCGGCGGGCGCGGCGTGGTCGAGCTGGGCGACGTGGTCGAGATCCGGGAGGAGCGCGCCTCCTACCCGATCTTCCGGCACAACGGTCTGGACACGATCATGGTGACGGGCGAGCTGGCGGGCGCGTTCGAGGCGCCGCTCTACGGGATGATGGCGGTGGCCGAGCGGCTGGAGGCGATGGACTGGGCGGAGGGCACCCGGCCCGAGATCCGGCTGAACGGCCAGCCCACCGACACCTCGACGCCGGTTCTGCTGTGGGATGGCGAGTGGGAGGTGACCTGGGTGACCTTCCGCGACATGGGCGCGGCCTTCGGCGTGGCCCTGCTGGGCATCTACATCCTCGTGGTGGCGCAGTTCGGCAGCTTCCGGTTGCCGCTGGTGATCCTCACTCCGGTGCCGCTGACCTTCCTGGGCATCATGGCCGGGCACTGGCTGTTCGGGGCGCCGTTCTCGGCCACCTCGATGATCGGGTTCATCGCGCTTGCGGGCATCATCGTGCGCAACTCGATCCTGCTGGTGGATTTCATCCGCCACGCCGATCCCGGGCGCGAGGTGACGGTGGAGACCCTGATCGAGGCCGGCGCGACGCGGTTCAAGCCGATCCTGCTCACGGCCATCGCCGCGATGATCGGGGCGGCGGTGATCCTGGTGGATCCGATCTTCCAGGGGCTGGCGATCTCGCTGCTGTTCGGGCTGCTGAGTTCCACCGCACTGACGGTGCTGGTGATCCCGGCGATCTACCGCCTGGCCAAGACCTGAGGGCGCCCCACGGCCCCGCGCGGGGCCGTGGGGCGCCCGGCCCGCCAGATCGGCAGAAGAACCGCCCCCGGCACGGATGTGACCGGGGGCGTCCAGTGCGCGCGACAGCAGAGGCGCGCGGCGGTGTCCGGCTCAGAACGCGGCGTTGGTGTCGACCTCCACGTCGCCATTGTCTAACACGTAGACATTCACCTTGTCGGCGCCGTTCAGCGCCTGCTCGCGCGCGGTCAGCTGGCTGCCGGCATCCACGCT
>Ga0008833_1001091_pt1 | contig 14686 bp, 13 predicted proteins | sample HotLakConsoUCCLE_FD_62216 | JGI IMG/M metagenome (GOLD analysis project Ga0008833, IMG submission 62216) | Hypersaline microbial mat communities from Hot Lake, Washington, USA - Hot Lake Consortium UCC-LE | ecosystem: Environmental > Aquatic > Non-marine Saline and Alkaline > Hypersaline >... | reverse complement strand
TCTACGACCACAGATACCCCATTTACTACGGATAAAGCGGCTCAATGCCGGGATTAACCCACCCCTGCCCCTCCCAAGAGGGGATAGCTGCAGTGAAATCTCAACGGTCGTGCCTTATCTCGAACTCAGGTTCTAATGGGTTCAGCCTGCCTATGGTGGGCTGGTCTAAACCAAGTCCAGCTCGAAATCGGGAGTTGTCTCTAAGGAATGAGGATTTTATAACATCCCATGTTTGTAGGGCAGGCATCTTGCCTGCTCTTGGACAGCCGGGACGGCTATCCCACGTTATTGAATCCCCATTGCGAAGGCAAAACTCCACTGCTGGACTTGGACAGGGTTGAGTTCGTCCAAAACTGGGCTATAGAGCAATCCTCTCAGGGAGTTTGTGTCCCTGAGAGGATTCCTTGGGTCTGGGGGATCAGGGGTAGGGTAACCGTTGCTACCGTTCCCTCCACGGCGGACGAGGTGATGGTGAAGTCTCCCTGATGGGCTTCTATAATTCGTTTGGTGATGGCAAGTCCCAGGCCGTTGCCGCTGGATTTGGTGGTGAAAAAGGGTTGCGTTAGCTTGGGCAGCAGATTGGCCGGAATGGGTTCTCCGCCATTGTGGACGGTAATGATGACCTGATTCCTTACGGGCAGGTGTACGGTCCAGGTCACTGCTTCCCCGTCGCTACTGGCCTCGCAGGCATTGGTGACCAGGTTAATAAAGACCTGCTTGAGCTTGTCTCGGTCTGCTTCTACAACAATGGGAGACTCTGGCAGTTGCAGGGTTAACCCCTGGCGGCACACGGTTGGATTATCCTGCAGGGCGGCTTTGGTATCTCGGGCCAGCTGGTTCAAATCCAGAGGATGGCATGCCAGGGTTTGCTGACGGGCATACTGCAAGATTTCGTTGAGCAAATTTTGCAGCCGATCAGATTCTTCTAGCGCCAATTCGAGTCGCCGTCTGGCTCGTTCCGACAGGTCTAGACTGCGAAACGAATTCAGCCCCATCAGCACGGTGGTCAGGGGGCTGCGCACTTCATGGACAATCATGGCCGCCAGTTCGCCGATTTCTGCCAGTCGGGCCATGGCTTTTTCGGAGGCTTTGCGCTCGGTAATATCCCTGGCCAGGGCCAGAATATAGCGGTGCTGATTGGTTTCAAGTAAGCCCAACCTTACCTCCACCGGAAAGCAGGACCCATCCCGACGCTGATGCCAGCCTTCCACGGTTTGGGGAGTCCCCGGTTGGAGCCGCTGCCAGAGGCGTTGAAACTCTTCTGCATTAATTGCAGTTTGGATGTCGGGAACTGAGAGCTGCAAAAGGGATGCCCGGTCGTACCCTAGGCTATGGCAGGCACTCTGGTTGACATCAATTACCCGTCCAGCCCGATCGACCACGAAAAAGGCGTCTGCTGCCTGCTCAACCAGGGTACGGAAGCGGTTTTCGCTTTGTTTGCGGGTTGCGATCGCTTCGGTAATTTGACCAAACATCTGGTCAAAGGCTGAAATAACATCCCCCAGTTCATCATCCCGCACCGTTTGTAGAGATTGAAACCCTAGAGTACGGGTATCGCTGTCATCGCGGATAGCCACTCCGGCCTTGAGTAAATCCTGCCGTAGCTGCAAAATTGGCTTAATCAAAATGCGGCGCAGAACAAACAGGGTAGCCCCGGTCACAAAGACCGAAATAATCACCACTAAACCGGCAATCCGACCGATAAAGGCGAAAAATTCAGTCCTCACCCAGGCCGCATCGTGGCGCACTATCAGCACATACTCACCTTCCAGGAGAGCCGTATCCCAGGGGGCGTCGTATCGATCTTGCCAGCGGCGATAGCGGTCTGGTCGCCACCCTTGTAAACTCTCCTGCAGGGTGAGTTCGGGGGGTTCTCCAAAACTGCCGAGGAGTTCCCCCGTAGGACCATACAGGGTGCCGCCCAGGATCAGGTCATTAGTTTCAATAGCTGTCACTCGGTTGAGAAGTTCTGCCGGGGTTAATGCGGCTAAGTCTTCCCCCTCCAGCAGCCCTACAGATTGAGCCGTAGATAGAGCGCGCAGATACCCTAAGAGTTCTCGCTCCCGCCGCAGTACCGAAGGCACCAAAATAATCACCTCGATCACAACGATACTGAGAAATACCCAATACACAATGCGTTGTGAGAGTTTGGCGTTAAAAAAATCCGTTACGGATTGGAGGGAAGCCCTAAACTCTGCCATGCGATATAAATCACCTAGAGTTAAAATTTATGACCAATAGTGTTGAAAATCGGCATGGTTATGGAAAGAATCTAAACCTTGTCCAAGTCCAGAAGTGGAGTTTTGCCCTAGAGACAGCTCCAGCTCTCGAGCCGGACTTGGTATATCTCTTAAGATAGGGTAATTATTCAATTTTCCTACGGTGTAGCTCCCTGGTTGAGCTGAAATCGTTGTCAGACCTGAACTGAAGGCTTTAAAGGATGAGCGTGATGCTCGTGTAGTTCCCTGGTTAAGCTGAAATCGTTGTCAGACCCTGATATTTAGTGAGATCTTTTATGATTTTTTGAGCACAATACTAACCATCAGACCGCATACTTGTGGCCAGTGGGCACACAGATTCTTAGCGTCATCCCCCCCCGGCTGTGGAGTCGTTCTTACAGCCCAGATGGCTTGAAGGCCATTGGCCTGCACCTGCACCATTAGGGACCAAGACCCATGGGTCAGTTTGACCATCAATCTGAAGACCGCCGTATCCAGCCCGAGCACCAGGCTGCTGGGGATGCGCTGCGTCTGCTTAAAGAAGACCTGGAATCGCTACGGCAAAAGGTATCGCGTCAGCTTGCCGAAGACGTGGACTATTTAGAGGCTCGCAAGCAACGTCTAATGGGGGATATCGAGGTCCTGGAAGAGGATTTAGAGAGCCTTAAGCGCCAGCACCAACAGCTGCAGCAAGACCATGATCTCACCCTGAGCCAGCAGCAGCAAGCCCAACAGCAGCTCTGGGCAAAGCGACTCGCCCAGGCCCTGGCGACTCATCTCCATGCTCGCTTACAAGAGTCTTTACAGCCTGCTGCCTTAGGGGATGCGGGAGCTACTAGACATGTGCCCTCAGCCCACCAGCAGCAGCTGGCGGAGTTAGATGCGACCATGCATCGCACCCTACAGTCTCTACAGCAAGACCTGACCAGCTACCGCAGCAGTTTATCCCAGCAAATCAGCCGCATGCAGAGTATTGAACAGCAGGGAGAAGCCATTTTAGAGGCCCTGGTGACCCGGCTGAGCCAACAATTACAAACCCAAATGGTGCGTCCTGCCATTAGCCCCGCAGCCGCAGTCACCCACAATGGCCGGGCTAACGGCAATTACCGGCCAGGGGGTGGGGCCTCAAATGTACCAGGCGGTAGCCATGGTGGTGTACAGCTACCGCCCCGACCTGAGTCAGAGAATGCTTTAAATGCCCTGCTAGAAAATTTCAATGTGGGAGAACCCCCATCATCGGCGGCCCCTCCCTCTACTGGCTACGCTGTGGCCACGCCCGGGAGACGGCCTCCCCTGGGGAGCTATCGGTCACCCAGCCCGCCAGCATCTACGGCTGGGGCTTCCCCGCCGTCAGCAATACCACCGTCATCAGCTCCCTCGGCTGCCCAGGGGGAACCCACCCGCAAACCCAAAGCTAAATCTGGTGCTCAAGCTTCTCCCCAGAACCTGTACCGGGGGCTGATTTTTATGGTGCTGTCGACCCTGGCCCTGTCCATGCACAACGTCCTGGTCGGCGTCATTGGGTATGGGGGTAGTCTGCTGGGGCAGATTCCCGTGGCGGCAATTTTTTCCCTGGATATCCCCAATTCTCTGATGTTGTTGTGGTTGCGCATGGTCGTGGTGTTGCCCCTGCTAATGGCCATAGCCACCCGGCTGTATCCCCCCGTCTGGGAAGACATGCGTCAGGTCTTGAGGTCCTCAGACAAGCGACCGCTTTATCAGGTGGTCGCCAGCGGCAGTTTTCTGTTTTTATCCCAGGTGCTGATTTATAAGGCCATTGCTGATGTAGGGCCAGGGGTTGCCGTTACACTGCTGTTTATGTATCCGTTGATTACGGTGCCCCTGGCCTGGTTTTTATTTGGGGATCGCCCAACCCCCCTGCGGCTGGTGGTGATGTTTGCCATCAGCATGGGCATTGTCTTTACCGCCCTACCTCGCATTTACATGGATCTGGACGCGGGCAATGTTTCGCTGTGGGGCGTGGGTGCAGCAATTCTGGCCAGTGCCGCCTTTGCGCTTTTTCTGGTGGCTATGCAGCTTAGCTTTCGGCGATTGCATCCGGTACCGGTGAGTCTGCTGCAGTTTTCTACCATTTTTATCTTCACCAGCCTGATTTTAATTGTCGGCTCCTTTATCGGGCTTACCCCCGGAGAACCCAGCAGCCAGATGGGGCTGTATCTGGGGGGCTTTATGCTGGGGCTGCTCACCCTGATGGGCTATTTGTTTAACAACTATGGGGTCAAGCTTATGGGGGCCGCTCAGGCCTCTATCGTGGCCTCCAGCGGTCCGGTGATCACCGCCATTCTGGCCTATATCGTGACCCCTGGCGAAAAGTCTGCCCTGTCCTTCATTCAGTGGATGGGGGTAGTGCTGGTCACCTTGGGGGTGATTTCCCTGAGCCTGGAAAAATTGACCCGCCAGCAGCGGTCTGGGTCTCGTCGGCCAGCGGTACTCACCACAGCCGCAAATCAGGGTACCCCTCACCAGCCTTAGAAAGCAAAGACCTCGGTAAGCTTTTTGTGCCTTACCGAGGCCTTTGAGTGGCTGATCTAGACCACCTTAGGAACGGAGAGAGAGGGATTCGAACCCTCGTTACCCGGTTAGAGTAAACAGCATTTCCAGTGCTGCGCCTTCAACCACTCGGCCATCTCTCCAGGGGGAAACATGTCGTTGTCCCACAGGTTTGTTATCCTACCAAAAAAATGTCTTCCGCGAAACAAAGATTTTTTGGAGACGATTTTTTCATGAGACCATAGAAGATGGACGGCAGGGTGATTAAGGGTCCAGTCCGCTCCTGCGGGAAGGCCAATGCCCTGACTGTCGGCTGGAATAAGTTCTAAATTTTTTTTTCGAGGTTTATGGTCCCCACCTATACCGTTACGATTCGCCACCGCGACACAAACCGTACGTACACCCTAGAAGTGCCTGCAGACCGCTATATCTTGCAAACCGCCGAAAATCAGGGAGCCGAGTTGCCCTTTTCCTGTCGCAATGGTGCCTGCACCACCTGTGCGGTGAGAATACTGGAGGGAGAGGTTGACCAACCCGAAGCAATGGGGTTATCTCCGGATCTACGGCGGCGGGGCTATGCTCTGCTCTGTGTCAGCTATCCCCGCAGCGATCTCCTGGTTGAAACCCAGGATGAAGATGAAGTCTATGAGCTGCAGTTTGGCCGCTATTTCGGCAAAGGAAAAGTACGCTTTGGCCTGCCCCTGGAGGATGACTAGACCATGACGGCAGTATTGTCTCAAGAGTTGCAAACCTGGCTGGACATTGCCACAGAAGCCGCCCTGGCCGCTGGGGCAGTGCTGCAACAGCACTGGGGAAATTTAACCCAGATCCAGGAAAAAGGCCGTTCTGGGGATCTGGTGACCGAAGCCGATAAAGCCGCGGAGGCTGCCGTCATGGCGGTGATGGGTCGCCATTTGCCAGGTCACCACAGCATTTTGGCCGAAGAGTCTGGCCAGCAGGGGGACCGTCAGGCTCAATTTCAATGGGCCATTGATCCCCTCGATGGCACCACTAACTACACTCACCTCTATCCCTTTTGCTCGGTCTCGATTGGTCTGCTGGCCGCTGGGGAGCCGGTGCTGGGGGTAATTTACGATCCCATCCATAACGATTTGTTTCGGGGGGCCATGGGCCTGGGGGCAACCCTGAATCGCCAGCCCATTTCTGTCTCAACCACCAGCCAGCTCAGCCAGAGTTTGCTGGTTACAGGGTTTGCCTACGACCGCCGGGAAACCGTAGACAACAACTACGCAGAATTTTGTCACTTTACCCATCTCACCCAGGGGGTACGGCGGGGGGGCTCAGCCTCCATTGATCTGGCCTATGTCGCCTGCGGGCGGTTAGACGGCTACTGGGAGCGGGGCCTGTCTCCCTGGGATATAGCCGCCGGGGTGGCCATTTTGCGAGAAGCCGGGGGCAAGGTCACTGCCTACGATGGCTCACCGCTAGATATTTATCAGGGGCGGTTGCTAGCCACCAATGGCCATCTACACCAGTCTATGCAGCAGGTTTTACAGCGGGTTGAGCCGCTACCCCAATTTGCTCCTGAGGCTTTAGCGGAGCTGGGGGTTGGTTAATCTTGGCGTCAGTTTAGTCAGATCTGGATCCAGAGATAGGGATAGGATGGCAGATGAAATTTATCTTTAGCTGGCTAAACTAGAGGTACATCAGTAGAGTAAAAAGTATTTACTGATTGTTTTCGCCACCGATGACGGCCAACGGGTAAGAAAAGAATGCGATTGGATCAAGGCCTGTTTAAACTTGACTTCAATGATCACTATGCTGTGCTGGGGCTTCCCATTCATGCCGACAGTAAGGTAGTGCGGAAACGATATTTGCAAATTGCCCGTAAGCTGCATCCTGACAGTATGGGCGGGTCGTCTGCAGAGGTGGTGCGCAAGGCCAGTGATACCCTGTCTAAGTTGGTTAACCCCGCCTACGAAACCCTCAGTCAAGAGAAGGCGAACACTGAATATCAACTGGTTTTGAAAATGCGGGGGCAGACTCTGCAGCGCAGCAAAACGCCTCCTGATGTGGAAACATCCTCTGCCCAAGATCTGTTGAAGACCCCTCAGCTTGAGTCTGACTATCGCCAGGCGGTAACCTCCCTGGCGCGGGATCAGTATGAGCAATTAGACACTCTCGAAGTCACCCTCGGACAGCTCAGCGAGTTGAATCTGGTTTACCTGTATCGCACATCCGGCGGTGGAGCCGGTGGAGCCAACCCGGTGGCGAGCGCCGCACCAGCATCTGCTCCAGCTGATAATACCCAAGGTCAATCCAACACCGTAGAACCGCCTCCCCGAGGGGGGCGGGACAGCATTGTAGAAAGCTACATCAACCGGGCCCAGGGGTTTGAGCGTGGTAAAGATGCGGGACGAGCAATTTTAGAGCTGCGAGAAGCCCTGAAATCTTATCCTAACAGTGCTGATTGCCATAGTTATCTGGCCAGTCTTTACCTGAAGGTCGGTCAGGTCACCATGGCAAAAATTCATGCCAGGCGCGCCCTTGACATTAATCCCAACGACGCACAAGCTAAAGCCGTGCAGGCTCGAGTCGAGAAGGACAGTAGCGGTAAGACCTCGGCAGCGGCCAAGGGCGGCAAGGGCAAAACCGACGGCAAGGGCGGCGGCTTATTTGGCTTATTTGGGGGGAAGAAAAAATAATGGTGTATCAGGCACCGAGCGGGGCAAGGGACTTATTGCCTCTAGATGTTGCTCAAAAACACTGGATTGAAGATCGCATCGAGCAAGTCTTTCAACAGTGGGGGTACCATCGCATCATTACGTCTACCGTCGAGCAGCTAGACACTCTGATGGCGGGGGGAGCCATTAACCAAGATGCAGTGATTGAACTGCATCAAAGCACCGGGCAACGGCTGGGGCTGCGACCAGAGTTGACAGCGTCCATTGCCCGTACAGCTGTGAGTCGCTTAAGCCGGGTCACCTATCCCCAGCGGCTTTACTACAATGCCAATGTGTTTCGTCAAACCCATAAAGGCAGCTTTGGGGGGCAGCAAGAGTTTTATCAATCGGGGGTAGAGCTGATTGGGGCCGGGGACGTTTCAGCCGACGCCGAAATTGTGCTGCTGGTGGCCGATATTCTTGACCACCTCAGCCTGCCCCAATGGTCCCTGGTCCTGGGGGATGCTTACCTCACTCGATCGCTGCTTGTGCCCTTTCCAGAGCCCATGCGGGGGCGGGTGAGACAGGCACTGGCGCAGCTTGACCGGATCGTCCTGGAAAATCTGGAGGTTTCCACTGACCTTAAGCACTATGCCCTGAAGCTATTTGACCTGCGGGGCAGGCCTGAAACGGTGCTGCAGGCTGTCAGCAGCTTCGACCTTTCCATCGAGGGCCAGGCCACGGTTGCTCGCCTCAAAACCCTCATTGCATTGCTGCGAGAGTCTGATCAGTTCTGCCCCCAGGAGAACAATGCCGGCAGCGGTCATGGGCTCACCTTAGACCTGAGCTTGATTCAAACCTTTGATTACTATACGGGCCTGGTCTTTGAGGTCGTGACATCCCCCGAAATGGGCTGTCAGGTGCTGGGGCAGGGGGGGCGCTATGACAATTTGCTGGGGGTATTTCATCCCCAGGGCCAGTCATTTCCCGGTGTGGGTTTTGTGCTGCACACCGAAGTCATTCACCAGGCACTCCTGCCCTCTGGCGTCTTGCCGCAGCATACCCCTTCCAGCGACTGGCTGGTGGTTCCCACCTCTAAACTGGCGGTGCCATCGGCGTTTGCCTATGCCCGAACCCTGAGGTCGTCGGCAAATTTGGTGCGGGCAGAAGTGCACCTGGACCCCACAACCTCTGCCGATACCATCCGTCAGGTGGCCCAGCAGCGCCACATTCGCCACATTGCCTGGATTAATGGGGATGGATTGCCAGACATCGAGTCCTTAAACTAACGTAAAGTTACTAACGTAAAGTTGACGTTTTATTTTCTGAGGGAAATACTGTGCCTCATACCATTGTCACCAACGTTTGCGAAGGAGTCGCCGACTGTGTCGATGCCTGTCCGGTAGCCTGCATTCATGAGGGACCTGGGAAAAACACGAAAGGGACAGACTGGTACTGGATCGACTTCGCCACCTGTATTGACTGCGGCATTTGCCTACAGGTTTGCCCGGTAGAAGGGGCGATACTACCAGAGGAAAAACCTGATCTCCAAAATACGCCCACCTAGGATGCCATCCTGCGAGCTTTACGCCCAGTCCAGCTCGAGAGTTGCAGTTTTGCTGAGGGATGGAAATTCAATCAAAGTAGGATAGCCGTCTCTGATCCCCAATGTTAGATAAGACGACCCACCGCACTAGTTGGACGGACTCCTCCATCCGGGGCTAGGGCCGACCAACCTTAATGCTAGCTACCCCTCCCTATGGCTAAAATGAGCCTCCGCAGCCGTTTGTTTTTTTCCCACCTGGTGGTGATGGCTGTGGGAATTTTTACTCTGGTCGTCTTTGGTCGGCTGTATTCCCCCAGGCTTTTTGTGGTTACCCTGGAGCGCTATGAAAACGGCATTCTCAGCGTCCAGCGCCGTACCCAGTTGCTGAAGGGGTTTGAAGCCGCCTGGAGCCGGGGCATGGTGTGGTCCATCCTGGTGGGAGGTGGGACCGCTGGGGGGCTCAGCTACTGGCTGTCTCGGCGAATTATTCGCCCCCTCGATCAAATCGAGGAGGTCACCCGGCAGTTTGCCTCGGGGCAGCTGGCAGAACGGGTCCCCCCCTCCGAAATTCTAGAAATTCAGCGGCTTGCCAGCAGCTTTAACCGGATGGCCACTGACCTCGAAGATGTCGAGCAGCGGCGGCGGGACCTGATTGGCGATTTAACCCACGAGTTAAGAACGCCCCTGACCATTATGCGGGGCTACCTGGAAGGTTTGGCCGATGGCACCGTTGACGCCGACCTGGAACTCTACCAGCGGTTGGCCGATGAGACTACCCGGCTGCAGCGACTGGTCAATGATCTGCAGGAACTGTCAAAACTGGAAGCTGGCTATCTACCAATTCAGGTCCAGTCCATAGAGTTGTGCCCCCTGCTGGAGGGGGTGGTACGCACCTTTACCGACCAGTTTGCCAGTAAAGATGGCGTGACTATCCAGCTGGAGTGCCCTGCAGGTTTGCCCCTGCCCCTGGCAGACCCTGCCCGGGTCAAACAGGTGGTCATTAATTTGCTCAGCAATGCCTTGCGATACACCTATGAAGGAAGCGTTACCCTGCAAGCCTGGAGCAGCGACAACCGGGTTTATGTAAGGGTAACGGATACCGGCATTGGCATTGCTGAGGAAGATCTGCCCAATGTGTTCGAACGGTTTTGGCGGGCGGACCGCTCTCGTAATCGCACCTCTGGGGGCACTGGTCTGGGGTTAACCATTTGTCGCCGACTGGTTGAAATTCAGGGAGGGGAGATCACGGTCAAAAGTCAGGTTGGCCAAGGTAGCGAATTTACCTTTTATCTTCCTCTGGCCTAGCAGAAAAATCTTGGGTTTTTACTGGTGTCGTTCAGTACAGCAGTTCATAAAATGGCCTTATGTATAGGGCATGGCCAGGCTTTGGCAACTCCGCCAAGAGCAGATAGGGGTGCTATAGTGCTTTCAGTGTTACGTAACATTTGATATCGGTGACACTTGAACTCATTGCTGGCGCGGTCAGGGTGCTAGCACTGCACCTCACGTTTCATCAGGGTCTATGCCACACTCCCCCATCAACCTCTCAGACTTTCGGGACAGTCAGGTAGAAATGGCCGAAATTAACCACTACCAGAGTTCTGGCGCGCTGTTTCGAGACCGCTATCGAGTACTCAAGGTGCTGGGCCGCGGAGGCTTTGGAGTTACATACCTGGCCGAAAATGCCTCCTTGCCCGGAGAACCCAGATGCGTCATTAAGCAACTCTGTCCCAAGACTCAGAATGCCCTGTCGTTAGAGCGGGCCAAGGTACGCTTTCGCCGCGAAGCCAGGGCTTTAGCTAACCTGGGGAGTCATTTTCAGGTGCCGCAGCTGCTGGATTACTTTACGACCAACGGCGAGTTCTACCTGGTGCAGGACTATATTGAAGGCGAAACTCTGGCCCAGGAAGTGCGACGTCGTGGCAGGCAAAGCGAAGCCAACGTCAAGCAATTTCTGCGGGAAATTTTGCCAGTTGTTCAATTTATTCACCGCAATCGAATTATTCATCGCGACATTAAACCCTCCAACATTATCCGTTGTGAGCGGGATAATCGATTAGTTTTGATTGATTTTGGCGCTGTTAGAGAATTTTTGACGGATATTGACAATACAGTCTATTTTCAACCTCAGACCACTCAGTTTGTTGGTACTCCCGGTTTTGCGCCGCCTGAGCAATTGGCCCTGCGCCCCTGCTACGGCAGCGATGTGTATGCTCTGGGTATGACCTGTCTCTATCTGCTCACTGGTCGCAGCCCCATTGAGTTTGACGTAGACCCCAAAATGGGCAACATTCAGTGGTTACACAGCGTTTCTGTGTCCGACCATTTCGCGACAATCCTCGACAAAATGCTGCGGTCATCTCCAGAAGATCGATATGCTTCGGTTGAAGAGGTGGAGAGAGCCCTGGACCTGGAACCTCATCTTGAGGTCTTGTCTGACTGTATGAATACTCGCAGTCGGCCTATTTTTGATCTTGAAAATGAATCTAAAACTCAATACCTGCCCCCCATTCAGCGGGAAGCACGGGCCATTCGCCGATGGCGAATGAAGCGGTTTGGTCGGCCCAGAAAAAGTCCCCTCTCCATTCTTTAGCTGGGTTGCTCCATTTTCCCCTGGGGGCATCTCTTTTAGGATGATTTAATTTTAGAATGATTTAATTTCGTAATCATTTACCCCAAAATTTTTTGCGAATAAGGTATCAACCGATACTCCAAAATTTCGTCCTTTTGCTCTAGAAACAGTCGCCCTAGAAAAAGTGGAAACGAAGGCATCCGATTTTTTGGTTTGAATTGAACGATGTGATCAATAGGCCGAGCGCATGTCGCCGCGCTCTGAGCGAGCCTGTTCCTTGGCCCGAGCGGCACTTTTCTTGAGGGCATCGAGGCGCTTGATGTAGCGATCCCGCTGACGTTTTTTAGGGGTTTGCTCAATCAGGGATTTCAGGGCACTGCCTAAACTCTTGTAGGCATTGGGCAGAGTGTAGCCAAACCGGGTGGCCAGGGCGATAGCCCGTTCATCGGCCTGAATGGATTCTTCTAACGTCTTTTGGTTATTGTTGCGTTTATAGAGCCGCCAGCCAGAAAATCCGCAAAGGCCGAGGGCCAGCATTAGCAGTAAGCCGTCTTGGACCCAAAGTTCGCCGACAGCACCGCCCAGACCAATCGCCAGGGCTGCCATTTCCCAGCCATCGCGGGGAATGGTGTCATTTTGAATACGGCCAACTTCGTGCCAGAACAGCAGGTTACGCTGATCCAGGGCAAGCTGCTCCCACTTGAGCAAATCGACCTGAATTTCAACCTGATCTTTGCCCAACTCCTCGCAGGTAATTAACGGAGGGGTGACATCAATCGCCGCTTCCACCGTAACCCAGCTCTGCAGCTCGGGGGGCAGTAAACTTCTTAACCGTCGCAGTTCGCCCATATCGGCTCGGGCAGTGGAGGTGGCGTACGATGTCATAGAAATCAACGAAAATACAACAGTCTGGTCAAGTTGCTCAGTTGGAGGTAGTCCCAATTAGTCTGGGGGCAAGCTGCAGTTTTCTCGGAAAACCAACCCCGCCGTTGACCTTCAACCGAACATATACCTGCTTATCAATACTATCGTAAACAGCCTGTGCTAAGGGAGGGAGATCCGGATTCAGGCAACGCTGCCTCCATACCGGCTACTTTCAGCTCAGAAATAGCCTGGTTGAGCAGAACCAGCCCGGCATCCACAGAGTCTATCTGGCAGAGTTGTTGCCGCAGTCGCGCCGCCCCTTCAAACCCTTTCACGTACCAGGCCATGTGCTTGCGAGATTGGTAAAGTCCGCGCTGGCCTTTGTAGTGCCACAGTAAAAGCAGGTGCTGTTGAGCACATTGCAGTAGATCTAACGCATTCGGGGCGGGTGGAACCTGGCCGGTTTGCAAAAAGTAATCGATTTCGCCTACCAGGAAAGGATATCCCAGGGTACCGCGAGAGCACATAACGCCATCTGCTCGTGTTTGCTCTAAACACCGTACTGCGGCCTCAATGGAGCTGATGTCGCCGTTGGCAATCACAGGAATTGCCAGGGTGGCTTTAACCTTTGCGATCCAATCCCAGCGGGCAGGGCCGTTGTAACCCTGGCTACGGGTACGACCATGGAGGGTGAGCATTTGAGCTCCTGCCGCTTCCATGCGGCGACCGAATTCAACGGCATTGATGTGGGTATCATCCCAACCAATACGGGTTTTGACGGAAACCGGAATCTTGACTGCTGCTGCCACGGTTTTAACGATGGTTTCGGCTACCTCAGGCTGCCGCAGGAGCGATGACCCTCCGCCCTTTTTGGTGATTTTGTTAACCGGGCAGCCCATGTTGATGTCAATGGTTCTGGCTCCTTCAGCCGCTGCCATTTGGGCTGCTTCAGCCATAAAATCAGGTCGGCAATCAAACAGTTGAATGCTGATGGGGTGTTCTTCGGGGCCGATATCCATGATTTTTTCTAGATCCCGAGCGTGGCAAATACCCGCCGCGTGAACCATTTCGGTGTACAGCATAGAGCGGGGCGCATAACGCCGAACGAGCTGCCGAAAGGCGCGATCGGTTACCCCTGACAGGGGCGACTGAAGCACCCGACTCGACAGCTGTACTGTGCCGATGGTCAGGGGGGCGCTGAGGCGTTGCTGGAGGTCTGGAGATAGGAACACCATAGGGCAGGCTGTGATGAGTAAAATCTGATCGATAGAAAAATGGCTTCAGCTTGAATTTCTAGCCAAGCAGGCTGGCGGTTCGGATTTGGGAAGACGACCCACCGTGGAAGAGGACCCGCTTTGCCCCGGAGGGGAAATGGACTTAAGCATTTTCACAGATCAAGTCTTGTCATAGATCAGTACTGTTCTGGGAGTCGGTACGTTTACCCAATAACCAGTAAGTGGTCATTTGCCCCCGCCCCTTGACGGCGACGTGCCCTCGCCGCTGCAAAACAAATTTATCTTTAAGGATCTGATACAGTTCCGGGGTGACTTGAATTTTCTGCCCCTCTCCGGTCGCTTCCATCCGATTGGCAATGTTAACCGTGTCGCCCCAGAGATCGTAGGCAAACTTGCGCTGGCCAATCACACCGGCTACTACCGGCCCGGTATTGATACCAATGCGCAACTGAAACGGTTTCCCGTCTGGGCGGGTAAATCCCTGAATTGCTGCCAGAATATCGAGGGCAAACTGAGCGATAGATTCGTTGTGGTCGGGTTTAGCCGCAGGCAAACCGCCAGCGACCATGTAAGCATCGCCAATGGTCTTAATTTTTTCAAGCTGGTAAAACTCGGCCAGCTGGTCAAAAATTGAAAAAATTTCGTTGAGAATTTTGACTAGCTGGCGGGGAGTCATATTACCAGAAGCGGCGGTGAAATCTACCAGGTCCGCAAACAAAACGCTCACTTCATCAAAGCTTTCTGCAATGGTGCGGGTGCCGAGTTTAAGGCGTTGGGCGATCTGGTAAGGCAGAATGTTAACCAAAAGCCGATCGGCTTGTTGACGCTGCTGGCGCAGTTCGGTTTCCATTTTGCGCCGTTCGCTAATGTCGTGAACAATGCCTTCGTAGTACAGAAAATTGCCGGCTTTATCCCAGACCTTCCAGATGTCTTCGCTGACCCAGAAGGTACTTCCGTCTTTCCGAGCCACTTCAGACTCGGCATCGGTGATTTTCTCAAAGCGATCCAGGTAAACCTTGAGGGCGTCCCAGCGTTTGGCCTGGTTGTAGATCTGGCGATCAAAATTGTCCACCAGGGCGAGCATTTCAACGGGGGAGTCATAGCCGTACATGCGG
>Ga0008833_1001088_pt1 | contig 14702 bp, 12 predicted proteins | sample HotLakConsoUCCLE_FD_62216 | JGI IMG/M metagenome (GOLD analysis project Ga0008833, IMG submission 62216) | Hypersaline microbial mat communities from Hot Lake, Washington, USA - Hot Lake Consortium UCC-LE | ecosystem: Environmental > Aquatic > Non-marine Saline and Alkaline > Hypersaline >... | reverse complement strand
CGGTGGATGCGCTCGAAGCTCTCGGCGATCACGGCCTTCACCCCGAGCAGGGCCGTGCCCTTGGCCGCCCAGTCCCGCGATGAGCCGGCGCCGTATTGCTCGCCCGCGAAGATCACGAGCGGTGTTCCCGCCTCCTTGTAGGCCATGGCGGCGTCGTAGATCGGCAATTGGCTGCCGTCGGGGCCCCTGGTGTAGCCGCCCTCGACCCCGTCGAGCATCTCGTTGCGGATGCGGATATTGGCGAAGGTGCCGCGCATCATCACCTCGTGGTTTCCGCGCCGCGAGCCGTAGGAGTTGAACTCCCGAGGCGTCACCTGCCGGTCGACGAGATATTGCCCCGCCGGCGTCGTCTCCTTGAAAGAGCCTGCCGGGGAGATGTGGTCGGTCGTCACCATGTCGCCCAGAAGCGCGAGGACACGCGCATTCTCGACATTCGAGATCACCCCCGGCTCCGGCGACATGTCCTTGAAATAAGGCGGGTTCTGAACGTAGGTCGACGACGGCGGCCAGTCGTAGGTGAGGCTGTCGGTGGTCTCGACGCCGCGCCACTTCTCGTCGCCCTTGAAGACGTCGGCGTATTTCGACTGGAACGCCTCGCGGGTCACCGTCCGCTCGACGAGTTCGGCGATTTCCTTCTGCGAGGGCCAGATGTCCTTGAGGTAGATCGGCTTGCCGTACCTGTCCTCGCCGAGCGGCTCGCGGGTGATGTCGACGTTCATGTCGCCCACAAGCGCATAGGCGACGACAAGCGGCGGCGAGGCGAGGTAGTTCGCCCGCACGTCGGGTGAAATCCGGCCCTCGAAGTTGCGGTTGCCCGAGAGCACCGACACGCCGATCAGATCGTTGTCGTTGATGCATTTCGAGATTTCCGGGGCGAGAGGCCCGGAATTGCCGATGCAGGTCGTGCAACCGTAGCCGACGAGGTTGAAGCCGATCGCGTCGAGGTCGTCCTGCAATTCGGCGGCCTCGAGATAGGCGCTGACTACCTGGCTCCCGGGCGCGAGCGAGGTCTTCACCCAGGGCTTGCGGTTCAGTCCCAGTTCGCGCGCCTTGCGCGCCACGAGACCGGCGCCGATCATCACGTAGGGGTTCGAGGTGTTGGTGCAGGACGTGATGGAGGCGATCACGATGGAGCCGTCGTGAAGCTGGTAGTGGCTATCCTCGGTGGGCACGAAGCCGCGCCTGTGGTGGCCCTCGTCGCCGGGAATGTGCTGTGGCTCCGGCGCGCCGCCTTCGCCTTCCCAGCGCAACTCCTCTTTCGGGGTGGCGTCCTTGCCCTCGCGCTGACCCTTGACGTAGGCATGAAACGCCTGTGCCGCCGCGTCGAGCGCGATATGGTCCTGCGGCCGCTTCGGCCCCGAGATCGCGGGGACCACGGTCGACATGTCGAGCTCGAGCGTATCGGTGTAGACCGGCTCGTAGCCCGGCTCGCGCCACATGCCCTGCGCCTTCGAATAGGCTTCGACAAGCGCGATGGTCGCCTCGTCGCGGCCGGTCTGGGTGAGGTAGCGGATGGTCTCGGCGTCGACCGGGAAGAACCCGCAGGTGGCCCCGTATTCGGGCGCCATGTTGCCGATGGTGGCGCGGTCGGCGAGCGGCACGTTGTCGAGCCCGTCGCCGTAGAACTCGACGAACTTGCCCACGACGCCCTTCTCGCGCAGCATCTGCACGACCTTCAGGACGAGGTCGGTCGCCGTCGTTCCCTCGGGCATCGCACCTGTCAGCTTGAAGCCCACGACCTCGGGGATGAGCATCGAGATCGGCTGGCCCAGCATCGCGGCCTCGGCCTCGATCCCGCCGACGCCCCAGCCGAGCACGGCAGCCCCGTTGACCATGGTGGTGTGGCTGTCGGTGCCGACGAGCGTGTCGGGGTAGGCCACGTCCTCGCCCGACTGGTCCGTGTCGGTCCAGACGGTCTTGGCGAGGTACTCAAGGTTCACCTGGTGGCAGATGCCGGTGCCGGGGGGCACGACGCGGAAGTTGTCGAACGCCGACTGGCCCCACTTGAGGAACGTGTAGCGCTCCATGTTGCGCTCGTATTCCCGGTCGACGTTCATCTGGAAGGCGCGCGGGTTGCCGAACTCGTCGATCATCACCGAGTGGTCGATCACGAGGTCGACGGGGTTCAGGGGGTTGATCTTGTCGGGGTCGCCGCCGAGCGCGACGATCCCGTCGCGCATCGCGGCCAGATCGACCACGGCGGGAACGCCGGTGAAATCCTGCATCAGCACCCGGGCCGGGCGGTAGGCGATCTCGCGGGGGTTCTTGCCGCCGTTTTCGGCCCATTCCGAAAACGCCCGGATGTCGTCGAGGGTCACGGTCTTGCCGTCCTCGAAGCGCAGCATGTTCTCGAGCACCACCTTAAGGGCGGAGGGCAGCTTCGTGAACGCCCCGAGTCCGGCGGCCTCGGCCGCGGGAATGGAGTAATAGGCGACCGTCTTTCCGCCCGCCGTGAGCGAGCTTCGGGTCTTCGCGGAATCCTGTCCGACCGTGATGGGCATGGGGGCACTCCTCAACTGGCGCTATGGCTCGTCCTTGAGGTTGGAATACTGCCGTGCGCGCCCGTCCCGCAAGGGGGTGCGGCAAAAAGTATACCATTGTGCACAAAAAAGGCCGGCCGCATTGTAACGGCCTCTCTCAAAACCTTGATTGGCCTTGGAGGGCCGTTGCCCCTAGGTCTGTCAGGTGCAGTCAGGAACCCCGCTCATGCTCAAACGGATCGTCGCAGCGCTCACCATCATCGCCGCCTCCACGATGCTCGCCCGCGCGGAAAACCTCATCGTCGTCGAGCTCTATACCTCGCAGGGCTGCTCTTCCTGTCCGCCGGCCGACGCGATCCATGCCGAACTCGCCGACCGTGACGATGTCATCGCCCTGGCTCTCCACGTCGATTACTGGGACTATCTCGGCTGGAAGGACGAATTCGCCAGGCCCGCACATGCCGAGCGGCAGCGCCGGTACTACGCGATGGTCTACACGCCGCAGATGGTCGTGCATGGCGAAACCCATGTCTCCGCGATCAAGCCGATGGAAATCACCGACGCGATCCGCGACCATGCCACGCGTGTCGCTCCGGTCGAGGTGACGCTCACCCGCGACGGCGACACGGTGGAGATCACGGCCCGCGCCGTCGGGCGCGTGCCGGAGGACATGAACGTGCAGGCCGTCACCTACCTGCCCGATGCGAAGCGCACGATCCGCACCGGCGAGAATGCCGGCCGGACACTCGATCATCGCAACGTCGTGGACGAATGGCGGAGCATCGACACCTGGTCGGGCGAGGGCCTCTATCGCGCCACGATCGACGTGAGACGGGACACACCCGTCGTCGTCATCGTCCAGTCCCCCGGTCAGGGCCCGGTGCTCGGGGCGGCCCGGTCGAGGTAACGCTCGGGGCGCCAGCGCGCGCTGGCCCAGAAGAACTGGTCGATGAATTCCCGCGCCGCCTCTTCCACGGCCATCTGGTAGTCCTGCATCATCTCGCGGGGATGGGCGTGGGGGACAGAAGCTGCCATCCAGACCCCGTAGCGTCCGCCGGCCCGCCTCAGCGCGAAAGCGGGAATGAACTCCGCATGCTGGCGAAGTGCGGCCGTTGCGGCGAAGACCGGCGTGCGCACCCGCGCGCCGAAGAGGAGCACCGGCGCGCCGCTTTCCGAAATGCGGTCGCCCTGCAACACCGCGAGACCGCCCCGGGCCAGATGGGCCTCGAGCGCGTCGCGGCCCTGTTCGGTGTCGGGGTAGCGTGGCCCCCCGAGCCGCGCGCGGGCCGCTTCGGTTCGTTCCGCGAGACCGCCGGCGGGCGCAGGCGCGACCAGTGCGGCCGCCTCCAGACCCCGCTCGGCGAGGGTCGCCACCAGTGCATCGGGGTTGCCGATCTCGGCGGTGATCAGCACCACGCCGCGCCCGGCCGCTTGCGCTTCCTTCATCGCCGCCACCCCGGGCCCCGCCACCGGCGTGTCCCTAAGTGCGGCTCGGAAGTCCTGCGGCGACAGGAGTTCGGCAAGGCAGACACCCGCATTCCGGGCCGCCGCGTCCGCGAGCCGGCGGCGGACGCGGCGCGGCAGGTCGGGGCGCACCAGTCCGAGGTTCTGGCGCACCAGCGCCGGCCAGCCGTTCAGCGGAGAGACGACGAAGCGCACCGCCGCCCCGAGCAGCCGCCGCCGCGTGGCGAGCGGGCGGCCTTCGGTCGCGTCGATCACGCGCAACAGAAGGCGTTCGGCCAGCCGGTCCGCCCAGGTTTCGTCGCTGCCGTTCAGTTCTTCGGTATCGGACACGGGGTTCAACCTCGCCCCTCGCGCGCCCCCGTGGCCAGCGAAGCGCTATTCGTCCTCGACGGTCAAGAATATTTCGCCCGCCGCCTCGAGGTCGCGGATCGCCGCGACGACGGAGGTCATCGCGGCCTCGCATTCGGGCTCGGCCACTGCGCCCTTCTCGCCGGCCTCGGCACGGATATTGTCGGCCATGCGCTGCGAGATGTTGGCGAGGATGAACTCCGCCGCTGCGGCGTCCTTGCCCTGTGCGCCCGCAAGGGCGGTGACCAGCGCCCCCTGATCGACTTCGCGCAGCACCCTCGGGATGTCGCGCGGGGCAACGCGGCCCGGAATGTTGGCGAAGGTGAAGATCGCCTTGCGGACCTCTTCGGCGAAAGCCTTGTCGGTCTCGTCGAGGCCTTCGAGCACCTCGTCGCGGGTGCCGGCGGTGGAGTAATTGAGGATCGCGCCGACCCTTGCCACGGGCTCGTCGTCGAAGGCCCGCGCCGGCCGCGCGTCGAGTTCGTCGGCGAGCGACACCCCGATCCGGCGCACGGTGGCGGGCTCGATCGCGCCGATCTGGCTGACCGCATAGGCGATGCGCCGCGCCTGCGCCCCGGGCAGCCGCCCGAGCATCGCCGCCGCGGTGGAGACCTTGAGCTTCGACAGGATCACCGCGGCCACCTCCACGCTCTCGCGTTCGAGCACCGGCAGCAGACGGTCCTCGTCGACGCTCTGGAGCACCTGCCACGGGTCGCCCTCGAAATCGACCCCCGCCTGGTTTCGCAGCCGTGCGGCCGCCGTCGTGGTGAGGCTGTCGCCCATCAGCCCGAGCGCCCCTTCGAGACCATCGGGAAACTGCAGTCCGATCGCGTCGATCTCGGCGAGAAACTCCTCCGCCACCGCTTCGATGGTGGCGTGGTTGATGCTGCGCAGCCCGGTCATCTCCTGTGTGAGGGCGAGTTGCACATCGTCCGGCAGACGGCGCAGCGACACCTTGACCCCTTCGGCGATGAGAAGCCGAACGATCACCGCCGCCTTCTGCGGCCGTGTCAGGGCCTGAACGGGTCCCGAAGCCGCCCCATGTCCCGCGCCGCCGCCCGCGGGGCGCGGCAGGTCCGGCAGGTCTGCAAGGGAAGGCAGGGCAAAATCCTCGGGCATCGGTCCGGGCTGGCGTGACGGGTCCCGAAGCCTTGCCAGACGCCGGTTAACGGCTGACGAATGCGCCCGGTCAGTAGCCTGACGCACCGGCCCCCGACAGCGCCATCGCCAGCGCGGCCTCGGCTCAGGTGTTGCGCCCGCCGCGGGCGCGGATCTCGGAAAGCTGGGCGGCCGCGGCGGCACGGTCGCCGCTCGCGAGACGCCCCAGCCCGAGATAGGACCGCGCGAGAAAATTGTCGGGTGCCAGCGCGAGGGCCGCCGCGTAGAATGCCTCGGCCCGGTCCCAGTCCCCCCTCTTTCGGGCGACGAAGCCCCGATAGGTCAGGACCTCCGTCGCGCCCTGGTCGGACATCGCCGAAAGCGCCGCCTCCGCGCCGTCATATCGACCGGCATAGGCAAGTTCGCGGGCCGCCTCGTAGAGCCCCCGGTCGTCGAGGCTCGTCTCCTTCGGCGCGAGGCAGCGCTGGGTCGCCGAGTCCCAGACCAGCGTTCCGCCGCAGATCGTCGTCGTCTCCGTCGGCGTGGGCGGGGTTTCGTCGAGCACCGCAAGGGCGGGGCCGGCGATGAGGAGAAGGGGCAAGGCGACGGCTGCAATACCACTGCGCATGGCTCGAGGCTCCGACAAAAAAAGGGCGGCGTCGCCGCCGCCCGAAGCGTTGCACGAGGGGTGGCTCAGCTCGACGCTACCGGCACGCAAGCCTGCGCTTCGGAATCGTAGACCATGCCGTCCGCGCAGCTCATCTGCGCCGTTGTGGAATGCGAAACGCCCGAACAGCCAGCGAACGCGAGGCCCGGCAGGACGGTCAGGGCAAGGGCCGAAAGAAGGGTCTTCATGATGGGGGTCCTTTCCAGTTGGCTCTCGCACAACGATAGCATTGCTCTGCCGCTCGTCAAAGCAAGAAAATTACGCAGAATTGAAAACCCGCGCGAAGATCGTGTCGACATGCTTCGTATGGTAGCCAAGGTCGAATTTCTCCTCGATCTCGGCTTCCGAAAGTGCCGCCCGCACGTCGGGGTCCGCCTTGAGCTCCGCCATGAAGTCGGCGCCCTCTTCCCAGACCTTCATCGCGTTGCGCTGGACCATGCCGTAGGCGTCTTCACGGCTCACGCCGGCCTGGGTGAGCGCGAGAAGCACCCGCTGGGAATGCACGAGGCCCCGGAACCGGTCGAGGTTCCTCATCATTGCTTCGGGGTAGACGACGAGCTTGTCGATGACGCCGGTGAGGCGGGCCAGCGCGAAATCGAGCGTCACCGTCGCGTCGGGCCCGATCATCCGCTCGACCGAGGAATGGGAAATGTCGCGTTCATGCCAGAGGGCCACGTTCTCGAGGGCCGGAATCACCGCCGAACGTACGATTCGTGCAAGCCCCGTGAGGTTCTCCGTCAGCACCGGGTTGCGCTTGTGGGGCATCGCGCTCGACCCTTTCTGACCTTTCGAGAAGAACTCTTCGGCCTCGAGAACCTCGGTGCGCTGCATGTGGCGGATCTCGATGGCGACGTTCTCGACCGAGCTCGCCACCACCCCGAGGGTCGCGAAGAAGGCCGCGTGGCGGTCGCGGGGGATCACCTGGGTCGAAATCGGCTCCGGGGTCAGGCCCAGCTTCTTGCAGACATGGGCTTCGACGGCGGGGTCGATGTTGGCGAAGGTTCCGACCGCCCCGGAGATGGCCCCGGTCGCCACTTCCTGCCGCGCGGCCTTCAGCCGCCGAAGGTTACGGTCCATCTCGGCGTAGAATCGCGCGAAGGTCAGCCCCATGGTCGTCGGCTCGGCGTGGATGCCGTGGCTGCGCCCGATCCGCACCGTGTCCCTATGCTCGAAGGCGCGCCGCTTCAGCGCCGCGAGCAGTCCCTCCATATCGGCGATGAGAATGTCGGCGGCCCGCACGAGCTGGATGTTGAAGGTCGTGTCGAGCACGTCCGACGAGGTCATGCCCTGGTGGACGAAACGCGCGGCATCCGCTCCGATGATCTCGGACAGATGGGTCAGAAAGGCGATGACGTCGTGCTTCGTCACCGCCTCTATCTCGTCGATCCGCGCCACGTCGAACTCCGCGTCCTTCGCGCGCCAGACGGCTTCGGCATTCGCTTTCGGGATCGTGCCCAGTTCCGCCATCGCGTCGCAGGCATGGGCCTCGATCTCGAACCAGATGCGGAATTTCGTCTCGGGCGACCAGATCGCGACCATCTCGGGGCGGGAATAGCGGGGGATCATCGGAGCATGGGCCTTTCGTCGGACTGCACCGGCGCTTACCAAGAGGGGCAGGGATCAACAAGGAGCGCGTTCCGGACATGTCCGACCCCGGCGCCCCCATCGCGGGGGGAGCCTCTCCCGCGAGCGTCTCGGCGTTTCTCGGGCGGTGGCGGCTCGAACGCGACATCCTCCACGCCGACGGGCTGAGGGGGCGGCTCGATGGCGTGGCCGCCATCGCGCCCGCCGGCCCCGCGCTCTGCACCTATACCGAGGAGGGCAGGCTGGTGCTCGACGCGGGCGAGCCGCTTCTCGCGACCCGGCGATACCTCTGGCGCGATGCGTCGGGCGCGATCGACATCTCCTTCTCCGACGGCCGCCCGTTCCACCGCGTGTCGCTCGGCGCGTTTTGCGCCGAAACCGTGCATCTCTGCCCGCCCGACCGTTACGCGGTGTTCTACGATTTCAGCGACTGGCCGGTCTGGACGGCGCGCTGGCGCGTCGAAGGACCCCGCAAGGACTACGAAATGACCTCGACCTACACCCCCCTCAGGTGAACCCTTGCCAGCGGCCCGGCCCGGTGCGACAAACCCGCCAAGCAAGAGATACCGCCCAAGGGACGAAGGAGACCGCCCATGCACCCCACTGTTCTCGCGTCACGCTTCCTGCCGCGCATAGGCTCGGAGACCCTGCGTGCCGCCCTTCTCGTCGCTCTCGGCGTCGCCGCGATCACGCTTGCGGCGAAGATCAGGGTGCCGATGTGGCCGGTGCCGGTCACCATGCAGACCTTGGCGGTGCTGACCCTCGGCGCGGTTTACGGCTTTCGCCTCGGCGGGCTGACGCTTCTGGTCTATCTCGCCCTCGGCGCGCTGGGCCTGTCGGTCTTCACCGGCGAGGGCACGGGGCTCGCCTATCTCGCGGGGCCCACCGGCGGCTACCTTCTTGGCTTTCTCGTCGCCGCCGCCCTCGTCGGCTGGCTGGCCGAACGCGGCTGGTCTCGGAGCGTGTCCGGCATGGTCGGCGCCCTCGCCCTCGGCAACGCGGTGATCTACGCCTTCGGCCTGCCGTGGATGGCGTATCTCTTCGCGGCCGAGCGCGGCTGGGACTTCGTGCTGCAATGGGGTCTCACCAACTTCCTTCCCGGAGACCTCTTGAAGCTCGCGCTCGCGGCCCTTCTCGTGCCGGCCCTCTGGCGGTTCACCGGCCGTTGAGGCCATAAAGCGCTTCGAATGACGCGGCCCCGCTCAGGCGGGGCCGTCTTCTTTCCGCGCCTCGGTCGTCACCTCCGCCCCGGCCTCCAGCGTCTTGTGAACCGGGCACTTGTCGGCGATCTCGAGAAGCCGCGCGCGCTGGTCGTCGTCGAGCGCGCCGTCGAGCCGGATCACCCGGTGGAAGCGGTCGACCTTCACCGCATCCTGCGTTCCGGCGTCCTGCGCATGAACCTTGTCGTGGGTGACATCCACGCTGATGTGCTCGAGCGGCCAGCCCTTCCGGCGCGCATACATCCGCACCGTCATCGAGGTGCAGGCGCCGAGCGCGGCGCCGAGAAAGCCGTAGGGGCTCATGCCCCGGTCGGTGCCGCCGTACGAAAGCGGCTCGTCGGCGAGCGCATGGTGTCTCGGTCCCGACACCACGTCCTGCAGGAACCCCTCCGCATCGGCTTCGGAGACGCGCACGACACCCTCCGGCGCGCCCGGCGGCGGGGCGGGTGCGGCGAGGTCAAGATAGCGCGCCGCCCAGGCCGCGATCACTTCGGCGGCGTATTCGGCGTCTTCGGCGCGCGAGATCAGGTGATCGGCGGTGTCGAGTGTCACGAAGCTCTTGGGGTGCTTCGCGGCGAGAAAGATCTCCGTCGCGTTCTCCAGCGCGACGACGCTGTCGCGCGGGGCATGCATGACGAGAAGCGCCTTCTTCATGCCCGCGATCGCCGGGGCGAGCTTCGCCGCCGAGACATCCGCCACGAAATCCCGCCCGATGGTGATCGAGCGCCCGCCGAGGGTCACCTCCGCCGTGCCGTTCCGGTCGATCTCGTCGAGCGCGCCGCCGAAGTTGCGGGTCACGTGGGAAGGGTCGAACGGCGCGCCGATGGTGGCGACCGCCTTCACGCTGTCGATATCGGGCGCCGCCCTCAGCACCGCCGCGCCGCCGAGCGAATGGCCGATCATCAGCGACGGCGGCAGGCCCCGCCCGGCGAGATGGGCCGCCGCGCGATGCAGATCCTCCACATTGGACCTGAACGTGGTGTTGGCGAACTCACCTGAGGAATGGCCGAGCCCGGTGAAATCGAACCGCAAGACGGCGAACCCCGAGGCCGTGAGCCGCCCCGCGATGCGCCGCGCGGCGGGAATGTCCTTCGAGCAGGTGAAGCAATGGGCGAAGAGCGCCGTGGCGAGCACCGGACCGTCCGGCATGTCGAGCCGGGCCGCGAGGTCTTCGCCGCCGTGGCCTTCGAAGGTGAAACGTTCGGTGTGCATGGGGGCGGGTCTCCTCTGCCGGCCCGCGCAAACTGGTCCGGACCCGCTTCGGCAGCAACCCACGTCACGGCAAGGTGAGAGGCCGTGACGGTGCCCCCTCTCCGGCAGTCTCCCGGAGGGGGCCGTCCGCCCCCGCTCGCGTGCCGCGAGCCCCCCGAAAGTATTTCTCGGGAAGATGAAGGCGGCTTCAGACTTTGTTAACCGCGAAGGGGTTTCCTCGCGTCCACGGTACAGGCTGAAGAGCCGATGACCGTGGAAGGTGAAGGCGGCGCTGCCGGCCCGACCCACTGGGGGCGCCTGCGACGGCGGGCGTCCCTTCGTGCTTCATCTTCCCGGAAATACTTTCGCCGAAGGCATGCCGCGCGAGCGGCATCGCGGGCGATGCGCGGGCGGGCCTTTTCTGTGCCGGTCGCTCAGAGCGCCTGGAAGATCGCCTGGCCAAGCTCCGTCATCGACAGCGCCACGGCGAACCCCGCAAGTGCTATCGCGTGGGCCGTGGTGCGCAGGTTCTCGCCACCGAGAATGTTGAAGGTCAGAACCGCCATGCCGACGGGGAAGGAGATGAACATCAGGATACCGTTCATCGCGTAGACCGTGAGCCGGGCGACCTCGTTGCGTGGCTCGGCGCGTCTGGACGGCGTCGTCTGCTCGTCATGGGCGCTGTCGTGGATCAGTTCGATCTTTTGGCCGAACTCGCTGGAGAGTTCGAGCGACCGGCTCACCACCCGCGACGACCCCTTGCGCCGGCGCAGGGAGGCCGGTTCGAGGTCGGGGAACGCGACACTGCGCGACATGGGGATGAAGGCTTCTGTGCTCATGACTGTGCTCGATACTGGTTAACAACGCGCACTCGTGTGCCGGAATTCCGGCAGGAATGAGGCAATCCGGACGATGGCCGTTTTCCGCCGATCATTGCTGCCGGAAGGCGGACAATCCGCGCTGTACGTAATCATTGTCAACGGCGCGCCGTCTCAGGCGGCCTGCGCCCGTCGCCCCGCCGCCACGTTCCACGCGAGGACCGCGATTATCACCGCCATGCCCGCGAGTTGCAGGGCGAGCCCGGCCGGCCAGATGCAGGCGGTCCCGGCTGCGAGCAGCACCGCGCGGAGCGGGTAGCCGATGGGGAATTCGAGGCAGCCCTGAAGCGCGCCCGCGAGCCCGTAGATGCCGACGAAGGCGATGCCCGATATCGTGAACGCGGCGCCCCAGTCGCCGGAGAGAAGCGGCGTGTAGGCGAAGAGAAGCGGCACGATGTAGAGGCCCTTGGCGAGCTTCCACGAGGCCACCCCGGTCGCCATGGGGCGCGATTTCGCGATGGCCGCGGCGGCGAAGGCGGCAAGGGCCACCGGCGGGGTCACGTTCGAATCCTGGCTAAGCCAAAAGATGATCATGTGTGCCGAAAGGAGCGCCACGAGGGCCGCCTCGCCGGGCACCACGAGGTCGCGCAGGGGCTGCAGCACCTCGATCGGAAGGCTCGCCACGAGGGCCGCCGCATCCGCCCGCGGCATCGGCGCCTCCAGAAGCGGCAGCGCCTCGGGTGCGCCCAGCATGAACATCGCCTTCGCGGCCTCGTCGAGCCCCCCGGCGGCGATGACGTCGATCACCGAGCGGTCCTCCATCATGCCCGCGAGGGCGGGGGCGGAAAGCGTGGCGAGCACGATGTAGGCCGCCGTCACCGGCAGCCCCATGCCGAGCACCAGCGACGCGAGCGCGATCATCACGATGGCGAAGAGGATGTTGCCGTCGGCCCAGGTGGCGATCATCAGCGAGAACGTGTTGCCGACACCTGCGGTGGCGATGACGTTGACGACGAGGCCCACGGCCACGAGCAGGACCGCCGTCATGATCATGGCCCGCGCGCCGTTGACGAGGGCCTCGACCACCGCCCGCGGTCCCATCGGGTTGGCGCTTGCCCAGGAGGCCGCGATCACCGCGCCGATGGCGAAGATCGCGGCATAGCTCGGGGTGAAGCCGGCGACCAGCATCGAGATCAGGAGGGTGATGGGGATGATGAAGGGCGCGCCGCCCTTCCTGAGTGCCGAGCCGAGGGTCTCCCCCTGCGCCTCGAGGGGCGGCAGGTTCAGCCTGCGCGCCTCGATGCGCACGAAGAAGGCGACCGAGGCGAAGTAGAGAAGTGCCGGCAGGATCGCGACGACGACGATGGTCTCGTAGGGAATCCGCGTGAGGCTCGCCATGACGAAGGCGCCGGCCCCCATGATCGGCGGCATGAGCTGGCCGCCGGTGGAGGCCGCCGCCTCGACGCCGCCGGCGAAATGCGGCTTGTAGCCGGCCTTCTTCATCAGCGGGATGGTGATCACGCCCGTCGAGGCGGTGTTTGCCACCGCCGAACCCGAGATCGTGCCGGTGAGCGCAGAGGAGATCACCGCGACGAGGCCCGGGCCCCCGGCGACCCGCCCCGCGACGGCGCGGGCGAAGGCGATAACGAAATCGCCCGCCCCCGAGCGCACGAGGAAGGCCCCGAAGATCACGAAGGGAAACACCGTCGCCGCCGAGATCCGGGCGATGTTCCCGAAGAGGCCCTCGTCGTTGTAGATCGACCGCCAAAGCGCCGATTCCCATGAAAAGCCCGGGAACGAGAAGATCCCGTCGATCCACGAGCCCCACATCGCGATGTAGGTCAGCGACAGGAAGATGAGGATCGGAATGACCCAGCCGGCCACCCGGCGCGTATACTCGGTCGCCATCACGACGAGGATGATCGCCGCGGCCCAGTCGAGCGGGCCGAAGGGCAGGGTGGCGCCGTAGAGCCTGTCTTCGTTGAAGATGAACCAGGCCGCCGAGCCCGCCGCCAGAAGGCCGAGTGCGAGGTCGAGAAGCACCGCGACGGGCCGCTGCGCCCAGTCGCCCCGGCTCATCGGGTAGAAGAGGGCGGCGAGAATGGCGAAGCCGCCGAAATGCATCACGTTACGGTCGAAATCCGCCATGAACGGCCAGACCGCCGCCGCGAGATGCAGCGCCGAGAGGAATGCCGCGAAGCCCATGACAGCCAGGAGGGCTGGCCCCTCGAACTCGCGTAGCCCGGACCCGCCCAGCGGTGCGTCGTTGTCGGTGTCGGTGCTCGCCATGAGGTTGCGCCCCCCCGCGCGCGATGGCGCGGAGGTGCCTCCGGTCTACTGGGCGATCAGGCGGTCGGGAATGTCGATGCCCTGTTCGCTGTAGTAGCGTGCCGCCCCGGGGTGCAGCGGCAGCGGCAGACCGCTGATCGCCACCTCGAGGCTCATGGTGCCGGTCGCGGGGTGGATCGCCTGCAGGAAGGGCAGGTTCTCGTAGATCGTCTTGGTGATCTCGTAGACATGCTCTTCGGGAATGTCGGCATGGGTGGCGAGGAAGTTCGGCTGAGCGATCGTGTTCCAGTCCGCCTCCTGGCCCGGGTAGGTGCCGGCGGGGATCACGTAGCGGAACCACAGGCCCCGGTCGCCGTCGGCCTGCGCGAGTTCCTCGTCGGTGAACTCGAGAAGCGTCACGCTGTCGCCGGCCGACGCCATCAGCTGGCTGATCGCCCCCACCGGGTCGCCCGCCGGCGTGGAAATGCCCTCGACCTGCCCGTTCTGAAGCGCCTCGGCCGCAGGGCCGTAGCCGCCTTCGACGAGGGTGAAGTCTTCATACACGTCGACGTCGAAGTTCGACAGGATCGCGTCATTCGACCCGATGGTGCCGGAATTCCGCGCGCCGAGCGCCACGCGCTCGCCGGTGAGATCGACGAAGTCGGCGAAGGTGCCGGTCTCCGCGACATCGCTCGCGACGACGAAATGCTCGACGTTCGGCCACAGAAGCGTCACCGAGCGCAGGTCTTCCTGCGGACCATCTGCCTCGACCGGACCTGTGCCGGTGGCGGCGTAATAGCCGAAGAGGCCCTGGAGAATGCCGAACTGGGCTTCGCCTTCGCGCAGAAGGCGCACGTTCTCGCCCGACCCGGCCGAGGAGATCGCGTTCATGCCGATGCCCGTCGAGGGCTCGAGCCGCACCTTGGTGAGCGTCGAGATCGCCACGCCGACCGGGTAGTAGGTGCCGCCCGTCGAGGCGGTCGCGAGAATGTAGTTGGCCCCGTCCTGCGCCCCCGCGGTCGAACCGAATGCAAGTGATGCCGCGGCTGCCGCGGCGAATAACGTATGCTTCATTGTAAAGCCTCCCTGTGATTTTGTCCTCCAGAGGAAAGGCTTTGGCCGCAGACTTCAAGGCCGTTCGCGCTAACGCGGGGCGCTGAGGTCTGCCGCTGCCCATGAATCGCCCGGAAGATCGCCACGAATGAAGCTGTTCAGCCCGGGCCGACCTCGAACCGGCATGCCGGCGCTCCCGCCGCGCAGCAGGCCGTCTCGCGGCAGGTGAGGTTTCTCGACACGAGCCTGCGGTAGAGCCGCGTGAAGACCGCCGCGTGCCAGTGGCAGATCGGCCCCGGCGCATGCTCTCCGCGGACGACGGGGTTGAGGGCGATCTCGAAGACGTAGGGCGAGACCTTCACGAAGCGTCCCGAGCCCGCGAAGGTCCAGGCATGTCGTGCGATGGCACCCGAAAGCATCCGGGCCGCGAGCGGGGCGGGAGCGGCGCGCATCAGCGCCTTCGCGACCCCGGGAATGCGGTGGGCGAGGATGTATTCGGCCGTGCCCGCCC
>Ga0008833_1001086_pt1 | contig 14715 bp, 17 predicted proteins | sample HotLakConsoUCCLE_FD_62216 | JGI IMG/M metagenome (GOLD analysis project Ga0008833, IMG submission 62216) | Hypersaline microbial mat communities from Hot Lake, Washington, USA - Hot Lake Consortium UCC-LE | ecosystem: Environmental > Aquatic > Non-marine Saline and Alkaline > Hypersaline >... | reverse complement strand
ACACGAGCATCGCCGGCGAGACGATCGACTACGGGCCCTGCGCCTTCATGGACGTCTATCATCCCGGAAGGGTCTTTTCTTCCATCGACCAGTTCGGGCGCTACGCCTATGGCCGCCAGCCCGAGATCATCGTCTGGAACCTCGCGCAGTTCGCCTCCTGTCTCCTGCCGCTCATGGGCGACGACGGCGACGCGGCCATCGCGCGGGCCACGGAAGCGGTCAACCGGTTCGGGGACCACTACCGCACGGCCTGGCTCGCGGCATTCCGGGCCAAGCTCGGCCTCGAAACCGAGGAAGACGGCGATGCGGATCTAATCACCGGGCTGCTCACGGAAATGGCGGAAGCCGGGCTGGATTTCACCAACACCTTCAGATCACTGTCAGGAAACCTTGATCCGGCACTTGCGCCCTGGAGCGAGCGCTGGGTCGCCCGGCTGGCCCGGGAGGGGGCGGCGCCCGAGGACCGGCGCGCGGCACTCGACGCGGCGAACCCCGCCGTCATCCCCCGCACGCACCGCATCGAGGAGGCCATCGCGGCGGGGGTCGGGGGCGACCACGACCCGTTTCACGCGTTGAACCGGGTGCTCGCGCGCCCGTTCGACCTCGCTCCCGAGGATGCCGCCTTCGCCGCGCCGCCCGGTCCGGGCGAAGAGGTCACGCAGACGTTCTGCGGCACCTGAGGCGCCACCCGGGGGCTTTTCACCGCGGCCCATCCCGCCTATCACCGTCAGCGAGCCGGAGACCGAGCGGGAAGTCGCGATGCCCGAAACCATCACCGAACGGTGCGAAGCCAGGGGTCTGCGGCTGACCGAGCAGCGCCGGACGATCGCCGGCGTGCTCGAAGCCGCCGACGATCACCCCGACGTGGAGGAGCTTCATGCCCGCGCCGCGGCGATCGACCCGCGGATCTCGCTGGCCACCGCCTACCGCACCGTGAAGCTCTTCGAGGAAGCCGGCATCATCGACAAGCTCGAGTTCGGCGACGGCCGCGCACGCTACGAGGATGCCGACCGCGACCACCACGACCACCTGATCGATCTCAAGACGGGAGACGTGATCGAGTTCGTCGACGAGGAGATCGAGGCGCTTCAGGAGAAGATCGCCCGGAAGCTCGGCTACCGGCTGAAGGGCCACCGCCTCGAGCTTTACGGCGTGCCGCTCGACACCGAAGAAAGCTGATGGACAACCTCAGGGGCGCGGCCCTCATGGTGCTGTCGATGGCGTGTTTCGCGCTGACGGACACGTTCGTGAAGCTCCTGTCCGCCGACCTGCCGCCGGGAGAGATTCTCGCGATCATGGGTGTCGGAGGTGCGGCGGCCATGGCGCTGATCCTCGCCCTGCGCGGCGAGGCGCCGCTGACGTCCGAGATGCTGCGCGGCGCGGTGGCGCTCAGATCGGCTTTCGACGCGGGCGCCTCGCTCAGCTTCTTCTTCGCCCTGTCGCTCATTCCCCTGTCGCTCATGACGACGATCCTGCAGGCGAACCCGCTGCTCGTCACGCTCGGCGCGGCGGTCTTTCTCGCCGAACCGGTGGGCTGGCGGCGGTGGACCGCGATCGCGATCGGTCTCGTGGGCGTGCTCATCGTCCTGCGGCCCTGGGACGAGGCGTTTCAGCTCGCCGCCCTCTTCGCCGTCGCGGGGGTCGTCTTCCAGTCCGCGCGCGATCTGTCCACGCGCTGGGTCGTCGCCCGCGTGAACAGCCTGCAGATCTCGGTCACGGGGTTTCTCGCGCTGATCCCGACCGGGCTTCTCGCCATGGCCGTGACCGGCAGCCCGCCGGCGATGCCGGACGGCCGCGCGATGCTGTGGATCGTCTGCATGATCGGCGTGGCGATCCCCGCATATTACTCCGTGGTCGTCGCCATGCGCATCGGCGACGTGTCTTTCGTGGCCCCGTTCCGCTACACCCGCATCGTCTTCGGCCTGCTCGCCGGCATGCTGGTTTTCGGCGAGACGCTGGACGGATATACCCTCTTCGGCGCGATGGTCATCGTGGCCTCGGGGCTCTACACCTTCCTGCGCGAGGCGCGGTTGCGCCGCCGCGGCTTAAACGAATCCCACGGCGGGGTATAGCACGGCGCGACCCCGTTAACGCTATCATCAGTCCCGAGGACCCCATGAGCACGATCATCGACATTCACGCCCGCGAAATCCTCGACAGCCGGGGCAACCCGACCGTGGAGGTCGACGTCACCCTCGAGGACGGCACGATGGGCCGCGCCGCGGTGCCGTCGGGCGCCTCGACCGGCGCCCACGAGGCGGTCGAGCGGCGCGACGGCGACAAGACGCGCTATCTCGGCAAGGGCGTGACCGAGGCGGTGGCGGCGGTGAACGGCGAGCTTGCCGAGGCGCTCGCCGGTTTCGACGCCACCGAGCAGGAAGCTCTCGACGCGACGATGATCGAGATCGACGGGACGGAGAACAAGGGCCGGCTCGGAGCCAACGCGATTCTCGGGGTGAGCCTCGCTGCGGCGCGGGCGGCCGCGGAATTCACCGGCCAGCCGCTTTTCCGCTACGTGGGCGGCACGGCGGCCCGGGTACTGCCGGTGCCGATGATGAACATCGTCAACGGCGGCGAGCATGCCGACAACCCCATCGACATCCAGGAATTCATGATCATGCCGGTGGGGGCGGCGACCTGCCGCGAGGCCATCCGCATCGGCTCGGAGATCTTCCACACGCTGAAGAAGGAGCTTTCGGACGCCGGCCACAACACGGGGATCGGCGACGAGGGCGGTTTCGCGCCGAACCTGAAATCGACCCGCGAGGCGCTCGATTTCATCCTGAAGTCCATCGACAAGGCCGGCTACACCGCCGGCGACGACGTGATGCTCGCCCTCGACTGCGCGGCGACGGAGTATTTCAGGGACGGCAATTACGTCATGGCGGGCGAAGGGACGACCCTGACCCCCGACGAGAACGTCGCCTACCTGTCGGCCCTCTGCGACGACTACCCGATCCTGTCGATCGAGGACGGCTGCGCGGAGGACGACTGGGACGGCTGGGCGAAGCTCACCGAAATTCTCGGCGAGAAGGTCCAGCTCGTCGGCGACGATCTCTTCGTCACCAACCCCGATCGGCTCGCGCAGGGCATCGCCTGGGGCTGTGCGAACTCCATGCTGGTGAAGGTCAACCAGATCGGCACGCTTTCGGAGACCCTGAGAGCGGTCGAAATGGCCCACCGGGCGCGCTACACCAACGTGATGTCGCACCGCTCGGGCGAGACCGAGGACACCACCATCGCCGACCTCGCGGTGGCGACGAACTGCGGGCAGATCAAGACCGGATCGCTGTCGCGCTCGGACCGCCTCGCGAAATACAACCAGCTGATCCGGATCGAGGAAATGCTCGGCGAAACCGCCGTCTACGCCGGACGGTCGGTGCTTCGGGGGTGATCGGACCGGGTCTTCATCCCGTCCCCGCGGGCCATCTCGCCATGGTGGTGACCTGGCTCGAGATGACTGCGCCCTGCGCGCCCCGCACGGCACCCCCTCCGGAGGGCGCCGAGGTGGCGCTCTGGACCGACCCGGGATGCGACGCCTACCGCGACCTCATCCGACGCATCGGGACGGACTGGCTCTGGTCGAGCCGGTTGCGGCTGACCGACGCGGCGCTCGGGGAGGTGATCCGTAATTCCGACGTCGAGGTCTGGCGGCTGATGCGGGGGGAGGTGCCGCTCGGCATCGCCGAACTCGACTTCCGCGAGGCGCCCGATTGCGAACTGGCCTTCTTCGGCGTCGCGCCCGAAGCGGTCGGAACGACGGCGGCACGGCACCTGATGACGGCGGTGACCGCGCGGGCCTGGAAGCGGCCCATCGCGCGGCTCTTCCTGCATACCTGCACCCTCGACAGCCCGAGGGCGCTCGGTTTCTACCGCCGTTCGGGGTTTCGCGACTACGCCCGTGCCGTGGAGATCACACCCGATCCTCGCCTCGACGGCACCCTGCCCCGCGACGCGGCCCCCGAGGTCGCGCTGATCGAATGACTGCGGAGGAGGTCATCGCCACCCTGGGCCTCGCCCCGCACCCCGAGGGCGGCTGGTACCGTGAAACCTGGGTCGCCGAGGGGCCGGGCCGGCCGTCCGGCACCGCGATCCAGTTCCTGCTTCGCGCGGGGGAGCGGAGCCACTGGCACCGGGTCGACGCCACCGAGATCTGGCATTTCTACGCCGGCGCTCCGCTGGTCCTCAGGTTGTCGGAGACCGCGGCGGGACCGGCGGCGCGGGCTCTCCTCGGCCCCGATCTCGCCCGCGAACGTCCCCAGGTGATCGTGCCCGCGCATCACTGGCAATCGGCCGAGAGCACGGGCGAGTGGACATTGGCGGGCTGCACCGTCTCCCCCGGGTTTCGCTTCGAGGGCTTCGAGCTCGCGCCGCCGGGTTTCGACGTTCCGGAGGCGTAGGGGGGCTATCCGCCCCCTCTGCCGCCCGTGCCGGGCGCCATTCACCCCCGAAAGTATTTCCGGAAAGATGAAGGGCCGGATGGCCGCCCCGGTCAACCGGCCTCGGCCCTCTCGGCGAGGGCCAGCCACTCCTCCTCGGCAGTGGTGAGTCTTTCCTGTCGCAGGGCGAGCGCCTTCGTGGCGGTCTGGAACTTTCCCGGATCGCGGGTGAAGAGGTCGGGGTCTGCCAGAAGCGCCTCGAGCTTTGCGATTTCGGCCTCAAGCCGCTCGATGTCGCGCGGAAGCGTTTCGAGGCGGTGTTTCTCGGTGAAGGTGAGCGCAGCCGGCCTCGTTCTCGGGCCTGCCGCCGGGACATCGGACTTCGCGGCGGGCTTCGACTTGCGCCCGTCCGCGGGCTGCGCCCAGTCCGCCTGCACCTGATCCCAGCCGCCAGCATAGACCGTGACCCTCCCGCCGCCTTCGAGGGCGACGGTCTGGGTCGCGACACGGTCGATGAAGTCGCGGTCGTGGGAGACCAGAAGCACCGTGCCCGCGTAATCGTCGAGAAGTTCCTGAAGGAGGTCGAGAGTCTCGATATCGAGGTCGTTGGTCGGCTCGTCAAGAACAAGGACATTCGCCTCGCGCGCCATCAGCTTCGCCAGAAGAAGCCGGGCCCGCTCGCCGCCGGAAAGCGAGCGGACAGGCGCGCGGGCCTGCGCCTCGTCGAAGAGGAAATCCTTGAGATAGCCGACGACATGGCGCGGCACCCCCCGCACCATGACCTGGTCGGCGCGGCCCGACACCCGCATCTCGCGGTCGCCGGTCAGCGCATCCCAGAGCGTCGCATCGGGGTCGAGGGCGGCGCGGGACTGGTCGAACACCGCGAGTTCGAGACTGGTGCCGAGCTTCACCTCTCCCTCGTCGGGAGCGACCTCGCCGGTGAGCGTCTTCAGCAGGGTCGTCTTGCCCGCCCCGTTCGGACCAACGAAGGCTACCCGGTCGCCACGCGCTATCTTGAGGTCGAGACTGGAGAACAGCACCCGTCCCCCGAGGCTCTTCGAGATGCCGCGCGCCTCGATCACCCGCTTGCCCGAACGCGGAGCCTCGGCGAACTCCATCGCCGCGGTGCCCTGCCGCCGCGTTTCCGAAGCACGGGCTGCGCGCAACTCTCCGAGCGCCCGCACACGGCCCATGTTGCGCTTGCGACGCGCCGAAATGCCTTCGACCGCCCAGCGGGCCTCGGCCTTGATCTTCCGGTCGAGCTTGTGGCGGGCGAGGTCCTCCTCTTCCCAGACCTTGTCGCGCCAAGCCTCGAATTCGGCGAACCCGCTTTCCTGCCGACGCACGACACCGCGGTCGAGCCAGAGTGTCCCCCGTGTCAGCCGGCTGAGAAAGGCGCGGTCGTGGGAGATGAGAACGAAGGCCGCGCGGGTCTCGGCGAGCCAGTTCTCGAGCCACAGGATCGCGCGGATGTCGAGGTGGTTCGTCGGCTCGTCGAGCAGCAGAAGCGAGGCGTCGGACGCCACGAGACCCGCCAGTGCCGCCCGCCTGCGCTCGCCGCCCGAGGCGCGGGCGGGGTCGAGCGTGAGGTCTATGCCGATGCCCTCGGCGGCCGATTCGACCCGCCAGCGCTCGGAGACGTCGAGGGCGCGTGCGGCGAAGTCGCCCAAGGTCGCGAAGCCGGACATGTCGGGGTCCTGAGCCAGTGCGGCGACCGTGGTGCCCGGCGAGAGCACCCGCGCACCTGCGTCGGGCTCGAGATCGCCGGCCATCACCCTCAGGAGCGTCGACTTGCCCGACCCGTTCCGGCCGACGAGAGCGAGCCTGTCGCCGGGCTGGATCACGAGGTCGAGCCCGGCGAACACCGGATCGCCGCCCCAAGTCAGGGCGATGTCGTTGAGTTGCAGAAGCGGTGCGGCCATGGCGTCGCTGGGCTAGGGGATGCGCGCGGGTAAGGCAACCCGTCATCCGCGTGCGATGCACCGTGCCACCGCTATTGCAGACAGCCGTCGCGGGCCTCAGCTCCCGGCGAGGAGAGACCTGCGTCGGGCAGCCGGGATCGCCCCGACCTCGACGCCGGTGAAGACATGAAGCGTGCCGAGATCGCGGTCGACCACCGCGTGGTCGCTGACCCAGCCGCCCATGGCGAGATAGGTCTTCAGCAAGGGCGGCATCGCCCGCATCGCCGCCTTCGGGTCGGCGGAACGGCGGAGCCTGCGGGCGAACTCGAACACCCGGGGCGCCTTGATCCGCGGCAGCCAACGCGACGGCGCGATATGACGGTCCCGGAGCATCGCGAATGCGTCGTAGTAGCGCTTTTCGTCGGTCCCCGCGAAGGATGAGCAACCGAAGATGAGGCCCGCCCCGCGCGCCTCGACGATCCGCGCCATCGCTCCCCAGGCCACGCGGAGGATGTCCGCGTCCCGCACCCCGGGGTCGACGCAGAACCGGCCCATCTCGATCATCGGCGACGCGAACTCCCGCAACGCCGACAACTCGTAGAACTGCGCGGAATAGGTGTCGTCGACCGCCGCGCCGCGCTCGAGGCTCATGAAGCGGAAGCAGGCGACGACCCGGCCGTCGTCGACGCGCTCGACAGCCATGTGCTCGCAGATGTCATCGAAGCGGTCGCGGTCCGAGAGCCCGGCCGTGCCGCGGAACACGGCGGCGCGCAATGCGAGGCAGGCCTCGACCCGGTCTGCGGAGCGGGCGAGGACCGCGCGGTATTTCGGTGCCATCGTCACCCGATCTGCCCTCATGCCTTTATGCGGCTCGCATCGACCCTAATTATGTGCTGACGACGATCTAGCCACAATATATGTCGCCGGCGCGACAAGGAGGACAGCATGGAAAAGGTGATCAAATCCGACGCGGAGTGGAAGGAAGAGCTGTCGCCGCTGGCCTACAAGGTGACGCGCAAGCACGGCACCGAGCGGGCCGGCAGCCACGAGGATTTTCCCAAGGAGCCCGGCACCTACCGCTGCGTCTGCTGCGGTGCGCCGCTTTTCGACCAGGCGGCGAAGTTCGAGAGCGGTACCGGCTGGCCTTCATTCTACGAGCCACTCGACGCCGAGATGGTGGGAGAAAGGGAGGACCGGTCGCTCTTCATGCGGCGCACCGAGGTCCACTGCAATCGCTGCGAGGCGCATCTCGGACATGTCTTTCCCGATGGACCGCAGCCCACGGGCCTGCGCTACTGCATCAATGGCGTGGCGCTGACCTTCGAGCCGGAGGACGGCTAGGCGTCACTCGCCGTCGACGAAATCCTGCAGGCGGAAATTGCCGACGTTCCCCAGAAGCTGGCGCAGGAAGCCGACGCCGCTGACGTTGCTGTCTGTGACGCGCCGCGACAGCGCGATGAGCCGCCCCTCCTCGAGACCGAACCGCTCGATGTTCGCGACGGTGCCCGCGTCGGAATAGAGAATCGCGACGATCTCGCGGTTCACCTCCTCGGGTTCGCGGAAGAGGAACGTCTCGTATTCGGATCTTACGTAATACCAGCCGTCCACGCTGCGCAGGGACGACAGGCTCGGCCGGCCGATGATGACCGACACGGTTTCGCGCGTGTCGCGGCCGACTTCGATGTTCGAGAGTTCGCGGTCAGTCGGAACGTAGCCGTGGCTGCGCTCGATGCGGGTACAGCCCGCAACGAGCAATACGGTCGTCAGAACCGCCGCGATCGTCTTCGCCCCCATGTCCGTCCCCTTGAACCTCGGCCGCATGGCCCGTAGTTCGCATTACAGAACCGCCCTTCCGGGATCAAGAACGCTGCCCCATGACAGACCATGCGCCTCTCGCCGACCCCTTGATCGACCTGGCCCGTCTGCCGCGGGGCGCGGATACGGAATTCGCCTATGCCCCCGATCCTGCACGGAGCACCCGCATCGTTGCCGATCTGGGCCTCAGAGCGCTCAGGAAGGCCCGCCTTGAAGGCCGGTTGCAGCCGCAGGGTGCGCATGACTGGCTTCTCGAAGCGACGCTCGGGGCAACGGCGGTTCAGGAGTGCGTGGTCACTCTGGATCCGGTCACCACACGGGTCGATGCGCCCGTCGTTCGGCGCTACCTCGCTGATTTCGGAGTTCCGGCAGAGGGCGAGACCGAGATGCCGGAAGACGACACCGCCGAGCCGCTGCCGCGCCACATCGATCTTTCTGAAGTCCTGAGCGAGGCGCTCGCGCTCGCCCTGCCCGACCACCCGAGGGCCGAGGGTGCGGAGCTCGGCGCGCGGAGCTTCACCGAGCCCGGCCGGACCCCGATGAGCGATGAGGACGTTCGCCCCTTCGCCGCGCTGAAGGCGCTTCGGGACAGGGGACCGGACAGGAACGAAAGCTGAGACCGGCTTTCCGAGAAAACCCTTGCGCCCTAGTCGAAAGGCAGTATGTTCCCGGCCTCGCCCGACAGAGCGCGGAATGGCCCGGGTGGCCGTCCGGCAGAGGGCTTCAGACCGACCCCGGGCGCACGGCCCCGAATACGAGGAAACGACATGGCTGTCCCTCAGAACAAAGTCACACCCTCGCGCCGGAACATGCGCCGGGCCCATGACGGGCTTGCCGCGGCGAACCCGGGGGAATGCCCGAACTGCGGAGAGCTCAAGCGCCCGCATCACGTTTGTCCCTCCTGCGGGCATTACAACGACCGCGAGATTGTGGCCCAGGCCGACGAGATCGATCTGGACGACGAAGACGCGGCGTAAGTCGGGGCCTTGGCCCACGCCGAAGTTCTTTCCGAGGCCCTGACCGGGCCGGCGTCGTCAAGACGCAAGGGTCTCTTCGTGATATCCGTCGACGCGATGGGCGGCGACCGCGGGCCTTCCGTTGTCGTTTCGGGTATCCAGCGCTCGGCGCGCAAGAACCCCGACATCGCCTTCATCCTCCATGGTCCGAAGGAAGAGCTTCTGCCGCTCGTGCGCAAGCGCCGGCTCGAGGACCGCGTGACGATCAACGACGTCTCCGGCGTCGTGAAGATGGACGACAAGCCCTCCCACGTCATGCGTCATGGCCAGAACACCTCGATGTGGGCCGCGATAGAGAGCGTTCGGGCGGGGGATGCGGAGGTTGCGGTGTCCTGCGGCAACACCGGGGCGCTGATGCTCCTGTCGGTCGTCCGTCTGCGGAAGCTTCCCGGCATCAACCGACCCGCCATCGCCTGCCTCTGGCCTTCGGAGAATCCTTCGGGCTTCAACGTGATGCTCGACGTCGGGGCCGATGTGAAAGCGGATGCGACCGACCTCTTCCAATACGCGCTGATGGGCATGTCCTACGCCCGCAACGGTCTGGGGATCGAACGGCCCCGGATCGGGCTTCTCAATGTCGGCACGGAAGAGACGAAGGGGCGGGCTGAGATCAAGGAGGCCGGCGACCTCATCGCAGGGGCCGCGGAGGAAGCGGGCTACAGCTATGTCGGCTTCATCGAAGGCGGCGACATACCGAAATCGACGGTCGACGTGATCGTCACCGACGGGTTCACCGGCAATGTCGCGCTCAAGACCGGCGAGGGCACCGCCCGGCTGATCCGGTCGTTCCTGGGCGACGCGTTCCGGGCCACGCCCCTGTCGCGCATCGCGGCCCTTCTCGCCCTCACCTCGCTCCGCCGCCTGCAGAAACGGATCGACCCCCGCCGCGTGAACGGCGGCGTGTTTCTCGGCCTCAATGGAACGGTGGTCAAATCCCACGGTTCGGCGGATGCCACGGGGATCTCCGCGGCCATCAAGCTTGCCTTCCGCCTCGCGCAATCTGGCTTCAACGAGCGGCTCGCAGCCCGGGTTGCATCCATGGGGGCCCGGGGTCAGAATGTGCTTCACGGGGTCGGGGAAGAGAGCGAGCAGGGCAAATGACGACACGCGCGGTTGTCCGGGGCGTCGGACACTACCTGCCCGACCGCGTGGTTCCGAACGCCTGGTTCAAGGACGCGCTCTCCCTCGAGACATCCGACGAATGGATCGTCAGCCGCACCGGCATCGAGCGTCGCCACTTCGCTGCCGAGGGAGAGACGACCTCCGATCTCGCCGTGAAGGCCGCGACGGCAGCACTCGCCGACGCGGGGCTCTCCGCCAACGATCTCGACGCGCTGATCGTTGCCACCTCGACGGCGGATCTCACCTTTCCTTCGGCAGCCACCATGGTGCAGGGCGCCCTGGGAATGGAGGGCGGCTTCGCCTTCGACGTTCAGGCGGTCTGCGCGGGCTTCATCTACGGGCTCGCCAACGCCAACGCTCTCATCGCCTCGGGCCAGGTGCGCCGGGTCATGGTGATCGGCGCGGAAACCTTCAGCCGCATCCTCGACTTTCAGGACCGCACGACCTGCGTGCTCTTCGGCGACGGCGCCGGCGCGATGATTCTCGAGGCCGCGGAAGGTGCCGGAACCCCGGCCGACCGCGGGGTGCTGTCGGTCGACCTTCATTCCGACGGGCGCTACCGCGACATTCTCTACGTCGATGGCGGCGTTTCGACCCACAGCACCGGGCACCTGCGCATGGAGGGTCGGGAAGTCTTCCGCCATGCCGTTGAGAAGCTGGCGAGGACGGCCAAAACCGCGCTCGAGAAGGCCGGACTTGAAAGCGCGGACGTGGACTGGATCGTCCCCCACCAGGCGAATCTCCGCATCATCAAGTCGACCGCGTCCAAGATGGGGCTCGACATGGACCGGGTCGTCGTCACGGTGCAGGACCACGGGAACACATCCGCCGCCTCGATACCCCTCGCCCTCTCGGTCGGCCGTGCGCGCGGTCAGATCCGCGAGGGCGACGTGGTGGTCACGGAGGCCATCGGCGGGGGGCTTGCCTGGGGGGCCGTGGTGCTGCGCTGGTAGCCGCCGTCAAGCGCCCTTCGCAAACCCTTGATATTGACTCGGAAAATTCCCGCGCCCATGGTGCCTGCAAGATCAGCAATGGGGACCGGCATGGGCGAGAAGACACTGACACGCATGGATCTCAGTGAAGCCGTCTTCCGCGAGGTGGGACTGAGCCGCAACGAAAGCGCGCAACTCGTCGAAAGCGTCCTGCAGCACATGTCCGACAGCCTGGTGCGCGGCGAGACGGTAAAGATATCATCCTTCGGCACCTTCAGCGTGCGCGAGAAGGCCGCGCGCATCGGCCGCAATCCCAAGACCGGCGAGGAAGTGCCGATACACCCCCGCAGGGTGCTCACGTTCCGCCCATCGCATCTCATGAAGGACCGTGTAGCGGCCGGCAACAAGGGCGGTTAAGCGCGCATGGAGAAATCTCCCGAGGCGTTCCGGACGATTTCCGAAGTCGCCGACTGGCTCGGCGTGCCGACCCATGTGCTGCGATTCTGGGAGAGCCGCTTTCCACAGATCAAGCCCGTGAAGCGCGCCGGCGGGAGGCGTTACTATCGCCCGAGCGACATGGCCCTCATCGGCGGCATCAAGCGGCTTCTGCACGACGACGGCATGACGATCCGGGGCGCACAGAAACTCCTGCGCGAGAAGGGGGTGAAACACGTCGCCGCGCTGTCGAAGCCACTCGATGGCATGGGCGCGGCGGAGGATCGTTACGACGGCGATGTGATCGAGGCCACCGCAGTCGAGCTTGTCGGCGCCGACACCGAAGCGCCGGCCGCGGATACGTCTCCACCCGCACCTCCTCCTGAAGCCGTCGTTGCCGAGGCGGACGCGCGACCACCGGACGCCGCCTCGCCGGAACCTTCAGAACCCTACACCGTTCCGGACGAACCGGCGGCGCCGGAGCCTGCCGCAGCGTTTCCAGAGCCGGTCGCGGAGTCTCCGGGCCCGGCGATCCCCGACACGCCCGATGTGCCCGAAACCGATCCCGAGGACGACGAAACGGCCTATCCCGGCCTGCCGGGGCTCGCCGCGCGGGTACGCATCGCCGACCGGCGGTATCTCATCCGCAACCGCGGTGCCCTCGCGCTTCTGAAGGACAGGCTTTCGGCCCGTGCACCGGCCTGACCCGCCGTGGCTTTCCGCCCTTGCCCCTGCCCCGGTTTTCGGTCAGAACCCCGTCCGTCGGGCTATGGCGCAGCCTGGTTAGCGCGTCCGTCTGGGGGACGGAAGGTCGCAGGTTCGAATCCTGCTAGCCCGACCAATCACGATACCGGAGCCTGATGCGCCGATGCCCGGGGTTCTGCCAGACAGCGAGATAAGGGCGCTTGTCGCCGCCGGCGCCCTGGCGGCGGACCCCCCGGTCGACCCCGCCCAGATCCAGCCCGCCTCGATAGATCTTCGCCTCGGCACAATCGCCTACCGGGTGCGCGCCTCGTTTCTTGCCGGACATGGCCGCCGTGTCGCCGACCGGCTGGCGGATTTCGAGATGCACCGGATCGACCTCGGGGCCGGTGCCGTCCTCGAGAAAGGCTGCGTCTACGTCGTTCCGCTTGCCGAAAGCCTTGCCCTTCCCGAGGACGTCGAGGCCGTGGCGAATGCGAAATCCTCGACCGGCCGGCTCGATCTTCTCACCCGCACGATCACCGACGGCGGGGTCGAGTTCGACCGGGTTCCGGCGGGCTACCGCGGACCGCTCTACGCCGAGATCTGTCCGCGCTCCTTCTCGGTGCTCGTCAGGCCCGGGATGCGCCTCAACCAGATCCGGTTTCGCCGGGGACATGCGGTCCTGTCCGATGACGCGTTGAGGGATCTTCACGCAGCGCACCCGCTCGTCGATACGCCCCCGGTGATCTCCGACGGGCTCGGCTTTTCCGTCGATCTCGAACCCCGGGACGGCAGCCTTGTCGGTTACCGCGCGAAGCCCCACAGCGCGGTCATCGACCTCGACCGGGTTGGCGGGCATGACCCCGCCGAGTTCTGGGAAGAGGTGCGCACGGAGACCGGAAGGATCATTCTCGATCCCGGTGCCTTCTACATTCTCGTCAGCCGCGAGGCGGTGACGATCCCGCCCACCCATGCCGCCGAGATGGCGCCCTACCTCGCCATGGTCGGCGAGTTCCGGGTGCATTACGCGGGTTTCTTCGACCCGGGGTTCGGCTGGGCCGAAGCCGGGGGTGCAGGCTCGAGGGGCGTGCTCGAGGTGCGTTGTCACGAAGCACCATTTGCATTGGAGCACGGCCAGATCGTGGGTCGGCTCGTCTACGAGGAAATGGCGTCGCCCCCGTCGACGCTCTACGGCGCGGGCATCGCTTCAAACTACCAGGGCCAGGGCCTCAAGCTGTCGAAGCATTTCCGCAGCGGCTGACCGACGTGGCATGGTCCACTCGTGCGAAGGGACGTCGTTCCGTTGCGAGCGGCGTTTTCCGCACCTCAGCGTGCTATTCGCCGATTTCCTCGACGACAAAGATATCGCGGATCGCAGCGGCTTTGGCGTATTCCAGCGCCTGCTGATACTTCGGCGAGTTGTAGCAGGCCTCCGCCGCTTCGAGCGAGGGAAAGCGGATGACGACGTTGCGCGCCCGCCCGTTGCCCTCGAGCTGCACGCGATCGCCTCCACGAGCAAGAAAGACACCGCCATGAGCCGCGATGGCCTCGGTGGCGGGGCCTGTGTACTTCGCATAGGTCTCAGGGTCGCTCACGTCGGCACTTGCGATCCACAAGGCGGTCATTCCTTCGCTCCGATCATCTTCCTGACCGCATCGAAGGCCGCGTCGGCCTTCTCCGCGGATTTGGCACCTCCCTGGGCGAGGTCGGGCCGGCCACCGCCACCCTTGCCGCCGAGGGCTTCCACCGCCGCGCGCACGAGGTCGACCGCCGAACAGCAGCCGGTCAGGTCGTCGGTCACCCCCGCCGCGACGGCCGCCTTGTCGCCCGCCTCCGCCACGAGCACCACGACGCCGGAGCCCAGCCTTGCCTTGTGGGCGTCGACGAGCGCTGGCAGATCCTTGCCGGACACCCCCTCCACGACCTGAAGAACAGTCTTCACCCCATTGATTTCCTGACTTTTCGCGACATCCGAGCCGCTCCCCCCGAGGGCGAGTTTCCGACGAAGCTCCGCGACTTCATTCTGCAGCGCCTTGCGTTCATCCAGAAGCGCCGCGACCCGAGAGGGGACATCCGCCGGACCGGTCTTGAGCGCGAGGGCCGTTTCGGCAAGGCGCCGATCCTGTTCGGCGAGGTAGCGGTAGGCGGCGTCGCCGGTTAGCGCCTCGACCCGCCGCACCCCCGCCGACGACGCACTGTCTCCGAGGCTGACGAAGAGCCCGATGTCGCCGGTGCGCTGCACATGGGTGCCGCCGCAAAGCTCGATCGAGTACGTCTCGCCGTCCGTTCCCTTGCCGGTATCGGCCCGGCCCATCGAGACGACGCGCACCTCGTCGCCGTACTTCTCGCCGAAAAGCGCCTGCGCGCCGAGGGCGCGGGCGTCGTCGAGAGGCATCACCCGGGTCTCGACAGGGGCGTTCTGGCGGATGAA
>Ga0008833_1001083_pt1 | contig 14768 bp, 12 predicted proteins | sample HotLakConsoUCCLE_FD_62216 | JGI IMG/M metagenome (GOLD analysis project Ga0008833, IMG submission 62216) | Hypersaline microbial mat communities from Hot Lake, Washington, USA - Hot Lake Consortium UCC-LE | ecosystem: Environmental > Aquatic > Non-marine Saline and Alkaline > Hypersaline >... | reverse complement strand
GTTCGCCCTGCTCGGCACCGACTACGTCTACCCCAGGACGACGAACCGGATCCTCGAGCAATACCTCAAGGATCAGGGCATCGCCGAGGCCGACATCTTCGTGAACTACACGCCCTTCGGTCATTCCGACTGGTCGACCATCGTCTCCGAGGTCGTGGCGCTTGGCGCGGACGGCAAGAAGGTCGGCGTCATCTCGACGATCAACGGTGACGCCAACGTGGGCTTCTACAAGGAACTCGCCGCACAGGGCGTGTCGGCCGACGACATTCCCGTCGTCGCCTTCTCGGTCGGCGAGGAAGAGCTTTCGGGCCTCGACACCTCCGACCTCGTCGGCCACCTCGCGGCGTGGAACTACTTCCAGTCCGCCGACACCGAGATCAACGACGCCTGGGTCGAGGCCTGGAAGGCGCGCATGGGCGAGGACCGGGTGACGAACGATCCGATGGAGGCCCATTACATCGGCTTCAACATGTGGGTGCAGGCCGCCGAGGCCGCGGGCACGGTCGACGTCGACGCGGTGCGCGACGCGATGTACGGCCAGGAGGTTCCGAACCTCACCGGCGGAACGGCGACGATGCTGCCGAACCACCACCTGACCAAGCCCGTGCTCATCGGCGAGATCACCGCCGACGGTCAGTTCGACATCATCAGCCAGACCGAGGAAGTGCCGGGCGACGCCTGGACCGACTTCCTGCCGGAATCGGCGGTGCTGATCTCGAACTGGCCCGAACTCGGCTGCGGGATGTACAACACCGAGACCGAGACCTGCGTCCAGATCCAGTCGAACTACTGAAACCTTTCGCGGAGGGCGGGCGACCGTCCTCCGCGTTCAATCTTGTTGGGGGGCAGGGGTGACGGCTCTTAAGAGACGCATGATCGGGATCGCGGTGCTGATCGCGCTGGCGTTCCCCGCATCGGCCCAGAATGCCGAGGCGCCGATCCAGCGGCTTCTGCAGGAACATGGCGAGGCCATCGTGGCGTCCTCGCGCAGAACGATCGAGCCGGCGATCGGCGCGCTCGCGACCTCGGGGCTGCCCGACGCGCAGACCGTGCTCGAACGCTGGCAGGGCCGCGAGATGTGGTTCGACGAAGCCACCGGGCTCTTCGTCTTCGCCGAGGAGGTCGACCGCGACACGATCCGCATCTTCGACGTCGCCGGCGGCGCCGAGATCGGCGAGGTGCCCGACGACGGCTATACCCAGCTCAAGCCCAACAGCGGCATTCGCGGGTTGATCGGTTCGGCCCTCGTGCGCTTCCAGCTGAGCGACCCCGACCCGGAAGTGCGCGCCGGAGCGCTCGACGCCATCGAGCGGCGGCCGGAACCCTCGCATCTCGCCACGCTCCGCGTGACCCTCGGCGATGAGACCGACCCGGCGCTCGCGGCCCGCAAGGCGCGGCTCGAACGGCTGCTCACGATCCGGTTCGGGGAAACCGAGGCCGAGCGCATCGAGGCCATCGAAAGCTTTTCGGGCGACCTCAGCGTCGACCTTCGGGCCGCCCTGACGCCACTCGTCCAGACCCGCATCGAGGCCGCCGAGGCTCTCCCGGACGAGGCGGACGTGGCGGGCCGGCTCACCGTCGGCTCCGAGAGACTGTCCGAGGCCGAGGCCTACGATCTCCTTGTCGCCTCCGACCTCGCGCCGCCCCGGATCAGCAGGGCCGACAAGCGCGCCGCCCTCATCGCGAACATCGACGGCGACGCGGTCGCGGGCGTCGAGGTCGCGAGCCTCGACACCGAAGCCGCCCGCGACATGGCCTATGCCGCCCTCGCCGCGAGCGGCGTGGTCGAAGCGGTGGCGACCGAGGCCGAGGTCGCCGAGGCGCTCGACGCCTTCGTCTTCTACGAACGCTACGTCGGCGCGCCCGCCGCCGTCGCCATCGCGGCCGAGGCGGCCCTCGACGGGATCGAGCTTCGCATCGCGCTGAACCAGGCCGCCGACCTCACGCTCGACGCGCTGTCGCTCGCCTCGATCTACTTTCTCGCCGCCATCGGCCTCGCCATCACCTTCGGCGTGATGGGGGTCATCAACATGGCGCATGGCGAGTTCATCATGATGGGCGCCTACACCGGCTTCGTCGTGCAGCAATTCGTGCCGGACTATACACTCTCCATCGTCATCGCCCTGCCGCTCGCCTTCGCGGTGACCTTCGCCGCCGGCGTCGCCCTCGAACGGCTCGTGATCCGCTGGCTCTACCACCGCCCGCTCGAGACGCTCCTTGCCACCTTCGGCGTCTCCATAGCGCTCCAGCAACTCGCGAAGATCGTCTTCGGCACCCAGGCCCGGCCGCTCACGTCGCCCGAGTGGCTGTCGGGCTCGCTCGTCTTCAACGACGTCGTGTCCATCAGCTACATCCGCATCGCGATCTTCGTCCTCGCTCTTCTGTTCCTCGTTCTCTTTCTCTTCGTGATGAAGCGCACGCGCCTGGGGCTCGAGGTCCGCGCGGTCACCCAGAACCCGCGCATGGCGGCCTCGATGGGCATCAACCCCGATCGCATCAACATGCTCACCTTCGGCTTCGGCTCGGGGGTTGCCGGCATCGCCGGCGTGGCCATCGGCCTCTACGCCAAGGTCACCTCCGAGCTCGGGCAGGACTACATCGTGCAGTCCTTCATGACCGTCGTCGTGGGCGGCGTGGGCAACATCTGGGGCACGCTGCTCGGGGCGGCGCTGATCGGGTTCTTCCAGAAGGGCATCGAGTGGATGAACCCCTCCAACACGCTCGCGGCGCAGACCTACATGATCCTCCTCATCATCCTCTTCATCCAGTTCCGGCCCAAGGGCATCATCGCCCTCAAGGGCCGCGCGGCGGAGGCGTGAGCATGGCGGGGCAAGGGAAGCGAATATACTTGACAAAAATAGTCGGATTAATGACGGTCATCTTCGGGCGCCCCCCATTCCTGTCAGCAGGAGGACCGACACATGATCTATCACGCCCTGTTCGCCGCCGGCCTGATCGCCGTGGCGATCCCCACGGCGATGTCCGAGCGGGAGCGCGCCTGCGCGTCGACCTTCGATGTCCGCGGCGCGGGCGCGCCGCAGGCAGCCCCCGGCGTCTGTCGGGCTTCGACGCACCCCGGGAACGCCCGTTGCCGGCTCGGCGCGCAGGCCGGGGTGGCGACGCTCTTCGCGGCCTCGAAAGCCGGCGACTGCCTCGTCGCGTCGCGCAGCGCCTTCGGGGACGGGGCCGCACGGACCACCCGCTAGCCTCCGCCGGAACGGGAGGGCGGCCATGACCGACGCCTCCCGCTCTCTTCATGTCGCAGGCGGCAGCCCGCCCCGGCGCCAGCCACTGGCCCTGCGACACCCTTCCGTCCTCATCTTCCTGCTCGCGCTCGCCGCCTTCACCATCGGCGTCACGCTGCTGTCGGAAGCCTTCGGCGTCGGGTATCTCTCGACGAGCTTCGTCAAGACCCTCGGCAAGACGCTCTGCCTCTGCCTCGTCGCCCTCGCGATGGACCTCGTCTGGGGCTACACCGGCATCCTCTCGCTCGGCCACATGGCGTTCTTCGGCATCGGCGGCTACGCCATCGGCATGTGGCTGATGTATGCGCGCACCGAGCAGATCGTGCTCGGCTCGCTCGCCGCGGGGGCATTGCCGCCGACAGACGAGGAGGTGCGCGCCGCGGTCGCCGAACAGATCTTCGGCGTGGTCGGCGCCTCGGAATTCCCCGCGATCTGGGCCTTCGCCCATTCCCTGCCGATCCACCTTCTCTTCGTCGTGCTGGTGCCGGGGCTTCTGGCCCTCGTCTTCGGCTGGCTCGCCTTCCGCTCGCGGGTGACCGGCGTCTATCTCTCGATCCTGACCCAGGCGATGACGCTGGCGATCTCGCTCTACGTCTTCCAGAACGACAACGGCCTGCGCGGCAACAACGGCCTATCGGGCCTCCAGAACATCCCCGGCCTCGAGGACGTCCCGCAATCGCATGTCTCGGTCTACCTTCTCTGGGCCTCGGCGCTGGCGCTCGCGGCGGGCTACATGCTCGCGGCCTGGATCGTGTCGGGCAAGTTCGGCTCGGTCCTGAGGGGCATCCGCGACGACGAGGCGCGGGTGCGGTTTCTCGGCTACCCCGTCGAGGTCTACAAGCTCTTCGTCTTCACCGTCACGGCGATGATCGCGGGCGTCGCGGGCGCCCTCTACTACACGCAGGCCGGCATCATCACGCCGAACGAGATCGCGCCCATCGCGTCGATCTACCTCGCCGTCTGGGTCGCGGTCGGCGGGCGCGGCCGGCTCTACGGCGCGGTCATCGGCGCGGCCTTCGTGTCGCTCGTGTCGACATGGTTCACCTCGGGCCAGGTCCCGAACCTCGATCTCGGCTTTCTCCGCATCGTCTGGGTCGACTGGTGGACGGTCATCCTCGGCTTCGCCTTCGTGCTCGTGACGCTCTTCGCCCCGAAGGGCCTCGGCGGGCTCGTCGACCTCATCGCCGAGCGCCGCCAGCCCGACCGCCACGGCGCCGACCTCGGCCCCGACCCGGGCGCCCTGCGCCAGGAGGAGGCGACGAAGGAATGAGCCAGCTTCTCGAAGTCTCCGGCGTGTCGGTCTCGTTCGACGGGTTCAGGGCGATCAACAACCTGTCGTTCTCCATCGGCGAGCGCGAGCTGCGCGCGGTCATCGGGCCGAACGGGGCGGGCAAGACCACCTTCATGGACATCGTCACCGGCAAGACCCGGCCCGACGCGGGCCGCGTGCTCTGGGGCGAGAAGAGCCAGTCGCTTCTGAAGATGAGCGAGGCGGCCATCGCGCGGGCCGGGGTGGGCCGCAAGTTCCAGCGCCCCACCGTCCTCGAGGACCAGAGCGTGCGCGACAACCTCATGCTCGCCCTGAAGAAGGACCGGGGGCCGTTCTCGGTGCTGGTGTTCCGCCCGTCCGCCGACGACCTCGACCGGGTGGCCGGGCTCGCGGGCGAGATCGGCCTCGCCCCTGCCCTCGACCGGAAGGCCGGCGAGCTCAGCCACGGCCAGAAGCAGTGGCTCGAGATCGGGATGCTCCTCGCCCAGGAGCCGCGCCTTCTGCTCGTCGACGAACCGGCCGCCGGCATGACCGGCCCCGAGCGCGAGCACACGACCGAGCTTCTGAAACAGGCGGCGAAGACCCGCGCGGTGATCGTCGTCGAGCACGACATGGAATTCGTCCGCCGGCTCGACTGCAAGGTCACGGTGCTGCACGAAGGCTCGGTGCTGGCCGAAGGGTCGATCGACCACGTCACGAAGAACGAAGAGGTGATCGAGGTGTATCTTGGCCGGTGACTTTCTCGAGGTCGAGGGCCTCACGCTGCACTACGGCGGCAGCCAGATCCTGAACGGCGTCGACGTCTCGGCCGGCATCGGCGAGGTGACCTGCGTGATGGGCACGAACGGGGTCGGCAAGACCTCGCTTCTGAAGGCGATTTCGGGAACCCATGCCCGCAGCGGCGGCACCGTGCGGCTCGGCGGCGAGACGGTCGGCCGGTGGCCGGCGCAGGCGCTGGCGGCGAAGGGCGTGGGCTATGTCCCGCAGGGCCGCGACATCTTTCCCATGCTCACGGTCAAGGAGAACCTCGAGACCGGTTTCGCCTGCCTGCCGCGCTCCGAACGCCGGATCGACGACGAGATCTTCGAGCTCTTCCCGATCCTGAAGGACTTTCTCGCGCGGCGCGGCGGCGATCTCTCGGGCGGCCAGCAGCAGCAACTCGCCATCGCCCGCGCCCTCGTCGCGAAGCCGAAGCTTCTTCTTCTCGACGAACCGACCGAGGGCATTCAGCCCAACATCATCCAGCAGATCGGGCGGGTGATCGCCCATCTGCGTGACCAGAAGGACATGGCGATCGTCCTCGTCGAGCAGTATTTCAGCTTCGCCTGGGGGCTCGGCGACCGCTTCTGCGTGCTCGAGCGCGGCGCGCCGAAGCTTCTGGCGCGGAAGGGCGAGGTGGACGAGGCGGCGCTCTACAGGGCGGTCAGCGTCTGAAGGCCCGCGCTGCCGAAACGGGCGCAGGTCGCGCCCCGACGCCCGAAAAGAAAACGCCGCCCCGGAGGGCGGCGCAAGACGCGCGGGACGGGGCAGGGGCGTCTAGCGGCCCCAGACCCGGATCGGCCCGCAATCCATGTGCACGAAGTTCGACCGCGAGTACCGCCCGACGCCGCCGGCGTTGCAGGAGGCGGCCGCCGCGGCCATCTGGCCGACGCTCCGGCCCTGAAGGCGCAGGTCGGCCGCCTGGCCCTTCATGTGCAGCGAGTTCCGCGCCACGCCGCCCGAGCGCGACCGCAGCATCGAGTTGGTGGCCGGGCTGCGGTAGCCCGAAAGCATCATGTAGGGGTCGTCGGCCTCGAGAAGCCGGTGCGCCGCCGCCCAGATGTCCACGGCCCGGGTGTCGATCCCGATACGGTCGTTCGAGCGCCAGTCGCGCATGAAATAGTTGATCTCGGCGAGCGCCTCGGGAATGTAGTTGCCCTCGATCCAGTAGATCGTGTCGAGGCTCTCGCCGGTCCGGGCCGAGTACATGCGAAGACGCCTTATGTCCCCGCTGCCCCTGAGAAAACCGAACGCGTTCGCGTAGGTCGGGGCTGCTGCCACGGCGGTTGCGGCAAAGGCACGCAATACGCCACGGCGGGTGATTCCGCTGTTGCCTGGTGTTGTCATGAGAACGTCTCTGTCCCGCGTCTCTGAAGCCTGTTGCCGCTTGTGCGGCGTTATTGCCCATCCCCCTAGGCTCTGAAGTTTATGACACGGGATTTCCCGTCGCCCAACCGCTTCGGAAAAAATGTTCCCGATCGGTCGAAATTTCGGCAGAAAACCGCTCATCGAGCGGGCGGATGCCTGACGCCCGCCACTTTTGGCGGCAGGCGTTGCCCGGGGGATACAACGGCCCTCCCGAGGCGTCGCGAACGTGGACAGTGCGGGCAGGATGCCCCACATTCGCTCGCAAACATTGTCCATTTCGAGTGAAGGAGACGTCATGCGCCCCATGCCCCTCATCCGGAGGCATCTCGTCGCCGCCGCGGTCGCGGCGCTCGCCGTCGCGGCGCTGCCCGCCGAAGCCGCCGTCACGCTCTTCAAGCAGGGCGTCGCGGAAGCCGCCTCGGGCGACGAGGACGTCGCCGCCTTCTACCGCGAGCGGGGCTACGAGGCGGTGTGGACAGGGGCCGACGATGACGACATCGCGCGCCGCAAGGCGCTGCTGATGGCCTTCGAGGAGGCCGAGAGCCATGGCCTGCCGGCGGCCCGGTTCGACCCCGAAATCATCCGCGCACTCCTCACCGGTGTCTCGGGCGAGCGCGCGCTCGGCCAGGTCGAGGTCGAGCTTTCGAAGCTCTTTCTCGACTACGCCCGCGCCGTCCAGACCGGCATCCTGACCCCCTCGGAGATCGATCCCGGGCTCGTGCGCACGGTGCGGCTGCGCGACCGGCTCGAGACGCTCGACGCCTTCGCGCAGGCGACGCCCGGCGCCTTTCTCGACGGCCTCGCCCCGCAGCGGGCGGAGTATACCCGGCTGCGCAAGGAACGGATGCGGCTCGAGCGCCTGCTCGATCGCGGCGGATGGGGCGAGACGGTGCGCGCGCGCAAGCTCGAGCCGGGCGACACCGGCCCCGAGGTCGTCTCGCTGCGCAACCGGCTCATCGCGATGGGCTACATGGAGCGCACCGCGCGCACCGGCTACGACGCGGAGATGACGGCGGCGGTCCGCGAATTCCAGTCCGACCACGGCCTCGCCACCGACGGCGTCGCCGGCCCCACCACCCTCGCGGCACTCAACACGCCCGTCGAGACCCGGCTGCAGCAGATCCTCGTCGCCATGGAGCGCGAGCGCTGGCTGAACCATGACCTCGGCGACCGCCACATCTGGGTCAATCTCACCGACTTCCACACCCGCATCATCGACGACGGCAAGACGAGCTTCATCACCCGTTCGGTGATCGGGCGAAGTGCCGTCGACCGCCAGAGCCCCGAGTTCTCCGACGAGATGGACCACATGGTCGTCAACCCGACCTGGCACGTCCCGCGCTCGATCGCGACGAAGGACTACCTGCCGCAGCTTCAGCGCGATCCCTACGCCGTGGGCCACATCGCGGTCGTCGACCGGCAGGGCTACATCGTGCCGCGCGACGCGGTCGATTTCACCATGTTCGACGCGCAGACCTTTCCGTTCCGCATGAAGCAGCCGCCGAGCCGGTCGAACGCGCTGGGGCTGGTGAAGTTCATGTTCCCCAACCGCTGGAACATCTATCTCCACGACACGCCGGAGAAAAACCTCTTCTCGCGTGAGGCGAGGGACTATTCCAGCGGCTGCATCCGGCTTCAGGACCCGTTCGACTTCGCCTACATGCTGCTCGCCCGGCAGACCGACGACCCGAGGGGGCTCTTCCAGCGTACCCTCGACACGGGGCGGGAGACGCGGATCGACATCGTCGACCCGGTGCCGGTGCACATCGTCTACCGGACGGCCTTCAGCGAGGCGAAGGGGCGGATGCAGTATCGCGGCGACATCTACGGGCGCGACGCGAAGATCTTCCGGGCGCTGCAGGCGGCCGGGGTGGAACTGCGCGCGGTGCAGGGCTGAGGACGGAAGCGGCCGGGCGGGTCGAAGCCCACCCGCCGCGCCGGGCAGAAAGCGGTTTCCTGTCCTTCCAAAGGCGACTAAACCTCCGCTCTGAAAACCGAAGCGGCAGGACATGAGCGAAGACGTCAGGGACAAGGTGGTCGAAATCATCGCGGAACTCGCGGTGCTCGAGCCGTCCGACATCTCCATGGACAACACGCTCGAGGATCTCGGGGTCGACAGTCTCGGCCTCGTCGAATCGATCTTCGCCATCGAGGAAGCCTTCGACATCGACGTGCCGTTCAACGCCAATGCGCCGGAAAGCTCCGAGTTCGACATCTCGTCGGTCGGCGCCATCGTCGAGGCCGTCCGGGGTCTCGTCGCGGCGAAGAAGGGCTGACGGTTTGGGGTCGGGACGGGTCGCCATCACCGGGGCGGGAACGATCAATTCACTGGGTCACGACGTGCCCGCGACGCTCGCGGCGCTGGCCGAGGGGCGCTCGGGGATCGGGCCGCTCGACCTGCCCGAGATCGACCGCCTGGGCATCCGCATCGGGGGGCAGGTCCGCGATTTCGACGCCGCGGCGAGCTATTCGCGCCAGGAGCTTCTGCTCTACGACAGCTTCACCCGCTTCGCGCTCCATGCCGCCGCCGAGGCGGTGGCGAACTCCGGCCTCGACTTTACGGGCGAGCTCGGCGAGCGCTCCGGCGTCGTCGTCGGCACCGGTGTCGGCGGGGCCGAGACCCTCGACGAGAATTACGGCGTGCTCTTTCGCGAAGAGAAGAACCGGGTGCACCCGCTCGTCATCCCGAAGATGATGAACAACGCCGCCGGCAGCCATATCTCGATGCTGCACGGGCTCAAGGGGCCGAACTTCACCGTCTCCACCGCCTGCGCCTCGTCGAACCACGCCATGGGCCTCGCGTTCCAGCTCGTGCGCTCGGGGGCGGCTCCGGCGATGGTGACCGGCGGCTGCGAGGCGCCGCTCTCCTTCGGCGGCATCAAGGCCTGGGAGGGTCTGAGGGTGATGTCGCGCGACGGCTGCCGGCCGTTCTCGAAGACCCGCAACGGCATGGTGCAGGGCGAGGGGGCGGGCATGTTCGTCTTCGAGGACTGGGAGCACGCGACCGCGCGGGGGGCCGACATTCTCGCCGAGGTGGTCGGCTTCGGCATGACGTCGGATGCCTCCGACATCGTCATGCCGTCCCAGCACGGCGCGACGCGGGCCATGGCGGCCGCGCTCGCGGAGGCCGGGCTCGCGCCGGACGACGTGGGCTACATCAACGCCCACGGCACCGGCACGGCGGCGAACGACCGCACCGAATGCGCCGCCGTGCGCCAGGCCTTCGGGCCGGCGGCGGACCGGGTGATGATCTCGTCGACGAAGTCGATGCACGGGCACCTTCTGGGCGGCACCGGCGCGGTCGAGCTTCTCGCCTGCATCATGGCGCTGCGCGACGGGGTGATCGCGCCCACGATCAACTACGAGGAGCCCGACCCCGACTGCGACCTCGACGTGGTGCCGAACGCCGCTCGCGAGGCCGATGTCGGCGTGGTGCTCACCAACGCCTTCGCCTTCGGCGGGCTGAACGCGGTGCTGGCGCTCAGGCGCGCCTGAGGCACGCCGGTCCTGTCCGGGGCATTATCGGGGTGCCGGAGCTTTCCCGTCCCTCGGCTCCGACCTGAGCGGTGCAGAGTTGAAACATCCGCCTGAGCCGGCGCGCGGGCACCGGAGCGCTCGACGCTTCGTAGGGGTGCACGCCCCGGGCCAGACCCGGGGACCCCTGCGCGAAAGACAGCACGCCCGCGACCGGCCCGGCCCCGCGCATCGGAGCTATTGCGCCGCGCCACCGTCCTCTTCGGCGAGTTCGGCCACGCGGTCGAAGCCCGCGGTGAACCCCGTCAGCGACAGCGGCAATTCCACCGGCTGGCCGGGCGCATCGGCTGACCAGATCGTGATGGTCGCCACCGCGCCGCGCTTGAAGGCGTCGACGAAATCCTGCTCCATTCCGACCTCGGCGACGCAGCCGCCGGAATTGCAGAAGGTGTACTGGAACACCCGAAGCTCGCCCTGGTCGACCTGGATGCGAAGCCCGCCGGGCTGCGACAGTTCCTCGGCGTTGCGCGGCACCCGCAGAAGCGTGCCGAGCGGGGTCTCGATGATCGCGGCGGCCGCAACCTCTCCGCCGTCGGGCAGGGGTACGATGCTGACCTGCGCCACCCGGCCGCCCTCGCCGTTCTCGAGGGTCTGGGTGAAGCGGCAGGGGTCGTTGCCGGTGCCGGTGCGCACGCAGGAGAAGTCCCAGTCGCCGAATTCCTCCGCGATGTAGACCTCGCCCTCGGCGGGGCCGTCTTCGGCGGGGGCCTCGGCGGGGGCATCGGCGGGCGGCGTTTCAGCGGGAGCGTCCGTGGCGGGTGCGTCGGCCTGCGGTTCCTCCACGGGCGCGGCCTCGGCGGGGGCCTCCGCCTCTGCTGGCGCTTCCGGCGCCGCCTCGGCGGGCGGTGCGGCGTCGGTGCCCGCGTCGTCGGTCTCCTGGGCCTGGGCGCCCGCGGCGGCCAGAGCGAGGATCGCGAGTAGGGTGGCGAGACGTTTCTCGGGGGTCATTGGAAAACCTTTCCTGCCTGATTTTCAGAAAGCCCCTAGCACGGCCCGGGGGGCGCTGTCAGCGCAGACCGCGGGCGTCCCCGCCAGGGGCGACGGAAAACCGCCGAAGGGCTCGCCGGCATCCGCTCCGAAACATGAAAAAAGGGCCAGGAGGCCCTTTTTTCGGATGGTTTCGCTCCCTGCCGGACGGGCCGACTTAGTTATTGGCGGGCAGGCTATTGCGAAGCATGACAGGCGTCAACATGAAAAATCGTGCAATGACAGGGCGTTTGCCGCCACGGGAAAAAGACCGCGTCCACAAGGGACGCGGCCAGTCTGACAGGGAGGAAGTCACCCGCGAAAGCGAAAAGCCCTTGCGGGTGAGATACATACTGGCCGAAACAGGTTAATGAATGGTGGCCGGCCGGATCGTCGGCGAAAAAATCGCGGGGGCAGGGGATGAGCGAGACCATCTTCGTCGGGGGCGGCGGCCCGGATCATGGCGTGAAGCAGCATCTCAGGCTGAACTACGCCAACCGCCACGGGCTCATCGCGGGGGCCACCGGCACGGGGAAGACCGTGACCCTGCAGATCCTCGCCGAGGGCTTCTCGGCGCAGGGCATCCCGGTGGTGCTGTCGGACGTGAAGGGCGACCTTTCGGGCCTCGCCGCGTCGGGCTCCGAGGGTTTCAAGCTCCACGACGCCTTCATGACGCGCGCGGGCACCATCGGCTTTTCCGACTACACCTACGATGCCTTTCCGGTGCTCTTCTGGGACCTCTTCGGCGCGCAGGGCCACCCGGTCCGCACCACGGTCGCCGAGATGGGGCCCCTGCTCATCGCGCGCATCCTCGAACTCTCCGAGGCCCAGGAGGGCATTCTCAACATCGCCTTCCGGGTCGCCGACGAGCAGGGCCTGCCGCTTCTCGACCTGAAGGACCTCCAGTCGCTCCTCGTCTGGGTCGGCGAGAACCGGGCCGATCTCTCCCTGCGCTACGGCAACGTCGCGACCGCGTCGATCGGGGCGATCCAGCGGCGGCTTCTCGTGCTCGAAACGCAAGGGGCCGCGTCGTTCTTCGGCGAGCCCGCCCTCGAGCTTTCCGACCTCATGCGCACCGACCTCTCCGGGCGGGGCATGATCTCGATCCTCGCCGCCGACAGGCTCATGTCCTCCCCGAAGCTCTACGCCACCACGCTGCTGTGGATACTCTCGGAGCTCTTCGAGACGCTTCCGGAGGTCGGCGACCCCGACAAGCCGAAGCTCGTCTTCTTCTTCGACGAGGCGCATCTTCTCTTCGACGACGCCCCGAAGGCGCTCGTCGACAAGGTCGAGCAGGTCGCGCGGCTGATCCGCTCGAAGGGCGTCGGGGTCTATTTCGTCACGCAAAACCCCGCAGACGTGCCCGAGGACATTCTCGGCCAGCTCGGCAACCGGGTGCAGCACGCGCTGCGCGCCTTCACCGCGAAGGACCGAAAGAACCTCCGCCTCGCCGCCCAGACCTACCGCGACAACCCGGCCTTCTCCACCGAGGAGGCGATCCGCGAGGTCGGCACGGGCGAGGCGGTCACCTCGATGCTCGAGGAGAAGGGCGCGCCGGGCGTGGTCGAGCGCACGCTGATCCGCCCGCCGTCGTCGCAGCTCGGCCCGATCACGGCTGCCGAGCGCGACGCGATCGTCGCCGCCTCGCCGATCGCGGGCAAGTACGAGACCACCCTCGACCGCGACAGCGCCCACGAGATGCTCGCGCGGCGTGCGGCCGAGGCCGCCGCCGAGGCCGAGGCGGCGGAGCGCGCCGAAGAGGAGGCGGACGCCGCCCTGCGGGAATACAAGACCGCCCGGCGCTACAGCGGCGCGCGGGTCGGCCGCTCGACCTCGCGGAGAAGCCGCACGCCCGACAGCCTCGGGGAAGCGCTGACGAAGGCGGTCGTGACCGAACTTTCGGGCACCACCGGGCGGCGGCTCGTCCGCGGCATCCTCGGCGGGCTCTTCAAGGGGCGCTAGAGCGTGTCGCGGTCATTCGCACCCGAGCGTTTCGCCCCGGTCCCTTGAGTTCGCATGTCCCGGAAGCTGAAGACCGGTTCCCGATCCTGAGCGACATTCTCCGGTCCCGCGCCATCCGTCCGGGGCCCTGCGCGTGACAAGACAGCCCCGGCGAGGCGCGCGTCCTCTTCCCGCGCCGGGCGAGACCCCGGGTCAGGTCCCGGGTCGCGGAAGGCGGAGACCGGGCCCGTGATACCGCATGTCAGGGAACCGCGCTACACCACCACCGGCAGGGGCCTGATCTTCAGGCGGGTGATCCGGTTGTCCTTCCGCTCGAGGATCTCGAAGCGGAATCCGTGGAACGAGAACACCTGGCCCTTCGTCGGAATCGTCTGCGCCTCGTGGATGACCAGGCCCGCCACGGTGTTGGCCTCCTCGTCCGGCAGCGCCCAGTCCATCGCCCGGTTGATGTCGCGAATCGTCATCGCCCCGTCGACCAGCACGTCGCCGCTTTCGGTCCGGTGCACGGGCTTCTCCTCGGCGGTGTCAAACTCGTCGGTGATCTCGCCGACGATCTCCTCGAGAATGTCCTCGAGGGTGATCAGTCCTTCGAGCGAGCCGTATTCGTCGACCACCAGCGCGAAATGGGTGTGACGGCGCAGGAACTGGCGCATCTGCTCATCGAGCGTGGTGGTTTCGGGCACAAAATAGGGCTTCATCGCAACGCTCAGCACGTCGAAGGTGGCGAAGGCCTCCTCGTCGCTCTCGACCCCCACGCGGCGGGCGTACATCGCGCGCAGAAGGTCCTTGGCGTGGATGACGCCGACGATGTTCTCCTTCTCGCCCCGGAATACCGGCAGCCGCGTGTGCGACGATTGCAGGCACTGCTCGAGAATCTCGGTGGGCGGAAGCTCGGCGTCGATCATCTCGATCTGGCTGCGGTGGAGCATGACTTCCTCGACCGTCCGCTCCCCGAGGTCGAGGGCGCCGAGGATGCGGTCGCGGTCCTCCTTCTCGACCACGCCCTCGGCATGGCCGAGGTGCAGCGCCCCCTCGATCTCCTCGCGCACCGCGAGGATATGGCTGTCGGGGTCGATGCGCACGCCGAAGAGATAGAGGACACCCCGCACGAACCAGCGCACGAACCCCACCACCGGCGCGAAGAGCCGGACGACGATGCCGATCGGAGCGGCGACCCGGCTCGCTGCGGGTTCGGGGTTGGAGATGGCGTAGGTCTTCGGCAGCACCTCCGAGAAGATCAGGACGAGTGCCGTCATGACGAGCGTCGCCAGCGCCACGCCCGATTCCCCGAACGCCCGGGTGAAGAGCGCGGTGGCGAGCGAGGTGGCGAGGATGTTGACGAGGTTGTTGCCCAGAAGCACCGAGCCGATCAGCCGCTCGTTGTCCTCGGTGATGGCGAGTGCCCGCGCGGCCCCCTTGTCGCCCTTGTCCGCGCGCGAGCGGAGCTTGCCGCGGGACGCGGCGGTGAGTGCCGTCTCCGAGCCGGAGAAGAACGCCGACATGACAAGCAGGCAGAGGATCGCGCCGGCGGTCAGCAGGAAGGCACTATCGAGAAAGGATGTGGGGTCGTCCATCGCTCTTTTTCTGACGGGATTGCGGGTCGGTTATGGGGCCAAGCGGCGTGGCGTTCAAGGGACCGCGCGGCTCAGTCGCTTCGCGCGGGT
>Ga0008833_1001078_pt1 | contig 14966 bp, 15 predicted proteins | sample HotLakConsoUCCLE_FD_62216 | JGI IMG/M metagenome (GOLD analysis project Ga0008833, IMG submission 62216) | Hypersaline microbial mat communities from Hot Lake, Washington, USA - Hot Lake Consortium UCC-LE | ecosystem: Environmental > Aquatic > Non-marine Saline and Alkaline > Hypersaline >... | reverse complement strand
GTCCTCATCGGTCGCGCCGAGGTCCGTATCGACGCCGATCGTGAAGCGCTCTCGACTGCCGCTTTCGACGAAGATCGAGGTCGTGCCGCGCCTGTCGGAATTGTCGAATTCCTCGGTGACCGAAATGAACGTGCCATCGGTCTCCTCGGGCCAGGGCCCGGCGTGCGCCATGCCCACGGTCACAAGAAGCAGAAGAGCGGCACGCAGCAGCATCATGGCCCACCGATGGCAACAAGTTCAGGTTAGGCACTCCGGATTACTCGTCGATTAACCGCCCCTGACTGAGCCGGGATTCTGTCGATAGTTTGGCATCGGGGTCACCTGCCGCCACATTTCCGCCGCATTCGGGAAGACTCCGGAATTGTTGCAGAAATGCCCGCTCTTCCGTCGGCGCCGCCGGTTGCGGGCCTCAGGCCGCGACCGGCTCCGCGCGCATTCCGTCGAAGGTGAAGCCGCGGCCATGGAGAGCGCGCAACTGCCGCGGGTCCGCTCCCGCGGCCGCCAGCTTCTTGCGGATGCGGGTGGTGTGGACATCGAGGATCTTCGGGTCCGGCGCGTCTTCGAGACCGTAGAGATGGGTCATCATCTCGTCGCGCGAGACGATCTGGCGGCGCCGGAGCGTGAGGTGCTCGACGATCTCGTATTCCGCGGGGGTCAGGGCGAGGGGAATGCCGCCGACGCTGACCCGGCGGGTGTCGAAATTGACCGCCACCTGGCCGAGTGTCGCCAGCGGAGAGGTGTACCCGGCGGCCCGGCGGGCGAGGGCGCGCAGACGCGCGGCGACTTCCGCCGGTTCGGAGAGCGCGGTCGCGACATGGTCGGCGCCGGCGGCGAAGAGGGCGCGGCAGGTCTCGCGCCCGGCCCCTTCGGCGATGGCGAAGACGGGCAGGTTCGGCCGGAACACGCGCAGGCTGCGGATCGCCCGGTCGGCGGTGATGTCGCCGAGGTCGGCGTCGATCACGGCGGCGTCCTGCACCGCGTCGCGGACGTAGAGCAGCGCTTCCTCGCCGTCGTTCGCGCGGCTCAGCAGAAAGCCCTGGCCGGTGAGATCGTGAGCGATGGCCGAGCTGGCCCACGTGGTTTCTGAAATCAACACTCGCATTACTGGCAACCCTTTCGTTCGGCCTCCCGCAGATGGGAGCCGAATGCACTTGAATTTCTTGGGGGGCGGCCATTCGGGCACGCAACGACACCGCGTTCCGGTCGGAAGGATCTAGGGCCGGCAGGGCGCGATGGTCAACGCAAAGATGCGGTAACGAATTGGGCCATTTCAAGACTGGTTAATGCGGCGTCAGGCGATGGGCGCGGTCGCGCATGCGCGAAAGGCGCGGACCGGTTCGGCCGCGCCGTCGAGCGAGAAGCTGAGCGCCGTGTCGCCGAGAAGGGCCGTGGCGGCGAGGTTGAATTCGAGCCCGTCGAGCACGTTGCCGAAGCCCCGGTCGGTGACGGTGAGGCTCCGACCGTCCTCCGACAGCCGGTGGCGCGGCGTGGAGATGGTGAGGCCGCGCGGGCCTTCGAACCTCAGGCCGAAGACGGTCGCCTCGGGCCAGGGCTCGTCGGCGGTCACGGTGATCGCGTAGGGTTCGCCCTGCCGCGGATCGTAGGTGACGATGACAGAGACCGGCCCGTCCTCGCTGAGGGTGCAGACCGGCAGCGGCGTGAATTCCCAGGCACCGGCGGGGCTGGCGAGACAGGCGAGAAGGGCGGCGAGGCGGCGCATGGGAGGGAATATAGACCTCCGCGCGCCGCCGGCCATGGCTTGTCGGTCAGCCGACCCGCGCACTCCAGCCCTTGGGATAGAGCACGACCTTGGTGTCGAGCGGGACAAGCCCGTAGAGATGCTCGATATGGCTGTTGATGAGCCGCGCGCAGCCGTTGGAGACCGCCGTTCCGATGGTGCGCGGCCGGTCTGTGCCGTGGATGCGCAGGTAGGTGTCGCGGCCCGTCGCGTCGAAGAGATAGAGCGCGCGGGCGCCGAGGGGGTTGCCGGGGCCGCCGGGCTGGCCGTTCTCCCACTTCTCGCCTTCCTCGAAGTTGCCGTAGAGATGGGGATCACGCTCCATCATCTCGTCGGTCGGCTTCCAGGTGGGCCATTCCTTCTTCGCGCGAATCCAGAATGTGCCCGATTCGTAGAGGTCGCCGCGACCGATTCCCACCGCGTAGCGGATCGCGCTGCGGTCTTCCTCGGTCCAGTAGAGCGCGAAGTCGCCGGGAATGAGGTGGAGTTCTCCGGCCGGCAGTTCGGCCCGGAGGCGGACCCGTCGGGGCAGGAATTCTTCAGGCAGTTCAAAGGGTTTCGTCATTTGCGCCGCGGCGGGTCCGGCCAAGGTGGCCGCGCCGGCGGAGGCGAGGAATGTGCGTCTGTCAATCGTCATCGTCTTGTCCCAGGTTACGGCGCCTCGGGTGGCGCGAGCAGGCAGCGTCAAAGCAGAGTTATTAGGCGGTATTGCGGCATTGCAGGGGGCTCACAAGCCTGTGATCGCCCGGAGTGTTGCAGAGCCGCGACAGACCCGGTGCGCCCGGATCACGACCGCCAGTCAGGCCGACGCCATCACGGTGCCGCCCGTCGTTCGGGCGGCTTGGTTGATTGCACGAACGCATCGGGCGGCATTCCGTTCCGGCCGGATGGCGGCGCCACGCGGTTTCGGACCGTGTTCGGCGGCCGGTCGCCCCGGCCCTCCACGCCCCTGCGCGAAAAGCCGCGACGCTGCTTTCCGCCCGGCTTGCGGGGAGGGTGCGGACCACCCATCTCACGCGCAATGCAAGGCAAGGGAGTGCGCCTGATGAAATGCCCGATCGACGGAACCGCCCTCGTGATGACCGACCGCGCCGGGGTCGAGATCGACTATTGCCCGGAATGCCGGGGGGTCTGGCTCGACCGGGGCGAACTCGACAAGATCGTCGAGCGCAGCGCCCCGCCGCCGCCGCAGGGTGGCGCGTATGACGAGGAGGAATACGACGCAGGGCCGGACCGGTCGCAGGGCCGTTCGCCTCAGCGCCGCAAGAAGCGGGGCGGGTTTCTCGAGGAACTGTTCGACTTCTGAGGCTCCGGCGAACCGGGGTCCCGGCGACGTCCCTTCGCGCACTGGCCCGGCGGTGATAGGGTCGGGGTGAACAGGAGGAAAACGCCATGGGATTTGGATCGATCATCGCGATGCTCATCGTCGGCGCGCTGGCGGGGTGGCTGGCGGGGCTTCTCGTGAAGGGCCGGGGCTTCGGGCTCGGCGGCAACATCGTGGTCGGGATCGTCGGCGCGGTGCTGGCGGGCTTCATCTTCCCCGCCCTGGGCTGGGGGGCAGGGGACGGGTTCTTCGTCTCGGTGATCCACGCCACGATCGGGGCGGTGATCCTCCTGGTGCTGATCCGGGTGGTGAAGCGGGTCTGAGGGAGGCGCGCGCCCCTAAGGGCGACGGATTGCGGGCAAGCCGCAGGCGCGCGTGGTTGCGGTTGGAGGAGAGGGTGGCGTAGGGCGGGGTTCACCCCGCCATGTCGGGTCTTCGGGTGCCGGGGTGATGGCGGGCTGAAGCCCGCCCTACGGGTCGGGGCGGGCGGCGTGTCTTCCCCGTAGGATGCTCATTGCAACCCAAGAACTTGCTCAAGGAAGTCGAATCAGCCGGAAAGCGAGGAGGGTGGGCAAGATTGCCACCAAGCGCGATGAATGTCGGTGAGGAGATTGGTGGGCGGATTACCCACCCTACGGGATGCTAGCCGCATCGGTCCCGAAACAATGCCAGCATGCGCCTATACTCCTCGCTTTCTTGCGGTTTGGACGAATGAGGATCGGGCATGGGCCCCAACTGATCCTCGATTTTTTCATACGCGGCGTAACTCGTCCCCCTGAGCGTTCTCTCAAGAAGAATGCGGTCTGCTAGAAGCCCGCCACTGGAAGCGGATGCCCGCAGGGCGTCGTAATCCTTCACGAATTCATCGACGACCAGACAGTCGAGTTCCCCCCAAATTTCTGTCGCGGCAACCGGAGCCGATGCTCCGAAGAAAAATGCCAACGTGAGATTACCATACTTGGGCACCATTCGGTCCATCACCGCCCCCTCCTCTTCACATTCCCCCCGCGCTGCCCCGCTCTCCCCGCCGTCGACCGCCCGCGCGCCTTCACCGCCGCGTCGCTCGCCGCTTCGACCGCCGTCTGCCGCGCGAGGGGGTCGTCGGCGATGGCGAGGTCGACCGCCTCCAGCCGCTTGACCTCGTCCCTCAGACGCGCGGCTTCCTCGAATTCGAGGTTCTCGGCGGCCTTCCGCATGTCGGTCCTGAGCCCGTCGAGCACGGCTTCGAGGTTCGCGCCGTGGAGGGGCTTTTCGATCTTCGCGGTCACCCGGGCCATGTCGGTGTCACCCTTGTAGAGGCCCGAGAGCACGTCGCCGATGTTCTTCCTGATCGTCGCGGGGGTGATGCCGTGTTCCGCGTTGTAGGCGATCTGCTTGGCGCGGCGACGGTCGGTCTCGCGCAGGGCGCGCTCCATCGAGCCGGTGATGCGGTCGGCATACATGATGACGCGGCCGTCGGCGTTGCGCGCCGCCCGCCCGATGGTCTGGATGAGCGAGGTCTCCGAGCGCAGGAACCCCTCCTTGTCGGCGTCGAGAATGGCGACGAGGCCGCATTCGGGAATGTCGAGGCCCTCGCGCAGAAGGTTGATGCCGACGAGCACGTCGAAGGCCCCGAGGCGGAGGTCGCGCAATATCTCGATGCGTTCGAGCGTGTCGATGTCGGAGTGCATGTAGCGCACCTTGATGCCCTGCTCGTGCATGTACTCGGTGAGGTCTTCGGCCATGCGTTTCGTGAGCGTGGTGACGAGGGTGCGGTAGCCGGCCTGCGTCACGCGGCGGACCTCGTCGAGAAGGTCGTCGACCTGCATCTCGACAGGGCGGATCTCGACCTGCGGGTCGAGAAGGCCGGTGGGGCGGATGACCTGTTCGGTGAACACACCACCGGCCTGTTCGAGCTCCCACGCCGAGGGGGTCGCCGAGACGAAGACCGACTGCGGGCGCATCGCGTCCCATTCCTCGAACTTCAGCGGCCGGTTGTCGGTGCAGGACGGCAGGCGGAAGCCGTGTTCGGCGAGCGTGCGCTTGCGGCTGAAGTCGCCCTTGAACATGCCGCCGATCTGGGGGACCGAGACGTGGCTTTCGTCGGCGAAGACGATGGCGTTGTCGGGGATGAACTCGAAGAGCGTGGGGGGCGGCTCGCCCGGCGCGCGGCCGGTGAGGTAGCGCGAATAGTTCTCGATGCCGTTGCAGGTGCCGGTGGCCTCGAGCATCTCGAGGTCGAAGTTGGTGCGCTGTTCGAGGCGCTGGGCTTCCAGGAGCTTGCCTTCGCCCTCGAGCTGCTTCAGCCGCACCGCGAGCTCGGCCTTGATGCCCTTCGTCGCCTGCTGGAGCGTGGGCCGGGGGGTGACGTAATGCGAGTTCGCGTAGATGCGGACGCGCTCGAACGTGTCGGTCTTCTGCCCCGTGAGCGGGTCGAATTCGGTGATGGATTCAAGCTCGTTGCCGAAGAAGGAGAGCTTCCAGGCGCGGTCCTCGAGGTGGGCGGGCCAGACCTCGAGGCTGTCGCCGCGCACTCGGAAGGTGCCGCGCTGGAAGCCCTGGTCGTTGCGGCGGTACTGCTGCGCGATGAGGTCGGCCATGACCTTTCGCTGGTCGTAGTCGTGGCCGGCGTGGAGGTCTTGCGTCATCGCGCCGTAGGTCTCGACAGAGCCGATGCCGTAGATGCAGGAGACCGAGGCCACGATGATGACGTCGTCGCGTTCGAGAAGTGCGCGGGTGGCGGAGTGGCGCATCCGGTCGATCTGTTCGTTTATCTGTGACTCCTTCTCGATGTAGGTGTCCGAGCGCGGCACGTAGGCCTCGGGCTGGTAGTAGTCGTAGTAGGAGACGAAGTATTCGACCGCGTTTTCGGGAAAGAAGCTCTTGAACTCGCCGTAGAGCTGGGCCGCGAGCGTCTTGTTGGGCGCGAGGATGATGGCGGGGCGCTGGGTTTCCTCGATGACCCTGGCCATGGTGAAGGTCTTGCCGGTGCCGGTCGCGCCGAGAAGCACCTGGTTCCGCTCGCCCGCGCGGACGCCCTCGGTGAGTTCCGCGATGGCGGTGGGCTGGTCGCCCGCCGCGGTGAACTCGGTGTGCATGACGAAGGCGCGGCCGCCCTCGAGCTTGTCGCGGTGCCCGACGCCCGGGGCCGCCGCGTGGAGCACGGGCATCGCTTGAGGGGAATTGTTGTGCATCGCGGGCCTCGGGGTCGGGAGCGGGGAATGCAGGGAAGGTGGGGCAGCGGTGCGTCGAGGGCAAGGGGCGGCGAGGGACCGGGACAGGGGCGGGCGGGCGGAGCGCCGTTCGGACGTTTCGGGTGGGGCAGAAGATGCCCGCCGGCCCGGTCGCGGTGATGGATTTCCCCTCCCGGCGGGCGGTGCCGGGTCCGATCGGCAAAGCGGCCGGGAGTGCCGGCCGGTTTCGACAACCCATTGGCATCTTTTGTGTTGCAGATCGCCTTAAGGTTGCAATATAAGGAATTGGCAAGCAGCAGACTGGGCTGCCGGCGATGTGCATCAGACACCCACCCCTCGCTCCCGCACATCGTCGGCAGCCGACTTTGCCCGAAAGCCTTGCGGAAAAGCGCGGTTTCCGACAGAACTCCGTATCGGAAACCGACAGGTGATTGCATGACCGCTCGCATTTTCCGGCCCTCCAGGACAGCGATGTCTTCGGGAACCGCGGGGACCCGGCAATGGGTTCTGGAATTCGTCCCCGACGAGAAGCGCACCGTCGATCCGCTGATGGGATGGACGAGTTCCCAGGACACCCAGGCCCAGGTCCGGATCAGGTTCGACACGAGGAAGGCGGCGCTGGATTACGCCCGCGACCACGGGATCGAGGCGGTCGTGCTCGAGCCGAAGCCCCGCAAGCCGAACATCCGCCCGCGGGGCTACGGCGAGAACTTCGCGACCGACCGGCGCGGGTCCTGGACCCACTAGCCTTGCGGCGGCCGGCGCTGCCGTCCCTCGTCTACGAAGCGGCTTGCAGGACGCCGCAGGCGATCCGGTCGCCGGACGCGCCCGATGGTTGGCTCTCGTAGTCGTCCGGTCCGGAATGGATGACGAAGGCCGTGCCGTCGCCGTCGAAGACGTGCTCTTCGAGGTCGAGACGCGCGTCGAAATATTCCACGGTCAACTCTCCGCTGTCGGGCACGTGGACGTTCGGCAGGTCGCCCGGATGCGGCCCGTCCTCGGTCATCACGCCGTGGGTGGCATCGCCGGCCACATGCCCGCCGGCGGAGGAGAAATCATCCGCCGAGCAGTCGCCGGTTTCATGGATATGGACCCCGTGTTCCCCCGCCGGAACGTCTTCCAGCGCAAGGGTCACGTGCACGATACCCGACGGGGTGGCCTCGAGCGTGACGGTGCCGTGATCTGTCCCGTCGCGGCCGGTGATCTCGGCGGTGGCGCTCTGGCCCATGTGCGCTTCGGCAAGTGCCGCGAGCGGGTTCGCCGCGACGAGCGCTGTCAGAACGAGGTGTTTCATGGCTCTCTCCTTTTCGGGATAGGTTGAAGGACGCGCCGCGCGTTCCGGGGGCAAACGGGTGCGCTGCGGCTTCGTTCCCCGAATGTCGCCGAAGCGCGCCCGCTGTCCGGCCCTGCGCTTCGGGCGGTCTCGGGGATGCGCGCTGGACGTGCGATACCCGCGGACACGCGCCGCGCGGCCCCGTCGACTGGCGGGAGAGGCACGCGGATTCGCGCGTGCACGCAGGGCCGAAAACGGGAGACGGAACAAGCGGCGGGGCTGCTGGCACAGGATTGCGCCGCGTTTTCCGAACCGGTATCAGGAAGGCACGGTCCCGTAGCTCAACTGGATAGAGCACCTGACTTCTAATCAGGATGTTGGGGGTTCGAGTCCTCCCGGGATCGCCAGGCACCGAAGATGACACGACAATCGGGGGTGCCCGGGTCTCCGCGCTTCGGGATGCGGCGGAAGACACCGGGCCCGCGCCCTTGACCGCGATTGCCCGGCCGGCCGAAAAGGGGCGCGTCGAAAACGGTGTCCCGATGACCCAGCTCGTGCAGCCCCGGCTCGTGAATCCGCCCGACGGCGACCCGGGGGTCTATCTCGACTTCCGCTTCGGCCGACGCGCGATGCTGTTCGACCTCGGAGACCCCGGACCCCTCGGGCCTCGCGAGCTTCTGCGCGTGAGCCACGTCTTCGTGTCCCATGCCCACATGGACCATGTCGCGGGGTTCGACGCCCTCTTGCGCCTGCGCCTTCACCGGCCGCGCCCGCTCACGATCATCGGCCCGAAGGGGTTCGTGCGCCAGACCGAAAGCCGGCTCGGCGCCTTCACCTGGAACCTTCTCGACAGAAGCTCCGTCGACTTTCGGCTCACGGCACGGGAGTTCGACGGCCGCGAGATCTCCGTCGCCGCCGAGTTCCGCGCCCGCGAGGCGTTCCGCCGGCGCGACGTGGCGCCCGGCCCCCCGGGCGAGAGCCTCGTTCTCGCCGAGGACGGGTTTGTCGTCGAGGCGGTGGCGCTCGACCACGGCATTCCGTCCCTCGCCTTCGCCTTGCAGGAGAGCCTGCGCGTGAACGTCTGGCGGAGCGCGCTCGACGAGCTCGGCCTGCCCGTCGGCCCCTGGCTCGACGCCGCAAAGGCCGCCGTCCGCGCCGGTGCCCCCGACGACGCGCCCGTGGAGATCCCCGGCCACGGCACAATGCCGCTCGGGGCGCTCCGCAAGCGCGTGCTGAGAACCGCGCCGGGCCAGCGGGTGGCCTATGTCACCGACGCCGCCGACACCGCCGCCAACCGTGAGCGGATCGCGGGACTTGCCCGCGACGCCGATCATCTCTTCATCGAGACGCCGTTTCTCGAGGCCGACCGCGCGCTTGCCACCGCCACCGCGCACCTGACGGCGCGCGCCGCCGGCGACATCGCCCGCGCCGCCGGTGCGCGCCGGGTCACGGGCTTTCACCGCTCGGCGCGCTACGCGGGGTCATCGGCTGCGCTCGCCGCCGAACTCGCCGCCGCGTTCGACCCCGAAGCGGACGGCGAGGACGCGCCGTCCGGCGCGGAGGGTGAGCCGAACTGGTTGCGCCGCTGGCGCCGGAACGGTGTGTCTCGGGAGGCGGCGCTCGCGCGTTTCGACAGCCTGCCGGGGATCGAACCAGATGAGCTCACGGGGTGCTGGCGGGGCACGGGTCTGCCGACAGGCCACCCCCTCGACGGACTTCTCGAGCGCCTCGGCTGGCGCGGCAAGCGCTTCGCGGGCGAAATGGACGTGGACCCCCTGATCTTCGACCCGGGCGTCGCGCTCGACCCCGGCCGCCTGCCGCTTTCGGTCGCGCTGCGCTGGCCGCGCCTTGCGGCAAGCGCCCCGGCACGGGCCGGCTTCGGGCTTCTCCGGGGGGTTCTGAAGGCGCGCGGGCCTGCGGCGCGGCTGGCGCGTGTCGAATTCCGCGACTGCCTCAGCGCGGCGATGATCTATGACCGTCAGCCGATCGTGGACCATTTCCGCCGCATCGATTCCCGGCGCGCCCTGGGGCTGATGGAAACCCGCCTTGCGCCGCCGTATTTCTTCCTGCTGACCGCCGGGGAGTGATGTTCCGGCTCGTCGGTCGACTCATCCTTCGCCCTGTTGCACGCGAAACCAGCCGAACCCGTAGGCGGGCAGGTCGAGGGACAACTCGCCGTCTTCGCCGAGGCTGGCCTTCGCCTCGCCGAAAAGGTCGGTCAGCCCCTGCCACGACCCGGCCCCCGCCGGCGTGCACGACGACCTGCACCGCTTGCCGGCGAGGTTGTGCACGAGCAGCACGGTGCGGCCGCACCAGTCGTAGCGCAGCGCCATGAGACCGGGGTGCGGACAGGAAACGAAGCTCCAGTCCCCGAGCGCGATCTCGGGGGTCTGGCGGCGGCGCCGGACGAGGCGCTCGGTCCAGTTCAGCATCGATCCGGGGTCGCGCTCCTGATCCGCCACGCTGACCGCTTCGGGACCCCAATCTTCGCCGCTGACGACGGGGCGGCGCAGGTCTTCCGGGCGCGCGGACGAAAAGCCGCCGTTCGGTTCGCCGGACCACTGCATCGGCGCGCGGACGCTCATGCGGCCGGGGATGTCGAGGTTCTCCGCCATGCCGATCTCTTCGCCGTAGAACAGCACAGGCGCGCCGGGCAGGGAGAACACGAGGCTGTAGAGCATCCTGATCCTGGCCTCGTCGCCGTCGAGCATGGTCGGGATGCGCCGCCGGAGGCCCCGGCCGAAAAGCTGCATGTCCTTCTTCGGGCCAAAGGCGGCGAAGACCTCCTGCCGTTCGGCCTCGGTCAGCTTGTCGAGCGACCATTCGTCGTGGTTGCGCGCGAAATGGGTCCAGGCGTCGTCCGGGTGAAGCGAGGGCATGGACCGCATGGAATGGACGAGGGGCCCTGCGTCCTGCCGCACCAGCGACAGCGCCAGCGCCTGGTTCATGTTGAAGTCGAGGCACAGGTTCAGCTCGTCCCCGCCCTCGTCGCCGAAGAACCGGCGGACGTCTTCGTATTCGAGATTGACCTCGCCCATGAGGATCGCGTCGCCGCGCCGGCGCACCATGAAGCTGCGCAGATCCCGCAGCCAGGCGTGCGGCACGATGTCGGTTTTGCCCGCGATGCCGCCCGTCTCGAGCAGGAAGGGCACCGCGTCGACCCGGAAGCCCGACAGGCCGACTTCGAGCCAGAAGCCGATGATCTTGCGGATCTCGTCCTGCACCTCGGGATTGTCGATGTTGAGGTCGGGCTGGTGCTTGTAGAAGCGGTGGAGGTAGTATTGCCCCGCTTTCTCGTCCCATTCCCAGTTGCTGTCTTCGACATTCGGAAAGACGAGGCCGTCGGGACCATGCTCGGGGATCTCGTCCTGCCAGACATACCAGTCGCGGTAGGGCGAGGCCCTGTCGGCGCGGGCCGACCGGAACCAGGGGTGCTGCGCGGAGGTGTGGTTCACGACGAGATCGGCGATGACCCGGATGCCGCGGTCATGCGCCGTTCGCACGAACTGCACGAGGTCGCCCATGCTGCCGAGCCTCGGGTCGACGCTGTAGTAGTCGATGATGTCGTAGCCGTCGTCGCGGTTCGGGGTCGGGTAGAACGGCATGAGCCAGACGCAGGTGACGCCGAGCCCGGCGAGGTAGTCGATGCGGTGCTCGAGCCCGGCGAAATCGCCGATCCCGTCGCCGTCGCTGTCCTGGAAGGTCTCGACATCGAGGCAGTAGAAGATGGCATTCTTCCACCAGACGTCGCTGGTGCGGCTCATGTCGGCGCGGGTGCGGTTCATCTCCATTGCGGGTCAGCCTTTCGCGAACGCCGGGAGCACATGCGCGCCGAACGTCTCGATGAAATCGCGCTGCGCGACGCCGACGTGGTGGAGGTAGAGGCCCTCGAACCCCAGTTCGGCGTATTCGGAGAGCCAGGCGACGAAGCGGTCGGGGTCCGACGAGATGTGGACGCCGTGGTGCATGTCCTCGCGGCGCACGAACCGCGCGGCCTCGTCGAAATGCGCCGGTGTCTCGAGGTCCCAGCAGACCGGCGGCGCGAAGACGTTGCTGCGCCACTGGTCGTAGGCGATGTCGAGCGCGGCTTCGTCAGTCTTCGCGTAGGCGACGTGGACCTGAAGATAGAGCGGCTTGCCCTCGCCGCCGCCTTCGCGAAAGGCCGAGATCATCCGGCGGAGATGGTCGACGGGCTGGTTGACGGTGATCAGCCCGTCGGCCCAGCCGCCGACCCATCGGGCGGTGTTCTCGCTCACCGCGGCGCCGATCAGCGGGGGCGGCTCTTCCGGCAATGTCCAGAGCTTCGCACGGTCGACGGCGACGCGACCGGAATGGCTCACGGTCTCGCCAGCAAAGAGCGCGCGCATGATGTCGACGCATTCGTGCAGCCTCTCGTTGCGCACCGCCTTCTCGGGCCACGGCTCTCCGGTGATGTGCTCGTTCGAGGCTTCGCCGGTTCCCAGCGCCATCCAGAACCGGCCGGGATACATGGCGCCGAGGGTCGCGGCCGCCTGGGCGACGATCGCCGGGTGGTAGCGCTGGCCCGGTGCGTTCACCACGCCGAAGGGGAGGGAGGTGGCTTCGAGCGCCGCCCCGAGCCATGACCAGGCGAAGCCCGAGTGGCCCTGCCGGACGCTCCATGGCGAGAAGTGGTCCGACGACATCGCCGCGTCGAAGCCTGCGTCTTCCGCACGCCTGACGTCCTCGAGGAGGGCCTTGGGGTGAATCTGCTCGTGCGATGCGTGAAAGCCGATGAGTGTCACTCTGCCACCTGTTCCTGACCGGGAGGTCAACTGCGAACGCCGGCGGTTGGTTGCAGACCGGGTTTCGCGCCCCCGGAACGGCCGGGGTCAGGAGAGTTGCCAGCCCGATGCGGTGCGCGTGAACGCGTATCGCGACGCTTCGGTGAAGCTCGCCCCGGGTTCGTGTATCATCCGGCGTATCGCGACCTCCGGGCCGTTGACGTCGAGAAGGGCGAAGTCGTTGGCCGCGCCCCTCAGACGCGTGGAGGCCGAGGTGCCGCAATGCACCTGAAGGGTCATGCCGGCCTTCTTGCGCGCAATGAAGGGCTCGACGTGAAAGAGGTGCACGTGTCCCGACAGGATCAGATGCGCGCCGCAGCCGGCCCATTTCGCGAGCGCTTTCGGCGCGTCCGGCATGAGTTTCTTGGCCACGTCAGGGCTCTGATGGAACGGGTGATGCGCCACGATGACCGGCAACCGCTCGCCGGCCGCCCGGATGTCGGTGCAGACGCGCTCGATCTGCGCGGGCCTCACCCGGCCGCTCTGCCGGCTGAAACGGTTCGTGGTGTCGAGGCCGATGAGCGAGACCTCGGCGTCGCGCCAGCGCGGCTCGGTCTCCTCTCCGATCCACCTGCGGAAGGCGGCCCGGGGCTTCAGCAGACGCGCGCCGATGTTGAAGAGCGGGATATCGTGATTGCCGGGGACGGCGAACACCGGCCCGGTGATTTCGCCGAGGAAGGCGCGGGCGGGCAGGAACTGCGACCGTCGCGCCCGCTGCACGAAGTCGCCCGCGACGACGACGATGTCGGGCCGCGCCGCCTTGATCGCCGTCAGGAGTTCGGCGACCACGCCGAGATCTTCGCGGCCGAAATGCAGGTCGGCGATCAGGACGAGACGCGTCATTTCGGCCCGGCGGTGTCGGCGGGCACGACGACCGTGACGGCGTCGGGAAGGGTGCTCACCCGGTAGGGGCTCTTCATCACGTCGCGCTCGCCGTCATGGGCAACCGTGTGGTGCGAAGATGTGGTCTCGACGACGATTTCGTGGCCGGTGAAGAGCCGGTAGTCGGCACCGGGCTCGACTGCCCGGAGCAATATCTTGAGCGTCCGCCACAACAGGACCGCGCGGTTGTCGTCGGGTGCGAGATAGAGCGCGAGCTTGCCCGCCTCGATCTCTTCGTGCCCCGCGAGCCCGTATTCGCGCAACTGGTAGGGGCGCACCGCGAAGAACGCCATGGGCGAACGGACCCGATGGCGTTCGCCGTCGACCGTGACCGTCAGCTTCAGCGAGCGGTAGAGCGTGAGCATCGCGACGATGACCGACCAGTAGGCGGCGACCCGGCTTCGGCCCCAGCGGTCGTAGATCGATTCGCGCGCCTCCAGGACGGCGGCGTAGGCCCCGAGGCTCGCGTTGTTGATGAAGATGCGGTCGTTGATCCGGCCGAGGGTGATCGGGCGGTCGCGGCCTTGGGTCAGCACGTCGATCGCGCTTTCGACATCCTCGGGGATGCCGAGGCTGCGCGCGAAGAAGTTGAACGTGCCGAGCGGCAGGACACCGAGCTTCGTCGAGGTTCCGGCAAGGAAGCCGCAGACGAGGCTGATGGTGCCGTCGCCACCTGCGGCGACGACCATGCCCTGACCGTCGGCGACGGCCTTTTCGACTGCGCGCGCCATGTCGTCGGGATCGAGGACGTGAAGATCGAGATCGGTGCGTTCGCGAATCAACGCCTCGATCCGCGCGCTCTCCTCGCGGCTTCTGTTCCGGCCCGATGCTCGGTTCATCACGACGATCCCGCGGGCCGGCGCATCGCCCGTTCGGGGGTCGGCCCCTGCCTTGGTGCCGTCGTGCGGCACGGTGTTGTCGACCGGAAGCGTCACTCCCGTCCCTTTCTCCTGACGTGTCGTTGGAGAAAACGCGGGGTCTTCGCTTCCGTTCCGACGCGGTTCCCGGAGCGGAGACGTCCGGCGGCGCGGGGTGCGGCTTCGCTTCCGCGGGACGGGGTCGGAAAAAGTCCGGCGCGCGTGTTGCGGTTACCTCGTCTCTTGCTGGAGCTCTTCGAGATAGGCCACGAGGTCGACGATCGGCCGGCTCGTCTGGATGGGCTGGCCGGTCTCCGTCTTCAGCGCCACGTCCTGGCCCTCGAAGAAATCGCCCCAGACCGGCATGCTCGATCCGTGGGCGACGAGCGGGTCGCGGCCGTCGATGCGCGTGACGATGCGGGTGACCGGAAAGCGGTCGTGGCGCTCTGTCATGGTTGTGAGGTCGGAAGGCTGCACGATGAGGACCGGGGCCATGGGACCGCCTCCTTCGCCATCGAGTCCGTGACACACGGCGCAGTGGCGCTCGTAGAGGTCCTGCCCGACGCGGGGGTCTCCGGGTATCGACGGGTCCTGTGCGGCGGCGGTCGACGCCACAAGACAGAGAAGGGCGGCAAGGAGGGCGGGAAGCCTGTTCGGTGCCTCCCCGATGCGGCGGGTCCTGCACGACCGCGGTGCGGCGAAGTTCATTCTCGTCCTGCCCTTTCTCGTGTCATGTCCGAACGCGTGCCCGCCTCCCGGGTTCCCGGACGCGCGATTGATCGCAGCGTGCCACAGGCTATGTCGGCGGTCAAAGCCGAGGTCTCGCGCGAAGGGGGTCGATGCCCGCTCCGAACACCACCTTCTCCTGTGTCAGCTGGAACATCCACCGGGCCCGCGGCAACGATGGCGTGGTCGAT
>Ga0008833_1001076_pt1 | contig 15002 bp, 13 predicted proteins | sample HotLakConsoUCCLE_FD_62216 | JGI IMG/M metagenome (GOLD analysis project Ga0008833, IMG submission 62216) | Hypersaline microbial mat communities from Hot Lake, Washington, USA - Hot Lake Consortium UCC-LE | ecosystem: Environmental > Aquatic > Non-marine Saline and Alkaline > Hypersaline >... | reverse complement strand
TCGGCTTCGGCGAAACCCGGTTCGCAAGCTTCGTCTTCACAAGACCCCGCTTCGCCCCCCAACTCCACTGGCAGGATACCTCAGACCCCTGAACCCGCCGCATCCCGGCGGGCCAGCCGCAATTCGATCAGCTCGGCCATCGCGCGGGTCTGGTAGCGCGGCGTCACGCCGCCGACCCCGACCCGGCGCCCCAATCGCCACCACAGGCCCGGGCGCCACTCGGTCGGTCCGGGCTTGCGCAGCTTCAGAAGGAAGCCGCTGGAGGGCTTGAAGGCGAAGACGCCGCGCTCCAGCTTTTCCAACTCGTCGATCCGCGCCAGCACGGTGCCGTCTGCATCGGTGAGTGCGCTGGCGGTCAGCACCAGCCGGCCCGTGGTGGCCCGGCGCATCCGGTCCGCCACCCAGAGCGACACCGCCCCGGCCGCCACCAGAAAGACCTGCCAGCCCAGCGCCCCGGGCGGCGTGGCGAAGGCCAGGTAGAGCAGCAGACCGCCCAGCCCGGCCAGCATCGCGAGCGCGATCACGCGCCGCGGTCCGGAGGCCTCCACCACCGCGAGAACCTTTTCGTCCATCCTGCCCGTCCCTCCTGTGTCGCGGTGGAACTTAGGCGCGCGCGCGTCCGGTGGCGAGAGGCTTCGGAGAATTTGTGCGCGAATGCACAAGGCCCCGCAAGCCACGCGGATTGCCGCGGGCGCGGGTTCTGCCTAGCTGTGGGCAAAAGCACAAGGAAATGCACATCATGTCCCTCAGACCCACGCTCGAGACCCGCCGCGCCCAGCCGACCATGGAGGGCGCGGGCGTCCACCTGCACCGGGCCTTCGGCTTCCACGACCCGTCCGAACTGGACCCGTTCCTGCTGTTCGACGATTTCCGCAACGAGTTGCCCGAGCACTACCTGCGCGGCTTTCCCTGGCATCCGCACCGTGGGATCGAGACCATCACCTACGTGCTGTCGGGCACGGTGGAGCATGGCGACAGCCTGGGCAATGCCGGCACGCTGGGCGCGGGCGACGTGCAGTGGATGACCGCCGGGTCGGGCATCCTGCACCAGGAGATGCCGCAGGGCAACGCGGCCGGGCAGATGCACGGCTTCCAGCTCTGGGCGAACCTGCCCTCCGCGCTGAAGATGACCGCGCCGCGCTACCAGGACGTGAAGGGCGCCGACATCCCCGAGGTGATCGACGATGACGGCACCCGGGTGAAGGTGATCGTGGGCAGCTTCTGGGGCCGGACCGGGCCGGTGGACGGCATTGCCGCCGATCCGCAATATCTCGACATCTTCGTGCCTGCCGGGGTTCGGAAGACCTTCAAGGTGGATACCTACCGGCGCGCCTTCGCCTATGTCTTCGAGGGCGCGGGAGCCTTTGCCGATGCCTCGGATCCGCAGGGCGTGCTGCTGGAGAAGGAGGTCGCAGGGCAGGAGGTGAACATCCGCGATTTGTCGGGAAACCGGACGCTGGTGCGTTTCGGCACCGGCGACGAGGTCACCGTGCAGGCGGGGCCCGAGGGCGTGCGCTTCCTCTTGATCTCGGGCGCACCGATCCGGGAGCCGGTGGCTTGGCACGGGCCGATCGTGATGAACACCCGCGAGGAGTTGCAGCAGGCCATGGCCGAGCTGCGCAACGGCACCTTCATCCGCCCGGCCCATTGAGGGCCGGCTGCGGGGGGCGAGGAGCGCCCCGCCTCAGGCGACCACGGACTTGAGCACCATGTCCCGGTAGATCTCCTCGACCTCGTCGAGACGCAGCCGACCGCCCTCGCGGAACCAGGTGGTGACGCCGGTCAGCATGGCGATCACCGCCATCGCGGCGATCTTGGGATCGGGCACCGCGAAGACGCCTGCGCGCGCCCCCTCGCGCAGGATCCCGGCCAGCCCGTCCTCGTAGGCGCGTCGCAATGCCTCGATCCGGGCGAAATTGGCGGCCTCCAGGTTGCGCAGCTCCATGTAGGAGATGAACACCGCCTCGGGCCGCGCCGCGTGAAAGCGGATGTGGAAGCGCACGAAGGCCTCCAGCCGCGCCCGGGGGCCCCCTGACTGCGGCCGCGCGTCGCGCGCGGCCAGCAGCTCCTCCATGTGGTCGCGGAGCAGGGTGAAGAGAAGCGTCTGCTTGTCGGGCGTGTAGCTGTAGAGCGCGCCGGCCTGCACGCCTACCTCCTGCGCGATTCGGCGCATCGACACGGCGGCATAGCCGTGCCGGGCGAAGAGCCGCAGCGCAGCCTCGCGTACCTTGGGGCCGGTTATGCCGGAATGGGAGCCTGCCGTGCGTGCCATCGGACCGAAGGGTATCTGAACAGGCGTTCAAATCAAGGCGGCGGCTTGTCCGGGCGCGCGGGCTGCGGCAAGACTTGCGCATGACGCGACTCGCGATCCCTGTCCTGGTGCTGGCGCTGGGAGCCTGCACCGCCTTTCCCGAGCTGGAGGGCTTGGTGCCCGCGGACGTGGCCGCTTCCCCCTACCCCGCGCTGCTGCCGATCGAGGCGGTCCTGGGCGCCCCGGCGGAGGCGCGCGCCACCGGTGCGGAGGCCGAGGCGCTGACGGCGCGGGCCGAGGCCTTGCGGACAAGGGCGGCGGCGCTGCGGCTTCGCTGAGCGCAGGCGGCGCGCGGGGATCCGCCCGCGAAGGCCCGCGCTCCGGCGTTGTTTTCCCGGCAAGAAGCCGGGCGGGCCGGCCGGTTCGGGACCGTTGCGCCCGGGCCGGGAAGCCGCTACATCCCGCCGCGACCAGTTGCAGCCAGAGGAGCCCCGCCCCATGACAGCCCCCCTTCGTCTCGGGATCGCCGGACTGGGCACCGTCGGCGCCGGTGTCGTGAAGATCGTCCGCCAGAAGGCCGCCCTGCTGGAAGCGCGGGCGGGGCGCCCGGTTGCGATCTCGGCGGTCTCGGCCCGCACCCGCGACAAGGATCGCGGCGTGTCGCTGCGCGACTATGCCTGGGAAGACGATCCCGTGGCGCTGGCCGCGCGCGACGACGTGGACGTGTTCGTGGAACTGATGGGGGGCAGCGACGGGCCCGCCAAGGCCGCCACCGAGGCGGCGATCGCCGCGGGCAAGGACGTGGTCACCGCCAACAAGGCGATGATGGCGGTGCATGGCCAGGCGCTGGCCGAAGCGGCCGAGGCGGCCGGGCGGGTGATCCGGTTCGAGGCCGCGGTGGCCGGCGGCATCCCGGTGGTGAAGGCGCTGACCGAGGGTTTGGCGGGCAACGACATGTCCCGCGTGATGGGCGTGATGAACGGCACCTGCAACTACATCCTGACCCGGATGGAAAGCGCGGGCCTGCCCTACGAGACGGTATTCGACGAGGCCAACAAGCTGGGCTACCTGGAGGCCGATCCGACGCTGGACGTGGGCGGGATCGACGCGGGCCACAAGCTGGCGCTGCTGGCGGCCATCGCCTTCGGCTGCCAGGTCGATTTCTCCGGCATGCAGATCGAGGGGATCGAGCGCATCTCAATCGACGACATCCGCCGCGCCCGCGACATGGGCTACCGGATCAAGCTGCTGGGCGTCGCGCAGATGACCGGGCGCGGGCTGGAAAGCCGGATGTCGCCCTGCCTGGTGCCTGCCGCCTCGCCGCTGGGGCAGCTGGAGAACGCCATGAACATGACCGTGCTGGAAGGCGACCAGTCCGGCCAGATCGTGCTGCGCGGCGCCGGCGCGGGCGAAGGCCCCACCGCCAGCGCGGTGATGTCGGACGTGATGGACATCGCCCGCGGCACGAGGGTGTCCACCTTCGGGATCCCCGCGGCGCAGCTGGCCCAGGTGACGCGGGCCAGCTCCGCCACGCCCGCGCCCTACTACCTGCGGATGGAGTTGCAGGACAAACCCGGGGCGCTGGCACGGATCGCCACGGTGCTGGGCGAGGCCGGCATCTCGATCGACCGGATGCGCCAGTATGGCCATGCCGAGAGCACGGCGCCGGTGCTGATCGTCACGCATCGCACGTCGCGCGCGGCGCTGGACCAGGCGCTGGCGGCCATGCCGGGGACCGGCGTTCTGGCGGCGGACCCGGTGGCGTTGCGGATCGAAAGCGTCTGAGCCGAAACCGGCCTTCGCGGGCTCCGGGCCCGACCGGCGGGAGCAGCGACATCGGCAAGGGCGGGCCTTCGGGCGCGCCCTTTTCTTTGCCCGGCATTGCGGGCGGGCGCGCCGCGCCCGGCTTGACGGTGGACAGCCCCGGGGGCATGACCTAAAGTCATATCTTGTAGACAATTGCCGCGCCAGAGGGTGCGCCGCAACGCGCGGTGCAGCCCGCCCGCCCCAGGAGACAGAGCTTGAGCGCCTCATTCGACATCCCCGCGATCGACACCGTGGTCAATCCGCAGACCGCCGAGATCCTGAAGCTGCGCAGTTTCGCCCCCACCTTCCAGATGGAGAAATTCGGCCGCGAGGCCAAGGCGCTGGAGGGCTGGACCATCGAGGAGATGCTTGCCCTGATGGACGAGGGCGGAATCGAGCGCGCCTTCCTCGTGGCGTGCAAGGTGGGCCAGATGGGCCTGCCCGGCAGCTGGCAACTGCCCTACGAGATGGTGGCCGACGCGGTGCAGGCGCATCCGGACAGGTTCTACGGGCTGGCCGGCGTGGACCCGACCGAAGGCATGCATGGCGTGCGCGAGCTGGAACGCGCGGTGCGCGAATACGGGTTCGTCGGAGCGCATGGCTATCCGCACTGGTTCGAACTCGCCCCCGATCACGCGAAATGGTATCCGCTCTATGCCAAATGCGTGGAGCTGGACATCCCGATCCAGCTGCAGGTGGGCCAGTCGCTGGTCTATTACGAACAGCGCCCGCTGCGCAGCGTGGGCCGGCCCATCACGCTGGACAGCGTGGCCTGCGACTTTCCCGAGCTCAAGCTCATCGGCATCCATGTGGGGATTCCCTGGACCGACGAGATGATCGCGATGGCCTGGAAACACCGCAACGTCTACATCATCTCGGATGCCCATGCGCCGCGCTACTGGCCGGCGAGTTTTGTCAACTATATCAACACCTACGGCCGTCACAAGGTGATGTTCGGCACGGATTTCCCGGTGCTGGGCTTCGAGCGGGTGCGCCGCGAGGTCGAGGAGCTGGGCCTGCGCGAGGAGTCGAAACGGCTGTTCCTGCGCGACAACACGATCCGGGTCTACAAGCTCGACCTGCCGCTCAGCACCGAGCTCTGAGCCCGCAGCGGCGCCGCGCAGCCTTGGCACGGGGACGCGCGGCTGCTATCGGGGCGCGATTTCGAGACGATCTGACTGTGCCGGGCCCCGGAGCCGCGGCGAAGGACCTGTGCCGATGAGTATCCAGCAACGCGACCAAGGCCCGTTCGACGCGGGCTCGCCCCTGCCGCTCTACCACAAGATCTACATGATCCTGCGCGAGCGGCTGGAAGAGGGCGCCTTTCCTCCCGAGACGCCGATGCCCTCCGAGCACGAACTGGGCGCCCAGTTCGGCGTCTCGCGCATCACCATCCGCCGCGCGCTGGAGCGGCTGACCCAGGAGGGCTTGATCGCGCGGCATCGCGGGCGCGGCACCTTTCCGATCGCGCGGCGCGTCTCGCGCCCGCTGCGCACGGATATCAGCGGGCTGATGGAAAGCCTGGAGGTGATGGGGCGCAACACCTCGGTGCAACTGCTGGAGTTCGGCTATGTCGGGGCCCCCGCCGAGATCGCCGCCGCGATGGAGATCGCGCCCGGCGACGACGTGCAGAAGGCGGTGCGCGTGCGCCGGCATGACGGCCGCCCGGTCTCCTACCTGACGACCCATGTGCTGGCCGAGGTCGGCCACCGTTTCGGCCCGTCGGACCTGGAGACCACGCCGCTGCTGTCGCTGCTGGCGAAATCCGGCGTCGAGGTCACCGCCGCCGACCAGACCATCACCGCCTGCATGGCCGATGCCGCCGCGGCCGCGCAGCTGGAGGTGGAGATCGGCGCACCGCTGCTGGCGGTGGTCCGCGTGATGCGCGACCAGTCGGACCGGCCGGTGGAACATATCCGCGCGCTCTACCGCCCCGATCTCTACGAGTTCCAGATGTCCATGTCGCGCGCGGCCGGCAAGGGCCCGATGCGCTGGGACACCGGTCAGCCCTGATCGAGGAAGGCCAGCAGCGCCGCCGCCGTGGCCTCTGCCCGCTCGGGCGTGGCGCCGCCCGGGGTCACCAGCCGCTGCGCGCCGGGCATCAGCGCCGCCACCGCCTCCAGGTATTCCAGCAGCATGTCGTCCTCGGCACAGGCCAACAGCGTGCGCGTCCGTACCAGCGGCAGACGCGCGCGCTTGTCATAGGCAAAGGCCGCCCGGTAGGAATGATGGTAGCTGCGCACCGCCTTCAGCACCTCCACGACCTTTTCGTGCAGCGTCTCGGGCGCGGGCAGGCCCACCTTGCGCATATGGGCCGCATCGCGCTTGAACCAGGGCCAGAACAGCGCGTTGTCGCGCACGAAATGCCATGCCCAGTTGAGCTGGCTGCCGATATGGTCCACCGCCACCTCGGGCGCGTAGCGGGCCAGCATCTCGGCCTGCTCGTCCTGCGCGTAGACGGCCATGCCGTCGAGGATCAGCGCCCCCACCCTGTCGGGCGCGCCGATCGCCATCTCGGCGGCGATATTGCCGCCGGTATGGCTGCCATAGGCATCGAACGCGCCCACGCCCAGCGCGTCCAGCGCGCGGCGATGCGCGTCGGCGAAACAGGCGATGTCCAGCGCTGCACCTGGCGCGGGCAGGCAGGAATCGCCGTTGCCCAGCGTGTCGGGCGCGATGACATGGCGGTGACGGCCCAGCCGCCGCATCAGCGGTTGCAGGATCCACGACGAGGTGGGCGACGGGTGAAACAGCACCAGCGGCCGTCCGCCCAGATGCGCGCCCGCCTCCCGGTAATGCACCTGCCCCTCGGCGATGCGGACGAAACCGCGGTCGATCTCTGCCAATGCCCCGCTCATCGCGCCCTCACAGCCCCAGTTCGCGGGCGATGATGTTGCGCTGGATCTCGTTGCTGCCCTCGCCGAAACTGTAGAGCCGGGCATCGCGCCACAGGCGCTGCATCTCGTTGCCCGCGATGTAGCCGGCGCTGGCCAGCGTCTGCATCCCGTGCTGGGTGACGTATTGCAGCGCCTCGGTGGCGATCACCTTGGCCTGCGCGGCATGGCGCCGTGCGGGCAGGCCCTCGCGGATCAGCCAGGCCAGGTGCCAGGCGCTCAGGCGCGACTGGTCCACCCGCATCTGCATGTTTGCCAGCCGGTGCTGGATCACCTGGAACCTGCCGATGGGCCGGCCGAACTGCTGGCGCTCGGTCACATGGGCCAGCGTCAGGTCCACCGCGCGCTGCGCCGCGCCGGTGACCGCGGCCGCCATGCCCGCGCGGGCATAGTGCAGGGTGGACATCAGATGCGCAAAGCCCCTGCCCTCCTCGCCCATCAGCGCGTCCAGGGGCACCTCTGCGCCCTCGAAGGCGATCTCGTAGCTGGGCAGCGCGTTGTTGCCCACCTTGGGCAGCGGGGTGAAGCTGACGCCCGTGGTGCCGCGCGGCACCAGCAGGATCGAAAGCCCCTCATGCCCCGACGAGCCCGCGCCCGTGCGCACCACGGTGACGATGTAATCGGCCTCCTCGGCATCGCTGATCCAGGCCTTGCGCCCGTCGATCACCCAGCGGTCGCCCTTGCGCCGCGCGCGGGTGGTGACGGCGGCGGCGTCGCTGCCGGCCTGCGGCTCGGTCAGCCCCAGCGCGAACAGCAGCCCCTCGCCGATCAGGCGGGGCATCAGCTCGGCCTTCTGGGCCTCGGTGCCATAGGTCAGCAGGGACATGCCGCCGAAGCCCACCGCCCGGTTGAACAGCGACCCCGCCATCCATCCCTTGCGGCCCATCGCCTCCTGCACCAGCGCGACGGTATCCCAGCCGCAGCCCAGCCCGCCATGATCCTGCGGGAAGGGCAAGGCCAGCAGCCCGTCCTCGGCCATCACCTGCAACAGGTGATAGGGCGGATCGTGTTCCGCATCTCGGCGGGCCTGCTCTTCGGGCGGCAGGTGGCGATCCAGGAAGCGGTCCACGCTGTCCAGGATCTGCCGTTGCTCCTCGGAGAGCGAAAAGTCCATCAGGTCACCTCTTGTTGCGGGGTCAGGGCGTCGGCGCGGCCCAGCATGACGCGCACGCCGACGGTGAAGACAAGGCTGACGGCGAAGAGCCCGGCCAGCCACAGGCCCGGCTGGCGCACATGCAGCAGGTTCTGGCCCATCACCTCGACGGCCACCGCGCAGAGCGCCAGCAATGCCCAGAGCGGCCAGGCCAGTTCCTCGGGGATCGGGCGGGTCTCCGCGTCGGCCACCTCGTCGCTGGTCAGGCTGCGCAGGTCCGGCCCGGCGGCGGCCCCGGGCTTCGGGGCGTCGTCCAGCCCCTCCTCGGCCTTGACCTTGCTCAGGCGCGCCGCGGCAAGCCGGCCGAACAGGCCGGAGGACGCCGCCTGCTCCTCGTCATCGGTGCCCGCCCTGGCGGCACCCGTGCCGATGCCGCGCCGGTTGAGCGCGGCCACCGCCAGCACCAGCGCCAGCCCGACAAGGTCGGTCACGCCCTGCGGCACAACCATCATCAGCCCGCCCGCCATCAACGCAACCCGCCAGAGCGGCGCCATCGGCGCGAAGAGGAAGCCGACGAAGGCTGCCGAGATCGCCACCAGCCCGATCGAGGCCGACCCGGCGGCAAGCGCGGTCTCCCACAGCGCGCCCTCCAGCACCAGAGCGGGCTGGTAGATGAACATGACCGGGATCAGGAAGGCCGCGATGCCCAGCCTGGCGGCCTCCACGCCGGTGCGCATCGGATCGGCCTGCGCCAGTGGCGCGGCGGCGAAGGCCGCAAGCGCGATGGGCGGCGTGATGTTGGACACCACCCCGAAATAGAGCGCGAACATGTGGGCGGCCATCTCGGGCACGCCGGCCGCGCGCAGGATCGGGATCACCGTGGCGACCATCGTGATGTAGACCGCCGAGGCCGTCATCCCCATGCCCATGATCAGCGCCATCAACCCCGAGATCAGGATCAGCAGCCACAATTGCCCGTCGGCCGCCGACATCGCCGCCTGGGACAGCTTGAAGCTGAGCCCGGTGGCGAAGATCGCCCCGATGATGATCCCCGCGCAGGCCGCGGTGGCCGAAAGTCCCACGGTCGAGCGCGCCGCGGTCTCTGCCGCCAGCAGCATCTTGGGCGCGGTGGGCCAGGTGGGCCGGCGCAGGAATCCGATCACGAAGGTGCCCGCGATCGCCACCACAGCCACGAAGATGATCGAATAGCCCGCGAAGAGCGTGCCCAGGATCAGCAGGATCGGGATCAGCAGGTAGCCCTGCCGCTTCAGCACTGGCCAGGCGCGCGGCAGCTCGGCCCGCGGGATGGTGCGCAGCCTCGAACGGCGCGCCTCCAGGTGGACGGCCACGAAGATCGCCAGGAAATACAGAAGCGCGGGCACCAGCGCGGCCAGCGCCACCTCGACATAGGGCCGGCCCATGAACTCGGCCATGATGAAGGCGATGGCACCCATCACCGGGGGCATGATCATCCCGCCGGTCGAGGCCGCCGATTCCACCCCTCCGGCGAAGCTGCCGCGATAGCCCAGCCGCCGCATCAGAGGGATGGTGAAGGAGCCGGTGGTCAGCACGTTGCCGATGGCGCTGCCCGACAAGCTGCCCATGAAGGCAGAGGACACCACCGCCGCCTTCGCGGGCCCGCCTGTGCGGTGGCCGAACATGGCGAAGGCCAGCCGCAGGAAGAACGTGCCCACCCCCACCACGCTGAGCAGCTGGCCGAAGAAGATGAACAGCACCACATATTGCGCCATGACCAGCAGCGGCACGCCGAACACGCCGTCATCGCCCACCAGAAGCGAGCGCAGCAGCCCCGTCAGGCTGGTAGGCGGGCCGTAGAAGACGCCGGGGAAATGATCGGCGTTCAGCGCGTGGATGCAGAAGAACAGCGCCACCGCGAGGATGATCAGCCCCACCGCCCGGCGCACCGCCTCGAAGATCAGCGCCAGCGTCAGCCAGGCCGCCACCAGGTCGGTGGTGGACATGCGCACCGTGCGCATCTCCCAGGTGCCGATGGTGGACAGATAGTACCAGGCCAGCCACAGCGCGCAGAGAAACAGCACCGTGTCGAGGGCGCGCGCCGCCACACGGCGCCGCCCGCGGCGCGCGTCGAGCGGGAAGACCACGAAGACCAGCGCCAGCGCCACCACCAGGTGCAGCATCCGGTAGAGCATGCTGTCCGGCCCGCCGTAGAACCCGGCATAAAGGTGGATCAGCACGAAGAAGACCGACAGCACCAGCCCGACCCAGCGGCGGGCCCCGGCGAAGACATCGGCCTCGGAGGTCAGTCCGAGCGAACGAATGTCCGGCAAGGGACATCCTCCTGTCAATGAAGAATAGATCTACCGCCGCCGGATACCGGCGGCGGCACGGGGCGCGGGGCCGCGCTCAGCGCGCGGTGATCCCGGCCTCCTCGTAGTAGCGCGCCGCGCCCGGATGCACCTCCACCGGGTTGTTGTCGAGCGCGATGGCGGGAACGATCTCCTGCGCGCCGGCGAACAGGCCGTGGAACTCCTCGTGGTTCTCCACAAGCACCTTGGTGATCTGGTAGGCGAGCTCGTCGGAGACCTCGGACGAGATCACCAGCTGGTTGACCACGTAGGGGATCAGCTTGTCCTCGTCCTGGCCCTCGTAGGTCCCCGCCGGGATGATCTCGGCCCGGGTGCCGGGCAGCAATTCGGCGAATTCCGCGGCGGCCTCCTCGGAGAAGCCCAGAAGCTCGAAACCGGGGTTGTCCTCGACCTGGAGCATCAGGCTGTAGGGCGCGGGGCCGGCGAAGAAGCCGATATCCAGCCGCCCGTCCTGCATCGCCTGCGCGGTATCGCCATAGCCGATGCTTTCCACGACGCCGCCGGCGGCGGTGATGTCGTCGAGTTCGACGTCATGGGCCTGCAACGCCGCCTCGATCATCGGGAAGAAGATCGAGGTGCGGTTGGCGCCCCAGACCCGGTTGGGCCCGTCGGCGGCCTGCGACAGCGAGGTGATCCCGGTGCCCTCGGCGGCGATGGGCTGGAAGAAGGCCCCGTAAAGCGTCATCAGGTGGCGCACCTTCGGCACCTGCACTCCCAGCGAGCCGCCATCGTCGCGCACGATGCCCGACAGGAAGCTGTAGGTCAGCAGCATCTCGATCTCGCCGTCCTGCAGACGCACGAAATTGGCCGAGGTGCCGCCCGAGACGGTGGTCGCCTCGACGCCCTCGATATTGGCGTTGATCAGCTCGGCCATCTTGGCGCCCACGATGGGATAGGTTCCCGCAAGCCCGGACCCGATCCGGATGAAGGTGTCTGCGGCAAGGCCCGCGCTGGCCGAAAGCAGGGTGGCCGCCGTCGCGGCAAGGCCGATCCGCCGGGCAAGGCGAAGGGGTGTCGTTCGGTCGGACATGATGGGTGACCTCCTTGTTGTCGTGCGGCCGCCTTCTCGGGCGGTCCTGTCACTGATGCGGCGCCCTTGGCCTTCTGGGCCCGGCACCGCGCGAAACGGCCCCGGCCTTGCGGGATTGCGCGGCCGGGAGTGCTTGCACTATTCTAATGTCTTATTGATATGTCAATTGGCCATGCAACGAGTCGGGCACCCTGCCCGCCGTCGCGCCCCGCCGCTGACGCGCCCACAAGGAAGACATGATGACCTCTCCGCACGATCCGCAGAACCTCGCCGCCATTCTCGACATCCACGCGGCGACGCGGGGCACGCATCCGGCGATCATGGAGGGCGACACTACCTGGAGCCATGCCGAGCTGGCCCGCCGCGTGCGGTGCCAGGCCGTGGCCCTGGCAAGCCACGGGGTGCGACGCGGAGACCTCGTGGGGCTGGGCATGCAGGATTGCGCCGATCACGTGGCGGCGATGTTCGCGCTGGCCCGGCTGGGCGCGGTGATGCTGCCGATGGACAACCGCTGGGGACCGGGCGAGACCACGCAGCTTGTCGGCCATTTCCGTCCCCGGCTGGTGATCCGCGACGACCCGTCGCCCCTGGAGGGGACCGAGGTGCTGGAGAGTGCCCGCTTCCTGTCGGAGGCCGACGCCGCCGACCCGGACGTCGCCCCCGCCCCGGCGCAGGCGGAGGACCTGCCGTTGCTGATCTCGCTGTCCTCGGGCACCACGGGTCGGCCCAAGGGACCCGCCGTCACCCATCAGCAGATGCTGCACCGCTTCATCAACCAGACGGTCAGCCTGTCCTTCGACTGGTACGACCGTTTCGTGGTGGCGACCCCGCTCTATTTCGGCGGGGGGCGGACCTTCGCGCTGTCCTACCTCTATCTCGGCGGGACGATCCTGCTGTTCCCGCCCCCCTACAAGCCCGAGGACCTGGCCGCGGCGATGGCGCGCTTCCGGCCCACGGCGCTGTTCCTGGTGCCCACGCTGCTGCGCCGGATGCTGATGCTGGACGACGCGGCGCTGGCGCCGTTCGGCGCGTTGCGGCTGCTGATCTCCAGCGGCGCGCCGCTGTTCTCGCAGGAGCGCGAGGAAGTCTGCGCCCGGCTCACGCCCAGCTTCTTCGAATACTACGCCTCGACCGAGGGCGGCGGGATCACGGTGCTCGCGCCGCAGGAACGCCCGGGCCACGAGACCACGGTGGGCCGGCCCGCCTTCCGGGTGGAATTGCAGGTAGTCGGCGAGGATCACGCCCCCCTGCCCCCGGGCGAGGTGGGTCGAATCCGCTATCGCGGCCCGGGCGTCGCCACCGGCTTCTTCCGCGATCCGGAGGCGGACCGCGACAGTTTCCGCGACGGCTGGTTCTACCCGGGCGACCTGGGCGCGATGGATCAGGACGGCTTCCTGTCGCTGCGCGGCAGGTCCAAGGACATGATCATCCGGGGCGGCGCCAACATCTACCCGGTGGAGATCGAGCAGACCATCGCGCAGGTGGCCGGCGTGCGCGACGTGGCGGTGGTGGGCCTTCCGCATGCGGAGATGGGCGAGGAGGTCTGCGCCGTCGTGGTGGCCGACGACGGCGTTGCCGAAGAGACCATTGTGGCAGCCTGCCGCGAGCGGCTGGCGGCCTACAAGGTGCCGCGCCGCATCCACTTCACCGACGAGTTGCCGCGCAACTCGGCCGGCAAGGTGCTCAAGCCGCGGATCGTGGAGTCGCTGTCCTGATCCCGTCGCGCGGCGCCGTCGGCTGCGGTTGGCGGAGTCGCTGCACCCGCTGCGGACGGCCGCGATCGGCGATTCCTCCCGTCGCGCGGGGTTCCTGGCCAGCCAGGCGGTGACAGCGCCGAACCGCGCGCGCCCCCCGGATCGCGTCCGATGCGGTGAGGCTCTGGTTCGGCCGGAGGCACGACCCCTGCGGGATAATGCCCAGGCCGCAGGTGTCGCGCCGGCAGGTTGCCCGGGGTGGTCGCCGCCATGCGGCGCAAGGGCATTGCGGCCCTCGCCGCTGGCGCGTTCGATCACGAGGCCCGGCTCGTCGGCCGCGCAAATCCCGGCAAGCCGCCGCTGGTTGCCGCCCTGTTCGGCCAGCCATGTGCCCGACCCGTCCAAGACGATCATCTGGCAGTTTTCCACCGTCCCCGCCGCTCTGTTGACGAAGGGCGCGCGGCAGTTGGTGCTTTCCTCGGGCATCGGGCCATCGGTGCCCGTCGCCACGGCGCGCAGCGTCAGCCCGCGACCGTCGGCCCGGCGGTGTTCCGGTCCCCTATTGCACGATCAGACCCCGAGCGGGCATCCGGCCCCGCGGGTCGCCCGAGACGGGCGAATTGCCAGCCTGCGACCGGTCGTTCGCCATGGTGTCGATGGCGCGGCTTCCGGCCGCCTGCAAGAGATCCACGCGATGGTCGTCGCCCGCCAGCGCGGCTGCAGGCAGGATCCTGCAAAGACAGGCTGTCAGGATACGGCCGGGGCGCAGGGCCTCACGCTCGGGCAACGCCGCGGCGGTCGGCGAGGTCGGAGCCTCCGACGTTGCGCGCACCGAGGCACCGGCGACACCGTGATCGGGCGTGTCCCCCGGACCGAGGAAACCGGGACGCCCGGGCAATCCGGCTTCATCTTGATGGGCGGACCCGGCAATCGGCTCGAAAAGCTGCTCACGGCCAGCCTGTGCTCGCAGCAGGTCGAAGAGAACCGGATCACCGTCTCGAGCACCGCCGCCGGAGACGGCACTCGGACGCCGCGCGGCGTGGCGCTCCTGCCGAGCCCGTGGGCCGGTCACCCCGTGCAGAGGGCGGGCGGCAAGAACACGCTCGGCAACGGCCACGCGATCCGGCTGGAGACCGAGGCCCGCGCTACCGCGTTCTCCCTGCGCCGGCGGGGACGCAGCGGCCATGCCACAGGGATCGGCCAGGACGGGCTGGACGACGACCTGTCCCCGGCCTGATCGAGGGCACCGACACCGCGAGCGGTCTGTCGCAATTCCGCACCAGCCGGGATGCGCTATCCCTGCCGGGCGAGAGCGACCGGAACTCGGTGCAGCTCGACCGGATGGGCACGAACCTGGCCAGTGTGACGATGGAGGCGACAGCAGCAGCGCCGGCGCGATTCGCCGGGACGGGGCGCGCAACGGCGTCGGACTGACGATCGATGGCGACATTGACCACCTCGCCTCCGCCTTCATCGCGCCGCTCGTGCCCTCCCGCAGGGCGCCCGGCGCGCCGTGCAACCAGGCCCCGCGGAACAGCCGGGCGGGACCGTCGGGAGGGGCTTCCGACCCGGGCGCGATGCTCCGGCAGGGCAGCCTGAGCGTGACCCTGTTCACGGCCACGGATGACGCCAACGCGGCCCTGTTGCGCCCGCCCGGCAAAGGCAATACGGCCGGCCCGGCCGCGGCGGCGTGGCGGTCTTCGTACAACAGGCGGAGCCGGACAAGGCGATCGGGCGCACCGCCGGTAAGGACGGTGCGCCCTTGCCTCAGAACACGAAATCGTCCGCCGCGATCAGCCCGGCCGCGCCGACGAGGGTCACGCTGTTGCCCAGCCCATCGGCCACCACGGCATCTGCGCCCGAGGCGGTGATCGTCAGGTCGCCGG